>Ga0164290_1001557_pt1 | contig 30469 bp, 15 predicted proteins | sample Micstemetagenome_FD_108782 | JGI IMG/M metagenome (GOLD analysis project Ga0164290, IMG submission 108782) | Contaminated culture microbial community from soil near Moab, Utah, USA - Microcoleus steenstrupii SON62 (Illumina Assembly) | ecosystem: Environmental > Terrestrial > Soil > Soil crust...
GAACTACCAGGCCATGAGTTACTGTATCTATACAGCCATTTCTGGTTACAAATAGTGTAATGAGATAATTCCCCGGGGTTGTATACGTCTGCGCTGAAGGATTCTGTTGCGTAGATGAATTGCCATTACCAAAATTCCAGTTCCATTGCACGTCGTTCAAAGGTGTAGCTGAACCTGCAAACTGAATACTGCTTTCCTGGCATACTTCAGGCAAAGCAGTAATGCTTCCATTTGCCTTTTCATTTACAACAATTGTTTCTTGTGTTTCTTTAATACATCCATAAGGAGACATAACTCTCAGCCGAACGATATAAGTACCTGGCAAAAGATAGCGGAAGGAAGGATTGCGAAGGTCAGAAGTATCACCTGGATTGCCTGTACCAAAATTCCATTTATAGCTGAGTTGTGCGCCGAGGTTAGCAGCGGCATAACTGGCAATTTCTGGGTTAAATTGTATCAATGCAGAATCGCAAACTATTGGCGGTATACCTTTTATTTTAATAGCTAAACTGTCTATAATTATAGTATCCTGCAGTTGTGCCGATCCGGGGCATCCGTTCACATCTTTTACAATAAGCCTTGGGATATAGATGCCTGAAGCCAGATAAGCATGTGCAGAGGGTGGTGGGTTTGTATTGCTTGAGCCGTCTCCAAAATCCCATATATAATTAACTGTGTGTTGTGTTGCAGCAGTAAAGTTTACATTCTGCGTCAGGCAACCCTGCAGCGCATCGGCACTAATTTGTGCTGTAGGACGTTTTACTTCTACCGAATCTATGTAGGTCCCGGTAAGTCCATTGTAGCCATACGCATATAAGGTTATCCGGTAAACACCAGGGTTTTGATAAATATGCGTTGGGTAATAAGCACTGTTAGAAGTAGTGCCATCACCAAAGTCCCAAACCAACCGGTTAAATCCTACAGAAAGGTTTGTAATCCGAACCATAACCGGAGGACACGAATTAGCCCCCAAAAAAGAAGTAGTGAATGAGAAGGCAGTATTAAAATCTTTTACTGTAATAATTTTTTGTGCCGTATCAGAGCAAGGTATAGCAGAATCTGAAGCAATTAAGCGAACAGTGTTAGTACCCGGTTGTGTGTAGGTATGTGAACCGGTATAACCCGTGGAGCTGTTCCCGTCTCCATAATACCATGTGAAATTAGTATTTGCATTATAAGTAATACTGTTGTTATAAAAGGTTACCGTTGTATTTAGCGGCACATTTGGAATAAATAGCCCTGATGGTGTAAAAGCAGCTTTTGTTCCCCGGGCATTTACAAAATTAGAGAACGTGGAGTAGCACCCTGTGGCGTCGGTTACCCGCAAGCGTACAAGATATCTGCCTGGATTAGCATAAACATGTTGTACTGTGCTGTTATTTGTATTGGTTTGAGTCATCCCATCGCCAAAATCCCACGACCATGTAGTTAATGGTGTTGAGGTTACACTGCGTGAAGTGTCAATAAATACAAATGGCTTTTTGAAACATAGGTCATTGTTCTGCACCTTAAAGCCGGCTATGGGGCCGTTGACTTGCAGATTCACGTAGTTAGTCGTATCCAAACATCCTGTACCACTACTCGCAACAATTGCTCTAATCTGGTTAACTCCTGCTGTAAACCCGGTAAGTGTAGTTGAATAGTTTGTATAGTTCCAGTCATAATTAGATGAATTACCTGTAAACTGATTACCTGTATTGTACAGGTACCCATTAGTACTATATTGTCCCCATTGAAAACCACTTGAAAAAGGATTCGTTTCTAAGCCACTGATCTGTATTTGCAGAGGATCACTTGCACAGATTTGTGTCCTGTTTGCTGTAAGCACCGGGTTTTGCTTTAATAACACTCTTACTGTCTGCACACTGGTTAATGTACAGTTTTCAAAATAACTGGTAATCCTTACCTGGTAAGTACCAGTTCTGGTATAAGTATGTACTACCGGATGAGCACTGCTGTCATAAGGAATAACAGTACCATCACCAAAGTCCCAGGTGCCGCCGCTGGCTCTTATTGAGCGATGATCAAAGGTTACTTTACCTCTTGTCCCGTCGCAGGTGTTTTGTGCTCTTGTTATCGATACGGAAGAAGGCAAACGATTGGCGTGAACGGTTTTCACAATAGTATCTCTGCACCGCCCAATACCGGTAATGAGTTGTACGTTATACCTTCCCGTATCTGCATAAGTATATATAGTTGATGGCACTCCATAACTGGTACCCCCATTACCAAATTCCCAGTTCCAGTAATCTGAAAAGAAAGAAACATCTTGGAATTGAAGACTCAAAGAATTGCCACAGGGAATGCTATAAGTAAAGTTTGCCTGGGGTTTGTCATACACCCGTACTGAGTAAAGCGCTGTAGCTGCACAGCCACTTTCCGTGATATAATTGAGTGTGACTGTGTAAATGCCAGGCTGACCGTAAAAAGCCTCAGGCGTTGCACTGGTAGAGGTATTGCCATTACCCAAATTCCAGTTATAGCTTTGAATAGTTTGATTGGTGTTAACCCCAAACTTTATTCGCAATGAATCGCAATCATAATTTCCCTTTGGGCTGCTTGAAAAACTATAATAAATACTTGCATTAGGCCGAAATACATTCACTGATTTCCCTACGGTTTTTTTACAGCCTGCTGCATTAGTAACTGTTAGATAGACATTGTGGTAGCCATCGAAGGGAAAGTTGTATGAAGCATTTTGAGAAGTAGAAAAGGGACTGGTAAATGTGTAATACATAAACCATTGCCATGCCACGCCGCCTGTAGTCGTATCGGTAAAGCTTACTGTTACCGGTGCGCCGCAAACACCGCCATAGTTCACAACAAAACCATCTGTGGAAGGTAAGGGGTTTACTGTAATGGTTTTCATTACAATCTCACTACAAGTACCAAACACATTTGTCACCTTCACATTGTAAGTTCCTGGTTGGGAATAAGCATGTGTCATTGAAGTGGACGACGTATTATAAGTATACCCGTCTCCGAAATCCCATTTTACCAAACTGGGCATTGTAGAAGCAGTGCTTGTTAAAGTTGATATAGTGTTTACACAAGCCGACGCAGGCATTGTGATATTGCTGTTGAAATTGACTACATCCTGAACAGTTACTTGCTTCGTTACTATGTCTTTACATGCACCATAACTGTTGATCAACGTTACGTTATAGGTACCCGCAACAGGGTATGTGTATGTTGTGCCAAAAGACGCGTTGGCAGTGATACCATTACCAAATTGCCAAAAACTATTATTCGGGAACAAAAAACTGCTGCTTGTAAAACTTACTTCACGACATAACGGACGTACCGTAAAATCGGTATTAAAGTAAGCTGCGTTAACTGCAAGTGGGTAACTAGTAGCAGTACAACCCACTGTATTAGAAACCGTAAGCTTTACCTGGTGAACAGCCCGTGTATTGTATTTGTGCTTTGGATGAACTTGTGTGGAAGTATTGCCGTCTCCAAAATCCCAAAAATATTGCAAAGTGCCGGGCCCTGTGCTGGTATTGGTAAATTTCACAGAATCTGATAAAGAACATAGCAATGCTTTATCTGCAATAAAAGAAGGATTGATACTGGGAAGTACCTCAACTATGTTTTGTTTAGTTACACTTGCACCGCAACCGTAACTGTTAGTCACGGTAAGACTGACTGTTGCTGTTTGTGGTGTATTATAAAAATGTGAGATAGTATTACCAAAAGAAGTTTGAGTAGAACCATCACCAAAATCCAAGTGATAATTATTGATAGAGCCATCGCCTGCCGTTGATGAAGAGATAAACTGTGGGCTGTAAGGCAAGCAAACTTTTGCAGAGGCCACCGAAAAATCAGCAACTGGCTTCTTGTAAACTGTAATGGTTTTAGTCTTGGTAGCAGTTTGCGCACCGTCTGTTACTGTTAAGGTTACCGTATAACCAGTTTCGTCAATATAAATAGCTGAGGGGTTTCTGAAAACAGAGCTGTTACCGTTGCCAAAATTCCAATGAAAAGTTGCATTGGGAGATAGCCCGGATGACAAATTAGTGAACGACACATTTAATGGTGAACAACCTCCTGTTTTGTCCATCGAAAAATCAGCAATCACCTGTGCACGCAAGAGTAATGTTGGTAGTAAACAAAGTACGGATAGGGACAAGCACCTGGAAAGTTTCATAGCAATTAGTTTCGGACGCATGGTATCTAAACCATCTTTTACTTAACAACTATAATAGCTATCAATTGTTAAGTAAAACAAAGCTAACTTTTGAAAATTGTTACTAAAAGCTTTTTATGTTCTATTTTTCATTTAACTGTAACCTTACCAATAATATATTTAAAAAAAGTTGCCATGACCTACACACCCTCTCCAGGACGATATGCCTACATGCAATACCGCCGCTGTGGAAAAAGCGGATTGAAACTACCTGCCATATCACTTGGATTATGGCACAACTTCGGCGTTCAGGATAATTACGAAAAATGCAGAAGCATTATTCATACAGCATTTGATTGTGGCATTACGCATTTTGACCTGGCAAACAATTATGGTCCACCGCCCGGCTCTGCCGAAGAAACGTTCGGGAAAATATTAAAGCAGGACCTGAAATCCTACCGGGATGAAATGATTATTTCATCTAAAGAAGGATGGCCAATGTGGCCCGGGCCTTATGGAGATCTTGGCTCAAAGAAATATCTCATGGCAAGTCTTGATCAAAGCTTGAAAAGAATGGGCTTGGAATACGTGGATATCTTTTTTCATCATCGCCCCGATCCGGACACACCACTGGAGGAAACTATGAGTGCATTGGATCTTATGGTGAGACAAGGAAAAGCCCTGTATGTTGGCATTTCCAGCTATTCTGCTGAAGACTCCCGAAAAGCCTTTCATATTTCAAACGCCTTGGGTACGCCGCTGCTTATTCATCAACCGCGATATTCCATGCTGGATCGTTGGATTGAAGACGAACTGCTGGATGTTTTAGAATCTGCCGGTATGGGATGTATTACTTTTTCTTCTTTGGAGCAAGGGCTTTTGACGAATAAATATCTGAATGGCATTCCTGATGATTCTAGAGCTGCTTCTAACCGCGGCAATGGAGCCCTGGATGCTTCTCTCATTTCCGAAGTAACTTTGGAAAAAGTGCGAAGATTAAATGAAGTTGCCGAGAACAGGAAACAAACACTTGCCCAAATGGCTTTAGCATGGGTGCTGAAAGACCCCCGCATAACCTCTGTGATTATTGGTGCCAGCAAACCCGAACAGGTATTGGATTCTGTTCAAAGCCTTGGGCAACTAAGTTTTAAACCAGAAGAAATAGTCGCTATAGAAGCCATTTTAGAAGCAAAAAATGTGGCAATTGGTGAAAACTAATTGAAAACAGAGTTCTCCTTACCAAAACCGCTTATTATTTTTACCCCGGTTGCAGGTTTATATCTTGTAGCCGCTGATAGAGACTAACTACTTATTGGACTATTACCTTAAAACTAACAGTATGAAAATTTTTACCAAGGCACTGCCACTTGCCTTAATGGCATTGTTTATTAATCTTCAAACTAATGCACAAACTTCAGGTGTTGCATTATCCTATGCCGATGATGATTACGTTGTATTACCAGACAATCTTTTGAGTTCTGTTACTGGTAACTTCACCATAGAAATGTGGGTTTATTGGCGGGGTCCTTCAGATAACAGGTGGCAACGAATTCTCGATTTTGGCAATTCTTCGCAGTACATGTATCTAACACCTTCGGGAAAAGAAGTGGCTACTAACACTAGTAGACTGACTTTTGGAATTACCATTTTCGGTGATTGTTGTGAGAAACGCTTACAGGCTCCCACTGAATTAAGCATGAACACATGGCACCATATAGCTATCACATTAGATGATGCCAATGACATGGCTAAAATGTACCTTGATGGTGTTGAAGTGGCCAGCAATAATGCTACAAACCTTAATGCAACTGATGTAGCAGCAACACAAAACTGGTTAGGCAGATCTAAGTTTTCTGATGCACCATTCCTTGATCCTTATTTCAATGGAATTATTGATGAGTTCAGAATTTCGAATGTTATACGCTATACCGGCAACTTTACTCCGCAGCAAGCACAGTTTGGAACAGATGCAAATACAGTAGCCTTGTATCACTTTAATGAAGGATCAGGCCAAACAACCGCAGATGCATCTGCCAACAGTTTCAATGGGATTTTAGGAGCTACTACCGCATCGGAAGCAAGTGATCCAACCTGGACAACTGGCTCTATTTTACCCATAACAATCCTGAACTTATCGGCACAAAAAAATACATCAAGCATTGATTTAAAATGGACGGCATCAGTTACTGGTAACGGCGGTCAATTTATTGTTGAACGCAGCACTGACGGTAACATATTCCAGCCTATTGGAAGCATCCATATTGCACCAAACGCAGGAACCTCCAACTATAGTTTTTCAGACAGGCAGTTTAACAGTCGTAAAAACTATTACCGTTTGAAAGTTGCTGAAGTAAATGCTGCGGTCAAGTACTCTGCTATGGTAGTAGTTGATGCTTCAGGTAAGGGTATGTATTCAGCGTATCCTACTGTTACAGCATCACAAGTGTTTGTGCAAGTACCCAGGCCAACCCTGATAGCTATTTACAACAGCAATGGTGCAATGGTGAAACAAGTTCAACTACAGGGATCGCAAAATATCGAGTTGAAAGATTTGAGCAAAGGAGTTTATCAAATTCATTTTGAAGGATCGAGCGAAACAGTGCGGTTTATAAAACAATAACGATTGCTTGCTTAATTAGGGCTGCGTTTGCAAAAACGCAGCTTTTTTTATTTGGATCAAAGAGAGATTATATTCAGTAGTCTTACAAATGCAAAAGACAACCATGATGGTTGTCTTTTGTACATTCAGCCGTGTTTGATTACCAAACATTTCTTGGGCAAGTATCGCCATACCTGTTACCAAGTACAAATCCAAGCAGCACTTCATGTGTACTTCTCAAATAAGTTCTTGCTGTATTTAAGGTATGATCATAGGAATAACCAATGTTGAAAGTGTTTGAGATATTCAGTCCTACCATGCCCGCTACTCCTTCGCTTTGCCGGTAGCTTACTCCAGCCCATGCCCTATCCTGATACTGAAGCTTTGTATTGATCTCAAACTGTGCCTTCCGGATATACTTGATCATAACAGAAGGAACTAAATTAAAATCGTTACCTACCAATATTCTATAACCTGCTGTTGCAAAAACATGGGGCACCAGTCTTGAATCTTCTTTATTTACAGCCCCGTCCTTAAACACAACTGTTTGCGGAACGATCTGTTGTGCCGACAATCCAACAAAATAATCAGCTGAATACAAATAAAGACCCGCAGAAATATCAGGACGCAGAGCTCTTAGTTCTTTGCTGCCATATACCGCAGGATCAACCGGGAAAACATCCAGTTTGTTAGCCATCAAACTAATATCCGTAACACCTACTGCAAAACCAGCTGATAAGTTAGTACGGGGCGACAAACCTAAATGATAGGCATAACTGAGGTTTGCTGTTAGCCGGTTTATCGGTCCGGTCTTATCATTGATCACCTGCAACCCAACACCATGATGCGGTTCAGCTGCCGTATATTCTTCCCAATAACTTTTTCCCCGTGGGTTCTCTCCTTCCATACCAAACGAAGTAGCTGTAGTTCTATAATCACTTTTGCCAATTGGCTTATGTATGGTGAAGTAAGTTGTTACGGGTGCATCTTCAAAGCCTACCCATTGATGCCGATGACTCAGCTTTATATCGGTATAGTTCTCAATACCTGACAACGCAGGATTGATAATGTATTGGTTCATTATATACTGTGTATAATGAGGCTTTTGCTGAGCATATGTACTGCTCAAGCTTCCTGCAACACTTAATAAACTTAAAATGATCTTTTTCATACGCTGTTTTAGCAACTTTACTTGCTGATTAATAACCTTTTTCTATTGCGAAAGACATCATTGTCTTTATTATCGGATTACACTTTCTGTATCTTATTCTATTTCCCGACCTTTACTTTTTATTCTACTACATAATCACTATTTCAATATAGTAACAGAGCCGGTCAACGGTTCAAGGCCATTCTTTAGAGTAATAATGTAATAGTACGTTGCAAACGGCAACACTTCTCCTTTAAAGCTTCCATCCCACGGCTTAGAGTATCCCTTTGAGAAGTAAACTTGTTGGCCATACCGGTTATACACTTCTACTGTTGATCCCGGATAATCAATCAGATTTGTAATAACCCACGTATCATTTATGCCATCTCTGTTTGGTGTAAACGAGTTAGGAATATTCACGGGCTTTAAGATCTTAACTGCAACCGTATCTGTTGCCATGCAATTGCCCTGGCCAATTGCGGTCAAAGTATATGTTTGACTGCGCATGGCAACCAATGTTGGTCTTAACACATTTGGATTAGTGAAGTCAGAAGGTGGGCTCCAGGAGAATCGCAAAACACTTGAATCATTGGCTTTTGGGTTGAATTTAACCGCAGTTCCTAATGGCACCACGAAGGAAGGCCCGGCATCAATAACCGGCTGCAAGTAAACAATTACTTTGTCGGTATAAACTTCTGAAGTGCAGCCAACTGCATTCGTTACGGTTAGCTTTACATCATAATTACCTGGATTGATGTAACGTTTAGTTGGATTTTTCTGTGATGATCCAGAACCATCTCCAAAGTTCCAACTCCATCCTGTAATGGTGCTGTTTGGCGCCGAGCTCAAATCCGTAAACACATTATTCGTTCCCTGGCAAAGTGTATCAGGTGCTACAGAAAAATCAGCAATGGGCTTGTTAAAAAACGAACTTAAAACCCTGGTGGTATCATGTGCACAGCCAAACTGGGAAGTAATAGATAATGTTACAGAGTAAGAACCTGCAGTTGCATAAACGTGACTTCCATTCTGGGCATTCGATGTGTTTCCATCCCCAAAATCCCACGAGCTTGTCCATGCAGAATTGTCTGCGATAGTTGTCCGGTTAGCAAATGGTGCTGTACCATTTGGCATACAAACGCCTGCGGGCAAGTCAAAGTTGGCTACAGGTAGAGCATGTACTGCAATCGTTCTGGTAAAAGGATCGGAAGTACAACCGTTATTGCTTGTAGTAACCAATTGTACAGCATAATTGCCATGGTTTACATATGTCCTTGTAAAAGAATTGTCGTTATTATAAACCATCGTATTGCCGTCTCCAAAATTCCAACTCCAACTTGTAACGGGTACACCTATTGCAGCAGCCGGTATAAATGTCGCCACACCATCTAAACATATATCTGTATTTAGAGTAAAGTTGGCTGATGGCTTAGGAAGCACATTTATGCTTTGCGAAATAGAATCAATACAATTACCGGTTGATGTAAACACGTACCAGATGGTATGTGTGCCTGGACCTGCAGTTCCAGGGTTAAAGGTACCATTAGCTGATGTGCCCGCACCACGATAAACACCCGTACCGTTCACACCGTTAGTTACTATTGCAGTTGCTACAGATGTTGCTGTATTGCTCTCACAAACCGCACCCAAAGCCAGATAAGCTAATTGCGGCCTTACACTAAAGACAGTGGTAATTGTAGTATCGGCTATACAACCGTTTGACGAAGTGGCCGTAAGCTTTACATTATAGGTGCCGTGGTCTGTATAATTGTGAGATGGCTGAAAAGTAGAAGATGTATTTGGGTTACCTGCATTCGCATTTGGATCACCAAAATTCCAGGAGTAAGCCATTGTTTGAGCATCGGCAATGGTACTATTATTCTGGAATTGAACCAATCCTGTTATAGGCAAACATCCTGTCGGGAAAGAAAACGCTGGTCTAGGTCTTGCGTTTACAAAAATCGTTTGCGATACAGAATCCTTACAGTTGCCGGTAGCTGTGAAAACGTATTTGATAGTATGTGTTCCAGGGCCTGCCAGTGCAGGATTAAAATCACCATTAGCTGCCACACCGGGGCCGCTGTATACCCCTGTACCAGGTGCATTATTTGTAACAGTAGCTGTAGCTACGGAAAGCACCCCGGCATTTTCGCAAACGCTGGCCAAAGGTGGATAGCTTAACTGGGGCGACACACTAAATGTAGTTGCAACAACGGTATCTTTTGTGCAGCCGTTTGATGATGTAGCCGTCAGTTTGATGCTGTATGTGCCTTGAGCATAGTTATGTGTTGGATTTTGCAAAGTGGAATTATTCGGATTACCTGCGTTAGCATTCGGATCTCCAAAATCCCAATTATACGTCATGCCTTGAGCATCGGCAATAGTTGATGTATTGGTAAATTGAACCAAACCGTTTACAGGCAAACAACCCGAAGGGAATGTGAATGCAGGGCGTGGTTTAGCATGAACTAATATAGTTTGCGATACGGAATCGGTGCAACCACCTGTAGAGTTGAATACATACCAGATAGTATGCGTACCCGCACCAGCAAGTGATGGAGCAAATTGTCCTGCAGCAGTTGTTCCGGGTCCTTTATAAATACCTGTGCCGGTAACAGCATTTGTTACACTTGCGTTTGCAACAGAAACAGACCCTGGTAAACTTTCACATACCGGAGACAAGGATGAAAAAGCAAGTTGAGGACGGACATTGAACGTGGCGACAACGGTTGTATCTTTTGTACATCCGGCAGCACTGGTAACGCTGTATTGAACGTTGTAAGTTCCGTATGTATAAATATGGGTAGGATTGGCAAGTGTGGACGTATTTGGATTACCTGCATTAGCATTTGGATCTCCAAAATTCCACAAATAAGATGCAATACTGCCGCCTCCGGGAACGACGGTTGTGCTGTTGAATTGAACCACGCCATTTGCAGGTAAGCAACCAGCAGGGTAAGTAAAACCAAGTACCGGTTTAGCATTTACCCTGATCACCCTTGTTGCTGTATCGCTAATACAAGTATTGCTAACTTTTGCTACCAGCTTCACCGTGTACGTACCGTAACTAGGATAGCTTATAGTTTGTGCGTTGTTGTTTGATGCGTTTAATGTATTGCCGTTACCAAAGTCCCAGTACCAGCTGTTTATTGGAGCAGTACCAGTGTAAGAAGATGTTCCGGTAAAGCTTACATTTCCTCCTTCACAAAGGATATCCGGGTTTGCATTAATGGCAGCAGAAGGCGGGTTTAAAATAGTAATTGGCCGTATCGTATCCCCAACACATCCGCCTGCAGCAACAACTCTTAATTGAACGTTGAACGTTCCCGATGTAGCATAAACTTTTTGCGGATTTTGTATAGTTGATTGAGTACCATCATGAAAAGTCCATAACCGGCTGTTAATGTTATACCCGTTACTGCTGCTAGCTGGTGATGAGAAGAAAACTGTATCCAGACGGCAGCCGGTATGTGAAAATGTAAAGTCAGCGATAGGGCTAGGCTTTACATTGACACTAAAACGGACTGTTTCCGAATTATTGCAATTTTCTAAACTTGGGTGCGTGGTCACTACAGGAATATGGAAAGTACCTGTATCGGAAAACGAATAAGTACCAGGGAGCTTGTATCGGTAGTACCAGTGGCCATTGATCAATTGCGAATCGACCGGCGTTGGATTGGTTTGAAAAACATCAAAGGCCGGAGATATGGATGGCACCTGGCTTAATTGCCAGTTCATTGATGTAGGCTTATAGGAAATGAGCATTCCTAACTCCATAGGTGTGCCTTTGCACGTATATTGATGTGAAGTGGCTGACGAATCTGCTGTATTGTAGACACTCGCAAACACATTAAGATTATTGATAAGAGTGCCGGCGTTATAACCGTAGCTTTCCACATTTCCCAAGCCATATGTGATAGCTGTAAAAGCAGAATCACTTTGTACAATACATTGGGCCGGTTGGGCATCCCATCGCTTAACAACTACGGTATAACCTGGCCGGTTAGGATGTGCATAGGTATGGTCATATGAAGAACTTCCGTCAATGTTGAGCGAAGACAACCCTGCACTCGGGATAATAAGTGTGAGATAATTTGAAACGATTTGCTGTAAATGATTTCTATAAAAACCTACCCGTTTAATGGCTTGCTCCACGGGGCTTAAATAAATCATTTCAGGATCGCCATTGGGACCTATTACATTATTGCAACCACTGCTTTGTACAGAAGCCATGTATTGGGCAACCATTATCGGCTGGTCTGCTTCAACATAGTCGGCCGAGTTTGAAGTGAAATGATAATATGTATTGTTTATAAGTCCTGATAGTGGAACACCATTTCGCCTGACACTGGTTGTGGGATCTTTAACCAGCACCCTGTAAACATTTGTTTGAAGAGAAGTGGCAGCCGAATGGTTGCTTGTTGGTGCAGTTAAATAACGCTTTCCCCATGCCTGCGAAGGAAAGCACTGCTGCATGATAAAATCCCCACTATTACCCGGAGTGGTACATCCTATAGCTGTTCTGGAACTGCCGCAATAAACTGCAATTGGCAAGCACTCTCCAGATCTATTGGGCACCGAACGGATTTTACTTCCCGTTAGATCCGTTGACGTATTTTGAGCAACTATCTGGTATGCTTGCTTTTTATTTAATTGAATAACAAAAGGAACTCCGGCGGGCCGGTTTCTTGTCGCTACAGAGGGAGTAATTTCAATAAAAGTATTATCCTCCGAAGCCATAACATAGAAATAGGTATATCCATTACTATAGTTCTGCTCATTATTTAGTGTAACGTAGCTGTAACCATATGCTTCAACAGGAAATAGCATTGCAGCACCTGAAGTAGCATTACCCAGGTAATGCGCATATACAACAATCGGAACATTGCTTTCAATATGAATGCCTTTGTTGAATAAGCCTTCTACAAATGCATTGTCGAACAGCCGACTGTCTTCCACTCCTGTTTTTGGAATGTTGTCAGAAGTTGTAACAGTTCCCGCCGGCACATTGTATGTTCTTGTCCAGGTATTACCATTAACATGAGATGTAACTGTTACGGTAGCAGCCTGCTCCGCACTAAAATAAAGCACCATCTCCTGGCTATTAAGACTGCCACCATTATCAAATAACCAGTTAAGCGGATAACTTACCCAGAACTCCTTTCCACTGTTAGAAAGATTTTGAGCAGTTGAGGGGATTGCAAAAAGACTAAGAATACATCCAAATACAATAATCCTGATACGGTAAGCTAAATGATTCATCTAAAATTTTTCTTGTTAAAGACCACGACCTTACGGTGATTAAATAGATTAATACTCGGTTTTTCTATCAGGATTCATCAAACTGGCCTTATATCACAATTTAGATGGAGTTTCATTCTGCAGATAGCAGGAGGAGATTGAACTGATTAGATTATAAAGCAGTTAGGTTATGCAAGTTTAAACAATTGTTGTGTAGAAATCCAGAAAACCTCGTTGTTTTTGTTCAGGTTTATTATAATCTCCCATTACTCTTTTATTCTAAACCGGAGATGTCAAATTAGAATAAGCTATAGTGAATTATCTAAATTTGATCAGCACTTTGGAAATAGCCTTTTGAATTTTATCATTTGCAGGATTACCTAGGCTTCCAACATGTAAGTGCTGAAGTTTTGTTGAGTGATCAAACTGAAACGTTCCATTTTCTACTGTTTGGCCTACTTGTTTATAAGCTTCCCGAAATGGAATGCCTTTGTTTACTAATTCATTAACTGCTTCCACAGTAAATAGATACTTATATTTTTCTTCTTGTAAAATATTTTCTTTTATCCTGATATTAGACAGCATCAGTTGCATCATCTGCAAACAGGCTTTTAATTCTTCAAGGGCAGGGAAAAGAATTTCTTTAGTCAACTGCAAGTCCCTGTGATAACCTGATGGAAGATTGGTAAGCAAAAGTGCTAGCTCATTTGGGACTGATTGAATACGATTACACTTGGCCCTGATCAATTCAAAAACATCAGGATTCTTTTTATGCGGCATAATGCTGCTGCCGGTTGTTAATTCATCAGGAAAAGAAATGAAACTAAAATTCTGGTTCATGTATAAGCAGCAATCCATTGATAATCGTGAAAGTGTTGCTGCGATATTGCTCAATCCCATAGCAACAATCTTTTCTGTCTTGCCACGGCTCATTTGTGCGTAAACAGAATTATAGTTAAGTGTTAAGAAGTTAAGAAGTTGAGTGGTTCGCTCCCTATCCAACGGAAACGAAGAGCCATAACCTGCACCGCTGCCTAAAGGGTTCTTGTTTGTAACAGAATAAGCTGCAGCTAATACTTCCAAATCATCTATTAAACTTTCTGCATAAGCTCCAAACCACAAACCAAATGAAGAAGGCATAGCCAGTTGTAAATGGGTATAGCCAGGAAGCAGATTGTCTTTATAATTTTCGCTTTGTTGAATAAGAAGATTAAACAGATTTACACTTTCATCTCTTATGCTAAGAATAGCATCTTTTAAATAAAGCTTGATATCAACCGCCACCTGGTCGTTACGGCTTCTGCCGCTGTGAATTTTCTTTCCAATCTCCCCTATTCTTTCAGTTAATAATAACTCGACCTGCGAATGCACATCCTCTACATCATTCTCAATTCTAAATTTTCCATTCTCAATTTCTTTTTCTATTTGTTTCAATGCTTCAACAGCTATATCCGCTTCTTCTTTCGTCATCAATCCTACTTCCCCTAACATAGTTACATGAGCAATCGAACCTTGCACATCATACTTAGCCAGTAAGATGTCAAGCTCTTTATCTCTGCCAACAGTAAATTTTTCTATCAGTTCAGAAACAGATGTATTTTCTTGTTGCCAAAGCTTCATTTCAGCAATCGATTTAATAGTTGAATGTAAAGCCCAATTCCTTCTTCGATCTCATTTATATAAATGTACTCATCAGCCGTATGGCTTCTTGCCGAATCTCCGGGACCTAGCTTTAAAGCAGGAAAAGGCATTAATGCTTTGTCAGAAGCTGTTGGTGATCCATAATAACTTCTTCCTAACTGTAACCCTGCTTTCACCAATGGATGATCCAAAGCGATCATAGAAGAACGCAAACGGCAGTTTCTTGGTACCACTTCGCTTTCTACAGTTTCTCTTATAATATCTATTACTTCTTCATGGGTGTATAATTCATTGATTCGTATGTCTACAATAAATCTGCATTCAGAAGGAACGACATTATGTGCTTTATTAGAGGTTTCGATGGATGTCACCGTTATCTTCACCGGGCCAAGTAGTTCTGAAACTTTTTCAAATTGATACGATTGAAACCAATCAATATCTTTTAGTGCTTTATAAATTGCATTCTCTCCTTCATTTCTGGCTGCATGTCCTGCTTTACCACTTGCAACTGCATCTAGCACCAATAGGCCTCTTTCCCCTACAGCCCTCTGCATTTGGGTAGGCTCACCAACAATAGCGCAATCTAATTTTGGCAATAGAGGTAATAAAGCTGCAATACCATTTAGTCCTGATATTTCTTCTTCTGCAGTTGCAGCAAGAACCAAATTATAGTTTAGGTTTTTTTCTTGATAGAAATGAAGAAACGTTGCTATTAAAGAAACCAATGAAGCCCCTGCATCATTACTTCCCAAACCAATGATCTTTCCATCTTCCTCCATTGCTCCAAAGGGATCAAATGTGTAACCACGATTTGGTTTGACTGTATCATGATGGGAATTAAGCAAAATAGTGGGTTTGCTATCATCAAAATATTGATTGATGCACCAAACATTATTCAAATGTCTGTGAACATTCACCCCTTTATTGATTAGAAAATCTTGAATGATTAAAGCCGTACTGCCTTCTTGTTTGCTAAAAGACGGTGTTTGAATCAAGTGCTTTAGCAAATGAATACAATCGCTTATTATGTTCTGCAAATCATTCATTAACTATCGTTGTTCCTGAAGTGCCTTCAATTAATTGTTCCAAATCGTCTGCATTACCAATAACTATTTTCTTCACACCACTATTTACTGCACTAAAGGCATTATCCAATTTAGGTATCATACCGGCAAATATTTTTTGTTCTGCTTTTAGCTGCGAATAGTAAGTTGGATTGATAGCGAAAATAACCGTTGATTCATCTCCTGCATTTAACAAAACACCTTTCTTTTCAAACGAGTAAATCAAACTCACCTCATATCTACTACTTAAAGCCTTTGCAATTTCCTGTGCAATAGTATCTGCATTTGTATTTAACAACTGACCGTTTTTATCGTGTGTGATAGGAGCAATCACTAATGAAATGTTCTTCTCTAATAACAAACAGAATAATTCTGTATTGATCGCATCCACATCTCCAACAAAGCCATAATCAGTATTTGCATTTGTTCTTTTATGCGACTGGATAGCATTACCATCCGCACCGGTTAATCCTATTGCATTGCAACCTGCCGCTTGCAATTGAGCAACAACATTTTTATTGACGTAACCAGCATACACCATTGTAACAACCTTCAGCGTTTCTGCATCTGTAATCCTTCTTCCGTCAATCATCTGCTGTGGAATATTTAGCTGGGTGGCCAAGTTAGTTGCCAATTTTCCGCCGCCATGTACTAAAATCTTTTTGCCTTGAATTGATGCAAATGATTTTAAGAACGATGAAAGCTTTTCTTCATCATCTATAACATTACCCCCAATCTTAACAACGTAAAGACTCTCCAATTTTAGAATTTATAATTTTGAACTTAGGATTTCTGAAAGTACTGCTTGAGCAGCCCAAACCCTATTCGATGCTTCCAGTGTTACCAAGCTATTTGGACCATCTAGAATTTCATCACTCAATTCAACATTTCTTCGTACAGGCAAACAGTGCATCACCTTAGCATTATTAGTCAGCTTTAGCTTTCCGTTGGTTAGCATCCATCTTTTATCCGTAGAAAGAACTGCCCCATAATCATTATACGAACTCCAGTTTTTCACATAAACATAATCGGCATCTATTAATGCTTCATCCTGATCATGGGTTATTGTTGCTCCTTTTGTAAATTCTTCGCTCAACTCATATCCGGAAGGATGTGTAATGACAAAATCAGTTTCCCCCCATGTATTGATCCACTGCGAAAAACTATTGGCGACACATTGCGGTAACGCTTTTACATGCGGTGCCCAGGTTAAAACAACCTTAGGCTTTCTTTTTTCTTTAAACGTTTCCGTGATTGTAATAATATCTGTCAGGCTTTGCAAGGGATGTAGCGTTGCACTTTCCAAGCTTACTATTGGAATGCCTGCGTATTTGATGAATTGTTTTATGTACAATTCGCTATAATCTTCTTCCCTATTCTTCAAGGCAGGAAAAGTTCTAATGGCAAGTATATCAAAATACTGTCCCATAATAGGAGCAGCATCTTTAACATGTTCAACCGTGGTACCGTTCATAATAGCACCTTCTTCAAACTCTAAGGCCCAGCCTTCACTACCAACATTAAAAATGATAGCTTCCATTCCGAAGTTCTGGGCAGCTATCTGAGTACTTAACCTTGTACGCATACTTGGATTAAGGAACAAGCAACCAATACGTTTGTTTGCACCCAGTGATTTGTCCTTAAACGGATTTGTTTTATAAGTTAATGCTCTTTGCACTAACCCATTTATGTCATCCACATCATGAACTGAAATAAACTGCTTCAATATTATCTGATTGTTATGTTACCAACTGTTGTATTCTATTGAACTTTGGTTGCGTCGCACTCTTGTACTTTATGTTCACTGCTCAGCATTCCTACAGCCATCCTTAACGCACTCAAAAATTCATCTACCTCAGTTCTGCTTAGGGCCAGCGAAGGAAGTAACCGTATAACATTAGGCCTTGCTTCGCCTGTAAAAATGTGGTGCTCTTGCAAAAGTTGCTTACGCAAATCCTTTATCTCTTCCGGTACATCAAAGCCTATCATTAAACCCTTTCCTCTTACATTTTGTATACCATCCATCGTATTTAATTCATCCTTCAAATACTCTCCAAGTTCTTGTGCATGTTGAATCAAATTGTCTTGTTCTATCACTTCTAAAACAGCTAATGCAGCAGCACAGGCCAAATGATTACCACCAAAGGTTGTTCCTAGCAAGCCATGTTTTGGTTGGAAATGCGGTACAATTAAAATTCCACCAATAGGGAATCCATTGCCCATGCCTTTTGCCATGGTGTAGATGTCTGCCTTAACACCTGCATGATCCATTGCAAAGAACTTCCCGGTTCTTCCGTAACCACATTGCACTTCATCAGCAATTAACACTGCCACATAGTCATCGCACAAGCTCCTGATCTTTTGCAAAAAAGAATTCGTCGCAACAGTTATCCCTCCAACTCCTTGAATTGTTTCAATAATGACTGCCGCTACTTCTTTACCATGCTCCTGGAAATAATTTTCTATTGCTGCTTCATCATTAAAAGGAAGAAACACAACATTATCAGTTTCATTTACAGGAGCAACAATGTTTTTATTATCTGTAGCTGCTACAGCAAGTGATGTTCTTCCATGAAATGCTTTATTAAAGGCGATGATCTTTTTTCTGCCAGTGTGAAAGGAGGCAAGTTTTAATGCATTCTCATTGGCTTCTGCACCACTATTGACAAGAAACAATGGGTAATCTTCTTTACCACTTAGTTTCCCTAACTTTTCGGCCAGTTCTTTTTGAATAGGTATTTGAATGGAGTTAGAATAAAAGGCAATCTTGTTTAACTGCTCTTCTATTCTTTGTACCCAATGTGGATGGGTATGACCAATACTTATCACTGCATGACCGCCATACATATCTAAGTACTGTACACCTTTTTCATCCCATACATAAGAACCGTTTGCTCTTACAATGTTGATGTCATTTACCGGATATACGTCAAATAATTTCATACTAAAATGCTGCTGCTTTTAAATCTAATCCTGCACATTCATCAAGTCCAAACATCAGGTTCATGTTTTGAACAGCTTGCCCGGATGCACCTTTTAATAAATTATCTATTGCTGAATGAATAACCAATTTACTTCCTACTTTCTCCAGTTGAATCACACATTTGTTGGTATTTACCACCTGCTTTAGATAGATTTCTTTTTGACTGATGATGGTAAAAGGATGATCGACATAAAATTCCTGGTAGAGCTCTGCAATTTTTTCTTCCTTCCATTCGCAAGTAATCATAGAAGAGATAAAAATGCCCCTTGTAAAATCGCCACGCCACGGAACAAAGTGTATCTCCGGGGTTGCCGATCCTAACTGGATCATTGATTGGTTGATCTCCTTTAGGTGTTGATGCGTTAAAGTTTTATAGGCTTGAATGTTATTTGCTCTCCAGCTAAAATGAGATGTAGCACTTAAGCTTTGTCCTGCACCGGTTGATCCTGTTATTCCGGTGGCATATACTTCTCCATCCAACAAGTTTGCTTTTGCTAAAGGCAATAATCCTAACTGGATGCCTGTGGCGAAACAACCCGGGTTAGCTATGTTATGTGCTGATCTGATTTGTTCTTTATTCAACTCAGGCAAACCGTAAATGAAGTTTCGGGTTTGGTGTTTGGAGTTTGGTGTTAGCCTAAAATCTTGTGATAGGTCTATTATTCTAGTCTTTTCGTTTATTTCATTTTCTTCTAAGAACTTTTTTGCTTCTCCATGTCCTACACATAAAAACAACACATCAATATCTTCACCCAATTCGCTACTAAAAACCAAATCAGTGTCGCCCAATAAATCATCATGAACAGAAGCAACTGAATTACCGGCATTGCTACGACTATGAATAAAAGAGATGGATACATGCGGATGGCGAATGAGCAATCGGATCAGTTCACCACCCGTATAACCGGCGCCTCCCACTATTCCAACGCTAACTTTATTCATTTAGATTTTCGTTTTGTACCTGATGATATATTGATGTCTGATTACCAAATATCTTACTGAACCCTCTCACATCTTCACCGCTCCATCCGCTGTTCATCTCACCATACTTTCCAAACTTACTACTCATCAGATCATACGGCGATTCAATTCCTATAATTTGAAAATGATATGGATTTAGTTGAACAAAAACGTCACCTGTCACATTTTGCTGAGAGCTCTCAAAAAAACTTTCTATATCTCTCATTACCGGATCCAATATCTGTCCTTCATGCAACCAGTTACCATAGAACAATGCAAGTTGATCTTTCCAATTCAGCTGCCACTTAGTAAGCACATGCTTTTCCAATGCATGATGTGCTTTGATAATGATCATTGGTGCAGCTGCTTCAAATCCGACCCTGCCTTTAATGCCAATAATCGTGTCGCCTATATGAATATCTCTTCCAATGCCATACGGTCCTGCTAGCTCCTGCAAGTGCTGAATGGCATCAACCGAATGATCAAATTTTAATTCATTCACACCTTTCAATTCACCTCTTTCAAAACGCAATTTCACTTCTTCACTTCCACCTTTTGTTTTTTGTGTTGGCCAGGCTTCTTCCGGCAACATTCCTTTTGATGAAAGTGTTTCTCTTCCGCCAACACTTGTTCCCCACAAACCTTTATTGATGGAGTAAGCTGCCTTAGAAAAATTCATTTCAACACCGTTACTTTTCAGGTATTCAATCTCTTCTTCCCTGCTCAATTCCATGTCACGTATCGGTGTTATAATTTCTTTGCCGGGAATCATGATATGGAAAATCATATCAAACCGCACCTGGTCGTTACCGGCACCGGTGCTACCATGCACAACTGCTTCTGCATTTAGCTTCTTTGCATGTTCGGCGATATGCAAGGCCTGCATCAAACGTTCGGCACTTACGCTTAACGGGTAGGTGTTATTTTTCAAAACGTTTCCATATACAAGGTAACGAATGATACGGCTATAGTAATCCTTTACAGCATCAACGGTGGTATGTGATTTTGCACCAAGCTTGTAAGCATGGGCTTCGATACTGTCTAATTCATCTTTTGTAAAACCACCGGTGTTTACAATGATGGTATGAACCTCGTAACCTTTTTCTTCGGTTAAGTATTTTGCACAGTAGGAAGTATCCAATCCACCACTGAATCCTAACACAACCTTACTTCCCACCCGCAAAGAGTTTGATGTAGTTGATTGATCCATTTGTTTTGATAACAGTATTAAAAGTTGAATAAGTTTAACAGTGTCACTTTTGCTTTGCGATTGGCATTCCTATCTCCACTCGAAATTTTGAAACGCTTCAAAAATTTGCTCTGCTTTATCTTCAGCAAACGTTCATACACTTTTGATTTCTTTTCAAAATGCTCCACCGTTTCTGCAGGCAGGTAATGATCTTTCGGATCGAATAACATTGCTGTGCAAAGACAATTTTTTCTTTCCTTGCTCATCAGTATGTCATAGTTCACACAGCTTTTACAACCTGCCCAGAATTTTTCGTCCTGCGTTAACTCAGAGTACGTCACAGGCTCATATCCCAGGTCGCTGTTTATCTTCATCACCGCCAGGCCAGTGGTCAAACCAAAGATCTTCGCTTCAGGATATTTCTCACGGCTGAGCTGAAAGATGCGTTCCTTAATGGCTTTAGCAATACCACCTTTTCTGAACGCAGGTGACACAATAAGTCCGGAGTTGGCTACATACTCACCTTCCCAGGTTTCGATATAGCAAAAGCCTACCCATGTGCCGTCTTCAGCAACTGCAATCACTGCTTTGCCCTCGTCTATTTTCTGGGCCACATAGTCAGGACTACGTTTGGCAATACCGGTGCCTCTTGCCTTGGCAGAAGCTTCCATTTCGTCCGTGATGACGGTAGCGTAATGGGCATCTTCTGGCGTTGCCACCCTGATGATAATATTTTGATCCAATGTTGTAAAAGAATTGATGTAAACAGAAGGATAACCAATCCTGTACCAATAAAATTCCGGGAAGTCTTCACTGATAGGGGCCTTGGTCAGCGGCTCGTCCTATCAGCATCCACGTCGTCTCGACAAATAGCGGAAGATGTCAAAACACACGTCATACACACGGGTAGAAGCCTGTGCATGAAAGATGAAGTGTTTGTTATGTGTGTTCTGGATCATTAAAGGTTCAAATGTATATAGAAGTTTGAAAAAATGAGGCCAAAATATTTTGACAGAGGCTTGTAGCTAAACTTTATGAGAATGTTATGTACTGAGCAGCATTGCTACTATTTATCGTCTGTTGCGTCGCACACTTGTACAGGATGTAATTCTATTCAACATCGTGCAACTATTTCCAAACAACCAACCTGACTGCTATCTGTAGTTCTCTCCCTTATCATCCTGACGCAGGAAGGATCTGAGGGTGACACTTGAACAATGATTGTAACACAATAGAACAACTAGCTTAAGCTGTGACCCTGATCTTGTCGAAGGGTTTGTGCGATAGCAAACTCCTCATAAATCTACCAATCAGATTCCTACGGAATGACAAACAACATTCAACTAAGCTTTCAACCAGTCACCATTAAAATAGTCCTTTAGGGTTCGTAATCTCTACAACTCTTCCCCCTCTTCCCCTGCTGTCAAACAATCTCAACCTAATGGTGCCTTTTTCTTCAATTGCCTGCGTATAGACTTTACTTTTTAAATCAGAATCTTTCCCGTTGGTTGTATAACGCATTATAAAACCAGGCATCTGTGTATTCACTTCCACTTTTCCATTCTTAACTACCGCACCTGCAGTTGGAATACGATAATTAAATCCGCCAGCATAATAATCCAATCTTAGCAATTCTCTTTTGCCTGCCACATTTACAAAACGGCTCCAGGCCTCATCATAGAGTTGTTGTGCTTTCACACTATCTTTTTCTTTTGCCCAGGCCGGATCTTTTGCCCAGGCCCTTTCTGAAAGTGCCAGTAACTTAGGCAACAGCATGTACTCCATTGCATCTGAGCTTCTCAATGTTTCTGACCACAGTAGCCCTTGCACACCCGGAGTATTTTCTTTTCCGAAATCGGTCAATCGTTCTTTACCAACAAAGAATGATTTATTGATCTTATTACCATTGATATCCTCAGTAGTGTTCTTGTAATAATCAAAAGGGATAAATGAGAAAGGTTTCTCGGTATCAAGATAGCCTGCCCAGTAGTACCCCGGTTCATCAAACTCTTTATGATAAGCCAAATCAAAATACATGTTAGACGCAGGCGAAAGGATCACTTTATAACCGGCGTTCGCTAATTGATAAGGTAGATCTTCAGCACCCCATCCAATCACATTATTCCAAACATCAACCTGCATGCCTGTGTTCACAAAATCGGGATTGGGTATATAAACAGTCCTTCCGTCCAAACCTGTTTTGCGCATTCCGGCTTCTTCCCATCCATATACATACATTCCTTTCTTTGTCATCATGTCCGTAACCTTTCCAAAATAATAATACCATAAATCATTTACGTTTTTTACAGAAGCCTCTTTTCTCATCAACTCCTGCACAGCAGGCGATTTTACCCAAACACCTCCGGGAACTTCATCACCACCGAAATGGATAGTCTCTAATGGTGCAGCAGCTTCTTGATACATCTTTCTTAGTTCATCAACAACATGCTCGAGGAAAGTATAAGTAGAAGGCAACGCAGGATTGATCACATTGCGATACCATCTTTGAACCGAACGATATTTAGAAGAGTCAACAGGATCATACAACATGAACTTTTCCGCTTCCGCTTTTTTATCTTCTTTCATTAAACGCTCATATCGTGCTGTCATAGCTGCAATGGCTGCACGAGCATGACCAGGCGTTTCAATTTCAGGTATCACTTTAATATGTCTTTCTGTTGCATACCGTAGAATTTCCTTAAAATCGTGTATGGTATAATAACCGCTTCCCTGTACACCTGGATTGGGCCCAGAACCAAACGAAGGATGCAAAAAGTTTTTATCGTTCACTGCATGTCCTTTCCGTACACCTACTTCTGTCAATTCAGGCAAACCGGGAATTTCAATTCGCCAACCTTCATCATCATTAAAATGAAAATGAAAAACATTGAGCTTGTACAAAGCCATCAGGTCAAGCACTTTAAAGATCTCTTCTTTCGGTTGAAAGTTCCTGGCAACATCCAACATAAAAGCTCTGTGAGCAAATCGTGGTGAATCAACAATATCAACAGTTGGAATAGATATGGAAGTTTGTTTGTTCTTCCATGCGTGTGGAGGGATCAATGATTTTAGCGATTGAATGCCGTAGAAAACTCCAGCAGGTGTTCCAGCTTGTATCTTGATGCCGTCTTTGGTGACGGTCAACCTGTAAGCTTCGCCAGTCATATCATTTTTCTCAAACCGGATATTGCTTGATGGCATACCCTTTCCATTAAACAATTTACCAAGTTCGCTGTTCAAGTAGGAAACTTCTCTCTCAAAACCACCGGTGGCTTTAGATACTCCAATGGTATTAATGTCCAACTTATATACATCGCCTGTCTCTTTGTATGAAACAGGCATAGGAAATACTTTAACCAAAGAATCTGCAGGAAGGTCCTTTATATTTCTATTTTTTTCATAGATCATTTCGGGAGTAAGCATAGCAAACTTGTCGCCCTCATAACGCTGATGCTGTTTTGCTTGCGTTGGCTTTTTGATAGTATAGCTTGTCAACAACAATCCTTTTTCGGGTGCGTTGTCCCAAACCAAATAAACTCCTGCAGGTGCATCTGAAATACTAACAACCCATGCGCCACCTGAGTACTCAATTCTCGCAGTGTCGCCATGTTGCAATCCCTTGAAGTCAGATGAAGGCTTAAGCTCATAAAAGTCCCCATTAATATGCCGGATCTGCATTTTGGGTGATACCGATGCACTATGGATCATTCTTGGGAAATTAAAATAGATAGCCCACCCTGTTGCAGGCAACGCTTGCTTTCCTTTATTAGTTAATGTGAACGCAGAAAGAAATTCTCTTTTGCCTTTATAATTGTTTTCTACAATTTCCCATGCAACATGCAAATCCTTTACGTTTATTTTTTGGGCCGATGTAATAAGAGAAACAAGAAAAAACACACTTAAAAATCCTGATTTCATATTTCAATTTGGATGAACAATTTACATTTAAAATACTTGTAAAAAAGGCTGCCTGGAAAGACAGCCTACGATTGCTTACGAGAATGAGAACAGTTTATGGTTTATCCCACCACACTCTTGTGGTAAAAGAGTTTGCACCTTGCCTTGAAATAGCTGCCTGGTAATTGGCTGCATTAGCAGATGATTCAGAAGATGGATACAACATTCGTCTTGGAATTTGCCCGCCGGTAGCATTTCCGGGATAATTCACCGGAGTTAAAGTTGGAAAACCGCTGCGTCTCCAGTTTGCCCATGTTTCGTACCAATCCAGGAACGATGCCGCCCAATATTGCGAATTGATCATTTCAAATCCGTTTGCATCGTTATAAGGATTGGCTAATAAATAAGCATCAATTGCAGCATCAGGAACATTGTGGTCTGAATTATATTGATTGATCTGCTTCATTGCAGCTTTAACACCGTTATTGTAATGTGCTGTAGGGGTTCCACCAACATTCCACCCTCTCTTAGCCGCTTCTGCTAAAAGCAGCTCCGTCTGTGCATAAGTCACTAAAAAGGTTGGTCCGCTTAATCTTAACAACACGTCAGCACGGATGGTTGAATAGTTATTGATGTTGCCGGGATAATTTGGAGCAGTTGAAACATCTTTGGCTCCTCCATTTTGATCATATCCATTTGGCAGTCCTATCTGGTCTGCTGGTGCAGTACTGCCTGAAGATTTAATTTTTCCCATATACTGCAAACGAGGATCATTTTTACTTTTCAAAAAATCAACAAACGTTTTGCTTAAGAATACTTCACCTCTTTCTGTAGCATTCCACTCACCGCTTAAAATGTTGCTATTACGATTCACAGTAGTCCGTCCACCAGACGCATAGTGCACAACATATGCATTGTCACTGTTCGACTGCATGGTGCCGCCAGCAGCAGCTTTTTCGGCCCACGTTTTTGCAGTAGTGGCATCTACTTTGGTCATGCGCATTGCTAAACGAAGCATTAAGGAATAAGCAAGACGATTCCATTGTTGAATAGAATTAGCACCATTACGATAAATCAAATCCCCTGCACCCGGTTTATCTTTCGCAGGATCTAAGGCTTGTGCAGCTTCATCCAACTCCTTAAGCATGGCTAAATAAATATCCTGCTGCTTATCATATTTGGGAGTGAATATCCTGTCATAAAACCCGAGCCCTGCCTCTGAATAAGGCACATCACCATAAGTGTCGGTAATGCGATGTGCAATCAACACTCTCATAATTCTACCCATCTGGTGAAGATTAGAATATAGCGGTTTTCCTTTTGTTAGTTGAATAAGATCCACAGCATATTTTACCTGGTCACGATAGGCTACTTCAAAATGTGAAGCGGCCCAGGAATCGTTCTGCATATATTTATCTCCTGCATACCAGCTTGCATTAGCAAGATGCTGAACCATCATTCCAGCATAAATGATATTCACCCTCCAGGTTTCATAGCTAAAGTCGCTGTTACCGGTAAATTCCAACTGTGCTCTTGTTAAATTATAAACCGGATTGTATGTATTGGAAGAAGCACTATTAGGATCGGTATTAAGCTTTTCGAAATTTTTAGTACAACTGGCAAAAACAATGGCTGTTGCGGTTGATAAGAGGAGTATCTTTTTCATGACTTTCATATAGCAGTTTTTGCGTGTTTAGAATTTTACATTAAGATTTAAACCATAAGTACGTGTGCTGGGCAAGCTGGCATACTCTAGTCCAAAAGAATATCCATTGCTATAATTCGCTTCCGGGTCGATGTTTGGAGTATCCCTTTGGAAGTAGAAAAGGTTACGGCCTACCAATGAAATAGTAGCACCTTGCACCTTATTCTTCAGCAGGCTTGCCGGAAGGTTATACGATATAGCCAGTGATCGCATCTTGATGAAATCTGCACTATAGGTTTGCACAGCAGATATGTTGGCTAAAGCCCCGTAATAATCCTGGGCAGAAATAGTTTGTGTTACAGGCGTACCGTTTTCTGAAATACCTTCCACTCTTACTCCACCTTCTCTCCCATTTAAAGTTTCTTTATGCAATCCAGCCGCGTATGCCCTTGCATTCGTACCGGAATAGATCATAGCACCAAACTTATAATCTACCAGGAACTCCAGTCCGAAATTTTTGTAATTAAAACTGTTATTCCATCCACCATAAGTAGGATGAATACTGGTGCCAGCAGAAACTAAAGCATCAGACGCCTGCGGGAAGCCGCTTGCATTTAACACCATTGCCCCTTTTGCATCCCGTCTGTAATCATACACCATTACCTGGTAGGCCGGCATATTTAAACGGTGCTGAATAAATCCTCTTGTGGTGCGGCTTTGTGCCATATCCATGAAAGCCTGGCCTTCTGCTAACTCTACTACCTTATTATTATTTCTTGAAAAGTTGAATGAAGTATTCCACTTAAATCCTTTGTTGCTAATAGGAGAACCACTCAACAGCACTTCAAAGCCCTTGTTTTCAACCTTACCAACATTCACTACTGCGCTTGTAAATCCAGAAGTAAGCGATACCGTACCCTGTACAATATCATTTAATGTTTGTTTTTTGTACCATGCAAGATCTACCGTCATACGGTTTTTAAACAGCCCTAACTGAGTTCCTATTTCAAACTCTTTTATCTGCAATGGCTCCAATTGACTATTTGGTATTGTATTATTTAAATTCCCTAATGGCTGATTATGGATAGAACCGTGGGTTGTGTAATAGATAGCAGTTTGATATGGATCTGCATCAGCACCAATCTGTGCATAGCCAATTCTAAGTTTTCCGAAGCTTAACCATTTTGCTTTCAAATGTTCAGAAAAAATATAAGAAGCATTTACAGAAGGATAATTGTATGAATTGTTTGCAACCGGGATTGTACTAGACCAGTCATTTCTGTCTGTAACATTCAGGAAGAAAAAGTTTTTATAACCTAGTTCCAAGCTTCCATAAATAGATCGAACATCTTTGCGGGGCGTGGCTGTGTTAGCACCTCTTGTAGTTGCCGCACCTGGGTTATACAGATAAGGGAAAGCTAATCCGCTTGCATTAATGGTGTTGATACGTTGTCTCTGTTGCAGCAAGTTGGCACCCAAAGTCAATCCAAAAGAAATATCCTGCGAAAGATTTTTGTTGGCGCCTACCAAAACATCCGTATTGATCTCATTATAATTTCTATTTACTTCATTATCTAAACTTCCACCGGGGCGATAGGCAGTCCCCGTTGGAGTGATCTGTGTGGCGTTGAAGGCAAAGAAATCATTACCGATTCTTCCCTGAATATAAAGCCAGTTCAAAGGGTTGAAACGTAGGCTTGCAACACCCAATATCCTGTTCTTATTGGTATTGTTTACAAACTTATGTGCTGCAAAAAAAGGATTGGTAGTAAAAGCATCTGCGCTGAATTGCATTTCTGCGCCTGCTTCGTTATAGCCCGGTGCCAAATAATCAGCATTTACATTGGGTGGCAATAACATAATACCGTAGTTACCATTTCCTGGAGCATCGCTTAAATTCGACCTGTTCTTACCTACTTCTTTGGAATAAATAACACTTGCCTGTCCAGACCATTTCGTGGACAACTTGTAGTTCAGATCAAGGTTTACTGTATTTCGGATGTAACGTGAATTGGGGTATATCGAATTATTGCGCAAGTCACCCAACGACATTCTAAAGTGTCCTGTCTCGCTTCCACTTGCAATAGCTATTGTGTTGGTCACAGTAGATCCTGTTTGATAGAAGCGATTCAGATTATTGCCTTGCGGACTATACGGCATAGATTGACCGTTAAAGACGGGAACCGAAGAGCCGTCCATTCTTGCACCCCACGAAGCCATACCCGTATTCATTGCCGAAGTAACATCGGTTGGCTTTTGTCCTAACGTACCTTGCCCGTATACATTTTGAAAATCATGAAAATTATTAATACGGTCCATTTGAACATTGCTGTTTAGCTCAATGCCTAAACCTTTTCTACCCTTACCTGATTTTGTTGTGATAAGAATTACTCCGTTCCTTGCGACCTGTCCATAAAGCGCTGCCGCCGCGCCACCTTTCAAGACAGATATTTCTTCAATATCATCAGGGTTAATACTGCTTAAACCTTCACCCAAATCTGCACCACCCCACATACCGGCACTTCCTAAGTTGGTATTGTTCATAGGTACACCATTTACAACATACAAAGGCTGATTATCACCTGTTAGTGAATTGGTACCGCGGATAAGCACTTTGGATGAACCACCAGGACCTGTTAAAAGCCCACTGCTGTTTACGCCGGCAATCTTCCCTGTTAAGGCGTTACCGATGTTAATCTCTCTTGCTTGGGTAAAGTCATCACCGCTTACTTTAGTTACCGAATAACCTAAACGCTTTGATTCTCTGCGAATACCCAATGCAGTTACTACTACTTCGGATATCTGCCTGTTAGCAGACTGCAATGTGATGGCAAGATCTTTAGTGTTGTTTACTACAAATTCCTGTGGTTCATAACCTACATAGCTAACAACTATTGTTTCACCGTTGTTGATGTCTAAAGAAAATTGACCATTGGCATTAGTAGTAGTGCCTTTATTGGTTCCTTTTACGGTAATGCTAACGCCATAAAGCGGGGAGCCATCTGCTGCAGTAATTCGACCTTTTACCGGGTCAAATTTTAGTGCTTTTTCGGGAGCATCAATAAAATTGATAGGATCGATCTGCTCATTGTAGCTTTTTTGCTTTTTCTCTTTCACCGTTAGAATGACATAAGTGTTATCCGATACCTTTTTATATGTTAGCCCCGTACCTTTTAAAATGTCATCCAAGATCTTTTCAATATCCTTTTTGTAGTTGCTGATTACATTCACCTGGTGTTCTCCTGTAGACTGATCAGAAAATAGGAAGTACACACCTTTTACTTTATTCAATTCTTTTAAGGCATCCATCAGCACTTGCTTTTTCTCCTGCTGATAGGCATTATAGTTCTTTGATGAATGCATTCCTGCATTTACATAGCTGTAATCCTGCTGTGCATTTGCTTCGGTACCTGCCAGCAGGCTAAGCAAACCGGTTGTAAATAAATAAGGCTTAAAATTCCTCATATAGCAGATTTAAAATTTTATTGATTAGACGATATAGTGATCTCTTTTTCGGATTTGCTGATCTTGAAGTCTCCGGTGGCTTCAATAGCGCTGATTAATACTTCAAGATTGTTATTAGGCATAATGCCCGAGATCGTTTTTGCACTTACGCTTTCAGCCACATTAACCTTTACCCCATAATAGCGATTAATGATTTTCGCCACCTCGGTAATAGGCGTTTCATCAAGGTCAAGTTTAGCGTCTTTCCAAGCCAGGACTTTTTCTTCTTGCACGGCTTTAATGCCTACTGAATTGTTTTCAAAACGCACAAAGTCACCAGGCTTCATAAAAATCTCTTTGCCGTCTTTGGTTTTTATCGTTACACTACCTTCTGTCAATAAAACGCTTGACTCATCAGTTGTATTAATAACATTAAACTGGGTACCTGTTACAATTACATCAAGTTTATCGGTATGTACAATGAATCGATCCCTGGTGGCCGTTTTTTGCACTTTAAAAAACCCCTC
>Ga0164290_1001559_pt1 | contig 30444 bp, 22 predicted proteins | sample Micstemetagenome_FD_108782 | JGI IMG/M metagenome (GOLD analysis project Ga0164290, IMG submission 108782) | Contaminated culture microbial community from soil near Moab, Utah, USA - Microcoleus steenstrupii SON62 (Illumina Assembly) | ecosystem: Environmental > Terrestrial > Soil > Soil crust...
GGTGCTGCAGCGGATCAAATACAGCCCGTACGGCACGCCCGAGCGTCTCTTTGGCATTCAGGACTTCAACAAGGACGGGTTCGTCGAGTTCACGGACTTCGACGACTTCGTGGCGGCGTTCGAGAACGGCGAGCCGTCGAGCGATGTGAACCAGGACGGCTTCCTCGACTTCTCCGACTTCGACGCGTTCCAAGGCGCGTTCGAGGACACCTCGATCACCGACGGCGGCCGCGAGATCAGGAAACTCTGGGCGGGGTATGAGGCGGAGACCACGGACGGGGCAAGCGGGCTGTACCACGTCAGGCATCGGGTGTATTTGATGGAGCTCGGAGCGTGGAGTCGAAGGGATCCCATTGGGTATGTTTTCCCGTCAGTCTCTTTGGTCGAGTACGTCCACTCGCAAGTGACAATGCTCATTGACCCAACTGGTTTGCAACCGCACATTTCGCCAGATGGCGACATCGGACCGTTTGGAAACATACCTGGCCCACCAGCTCCAGCAATTCCAACGCCTCGACCAACCTTGCAACCTCCAACTTTCACGGGGCCAGGTTGGACCCCGGAAGACAAGAAACGCATTACAGATTCTTACAATCGCGTCTACAATAAACTTCTTACTGCGCGTCAGAATCTTGATTCATATATAGCGAGCTTGAGTGATTGTGTCCGCTCGCGAGCTCGCCAGTTTCTTGACGAAGTTCTGCAGGCACTTGACGATGCTCTGTATCAAATGGAAAGCCGAACAATTTATTACTCATCCGATCCGCCAGATCCCGGCGACGTCGCGACAACGCGCAATAGTTGGTTTAGCTCCACTACAAGAATAGGAAAGAGTTGGAGAAATAGGACTGACTCCATGCTTGACGATTTGCTGATGCACGAGACGATGCACCGTCGGGAAGGTATCTTTGGCAAGAATCATGACGATTGTGCTAGTGTGGAGACCAAGGACAAGGACGGAAAGCCAACCGGCGGAAAAAATTCCGTTCCGCCACAATGTGGATTTTCGCCATATCTATGGAACGAATTGGCAAACAAACCGCTGAAATCCGTGCTTGACGGATCAGACCCGATCAAGAAGGCGAGAGAACAATGCGGCGAATAGGTCCAAGAAATAAGTTGATTTTGCTTGGAGCGTTGGGCATATGTGTTGCCGTCCTTTGGGCGGCCGGGGGCTCACTACTTGTTCGGAGACAAATCGATTTGTTTTCCGGAGACGCAAGGCGTCGCATTGAGGTGTGTGGTTTGGTGGTTTCGTCGCGACAGTATGCTACCAGCGCGTCTGTGCTTTTGGATAGAAGTCATGGAGAATATTCCCAATGGGTTGATACTTATATAGACTACAGCCTTTCGGACGGCAGGAGGCATCTGTATTGGGGAGATTTTGCTGCCAAGCTGAACTCTATTCTTGATAGAATTAGATCAAACTGCCATGATCATGCTTGCGAACGCGAGTGGGCCGAGAATCTTTTTTCGGAATTGCGCCGCCGCGAGTTTGGATGGATTGAAGCAAAAACAAACGGCGGGTTCGTTTTTTTTTGCAGAGATGGGTTGCCGTTTTTTGAAATACCTTAACTTGAGACTATGCCAGACTCCCATCGACTCATTGTGTTATCGTCAAGGGATTCGCGTTCCCTGCGGAGTCCGTCAACTTTAGCAGGGCGTTGAACAAAGCCGAGATGTGGCAGGTGGCCCGATCACCGAAGTTGACACGGCTCTGAATGTGCCACCATCATCCGCGGTTTTGGGCGGATGATGGTGCGAAGAGAAGATCGGTTGCAACGGCCGCTGAGCACGACGACAGACGCGGCTGGGCGGCATTGCCGTCTCCGACACGCTCCGCCGCCTCGTGCGGCTCAAGAATCGCACGGCTGCCGGCGGCGTGAACCCGACCATCGCCGAGTACCGCTACGACGGCCTGGGCCAGCGGAACGGCTGGCATTCCCACCACTCCCGGAAGAGCTCGCAACCGCGGTGGTAGAGCGTGCCCGCCACCAAGCACGGCCCCTCGCCACAAACTTCGTTCAACTGGCCCACGAGCAACCCGAACACAATTCCCACTTGCAAGTCGCTACGGAGGAAGAAGCCGCAAGCCCGATCCGCCGCAACTCCGCCGCGGCGTCCGGGATCGGGTCAAGCAACGTCTCCGCGAGGAACGCGGCGTGCTTCGGGTTGTAGTGCGCGGCGCACGCGTCGAACACTTCGGAGCGGACACGATCGCGCAGAGTGGCGCACTCACCGGTCACCGCCGAACTTCCTCTGTGCCCCCTCCTGCGCCTTCTGCTCCAGCAGCCTTGCTCGCTCGGCTCGCTCCGCCGCCGCATCGACTCGCTTCTGAGTCAGCAGCGCGCTCGCTGCATCCTTGTGCGTGTGCGCCATCGATAACGCCACCGCCGCCCCACCGATCCGTTCATCCATCGCGATCGCCTCGTCGATCAGGCCCAGGCCCTCATCCACTCTCCCAAGCGAAATCAGAATCCGCCCGCGGTTGCGCAGTTGCACCACCAGCATGCGCGCCAGTCCGCCCATCGCGTCGAGCGACGGTGCGTTCGCGGGCGTTGCACCACCACCCGTGTTCGCCGCGCTCGCCGCCCGACTCGCCGCCTCATCCGCCGACACTCCATCCAAGCAGAACTGCGCCAGCAGCACCACCGGCGCGCTGTCATCCTTCTGAAGGGCCTTGAACGTCGCGAGCGCCCGCGCATATTCCGCTCGCGCCTTCTCCCACTCACCCCGCGCGTTGTGCAGGTGCGCCAGCGTCATCACACTCGCCGCGTGCGGCAGCGACTCCTCGCCGCGGGCTCGCTTCTTGAGTTCCAACGCCTCCTTCACACGCCGCTCGCCCTCCTCCAGTTTTCCCGAGTCAATCAGCAGCCGCGCGAGCAGATCGCTCGCGATCCCCGCATACAGGTCTCGCTCGACTTTCTCCTCCGGCGTGTCCGCCGCCGCGCCCGACTCCAGATTGAGCAGCGTGCGATAGTGCTGCTCCGCACGCGCATAGTCGCCCACGTTGTGCGCGATCGCCCCGAGCGTCGACTCGATGTCCGCCCGCGTGCCGTGGTCCGCATTCACGCCGCTGGCGATCATCCGCGCCGCCTCATCCAGCGTGGCTGCCGCCGCGACATAATCCCCTGTCTCGTTGATCTGGCTCCCCAGCCGCACCCGCAGCGCGAGCGCCTGCTCCGATTTCGGCGCACGCTGCTCGACGAGCGAGAGCGATTTGCGCACCTGCTCGATCGACTCGCCGTACATGTTCAGCCCGCGATACACATCCGCGAATGCGTCGTGCAATCGTTCCCGCACCCGCGGCTGTTCGGCGAACTGCGTCTCGATCTCCCCCACGCTCGCGAGCAGCGTCTCCGACACCGTCGCATCTGGACCTCGCCGCTGCGGGCTTGCGTTCTTGATCGACCCGACGACGAACTGCGTCACGCGATCCGACACCTCCGCTTCGTCACGCGCGATCGTCTCGGCCTCCCGCGCCTGCCGCTCGGCGATCAGCGCCCTTCGCAACCCGACACTCGTGCCGACCACGCCCGCGACGAGCAGCACCACCGCGGTCACGCTGCCGACGACGAGCGTGCGATTGCGACGCGTGAACTTCTGGAACTGATACCACCCACTCGCCGGCCGCGCTGAGATGGGCTGATCGGCGAGGTAGCAGCGGATATCGCTCGCGAGCGACTCCGCCGTCGCGTACCGTCGCGATTTGTCCTTCTCCAGTGCCTTGGCGACGATCGTTTCCACGTCGCCGCGCAGCGTTCGATTGATCGCCGACAGGCGCGTCGGCTCATCCTCGCGGATGACCCGCACCGCTTCGTGGATCATCTTCTTCTGCAGATCATGCGGCAAGCGTCCCGCGAGCAGTTCATACGCGATCACGCCCAGCGCGTACACATCGCTCCGCGTATCCAGTTCCGCCGGATCGCCCGACACCTGCTCGGGGCTCATGTACGGCACCGTGCCGATGAGTTGCCCCACGTCGGTCTGCATCGTTGTCGTCTTCAGGTCCGCGTCCGTCGCGCGGGCCACCCCGAAATCGAGGATCTTCGGCTGTCCGCTTTCATCCACCAGGATGTTGCCGGGCTTCAGATCGCGATGGATGATCCCCTTCTGATGCGCGTGCGACACCGCGTCGCAGATCCGCGCCAACAACTCCAATCGCTCGCGCGTTCCCAGCCCGCGCCGATCCGCGAACTCGGTCAGCGTCACACCCTTGATGAACTCCATCGCGAAGAACGGCAACGGCCTGCCCCGCTCGTCCTGCGTCATCCCCGCTTCATACACCTGCGCGATGCCCGAATGCTGCAACCTGCCAAGCAGATGGGCCTCAAACTCAAAGCGGCGCAGCATGTTCTCCGACAGTGCGCCGGGACGAATCACCTTCAGCGCGACGAGTCGGCGCGGGCTGTCCTGCTGGGCGAGGTACACCATGCCCATGCCGCCCTCGCCGAGCACGCGCTGCACTTCATACTTGCCGATGCGCTCGCCCGCCGCCGCGACCCCCAGCGACTTCACCCCCTTCGCAAACACCGGCGCGGGCGGCGGCACGCCCGCCGAGGTCGGCGCTTCCGAGTCCGGTTCGCGCCGCGACCCAGGCTTCTCGCCGGAGGGGATGTCCGACGTCGGATGCTCGTCCATTCCCTCAGAATACAGGCAACGGCGCCCCCACGCGCGGCATCCCACCTTGTGGCCCGTCACCGCTCGCCCCGGGGCCGCGCTGGCCCTTGGCGAATACGCTCTCTGCACGCTCGGCCTTCACGCTCGCTCGCGCCCAGATGTCGACATCACCCTCCAATCCCGCCGCGCTGGCAACGTCGCCCCAGCGACTCACGATCGCGATCGAGGGCATGTCGTGCGTTGCGTGCGCGTCACGCATCGAACGCCGCCTCGCCAAGCAGCCCGGCGTGGCCGAAGCGAACGTCAACTTCGCCGCCAAGTCCGCGAGTCTCGCGTTCGATGCCGCGGCCGTCTCCCCGGACGCGCTCGCTCGCTGCATCCGCGACCTGGGCTTCACGCCCGTCGCGATCTCCTCAAAGCGCGACACGCCGCGCGCGGACCGTCCCGCCGCGGCGTCTTCCTCAAGCGACCCCGCGCCGCGAGATCTCATCCTCCCCGCAATCCTCGCCGCGCTCGTCGTCGTCCTCGCGATGTCGCACGGCACGCTCGACACGTTCCTCTTCGGCCGCTTCACCGCATCGCCCGCGCATTGGAACACCATCCTCCAGTGGCTCCTCGCCACGCCGATCATCTTCTGGTTTGGCCGCCGCTTCTTCCTCAACGCCATCCGCGGCGTGCGCCACGCCAGCATGGGGATGGACACGCTCGTCGCCCTCGGCACCGGCGTCGCCTACGCCTTCTCCACGCTCGCAACCTTCGCGCCATCGCTCTTCGCTGCGCACGCAACGGATGCCGCCGCAGCGAACACTCTCTCGCACTCCATTCACTCCGCCGCCCCGGTTTACTTCGAGGCTGCCGCCGTCATCATCGTCCTCGTGCTGCTGGGTCGTCTGCTCGAATCCCGCGCGACCCGCCGCACCACCGACGCGATCCGAGCTCTCTCATCGCTCCAGCCCGACACGGCGCGTGTCCTCCGCAACGACGGCGAACACACCATCCCCATCTCCGATCTCCGCGTCGGTGATCGCGTCATCATCCGCCCCGGCGAGCGCGTGCCCGTCGACGCCGAGATCGAGAGCGGCACCTCCTCGCTCGATGAATCCATGCTCACCGGCGAGAGCGTGCCCGTCGACAAGGCCCCGGGCGCACACGTCTTCGCCGCCACCGTCAACACCACCGGTTCGCTGGTCGTCATCGCCCGCCGCGTCGGCGCGGAGACGATGCTCCAGCAGATCGTGCGTCTCGTGCGCGATGCCCAAGGCACCAAAGCCCCGATCGCCCGCCTTGCGGACCGCGTCAGCGGAATCTTCGTTCCGATCGTTCTTCTCATCGCGTCCCTCACGTTCCTCGCGTGGTGGATGCTCGGGCCGCGCGACGAGTGGCTCCGCCTCGCCGTACTCACCAGCGTCTCCGTGCTCATCATCTCGTGCCCGTGCGCGCTGGGGCTCGCCACACCCACCGCGATCATGGTCGCGATCGGTGCCGCCGCCCGTCGCGGCATCCTCATCCGCAGTGCCGCCGCCGTCGAACACGCCCGCGCCATCCGCACCATCGTCCTCGACAAGACCGGCACCGTCACCCGCGGCGCGCCAACGCTCGTCGCCATTCGAACGCACGCCGCCCTGACGGAGAACGACGTGCTTCGCATCGCGGCGTCCGCCGAGCGACGCAGCGAACACCCCTACGCCGCCGCCATCGTTGCCGCTGCCAATTCACGCGGCATCGCGTTCGCCGCGCCCACCGACTTTCACGCCCAGCCCGGGCGCGGCATCGTCGCGACGGTGGACAACGCCGTCGTCCTCGTTGGCAACGCATCGCTTCTTGCGGCACACACCATCGCTCTCAGCACCACTGACTTGGGTAAACACGACGACGCGATCGCGCACGCCACCCCGATGCACGTCGCCGTCGGCGCCCGCCATGTCGCCACGCTCTACGTCGCCGACCAGATCCGTCCGACGTCACGCGACGCCGTCGCGAGCCTCCATTCGCTCGGCGTGTCCACCCATCTCGTCACCGGCGACACGCACGCCGTCGCCGCGCTCGTCGCTCGCGAGGTCGGCATCGAGCACATCGCCGCCGGCGTGTTACCCGCGGACAAAGCGGCAACCGTCACTCGCCTCCGTGCCTCGTCGCCGACTTCCTCGCTCGTCGCGATGGTCGGCGACGGCATCAACGACGCGCCCGCGCTCGCCAGCGCCGACGTGGGAATCGCGATGGGCGGCGGCACCGACATCGCCATCGCCGCCGCCGACGTCACCCTCCTTCGGTCCGACCTGCGCGCTGTCGCCGATCTCATCACGCTCTCGCGCGAGACGATGCGAACCATCCGCCGCAATCTCGTCCTCGCGTTCGGTTACAACGTCGTGTGCATCCCCATCGCCGCGGGGGCGCTCTATCCGCTGACCAGTTGGCTGCTCTCGCCGATGCTCGCCAGCGCGGCCATGTCGCTCAGCAGCCTCAGCGTTGTTACCAGCAGCCTGCTCCTCGCACGGCGCATCGACCGCGTCGCGCCGATGCGACACTGACGCCCTGTTCACAGCGGCAGCGGTCGCTCGACGCGCGACTCGATCTCCACATGCCGCCGCTCGTCCTGCGAGCGCAGCATCCCGTGCATCACTTCAAGCACGTGCAACGCGAGCGATCCCGACGCCCGCGCCGTGCGGTCTCCCACCGCCGCCGCGCACAGATCATCCAGCCCCAGCCCGCGCGCGTTGTGCTCCGCGCCTCGCACCAGCGCCAACACCTCACACTCTTTCGCCCCCGCCCGCTGCATCGACACCTCACCGCCGAAGTAGTTCGGATCCGGCAAATGCAGCGCCCCCGCCGTGCCGTGCAACTGAATCGGCGGCAGGCGGCACGCGGGCACGTCAAAACTCGTCGTCAGCGTCACCACCGCGCCGCCCGCGAACTCCATCACGCCCGCGATGTGAGTCGGCGTCTTCACGCCGATCTGGGTTCCCTTCTTCGCGCCACTGCCGATCGTCCGCGTCGCGTGCGTCGCTCTTGCGATCGCCGTCACGCGGGCCACCGGCCCGAGCAAATGCACCAGCGCCGTCAAGTAGTACGGCCCCATGTCAAACAACGGCCCCGCGCCCGGCGCGAAGAAGAACTCCGGGTCCGGGTGCCACGCTTCCGGCCCACCCGAGAGCATCACGCACGACCCGGCGACCACACGCCCGATCTCGCCGTCGTCAATCGTCCGTCGCGCCGTCGCCCACGCCGCGCCGAGAAAGGTGTCCGGCGCACACCCGACGAGCCGCCCCTTCCGCTTCGCCAAGTCCAGCATCGCGCGGGCGTCATCAAGCCCGATCGCCAGCGGTTTCTCGTTGTACACATGCTTGCCCGCGCGCAGCGCTCGCACCGCGATCTCCGCGTGTGCCGCCGGCGGCGTGAGATTCAGCACCACATCCGTCGCGCCGCCCTCGATCAGTTCATCCAGCGACATCGCCCGCGCCGTGCCGTGCTCGCTCGCCTTCGCCGCCGCCCGGACCGTGTCCGCGTCGCTCACCCCTACGACTTCAAAGCAGCAGGCGTTCTTCGAGTTCTGGAGATAAATGCCGCTGATGTTGCCGCACCCGACGACGCCGACCCGGAGTTTGCTCTTCGTCCCTTCAATCATCTTTGTCTCTCCGCAAGAACTGACCCTCGGGCCACCACTCTCAACTGCCGCTCGCCCCAGGGAAGTGTTCGCGAGAGGGATTCGTCACTCGATAACTCCGCGTCCAACACGCGCCACTTCCCACCGCTTCACTCATCCCCGCGCCGTCCGCGTTTGATCTCGCCGCGCCGCTTCTTCTCGCTGATCCGCCGCTCCTTTGATCCTCGCGTCGGCTTGGTCTTGATCCGCTTGCGGACCGGGCGCCGCGCCACAATCAACAGCTCGCGCAGCCGCTCCAGGCACTCCGCCTCGTTCTGCGACTGCGACCGATGCTCGCCCGCTGCGATCAGCACGTCGCCCGCATCGGTGATCAGATGCCCCGCGATGTCGCGAAACCGCGTCGTCTGCGCTTCGCTCAACCGCAGTGCCGACAACGCCACACGCAACACGCACTTGGTCGCCCGCTTGTTGACATTCTGCCCGCCCGGCCCCGACGCGGCGACAAACGAAAACTCCAGCGCCGCCCTCGGCACCCGCACGCCCGGAGCAACTTCCACATCGCTCATCATCAGAAAAGCCCCATCTGTGTGCGCCCGTCGCGCTTCTCACCCGCCGGTTTCAGGTTCACCGTCACCCGCGGCTTGTCGCGCTTGGCGCTGTCGCCAACCACCATCGACTTCACCGTGCCGCGCGCAAACGTCGTCACAAGTTCATCCCCCGCGCGGAGCGCCGCGCCATCGCGGATCGCCGCGCCGCGAGCGTCCGTCGTGAGGCTGAATCCGCGCTCCAGCACTCGCGTCGGACTCACGGCCTCCAGTTGCCGCGCCGCCACATGAACCCGTTCGCCGCCCCTCGCAAGCGCGATCACCATCGCTCGGCTCAGTCGCTGGGCCATCGGCTCGACATCGTCGCGCGCAAGTCGCGTTCGTACCACATCACCGAGTCGGGCCGCCAGCGTCGCGAGTCGCGCCACCGTGTCGGCGTGGCGCACGCGCGGATGCAACCGATCCAGCCGCCGGCGCGCGAGCGTCAACTCATCACTTGCCGCGCGGATGCGGCGTTCCACACCGCGCTGCAGGCGCATCGCCTCGTGGGCGGCCTCATGCCCCCCATCGCGGCACATCCGCTCCATGCCGCTCGACAATCGGTTCAGCATCGCCGCCAACTGTCGCTGCAACGCCGCGCGATCGGGCGTCAGCCGCATCGCGGCCTGCGTCGGCGTCGCGCAGCGCTCATCAGCCACCAACTCCGCGATCGTCGTGTCCGTCTCATGTCCGATCGCCGCCACCACCGGCACGCGACTGTGCACGATCGCCTCGGCGACGGCCAGTTCATTGAAAGCCCACAAGTCTTCCTTCGAGCCGCCGCCGCGGGTGACGAGGATCGCATCGATCGCCCACGCCGCGGCCTTCGCGTTCAGCACGCGAATCGCTTCCGCGACTTCCGCCGCCGCTCCATCGCCCTGCACGCGCACATCGACGACCAGCACATCCACCGCCGGGCAGCGGCGCTTCATCGTGACCAGCACATCCTGCAGGGCGGCACCGGTGCGACTGGTGACGACGGCGACGCGGCGCGGGAACATCGGCAGCGGGCGTTTGCGCTCGATATCGAACCAGCCGCGCCCGCGAAGATCCTCGCAGAGTTTGCGGAACGCGGCGTCAAGGGCGCCTTCGCCGACGGGTTGCATCGAGTCGACAAGGAACGAAACCTTGCCGCCTTTGGCGTAGAACTCGACGCGACCCTTGACCACGACGGCCTGGCCGTTGGCGGGCGTGAACCCCGCGCGGCGCGCCGCGGAGGCGAACATCACGCAGTTGACGACCGCGTCGGCGTCCTTGAGATCAAAGTACCAATGGGTGCGATCGCGAAAACCGCTGACTTCGCCGGTGACGCGAACGCCGGAGGGCAACGTGCGCAGCACGCCGTCGATGCGTGCCGCAAGTTGCGACACGGTGAGCGCAGCGTCGCCCGCGGGCTTGGTCGGCGGCGGCGCGGGCTTCATCTTGGCGGGATCAAACGGCAGTCGTTCCACGATGCGCAGAATAGCAGAGACAAAGAACAGCCCGCCCGGTGTCGGGCAGGCCGCCTGCCCACGCTCGGGATCCCCTCAGACTGCGGATGATGAGGCACAACGCGCCGGCTCGGTCTAGACGATTCACTTGCTCGCCACGCGCGACTCGGACGCCGTGTATTGGCGGATCACGGTGGACTCACGCGTGCCGGCGGGCCACGAGATGCGGCAGTCGGCGAGCGTCGCCCCCTTGGGAAGGGCCATCACTTCCATGCGCGTGCGGAAACGCGGCATGTCGATCGGACGCTCCATGATCGCGGCGGGCTCGAGCGAACGCGACGGCGCGGCATCAGCATGCACGAGTTCTTCACGCGGCATGTAGGCGTCGTTCACGAAGGTGCGCACACCGCCCGTGTACCCCTGCTCGGCGAGCCACACGTTGCGGGCGTGCTCGAGTTGCTGCCCGGCCCGACCGAGTTCAACGCTCGACTGCATGACCCACGGCGAAAACCCGAGGATGTGGCGATTGACGTAGGCGTACACCACGCTGCCGTCGGTCTCGGATGCGCCGTACGCACCAGGGCCGGGGTCAGGCCAACCGAGCAGGGTGTTGTCGGCGGTGCCGCCGATCATGGGTCGGCTGATCCAGAGTTTGCCGTTGAAGCCGGGGCGATGGACGCTGTCGGCACGCCCGGTGGGATAGGGCGGCATGGTCGCGAGAACGCGATGCGATTGCATGCCGTTGCCGTGGTATGCGGGGGCGAGGGCGGCGGCGAGGAGAGCGGCGTGGATGAACATGGTGGGCTCGTTTTCAGATGGGGGCGAGGCGGGAAGACAAAGGCATTCACACAGAGGCGCGGAAGGACGAGACCGCGGCGCGCGGGATGCCGCCGAGCGGGCGCGGTCGCTAAGAAGAGTCTGCCACACCCGGCGCGGGATGCAAGGGGCGCGACGCCGTATTGGCTGCGACAAGCGGAGTAGCAAGCGGAATCTGCAGGTTCTCAGACCTGGATGCGTCCCAGAACTCGGCGGATGACACGGCATGGCCAGCTCGGGCGGCGCGGAGACGCAACGATTGCAGGAGAATCCAGAGAACTGGGTTGAGACGATCGCTCAGCCGGCCATGGAGTCGCAAGTGTTCCGTGCATCGCCGCGGGCCGTCGTCACCAAGAGACGCTCGCACCAATCGCAACTGTACCACCCCAGCGGCAAAGCACACCCGTCACCAATGAAGGCAACACCGGCACCGGACTCGGAATGGACAACCGCGTTCGCGTGAACGCCCACCGAGTCCGCCCCCTCTCGCAAGCCGCCTGCGAATGCGACTACGCTGACGGCAGGTGGTCCGTTTGGTCGGCTCGTGCAAGCGAGTCGATGCGAGACCACGAGGGACGCATCGAGGACGCGTTGAGGACGCATGACGGATCCACGTTCCATTTTGATCATCCGCCCCAGCGCGCTGGGAGATGTCTGCCGGAGCGTGCCGGTGCTGGTGAGCCTGAAGCGGGCATTCCCCCAGGCGCGAATCGACTGGCTGGTGCAGGACGGCTTCGCGGCGGCGATCGCGGATCACCCGGATCTCGGGCGCATCGTGCCGTTCGCGCGCGGCGAACTGGGAGCGGCGTCACGACGTGCCAACTTCGGCCCCATTCGCCGTTTCTTCCGGCAGTTGCGCGGTTCGCGCTATGACCTCGTGATTGACTGCCAAGGTCTGCTCCGCAGCGGCATGTTCGCGTGGGCCACGCGGGCCAAGCGAAGGGTCGGCTTCGCCAACGCGAGGGAACTCGGCTGGTTGGGCGTGAATGAGCGGCATGATGTGCCGACCACCATGCACAGCGTCGATCGAATGCTGGAACTGCTGCGTCGCGCGGGCGTGGAGCCGGTGCGCGACATGCGACTCTACAGTAATCCGCAGGCACGACACGAAGTCGCGCCGACGTTGCAGGCCGCCCGATCGAAGTACGCGGTGGTCGCGCCCACGAGTCGATGGACGGCGAAGCGATGGCCCGCAGATCGGTTCGCTCGCGTCGTCGAGCGATTGCGCGAGTGTGGATTCTCCGGCGTGGTCCTGGTCGGCGGAAAGAACGAGCGCGATCAGTGCGGGCCGCTGCTTGAAGTCGCCGCCCGTGACGGGCATGTGATCGATCGGATCGGCGGCACCAGCGTCGCCCAGCTGATGGCGATCATCGAGTCGGCATCGCTGGTGATCGCGAACGACTCGGCCGCACTGCACATGGCGGTGGGCTTTGATCGGCCGACCATCGCGCTGTATGGACCAACGCGCGTCGAGTTGGTGGGGCCGTATGGGCGCGAGCGGGACGTGATCCAACATGTCCGTGCTGGCGACACGTTCGAACACAAGGACGATGCACGCGTGGAAATGATGGAACGGATCCGAGTCGACGAAGTCATGGACGCGGTTCACGCTCGGGTTTCATCGCGTTGAGCGAAGCGACGCTGCCAGCCCTCTCAGTCCGATGAAGTCCAACCTCGTCAGCCGAGAGAAGCACGACATCTCGGGCAACTCTCAACCAACGCGGCTACCATCCCGCCGGAACTCGTCACCGACGATTCCACGCGGAGTTTGAGCGTTGGCGTCGATGGGCACTCGCAATCCGATGGCCACTGAATCGCGGATCGCGGAGCCGCACGGCAGCCCCGTCTCCATGCACGCGGGCTCGCCACCAAGCGTGCCCGCCGCCGTAGGGTCTCGCACCAGCCGCGACGTGATTCGGGCTCTGATCGAGACCACCAAGCCTGGCATCACCCGCCTCGTCACCATCACCTCGGTCGTTGGCTACGTCATGGCCGCCGCGATCGGCCAGCGGGCCGCCACCTGGCCCGACATGGCCACGACCTTCCTCGCGTGCATCGTCGGCACGGCACTTTCGGCGGCGGGCGCGAACGCCCTCAATCAGTGGTGGGAACGCACCCACGACGCCCGCATGAAGCGCACGCAGCGCCGCCCGCTCCCGACCGAGCGACTCGCCCCCGGCGAAGTGCATCTCTGGGGTTGGTCGTTGTCGATCGTCGGCGTCGCCGTGCTGTGGGCTCTGTGCGGCTTGCCCGCGGCGCTCGTCGCGCTCGCGTGCGTGCTCGTCTATGTCTTCGCCTACACCCCGCTCAAGCCGATCTCAACATTGTCGACATATGTCGGCGCGATCCCCGGCGCGCTCCCGCCTCTCATCGGTTGGGCCGCCTCGACCGGGCACGGCTTTGAATCGCTCACCCAGTGGGGCGGCCTGTCGCTCGTGGCTCTCATGACGGTCTGGCAGATTCCCCACTTCATGGCCATCGCCTGGATGTACCGCGAGGACTATGCCCAAGGCGGTTTCTGTGTGCTGCCGACACTTGATCCGCGGGGCGTCAAGACTTCGCGCGTCATCGTCATCTGGACGCTGCTGCTGTTGCCCGCCACGCTCGCCCCAGCGTGGGCCATGCCGACGCGACTCGGCTTTGCCTACATCGCGGTCGCGGCCATCACCGGCCTGGCATTCGCATCGCTCGCGTGGAAACTGATCCGCACACGAGAACGTGCCGATGCGCGGCGTGTGTTCTTCGGCTCCATCATTCATCTGCCGCTGCTGCTGCTGACAATGGTCGGCGAGGCGCTCGTGCGGGTCGCACTCGCACCCTAGACGACTCGCGGTGAATCGACCATGATCAACAGCCCATGACGCACGCCGCCGCACAACCCGCAATCCGCATCCGTGACGCTCGCAAGGCCTTCGCCCCTTCAAAGCGCGGGCTCGCGCCCCGCCAAGCACTCGACGGCGTCTCGCTCGACATCGCCGAAGGACAGTGGGTCGCGCTCCTTGGTCCAAACGGCTGCGGCAAGTCCACGCTCCTCAAGGCCCTCGCGCTCGCACATTCAACCGACTCCGGCGAAGTCTCCGCGCTGGGCGTCGACCAGTTGCATCTGGCGTCGGCCGCGGCCCGGCGCAGATACCTCTCTCGCCTGGGCATGGTCTTTCAAGAGCCCGCGCTTGATGGGCTGCTCACCATCCGCGAGAACCTTCGCACGCAGGCAGCCCTCGTCGGGCTGACCGCCGTGGATGCTGCGACGCGCATCACCGACCTCAGCCAGCGACTCGGGATCGATGCACGGATGAACGAACGCGTGAAGACGCTCTCCGGCGGCCTTCGCCGTCGCACCGATCTCGCCCGTGCTCTGCTGCATCACCCCGACCTCCTCCTCCTCGATGAGGCCACCACCGGCCTCGACCTCGCGGCACGAAACGAGTTCTGGGATCTCATTCGCTCGCTGCGGGCCGCGCGCCCCACCATGACCGTGGTCGCCACCACCCACCTGATGGAAGAGGCCGAGTTCGCCCAGAGCGTCGCGATGATGAGCCGCGGCAAGATCGTCCGCGTCGGCTCGCCGCGCGAGATTCGTGCATCGGTGGGTGACAGCGTCATCCGCGTCCACGCAGGCAATGACGACGTACACGCCACTGCACTGCTCGCCCAGATCGGCGTCTCCGTTCGCGTCATTTCCGGCGTGCTGACCGCCGCCGTCGCCGAGCACCCGCTCGCCGCAGAAGCAGCCAGGTCGCTCGCCGCCGCAGGTATCGCGTTCGAGTTTGGCCCCCCGACCCTCGGCGACGCATACCTCTCACTCACCGGCGAAGGATTGAACACGACGACCTCAGACACACCCAGCGAGGATGCGGCATGAGCACCGGCCTCCCTGCGTTTCTGGCGATGCTCACGCGCGAGTGGACGCGCTTCGTGCGCCAGCCCTCTCGCGTCGTGTCGTCCATCCTCACCCCGCTCATGATGTGGGTGCTGGTGTCGTCCGGCCTGTCAGGCGCGATGAGCATGATGGGCACCACACCAAGCGGCGATGGTGCGCCCGCCGGCCCCACCGCCGGCTACGCGGCGTACTCGCTCCCCGGCATGGCCACGCTCACCGTCGTCTTCAGCGCGATCTTCGGCGCGATCTCGCTCATCGAAGATCGCCACAGCGGCTTCCTCCAAGGTGTCTTGGTCAGCCCCGCACCAGCGTGGTCCTGGGTCGGCGCCAAACTCATCGGTGGCTCGCTCCTCGCCACCGCACAGGCCTCGGTGCTCCTCCCCCTCGTCGTCGCGCACGGCACGCCGCTCACGTTCGCCGGTCTGCTCGCAGCCGTCGCCGGCATGTTTCTCATCGCCACCGCCGTCGGCGGCGTCGCCCTCGCCCTCGCGTGGCGCGTCGACAGCGTGCAAGGCTTTCACGGCGTGATGAACATGATTCTCATGCCCATGTGGCTGCTCAGCGGCGGGCTCTTCCCCATCTCCACTTCCGCCGGTTGGCTCCGCTGGCTCATGCTCGCCAATCCGCTCACCTGGGGCACCGATGTCGTCCGTTGCGGCCTCGGCGCGACATCCAGCGTCCCCGGCGGCGTCGGCGTCGCGTGGCTGGTCGCGGCCGCGTTCGCGGCGGCCAGCGCGGCGTTTGCTCTCATCAGCATGACGCGACGATGAAAGGCCCCACGGTTTCGAGCAGGCTGATTCGGAGAAGTGGAGCGGAAGAGACTCGAACTCTCAACTTCCACCTTGCAAAGGTGGCACTCTACCAATTGAGTTACCGCCCCAAAATCAGGTCGGGGCGAGTATAGGCGGCGGCACCGGCCCTTGCCGCACGCCGGATTCGCTCTCGGCCGCCGCGGGCGCGACCCAGCCCCCCGGCCTCGTTCGTACCATCGGCTACACTCCGTAGTCTTGGCTACACTTTGCCTTGTGATGCACCGGAGCGAAAGGGATTTTCAGACCATGCGCAAGATCACGAAACACAGTGCGACCACTGGCGGCCTCCTCGTGCTCCGGCGACGCGGGCCGACGATCGCTTGGACGCGGTGGGTCGCGGCTCTTCAGACCGCGTTGTCACTCGCGCTTGTCGCGCTCCTGGCCACGGGCTGCGGCAAGTCCACAGACACTCCGTCCACCAACAGCAAACCCAAGGTCGTCTGCACCGTCGCCATGATCGCCGACATCGCCCATCGCATTGGCGGCGAGCACGTCCAGGTCGTCGCCCTCATGGGCAGCGGCGTCGACCCGCACCTCTTCAAACCCACGCGGTCCGACATCGCCCTGCTCTCGGACGCCGATCTCATCCTCGCCAACGGACTGGTTCTCGAAGGCAAGATGGGCGAAACCTTCGACCGGCTCGCCGCCTCCGGCAAGACCGTCGTCCGCGTCGGCGAGGTCGTCCACGACGCCGAACGCCGCGAGATGCAGCGTGAGACAGGCACGCACCCCGACCCGCATGTGTGGATGGACCCCAACCTGTGGAGCCGCGCATCCGAGCGCATCCGTGATGCCCTTGTCGCGCTCGCGCCAGCAAACAAGGACGAGTTCACCGCACGCGCCGCCGAGGTTGCCGCCGACTTGGCACGACTGCACGAATACGCCGCCACGGCATTTGACACCATTCCGGCCGAGTCCCGCGTGCTCATCACCGCGCACGACGCGTTCAGTTACCTTGGGCAGCGCTACGACCTGCATGTCGAAGGCATCCAAGGCATCAGCACCGAGTCCGAGGCTGGCCTGCGCGACCTGGAGCGACTCGCCGACCTGATCGCCTCACGCAGGATCAAGGCCGTGTTCGTCGAGACAACGGTGAGCGAGCGAACCATCGCCGCGCTCGTCAAGGCCGCCCGTGACAAAGGACACGACGTCCGCATCGGCGGCTCCCTCTTCAGCGACGCGATGGGCAAACCCGGCACCTATGAAGGCACCTATGTCGGCATGATCGACCACAACGTGACCACCATCGTGCGTGCCCTCGGCGGCGTCGCCCCCGAGCGCGGCATGAACGCACGCCTCTCGACTGAGCCAACCACCGAGCCAACACCCCAGCCCGCCAAAGCACCGACACCATGAGCCCACTGCATCCAACACGCTCCGCGCCGGCCTCGCTCGCCGCATTCCCCGAACACAGCCGCGCCAGCCCGCTCTCCATCCACGACGTCACCGTCGCCTATCACCGCAAGCCTGTCCTCTGGGACGTGGACTACGACGCGCCGTCGGCGTCACTGGTCGCCATCGTCGGCCCCAACGGTGCCGGCAAGAGCACGCTCATCAAGGCCGCCCTCGGCCTCACGCCGATCGCCAGCGGGCGGATCGAGTTCTGGGGCGAGACATACTCCAAGTCGCGGCGTCGCGTCGGCTATGTGCCGCAGCGCGAAAGCGTCGACTGGGAGTTTCCCGTCTCCGCGCTCGATGTCGTCTGCATGGGTCGTTACGCCTCCATCGGCTGGCTGCGCCCCGTGCGACGCGCCGATCGCGACGCCGCGCTCGAGTGCCTCTCTCGCCTCGGACTCGCCGAGTTCGCTTCACGGCAGATCAGCCAACTCTCCGGCGGCCAGCAGCAGCGGGTCTTCATCGCCCGGGCACTCGCCCAACAGGCCGACCTCTATCTGATGGATGAGCCGCTCGCCGGCGTCGACGCCACCACCGAAAAGGTCATCATCGACGTGCTCCGCGCTCTGCGCTCTCAGGGCAAGACCGTGCTCTGCGTACACCACGATTTGCAGACGGTCACCGAATACTTCGACCACGCACTCCTGCTCAACGCCCGCGTCGTCGCCGCCGGGCCCGTCAATGACGTCTTCACGCCCGCGAATCTCACCAAGACCTACGGCGGGCGACTCACCGCGCTCGACGAGGCCGCCGAAGCCCTCGCGCGAGCCGAACTCGACGCGCTGACTTCGCAGCCCACGAAGGAAAATCCGCGAACGCCATGAACGACACCGCGACATGGCACGACCTCTGGCTCGTCCTCACCCTGCAGGGCGGCTATGCCTCGCGCTGGGTGCTCGTCGCCGCGACGTTGCTCGGCGCGTCCTGCGGCGTGATCGGCGCGTTCGCGGTTCTCCGCCGCCGTGCGATGATGAGCGACGCCCTCAGCCACGCGACCCTCCCCGGCATCGCCTGCGCCTACCTCCTCTGGTCCGCCCTCGGACGCGACGGCCGCTCGCTGCCTGTGCTGCTGCTCGGCGCCACCGCCTCGGGCGTGCTCGGCGTGCTCGTCACCCAGGCGATCGGGCGCTACAGCCGCCTTCGTGAGGACGCCGCCATCGGCGCGGTGCTCAGCGTCTTCTTCGGCGTCGGCGTCGTCCTCATGTCCATCATCCAGACGCTCGCCACCGGCACCCAGGGCGGTCTGCACCACTTCATTCTCGGACAGGCCGCGGCCATGACCAGCGACGACGCCCAACTCATCGCCATCGCCGGCGGCGCATGCGTGCTCGCGGCGACCGCCCTGCACAAGGAGTTCCGGCTCGTCACCTTCGACATTGACTTCGCGCGCGTGCAAGGCTGGCCCGTCACCTTTATCGATCTTCTCATGATGGGGCTTGTCGTCATCGTCACCGTCGTGGGCCTGCAGGCCGTCGGCGTCGTCCTCATCGTCGCGCTTCTCGTCATCCCCGCCGCGACGGCACGCCTCTGGACCCAGCGACTCGGGCGACTCCTCTGGATCGCCGCATTCATCGGAGCGGCATCCGCCTACGCCGGCGTCGCGATCTCCGCCGTCGCCAGCGACGCGCCCACCGGCGCGGTGATCGTGCTCTGCGCCGGCGCGGTCTTTGTCTTCAGCCTCCTCTTCGCCCCCAAGCGCGGGCTCATCGCACGCGGAATCGAACTCACCCGCCTTCGCCTGCGCGTCGCCGTTGAACACGCGCTGGACGCCATGCTCGATGAACCCGCCGGCGCGTTCGTGCCCCGGCGGATCGCGACCGCCGTTCATTCGCGGCTTGCCCGCGCGATTCTGCCGCGCCAACTCGTGCGGCTCGGCTTCGCCACGCGCGATCACGCCGCTCGCGCCGACCGCATCATCCTCACCGACGCGGGCCGACACCGCGCCCAGGCCCAGCGCGACGCGATCGCCGCATGGCACGGGTTCATGGATCAGGAAAGCGTCACCCATCCCGCCGGCCCGCGCCCCAGCGCCGACGCGATCGAGCACGTCCTCTCCCCGCGCATGATCGAAGAGATCCGCCGCGCCACCGCTCGCACCCCCGCCCGCGGATCGGAGGCGAACCCGTGACGCCTTCGACCCACACCTTCCTCACGCTCGATCTCCCCGCGCTGCTCACCGCGACCTTCGCCGCCATCGCGTGCGCGCTGCTCGGCTCATTTCTCCTGCTGCGCCGCCAGAGCCTCCTCGGCGACGCGATCTCGCACTCGGTGCTCCCCGGCATCGTCGCCGCCTTCCTGCTCTCCGGCTCGCGCGATCCCCTCGTCATGTTCATCGGTGCGGCCGTCGCGGGCGTCGTCGCCGCCGGGCTCGTCGAGGTCGTCCGTCGCGCCGCCCGCCTCGAACCCGGCGCGGCGATGGGTGTCGTCTTTCCCGTGCTCTTCGCGCTCGGCGTCCTGCTGCTGGAGCAAGGCGGCGCACGCAGCGTCGACCTCGACGCCGACTGCGTGCTCTACGGCGAACTCTCACGCATCATCTGGTCGCCGCCCGCGGGCGTCGCGCTCGGGAGCCCCGCATCGCTCTCCTCCTTGCCGCGCGAGTTGTCCTCCGCCGCGGTCGTCGCCGCACTCAGCATCCTCTTCGTCGTCGTGCTCTTCAAGGAACTCCGCCTCGCGTCCTTCGACCCCGCCCTCGCGACAAGCCTTGGCTTCAGCGCGGGCACGCTGCATGTGCTCCTCCTCGTGCTCACCGCGGCCGCCGTCGTCGTCTCCTTCGAGGCCGTCGGCTCGATCCTCGTCATCGCGATGCTCATCTGCCCGGCCGCATCCGCCCGCCTCTTCACCGATCGTCTCTCGCGCCAGTTGTGGCTTGCCGCGCTGTTTGCGATCGCGTGCGTCGTCGGCGGCTACATCGGCGCGGTGTGGCTGCCGATGGCGTGGGGCTCGCGTGCCGCCCTCAGTGCCTCGGGCATGATCGCCGCCGCCTCGGGTGTCCTGCTCGCGCTCGCCATCATCGTCTCTCCCAAGGGCGGCGTCATCATGTCGCGCTCTCGTCGCTTTTCCCTCGCAGTCCGCGTCGCGAGCGAAGACCTGCTCGCTCGCCTCTATCGCGAGCAGGAGACTCCCGGCCGCACGCTCGACATTCCCACGCCCTCCGCACTCGTCGCCGCCGCGGCCCGCCGTTCACTTCGCCGCGCCGGGCTCATCGACGCGGGCCCGCGCCTCGCGCTCACGACCGCCGGTCGCGTTCAGGCGGCCAAGATCGTCCGCAGTCATCGCCTCTGGGAGACCTACCTCGTCCGCGAAGCCGGCCTCCGACCCGACCACGTCCACGCGCAGGCGCTCGTGCTCGAACATCTCCGCCGCGACGGCCGCCCCCTCGCGCCCGATGCGACGACCGCCACCGATCCGCACGATCGACCGATTCCCTGAAACGAGCAGCGACGAAGTCAAAGTCAAACCCTGCCGCTTCGACGTTTGGCCTCCCCCACTCTCGCTCACGCAACCCTCGGACTTCCAACGAATCCGTTCCGGACGCGCCAGCGAAACTCTCGCGTGCGTTTGCCGTATGCTTTGGTAATCCGCTGAACTGTTCCGAGTTTTTCTCTTTCGCTCACTCCCATGGACGGCCCATTCATGAAGACCGCTCGCTCCGCTGCGTTGTCCCGTTTTGCCTTCGCGTCCGTTGCATGTGCGTTGGCTTCCGCCGCGGCAGCCCAGCCCGCATCCCCGACCCCCAGCACGGCGGGCCTCGCCGAGCGAGACGCCCGCCAGCGCGAACAGGGCGATGGCAAGCCGCCGTGGAGCGCGACCCTCGATCTGGACCTCAACCACGCCTTCCGTTCCGACCTCAGCGACGGCCCCGGCAAGCTCGGCGTCACCCGCGGCGGAGCCGACCTCTCCGTCACCGGCCCGCTGCTCGATCGCTCGATGCTGCTCCTCAAGATCGGCACCGAAGTCTCGGGTTACGATTTCAGCGGCGCGACCCGTTTCGCTCCCGCCAACGGCGAGCCGTGGGACACCATTTATCAGCACACGATCTCCGCCGGATTGCTCACCCGCTATGACGAGAAGTGGAGTTCGATCGGTGTCTTCCGCGTGCAGTCTGCGGGCGAGTCGGGCGCGGAGTTCAACGACACGCTCACCTTCGGCGGCTTCCTCGGCGGCACCTACGCCTTCAGCGATCGGCTCCGCGTCGGTCTCTCGGTCGGAATCTCCACCCAGATCGAGGACAACGTGCAGGTGCTCCCACTCCCCAGCGTCTTCTGGAAGATCAACGACCAGTGGACGCTGGACGCGGGCTCGATCCGCGGCGTCAGCCTTGCGTATCAGCCCAGCGAGCAGTGGAAGTTCTGGGGATTTTTCGACTTCGCCAGCCGCAACTTCCGCCTCGATGAAAACAACCCCGCCGCCCCCGCCGGCGTCGGCCGCGACAAGTCGTTCAACGCCGCCCTCGCCACCACATGGAGCCCGACCAAGCAGATCAGCCTGACCGCCAGCGTCGGGTACATCTTCGGCCAGGAGCTGATTTTGGACAACTCGGCGGGCGATCGCATCCTCAAGGATGACGTCGATCCCACACCGTTTGTTGGGGTCACAGCTGAGTTCCGGTTCTGATTCGCGTCGCGCGGCCTACCATCCCTCCCTATGTCCACGCTCGTCCCCATGCTCGTCATTGCCGAACTCCCGTACTGGGTCGTCAATCTCTCGCTGCTCGCCGTCATCCTCGGGTCGGCGATGCTCATGCTCATGGTGCTGATCCAAAAGCCCCAGGGCGGCGGTCTTGCCGGCGCGTTTGGTTCCGGCGCTGGCTCGGGCCAGACGGCCTTCGGCACCAAGACCGGCGATGCGCTGACCATCGCGACGATCATCGTCTTTGTCGCGTGGCTGCTGCTGGCCGTCGGGACCAACTTCGCGGCTCGGCCCGCAAAGGTGGCCGCCACGCCCGCCGACGAGCAGCAGCAAACCACGGCTCCCGCCACCGACGCCCCGCCGACCACCGGAACGACGCCCGAGACCGCGCCTGTACCCGCGCCTGCGACGAACCCCGCGCCGGCCACCGATGCGGCCCCGACCGGCGCAGCACCTGCGGCAACGACCCCGCCGGCGACCGCGCCCGTGAATCCCGCGCCGGCGGCAACTCCAACACCTGCCCCAGCGCCGGCTCCAACGCCGTCGACCGAGCCCATCAAGCCAAACTGATCGGATCGCCGCGCATCAAGGATGCACTTCGTTGCTCCGTCGCGGCCAACGCGATGCCGCGCGTCTCCGCTCGCTCACTCTGTCGACAAGTTTGAGAGGTAGGTCTCGAGCGCGACATTGGCCGCCCGTGCCGAGTCCTCGGCAGAAGATATCTCGCTCGCGAGTTGCTCCACGCGCGTCTCCTGTTCCGTCAGTTTCGTCACATAGCGCTTGTAGAGATCGCTCGCGCGATCGATGCTGCCCATGTTGCTGCGAATGCGGTTCTGGTCGGTGTCGATGTCCGATCGCGTCTTGCGGAGGGCGGCCGCCTTCTGCTCCGCCGCCTGGAACGCGCCTTGCAACTCCACCGCTTTCTTGAACGCCTCAACAACCTTTGGCGACGCCACGCCGTCCTGCGACCAGCGCATGAGCGTCGGCAGATCGCTGTTGAGCAGGCCCATGGTCGATGACGTGACGCGAGATTGCTTCACGGGAAGTTCCGCCGCCGCGCCGGCGGCACAGGCGACCTCGAAGCGGTAGTTCTCCGCGGTCTCGCTCGTGGGCTTCTTGGGTTCGACGAGTTCCTCGCCGGTCTTGGCGTGCTCGATCACGATCGTGCGCGGTCGCTTGTTGTCCTTGTTGGTGAACTGGTACGTCGTGGTGCGCTCGACCCTTTGATTCACCTGCACCACGCCATTGACGATCTTCACGCTCGTCACACGCGCCGCGTCTTTGAGCTTCTGCGCCGCGAGCACATCAAGATCGACCGCGTACGCGATGAGGCGTGTGTCGCCGGGTGCGACGTGGTTGATCTGCGCATCGCCCGCGTACACACCCTCATCAAAGACGGCGATCGGGCCGGGCAGCAGTTGCAGGGCGGTGGAGTTGGTGAGTTCCACGCCGCGCATCGGGTTCGTGCCGCGATCAACGGAATAGATGCTCACGCGCCGCTGAGGCAGACTCTCGCCCACGATCTGCAACATCGCCGATCGCTGGCGCTCGATCGTCACTGGCTGCGGCAAGCGATACTGAAAGACCTCGCCGGTTTCGACGGCGTCGGCGGAGGTGCCACCGTTGTTCGACCCGAACGCGCTCATCGAGAACGACATCTCATTCTCAGCGAGCGATTTGGCTTCACTCGCTCCGCCTCGCCCGGCCTCGTTTTTGAGCATTTGGCGCGAGCGGGCTCCGGGCATCGACGACGGCGCTGGCGCTGCGTCCACCGGCGCCGACCCGGGCTTGGCCATCTCCGCGTCGAACACCCGCGGCATCACGCCCGCGATCATCGGCACGGGCACATCCGGGCGCGTCATGTACAGCGGCTCGTAGAGGTTCATTGTGAAACTGACGGGTCGGCCCGAGACGAGCGAAAGTCGCACGTCTTTCCAATCTTCGTCGGTGGTGTTCTCGACGATGGCCCAACCTTGCAGCAGCATGCTGGGCTTGGCGTCCTTCTGATCGTCGCGTTTGTCCTGCAGAACCGCGCGATACGACGTCTTCCACACCGGGCTTTCCTGGATGTACGCCAGCGCGATATCGCGCGCGCCTTCGCCCTCGAGCGACACATCCACCGTTTTGAAGCGGTCTTGTCCTTGGGCGGCGATGAGTGCGAGCGCCTTGCTCAGGTCGGCGGCGAGTGTTTTGTCGGCGATGTCGATGCCCTCGACATCGGCAAGGTTGAAGTGCCGCAGGCCGCTGTCGGTGAGCAGCGTGACCCACGGCAGTTTGATGTTGGTGGCGACGCCATCCTTGCCGGTGTAGACGGTGTCGCGGGTTTCGACGCCCATCACGGTGCCGACGGCCTTGGACTGGGCGAACAGCAGCGTGACTTGCTGGCCGCGCAGGCGAGTGAGGAGCGTGAGCGTGGTGGGTGAATCGGAGATGTCGAGGCCGAAGGCCGAGAGGCGGCGGGAGAGCGGTTCCTTGGAGCCGTAGGAGACGCCGGCGACGCGGCCTTTGCCCGAGAGATCGAGCACGACCAGCGACTTCAGGATGTCGTTGACCTGCTCGGCGGTGAAGCGGAGCGGGATGCGGACGCTGCCGTTGACACTGCCGCGGCGTTCGAGCGAGGCGACGCCGGAGCGATAGAGGGTGATGTTCTTGATGGGCAGATCGGAGAGGCGGGCATCGGCTTGATTGGCGATCGCCGGGTCTCGAGCGGCGCGCGTGCCGCCCGCGGCAGCAACAGGCTGCGTGTTCACAGGCTCGGAGTTGACCGGATCGGCGCGCTGGGCGAGCGCGGCAGGGGCAAAGATGGCCGCCCCACTGACGGCGAGGAGCCAGGCGATCACGAGTCGGTGGGAGCGTGCAGGCGCACGGCCGGGCGGGTTGTCCGTCGGGCTGGTGGCGGATGGGGTACGCGGCCGGGTGTTCACGGTGGTCGAACGGGTCATCGAGATGGGCATGCGAGCCTCCGAGTATGGGTGCGCCCCACGCGGCGTATGACTAGAGCGTACCTGACCGGGGAAAGGTTCACCAAAATGTCGCGAGCCTGAGGACCAGAGGGGACGAGGAACCACGGGAAACATGGTCCTCTCACAGAGGACGGGTCGCGCCCACGTTTGCGCGCGCAAACGTGGTCATGCGCAGAGGGTGAAGTGGGTTTGAGGCTGTGATTCTGGGGAAAAGAAAATCTTTGAGATTATCGCGCGGGGTGGGTTTTGCGTGCAGGATTGCGCGCGCAAATGTGGACATGCAAGAAAGAGACGAAGAGACGGAGTTCCGAAGAAACGGAGTGCGACGGCAAAGACAAAGTCACGGAGTCACGGAGACACGGAGACAGGGAGTCATACGGATCGCCGTTCCAAAGAAGGCGTCTCGTGGTGGCCCGAACCTCCGGGGCGGGCCGCTGAGCCCATGAAAACAGGCGATTTTCGGCCCGGCTCGGAGATCCGGGCCACCGAAGGCACGCCCGAGATTGACCGGCGATCCGTATCAGGAGTCACGCAGTCATCGCGATGAGGACGCCGCTGGAGAGTGAGTGTTTACGATCCACGTTGATCGATCCCGCGCGAGAGGGCGGGAGCCGGAGTTCGCGAAGCCTTACGACCCGGGGGCCGGCAACGGTCGGGCGTCGAATCTCCGCGAAGAGAAGAGGCACTGGGGACGAGCCCGCACTGGCGGAAGCGCGAGAAACGGGCAGACCACGATCATCCTCGCAAGAGCCTCGGATGATGCGTGGCACAGAAAGGAGACGCGGGAAGACCACGATCATCCTCGCAGAGCCTCGGATGATGCGTGGCACAGGAAGGAGACGCACATACGCGGATGGCCACACAGGCAATGGCACGAGTCGCTCACCGCGTTGTCCGGGTCACGCCGCGTGCGGCCAGAACAAGAGCACGCCAACACCGGCCGCGATCTTCAGCGCGAACAACGTCGAGGCCCGTCCCAGCATCGCTCGCCCGCCGATGAACGCGACCGCGATGGCCTTGAACCCCATGTTCGCCATGGCGGCGATGAGGATCGCGTGCCAGGCCTCGCTCGGCAGCATCTGATTCGTCGCGACCATCCGGGCCGTCGACAGCGTGATCGCGTCCATGTTGGCCAAGCCCGACAACGCGGCGACCAGGTAGTGCGCGTGCGGCCCGACGGAGCTCTTGGCCGCAGCCGAGGCGAGCAGCGCGAGGGCGTACATACCGGCGAAGAAGAGCGCACTCTTGAGTTCGGCGGGGTTCTCCTGCTCGGGCAGTTTCACCGGATCGCGCGACGCCACCATCAGCATCAGCGACGCGAGGATCACCGACAACGCCATCATCGCGATCAGCGGCGGAGCGATCGACCAGAACGCTTCGCGCGCGACGATCGCCACTTCCGACAGCACACGCGCGTACATCACGCACGTCGCCAGCATGATCACGACCGTCGCCGAATCCGCGGTCGAACGGTTTTTGGACGCGCGCCGAGCATACGACATGGTTGTCGCCGTCGACGAGATCAATCCGCCGATGATGCCGCCGAGCAACAGGCCGGCCTTCTCGCCGACGGTGCGATAGAGGGCGTAGCCGCCGAGGCTGATGCCGACGACGAGGATCACCATGTACCAGACTTCGCGCGGGTTGAGCACGTTGAACGGTCCGATGGCCTGATTGGGCACGACGGGCAGAATGACAAACGTGATCAACACGAACTGCATGATCGCGCGCACGTCTTTTTCACCCAGCGAAGCGGTGAGACGGTGCAGCCAGCCCTTGGCGTGCAGCAGCAGCGCGACCACGCCGCCGAGTGCGACGGAGACCTGCGCCGGGAAGACGGTGAGCATCGCGCCGACGGCGAACATGACGAGCATCGCGATCTCGGTGGTGACGCCCGCGCCCCGTCCGTCCTTCTTCAGGTCGTTAATGTTGCCGATGGCAGCGGCGCCGATCACGCCGACGAAGCTCGCCGCCACGACCCAGCCGCCAAACTCCTTGGCGAGCAGGGCCGACGCCGTACCGAGTAGGGTGATGAGGGAGAAGGTGCGAATGCCCGCGACGTGAGACTGGGCCCATTCGCGTTGCAGACCGACCAACAGGCCGAGGACGAGCGAGAGACCCAGAGGCTGCAACAGGTCGGGAATGTTCTGCATCATGTCGGGCAACTGCTTTGAATCCAGAGGCTTACGGGCGTCGTGGCCAGGCCGCCTGCGGTGGCCGGAAGACGGCACCGGGTCCGTTATCTTGACGATATCTTAGCGCAATCTACGCACAATCTAAATGAATCGTCGGGTTTTTGGGAGGGAATTCTTGAAGATTTCAGAGAAGTGGGTTGCGAGGGCGAGAGAGGATGCGAGAACGAGCCGCGCGGGGCGACGGGCTGCGTCAAGAGTCCTCGTTCCCGCCGCCGTGCACGCGGGAATTCAACTCGGTGGAACGCACATCGGGCGACCTGCGGAATGGCGTTCTGATACGGATCGCCGGTCAATCTGGGCGTGCCTTCGGTGGCCCGGATCCCCGAGCCGGGCAGAAGATCACCTATTTCATGGGCTCAGCGGCCCGCCCCGGAGTTCGGGCCTCCGCGAGACGCCTCCATTTGGACGGCGATCCGTATGAACAACCGCACACGACGCGTACGACCACCTGCGGGATGCCAACGCCCGGGCCGGCAGCAACTCACGCCGGAACTGCATATATCCGCGTGCGCCGGTCCGCACCTTGGGCGTGAGATTGGTCGGTGGATCGCATCACGACACACGGGCAAGCACGGCGATGAGGGTTGGACAGTCGATGGGAAGCGAGGCAGTGGTCGGCGTGCTGCAACGGCTGGGGACATTACGGAGAAGGCCACGGACGATCTCGGTCGACAACGGCCTTGGACGCGCCTGAACGCCGCACACGCGACGAGGTGCGGCACGACGACGGACTCGTCGATCGACTCTGCTGGAGCTGAAGGCTGCTCGTCTTGCGGTCGCTTGCTGACAGATTCTTGCACTTTTCAAAAGATCGCTGCAATCGAAGATATTGCTGCCCACATCGTGATTGGTGCTTGATGTTTGTGTCTCGGCATCGTCTGCAATTCCGCAAGGGGACTTCTGTGAAGAATTCATTCATCGTGGCCGCTCTCGCGGCCGTTACCGGCTTGGGCGCGTCCATCGCCTCGGCGCAAGTCACCATCGAGTTTCGCACCGTCGGCAATGCCGGCAACGCGGGCGACCCGAATAGCTTTGGTCGGGGCGGGGTCGCGTACGAGTTCCGCATCGGCACGTTTGAGGTCACCAACGCGCAGTACGCCGAATTCCTCAACGCCGTCGCTGCGAGCGATCCCAGGGGACTCTTCAACGCCAATATGGGCACAGACCCTCGCGGCGGCATCACCCGCTCGGGCACTGATGGTTTCTTCACTTACGCTGTGAAACCCAACATGGGCAACAAGCCCGTGAACTACGTGAGCTACTTCGACGCGGTCCGCATGGCCAACTGGCTGACCAACGGGCAAGGTCTCAACGGGGGCTCGGGCAGCACCGAGAGCGGCGTCTACACCTTGAACGCAAACACCCTCACCGCCATCACGCGCAACCTCTCGAACCCCAATCAGGTCTTCCTTCCCACGGAGAGCGAGTTCATCAAGGCCGGCTATCACCAGCCCGCCAGTCAGGGCGGCGACACCGACAACTTCTGGCGCTTTGCAACGCGGAGCAACAACTCGCCGACCGTTGCGTCGGCAACCGCGACCGGCGACATCGCCAACCCAGGTGCAACAACCGTGAACTACAGCTCGGGCTCCGACTGGAACGGGCAGAATGGCAATCTCACGACTGTCGGCTCGGCCGGGAACACCAGTTTCTACGGCGCGTTCGACATGAACGGCAACGTGCGTGAGTGGATCGAGACCACCGCGTTCAATCAGGGTTTTCGGGGCCAGATGGGTGGCGATTTGTTCTCAGGCTTCAACCCCAATCCGACCCTCGTCTTTGGGCTCGATCCGGCATTCGTCAACTACACCGTTCCGACGTCTGAGGGTAGCGACCTGGGCATCCGCTTCGCGAGCCCTGTTCCGCCCCAGCCGTGCCGCGCGGACTTCAATAGCGACGGCTTCGTCGACTTCACCGACTTTGACGGGTTCGTCGCGGCCTTCGAGGCTGGCGACCTCGCCGCCGACTTCAACGGCGACGGCTTCCTCGACTTCACGGACTTCGACGCGTTCGTCGCGGCGTTCGAGGTGGGATGCTGAGTTCGAGTCCTTGTCGCGGGCGGTGAGCACGTTCCCCACGTTGAACGTGCCCGTGTCGTTGAGCTCATTCGTGCCGGTGTAGGACGAATCGCTCTTGAGGTCGATCTTGTGGTTGCTCCAGTTGCCGGTCTGGGTCAGCGTCCAGAGTTCCTGTCGCTTGCGATCGGAGGTGCTGCCGCCTGACAGCGTGCCCTCGTCGGCCTTGATGAGCCGGTTGATGCTGTCCATGCTGTAGAGCGCGTCAAAGCCCGGATTCACCGCGTCGGCGACGTGACAGCCGCCGCTGGCGTAGGAGTAGGAGACGAAAGTGCTGCCCGGCAGGGTCACGCCCGTGCAACGCACCATCATCCTCGCAAAGCGTCGGATGATGGTGGCACATGCAGAGCCGTGTCTACTTCGGTGATCGGGCCACCTGCCGTCAGGGATGGGTTCATAGGGATTCGTCTGCACTACGGCCGCACTCAGGGCATTTATTAAGGTCAAACAGTAAGTACCCACAATGAATGCACATCTTGCTCTTGTGCCTCAGCAGCACAAGTCTGCACTTTAGACCAAAGCAAAGGGCCGCGCCAACGCCAAACACCATTGACGCAAAGCCTAGCGACTTCCAAACGCCACCAGCGTGCGGCCGAATGGAACTTCCGCTCAAGATCGCAGGACTCCAATCAAGAACGTCATTGCCAAGTACAGCGGTTGCCAGACCGGGTGCCTTCAGGACGTCGACGGAATGCCAGCTCTCAATTCGAGAAACAATTCTCGTGATATCAATCGGTCGCAAGCACTCCTGAGGCACATCAATACTCAAAATACGAAATCTCGTTATAATCGCGATCGGAAATATTAAAGACACTTCTTCTCTTACGAGTTCGTATTTCACAAGAATCTCGCCGCGCTCCAAATGGAGCGAGAAAGTCGGGTCATGATTGACGACAACGGTGTTTGTCGTTGTATTGAATTTGATCAAAACATGATTAGTATAGGAGGCCGAAGAAACATGTGAAAAAACAAAAACAAACAAGCCCACAACTGCAAAAAAACAACCGAGATAACAGTATCGCAGAGAAGTGCCAGTGACGTTCTTGAGTTTAGCGGCGTGGCGCAATGTCATCTCCATAAGAGCATCAATGTGTTGAAGCCGGGCTGGCGCGTATCAAATACGGTGATGTCTCGCCATGCACGTTAACGCGGCAGATGTTGCCGAATGCGGTTTATAGTCAATCTGGAGCGATCTTTTTCGGGAGCCAATCAATCTCGCCAGAGTCGGGGTCTATTGAATATATTGGATAATGTCCAGCCCAACTGTCGGTGCCGCCGCACTTGTCACCGGGATACTGATACCTGCAAATATTCTTGACTCCTGAGTGGCGCGGGCTGTGTATGGGTGGGATACTTCTGTCATGGAGTATCGCGTACCACGGATGGATGCCAAGCAGCGTGAGGATCGTCGGATGGAGGCGCTGCGGCGGCTGCGAGCGGGTGA
>Ga0164290_1001560_pt1 | contig 30410 bp, 25 predicted proteins | sample Micstemetagenome_FD_108782 | JGI IMG/M metagenome (GOLD analysis project Ga0164290, IMG submission 108782) | Contaminated culture microbial community from soil near Moab, Utah, USA - Microcoleus steenstrupii SON62 (Illumina Assembly) | ecosystem: Environmental > Terrestrial > Soil > Soil crust...
AAGCGCATGCCCCGTCCCTTTCTGAGTCTCGACAACCAGAAGGTAGACGGAAAATCCCCGTCGCGCGGGGCATGCACTTGCGACATTTCGATTCAGTCAGAACCTTCCCCGGACAGCCCTGCCGGGCAGGGGGAGAGGTGGCACGCGAAGCGTGACGGAGTGGGGGTGCTTCGCCTCAATCCGCCATATGCGATTGCCCTGCGTAAACGGGGGAGGATCAAGCTCGCGGCCGGCCGCTGCCCTTGATCCTCCTCTGCGAAGCGGGGGAGGGGGACCACGCGCAGCGTGGTGGAGGGGGCGCACCTTTCCGACATGCTGTCGGCAAAGCGGACCGGCAAGGATCGATCTCCTGATCCTTGCCGGTGCCCCCCTCGATGCGCCGGCGTCAGCCCCCGTTGTCGGTGTTTAGCCCAGCCCCCTGGGTCAGCTGACGATGCGCAGGTTGGACAGCTCGTCTGCGATCTCCTTGAATTTTTCCGCCAGATTGCTGCCCGTCGCATTCCAGAACAGCTTCGCCGGCTGCCCGGTCGTCGGGTCCTTGCGGAAGCGCGATTCCGAAGAGCAGGCCTTCAGCGCTTCGATGGCTTTGTTCTCGCCCGCGTTCGCGGTGGAAAGATCGAGCGAGACGGTCATCACCAGTATCTTGCCGGCCTTCGCGTTGGCGCAAAGCGTGGCCATGTGGCTGTCGAGCGCGGCGGTGTAGTTGCTGGCCGAATAGTCGAACTGTCCGGCGCTGGTGTTGAGCAGCAGGCGGCCGACGCTGCCGCCATTGTAGCCGGGCTGCAGATAGCCGTAGGCGGCATAGGTCGATTTGTTGCCCGCCGGGTCGCTGCCCGAGGAAAGGCTGCTGTAGGTGTTGGCGCCGTCGGTCAGCACGATGACGACCTTGTCGTTGCCCTTCTCCGCGTCCGGGCGTCCTTGCGTGAAGGGCTCGCCATGCGAGATCGTGCGCCAGCCCCAGGCCAGCCCCTCGGGCACGTTGGTGTTGCCGTTGGCGCCCATCTTGTCGATGTCGGCCTTGATCGCGGCGAGGCCTGCAGGCGTGGTGACGTCGGTCAGCGGCGTGATCGGCCCCGTGGTGCAGCTGTAGTTCGGCCCGCGGCCCTGCTGCGTGGTGGCGCCGTACGGCCGCACCTTGAAGTACTTCTCCATGTTGATCTGGCGCGCGCGTCCGCCGGTCACGGCCCCGTCGTTCCACCAATTGTTGGACGCGTTGAAATCGTCGCGGTTGGAATCGCCCTCCTCGTCCCAGCGGTCGCCGGGTTCGTCCGGCGCGAACATCGGCACGAACATGCTCGCCGGATCGCCGAAGCCGATGCCGGTGTTGGCGGTGCCGCCGGCAGCCGGTGCGTCGTTGACGTTATAGGGATAGGGCCGCGCCTCGACGCAGCCCTGCCAGGAGGCGTAGGCCGTGATCGTCTCGTCCCAATAACCCGTTTCCTGCCAATGGCCGTTGCGGCACGTGCCGTCGCGGCGGTGGCGCGTGCAGACCCATTCCTGCCCGGTCGCCACCCATTCGCGCGAGGAAACGTGCTTCATGTCCTTGTAAAGCGAGAAGCGCGAGAGGATGTCGTCCACCTCCTCGCCCCAGTCGGCGCCCTTCTTGTACCAGATGCCGCCGATCTTCTGGGCATATTTGGTCGGCGCGCTCAGCGTCGACCAGTCGAAATTCTCCTGGTGCACCGGCGACAGGCCTTCGACATCCATCCAGCTCGCGCCGGCATTGGCCGGCCCGACATTGACCGACGCGGCAAACGGCACGAGCGAGAACTGCACCGGCTTGTCGATCTGCTTGATCATCGCGGCCTGCTGCGCCAGCGTGTCGACCAGCTGCTTCGCGGCAGCCTTCAGGAGATCGATGCGCTTCTGGCCGGAGCCGGAGCCGTACTCGCTCATCGACCCCGAATTGTCGAGCACGAGCGCGACCTCGAGCGTGTTCTTGAGGCGGATCTCGCTGCTGGTGGCGAAATCGATCGTCTCCGGGCCGCTGCCCAGGCCCGCAATCTTCTCGAAGACGGGGAAGAAAATAGGCTGGTAGTTGAGCGTGGCCGAAAGCTTCAGCGTTCCGCCGCCATTCGCCGTCGTCGGCAGTTGCACGCTGAGCGCAGTGGTCGCTGGATCGATCGAGCCGAGATTGGCTTCGAAAAAATCCTTGGCATAGGCCTTCAGCTGGTCGTCGGTGGCGCCGGTGACCACTTGCCGCGCCGTGGCGATGCCGGCTGCGTCGAGCGCATTGGCGACCTCCTGCTTCTGCCGGTTCATCTCGGTGAAATCGACGGCGATCGCCACGCCGCCCATCAGCGGAACCAGCGCGACCACTGTCATCAGCGCGTAGTTGCCGCGCCTGTCGTCCAGGAATCTCAGCATTTTTGTTAAAGGCCCCCTCGGCCCTTTTGCCGAAAGCTTTCCATACAGGCTTGAATCTTCCGTGTTCGGAAAGGCTCGATTGCCGCGGGCGGGGTAGACGAAGCGGTAACTATCGGGGGAGCTCTGCGCCAGGCGCCGATCTCAACCTCAAAGCCAGCCGCGGCGCTTGAAGTAAAGATAAGGCACGATCGCCGATGCCACCATGAGCGCCAGCGCCCAGGGGTATCCGAAGCTCCAGCCGAGCTCGGGCATCACCTCGAAGTTCATGCCGTAGACGGAAGCGACCAGCGTCGGCGGCAGGAAAACCACGGCGGCGACCGAGAAGATCTTGATGATCTGGTTCTGCTCCAGATTGATGAGCCCGAGCGTGGCGTCGAGCAGGAAGTTGACGCGCGTCGTCAGCGCCCGCGCATGCTCGGCGAGCGAAACCGCGTCGCGCTGGATGAGTTTTGCGATCTGGCGGCTGTCCTTGCCGCTCGCCACGTCCTTCCTGGCGGTGGCGGAGTGATAGGCGACCATGCGCGAGGTGCTGACCAGGCTTTCCTGCAGGATCGTCACCAGCTCCGCCTTGTCGCCGATCCTGGCGATCACGGATTCCAGGTCGCGCGTCTTCTTGTTCGCCTTCATCCGCTTGCGGCGGAACACCTCATGCGAGATCTCGTCGATCTCGTTGCCCACCCGCTCGAGCGCGTCGGCGGTGCGGTCGATCATCGCTTCCAGTATGCCGAGCATGATCTGCTCGCCCGACGCGCAAGGCACCAGATCGGGCTTCTGCGCCCGTTGGATGAAGCTGCCGAACGGCTTCGTCTCGATATAGCGCACGGTCACCAGCGACCGGCCCTTGAGGATGAAGGTGACCGGCGTCTTGACCGGCGCATCGGTGTCCAGCCGCGCCAGCGCGGTGACGGTCATGAATTCCGATCCCGCTTCGGTGTAGAGACGCGCCGACGGCTCGATCTCTTCCATTTCGGCGCGCGTCGGGACGCCGATGCCGAGCAGCGTCTCGACCTGGCGGTCTTCCTCGGGCGTCGGATTTTCGAGGTCGACCCAGACGATGTCGGCCGTCGCGGCTGCGGCGGCGTCGATGAGGGCGAGGCGGTCGGCTTGGCGCGAAAAGATACGCAGCATCGGACTTCTCCTGGAAGGGCTCGCAGGTCCTGCCAGGAGCCGGCGTCGCGGCTGCCTTACAGGGCCCCAGGCTTCGAAGGCTTACTTCGACTGTCGGGGTTCATGCTCAAATTGCCTTTGCAAAGTCGGCGCCTGGGCCGACGGCCTGCCCATGCTCCCGGCGGCAGCGGGTGTCAAGCCGGGCGACTCCGTCGCCCCGGGCGGCTTGGCTGCCGCGCGGCCGGGCGCCGAGCCGCCCACCGACAAAAAAGTTGCCCCGCCATCCGGTGCGGATGACGGGGCAAGGGAGGAGACGCATTCTGCCGATATCAGCTGACGATGCGCAGGTTCGAAAGTTCGTCGGCGATCGCCTTGAACGTGTCGGACAGATTGCCGCCGGTCGTGTTCCAGAAGAGCTTTTCGGGCGTGCCGTCGGCGGCCTTGCGGAAGCGCGAGTCCGACGAACAGGCTTTGAGCGAGTCGATCTGGGCCTTTTCCGTCGTGTTGCTGGTCGACAGGTCGAGCGCGACCGTCATCACGATCAGGCCGGCGGTCTTGGCGTTGGCGCAAAGCGCCGTGAACTGCTCGTTGAGCGCCTTGGTGTAGTTGCCGTTCGAGTAGTCGGTCTTGCTGACGGCGGTCGAGGTGTTCATGAACATGCGCGTCGTTGTCGTGCCGTTGTAGGCGACGCCGGTGTAGCCGTAGGCCGAATAGGTCGATTTGTTGCCCGCCGGGTCGGAAGCGCCGAGCGATTCGGGCGTGTAGTAGGTGTTGGCGCCGTCGGTCAGCACGATGACGACCTTGTCGTTGCCCTTCTCCGTTTCCGCCCGGCCTTCAGTGAACGGCGCACCGTGCGACACGACGCGCCAGCCCCAGGCCATGCCCTCGGGCACGTTGGTCGCGCCGTTCGCGGCCATCGCGTCGATCGCGCCCTTGACCGCATCTTTGCCGGCCGTGGTGCTCACATCGGTCAGCGGTGTTATGGCTTTGGTCGTGCAGCTCAGGTTGGGTCCCGTGTCGGCGGCTATGGACGAAAAACCTTCGGGCGCAGTCTTGAAGTATTTCGCGATCCGCTTTTGCCTGCTCAGCATCGAGCTGGTGCTGGTGCTGGTGGATGTCGAATTGTCGTCCCACCAGCTGTCATAGGCACCATAGGTTTTCACCTTGTTGTCGATAAGGGTCCATTTGTTGCCCGGCTCGTCCGGCGCAAACATCGGCACGAACAACGTGGCCGGCGTCGCTTTTGCAGGCGTCGCATCGTTCACGTTGTAGGGGTAGGGGCGCGCCTCGACGCATCCGCTCCAGCTCACGAACGCGGTCGGCGTGCACACCTTGTTGCTTCCCGAACCGGTGCACACCGTCCGTTTGATCGAATCGAAGAGTGAAAACCGCGTCACCCGCTCGCCGTTGGCCGTGCCCCAGGCCGTGCCGTCCTTGTAGACGACGCCGGCGACGTTCTTGAAACCCTGGTTGGTCGCGACTGTGTGCGTCCAGGTGAAGTTTTCGTAGTGGATGGGCGAGAGTCCTTCCGTGTCCATCCAGGCGGCGGTCTTGTTGCCCGAACCGACATTCACCGATGCGGCGAACGGCACGAGGCCGAACTGCACCGGCTTGGGAAGCTGCTTCATCGTGGCCGCTTCGAGGGCGATGGTGTCGACCAGTTGCTTGGCAGCCTTCTTCAAGAGCTCGAACCGGACCTCGTTGGAGCCGTGACCCTTCTCCAGCATGGAGCCGGAATTGTCCAACACGAGCGCGATCTCGAGCGTGTTCTTGAGCTTGACCTCGGAGTCGGCCCGGAAATCGAGCTTCATGTCGCCGCTGACATTGGTCTGGCCGATCAGCCTGGCGAAGGTGGGAAAGAAATAGGGCTCATATTTGAGCTCGGCCGACATTTTCAGCGTGCCGCCGCCGACATTGTCCTTGGGCAGCGTGACGCTGAGCAGCGTGTTTGCCGGCTTGACCGAGCCCAGATTGGCCTCGAAGAAATCCTTGGCATAAGCCTTCACCGTCGTGTCGGATGCGCCCGACGCTATCAGCCGCGCTGCCGCGATACCGGCGGCATCCAGTGCGTTCAGCGTCTCCTGGCGCTGGCGCGCCATCTGGCTGTAGTCGACGGCGATGGCGAGGCCGCCCATGATGGGCACCATCGCCACGGCAGTGAGAAGCATGAAGTTTCCGCGATCATCGCGGAGGAACCTGCGAAACATGGGTTTCTTGCCCCGATAGCCCGTTGTCAAATCGGGATGTTCGCAGAAATCCTTAAATTCCAGGTTTGCGCCGGCCGGCAAAAGTCGAGCCTGCGGTTCAGGCGCGATTAACCATCTTGTGGGGCAGCCGGGAGGGCGCGTCCCGCGCACCCTTCTTCGGCTGGCTGAGCGCGGCGAGGCGCTGCCGGCCCGAGCTCCTCAATCCCAGCTCTGGGCCACCCGTGCGGAACGGTTGCTGCCCTCGGGCTTCAGCCGTTTCGGGCCGGAGAAGCGCTCGCCGCACATCAGGTCGATGCCGAGGTCGATCAGGCTGACCACGTCCTCGTCGGTGGCGATTTCGGTGGCCACCAGGGTGAGATCCTCTGCCGCGGCATAATCGATCACGGTCGCGGCCGGCGTCAGCTTGCGGCGCGCCTTGTCGCGGTCGAGCAGGCGGGTGGCCGAGAGCTTCACCATCGAGGCGCCGAGCCGGCGGATTGTGCCGGCGCCGTCCTGCGTCTCCGGCCAGCCTTCCACCGCGATGCGCACGCCGGCTTCGGCAAGCCGCGAGACGGCCGGCGCATACTGGTCCGGCTTGAGCACCACCGACAGCGGCAGTGAAAGCACGATCGAGCGGGCGACTGCCGGATAAAGCGCCAGCATGTCGAACACCGGCGCCATCTCCTCGGGATTGCCGAGAATGAGGTGGGAAATGGCGACATGCAGCGGGATCGCTTCGCTGATCGCGCCGACGCGGCGGCGCCCTGCCTCCGCCGCGGCGATGATGAGCCGGCGCTCGAACGCTGCGCGTTCCGCGCTGTCGATCGTGTCGGGCGCGCGCCGCACGTCGACGCCGCTGCCGCCTTCGATCGGCAGATGCGCAAACACCTCGAAGCCGACGGCTATGCTGCGCTGGATGGAGACGATCGGCTGCAGGCTGATCTCGAACTCGCCGCTGGCGATCGCAGCGCGAAACGCTTCCTCCGCCGTGCCGCCTTCGACCATGACGGAGGCATCGCTGGCCGCACGCGGCTGCCGCCGCGGCGAGCCGAAGGCGACGACATTGCCCGCTCCGGCGGGAGCCGGCGTGGCCGGCGATGCCGCATCGGCGTGGCGGGTCTGCACATGCTCCGCGATCGTCTGCAGCTCGCGGGTGACGAGCTCGTTGATCTCGCCGATGGAGGCGGAATCGCGCGTGCTGCGCGATTCGAACTCGCGCAGGCTGACCTCGATCGACTGGCTGAGGCGGCGGAGCTCCGTCTGCAGCGTCACCGTCTTGCGCAGGGCCAGGAAACCGCTGATTGCGGCAAGCACGGAGAAGCCGAGCGCCACGATCGGCAGGAGCGCGATCAGCCGGTCGGCGAACACACCTTCGCTGGAGGTCGCAAGCACGTAGCCGGCGGCGACCGCGACCACCACGCCTAGCGCCAGCAATATGAAACGCAACAGCAAACGGGCGTCTCCACGACGTGCGTGCACGACCGAAACGCTTTCGCCCGCCGAAAGGATGCCGTTACCGCCGTCCGTCGTCCTGTCTTGCATGGGGTTCGGCCCCTGTTAAGCGAAAGCTGGTGACACGGTGAACATGTTCGGTTAATCCGGCCGCTCCTGCCGGTCTGCCGATATTCGGGTTATGGCGGCCTGCAAATGGCGGTTTTCTGCGCTTCCGGTGCTCATGTACGCGAATGTACCCTCCGCTCCGGCTCTCGCAGCCGCCATTTCGGCTCGCGCTGAACCTGAACAATGCCGACCGGCCCTGGCCGCCATCCATTCTAGACACGCTTTCGGGTAGCAAAAATGACCGTATCGCCACCGACCATACGGTCGCTCGACGAGATAGCCGGCCGCTACGCCGCCATACTCTGCGACGTCTGGGGTGTCCTGCACAATGGCGTGCACGCTTTTTCGGACGCCGCGTCGGCGCTCGCGGCCGCGCGCGGCAAGGGATTGGCCGTGGTGCTGGTCACCAACGCGCCGCGCCCGGCTGAAGGGGTCGTCAGGCAGATACGCGCCCTCGGCGTGCCCGACGACTGCTGGGACCGCATCATCACCTCGGGCGACGTGACCCGCGATCTGATCGCAGCCGGGCCGCGTCGTATCTTTCACCTCGGACCCGACCGCGACCTCGTGCTTTTTGACGGGCTCGACGTCGAGCTGGCCGATGAGTTCGAGGCCGACGCTGTGGTCTGTACCGGTCCCTTCAACGACGAGATCGAGACGCCGGAAGATTATGTCGACATGCTCAGGCGCTTCCGCTCGCGCAACCTGCCTTTCATCTGCGCCAATCCCGACATCGTGGTCGAGCGCGGCGATCGTCTCATCTGGTGTGCCGGCGCGCTCGCCCGCGACTATGGTCATCTCGGCGGCCGCACGCTGATTGCCGGCAAGCCGCATGCGCCGATCTACGAAGCCGCGCTCAAGGCAGCGTCCGAGGTTCTCGGCCGCGCGGTGGGACCGCGCGACGCGTTGGCGGTCGGTGACGGCATCCTGACCGACGTGAAGGGTGCGGAGAATTTCGGCATCGACGTGCTTTACGTTTCGGCCGGCATTCACGCACGCGAGTACGGGGAGGGCATCGAGCCCGATCTGAAACGGTTGTTCGCCTTCCTCGACAAGCACGGCCAGCGGCCGGTGGCGACCATGCCGCGGCTGGTTTGACCATGGCGTTCGAGCGCGTCACCGACGTCGGACACCTTCCAGACCGGCTGCAGGGCGGGGTGGTCGCGATCGGCAATTTCGACGGTGTGCATCGCGGCCACCAGGCCGTGCTCGGGCGGGCCCTGGACGAGGCGCGGCGCCGCGGCGTGCCGGCGCTGGTGCTCACCTTCGAGCCGCATCCGCGCCTGTTCTTTCGGCCGGACCAGCCGCTTTTCATCCTGACGCCGGAGCCGATGAAGGCGAGGCTGATCGCCGGGCTCGGCTTCGACGCGATCGTGGAGCAGCGTTTCACCGCCGATTTCGCCGCGCTCTCGGCCGAAGAATTCATCACCCGCGTGCTGCAGGAGGGCTTGGGCACCAGCCATGTCGTCACCGGCTTCGATTTCCATTTCGGCCGCAAGCGCCAGGGCGGCCCGGCCTACCTGATGGAACAGGGCGAGCGGCACGGCTTCGGCGTGACCCTGGTCGACGCTTTCCGCGACGAGGGCGCCGAGGTCGTCTCATCGAGCCGCATTCGCGATCTGCTTGCCGCCGGCGAGGCGGCGGAAGCCGCGGGGCAGCTCGGCTACCGCTATACGGTCGCCGCCGAGATCGTGGCAGGCAAGCAACTCGGTCGCACGCTCGGGTTTCCGACCGCGAACATGGCGCTACCGGCATCGGCCGCGCTTCGCCACGGCATCTACGCCGTGCGACTGCGCCGCGCCGACGGGAGCCTGCATGACGGCGTGGCGAGTTTCGGCCGCCGCCCGACCGTGGATGTAGACGGCGCGCCGCTGCTCGAGACCTTTGTCTTCGACTTTTCGGGCAACCTCTACGGCGAGACGGCGTCGGTGTCGCTGTTCGGTTTCCTGCGCGGCGAAGTGAAGTTCGATTCGCTCGAGGCGCTGGTGCTGCAGATGAAGCGCGACGAGGACGAGGCGCGCGCTCTGCTCGGCAGCGTGAGGCCGCTGTCGGAACTCGACCTCAAGGTGGCGTTCTGACCCCTTTATCTCCCCCCTTGCGGGGGAGATAGCGAGCCTTGGGGTTGGCGAAGCCAAACCTAGGGCTCGCTTGACAGGGGGCGCCGACGCCGAAGAATGCACTCCTGGCGCGCCCTATCTGTGGGCAGCCTTAGCCAAACCTTTACAGTCTTCGGTCAGATGATGCTAACCTTTCCGCATTGGGTATGGGCGTAGCGGAGCATCATGGTTTGCCGTCGCGTGATCGCGGCCGCTGGCGCGGCCTGTCTTCTGGTTGCAGCATCCTCTGCCGAGGCCGAAGGTCTCTTCTCCGGTGATTGGTACCTGACCGTCGGCGCGGCAGGTTTCACGGCCCCTGCCTTCGAGGGGTCGAAGCGCTACATCCTGTCCGGCGTGCCGATCATCTCGCTGGGCAAGCGCGACAGCAAGGCCGCCCCGTTCGTCTCGCGCAACGACAACATCTCCTTTGCTCTCGTCGATACCGGTGCCTTCCGCGCCGGCGCCGTAGGCAAGCTCGTAATGCCGCGTGATGCCGGCGACGAGCCGGAGCTCGCCGGGCTGAGCGACGTGCCTTTCGGCGTCGAAATCGGCGGCTTCGCGGAAATCTACCCGGCGCATTGGCTGCGGCTGCGCGGCGAGGTCCGGCGCGGCATCCGCGCCCATGAGGGACTCGTCGGCAATGTCCAGGTCGACGCCTTCGCCGACGTGACCGATCGGGTGCGCGTCTCGGCCGGTCCGCGCCTGTCCTTCGCCAACGCGGCATACATGGACGCCTATTACGGCGTCAGCGCCGCTGAATCGGCGGCTTCCGGCCTGGCGCCCTACAGCCCCGGCGGCGGCATCAAATCGGCCGGCGTCGGCGGCGCCATCGACTGGCGGGTGACGGAGAAGGTCACCACCAGCGTCTTCGGCGAATATTCGCGCCTGATGGGGCCTGCGGCCGCGTCGAGCATCGTCAACCAGCGCGGCTCGAAGAACCAGTTCATGCTCGGCCTGTCGGCGACCTACCGCTTCGATTTCAAGCTTTAGTTATCGGCGTCGGGATAGGCGAACAGTCGACTGTCGAACGGATAACGCTCGACTGAAACAATTCGGGCATGAACGGATTCCCGGTGTTGCGGGTTCAGCAGGAAGTTCCATGCCCTCGGCATGACTGCGCTTTGGACACGGAGCAAAAGATCGCGAGCCTCGAAAAAGAAGCGCTCACCAATCAATCGCGTTGTTTCCTGATCGTGCTCCCGTCCGGTGGGCGGATGCGCCTCAGCAATGCCCGCTTCCTCCGGTACATCTACTTCGAGAAGCTGGTAACTCTCCGGGACCGTCACGCGCGTCATATGAACCAGCGTTTCAAGCAGCGCTGTGGAAGGATGGTCGGCCAGATGGACGACCAAGGTTCCCCTTCTATGCCAGCGGCCCGGACGGTAAAGTCCACCTTCTCCGGTCAGGTCGGCGAAGTTCGAGATACGCCATAGCCGCATGGTCAGGCGAACATGCCGTAGTCGATGGCATGCAGTTCCTGGACGACCACCTCTGCTCCGGATTCCGATTCGAGCAACTCGATAGGCCGTCTACTGTCCAGCGCGATAATCCGGCTGCGCAGCCACCGTTGCGCCTTCTCGTGGCTGGCGAACACGCGATCGGCCATGTCGGAAACGCGCTGCACACGACGGACCCGGTCGGACTCGGCCTGTGTCAGGCTCTCGTCTTGCTCTTTGCGCCGGGCGAGGGTCCGCCGAGGCGCGACGATCCGGTAGATTTCCTCGCTGCTAAAGCCTCGTTCCTTGAGCGAGTTGATGCTTGCGGCGGAGAGCGGCGCAATGGCGTTTGCCAGCGTCTCAGCGAAACCGCCATGCTGCTGCTCGGGCGGTTCCGACAAAAGGTCAGACTTGGGAGATATTCGCTTTGCCATCTCATCATCACCCATGCCACATGCCCAAACATATATGCGCAAATGGCACAAAGGGCCAATCCCTGCCGTCGGATTCCGCTTTATTCGCGCACTTTCCTCGGCTAAGGAGCCGCGCATGAGCTTTTTCGCGCCCAGAACCGCGATACGAATTATCGGCCCGGTCTTCCGGGTAGCCTGAGCGGCTGCCGGAAGCTCCGGGTTTTCCCGCTCTTCAAGCGGCGACTGGTTCGTCCGCAGCCTCTTCCAAATCAATCAATGCTGACTTATTCGCGAGCCTGCGCCCCGCGCATGGCTGCCAGAAACGATCAAGCAAGATGACCGACACCGCCGAGAAGCTCGACTATTCGAAGACGCTTTACCTGCCGCAGACGGATTTCCCGATGCGCGCCGGCCTGCCCGAAAAGGAGCCGGGCATGGTGCAGCGCTGGCTCGACATGGATCTCTACCGCCGCCTGCGCGAGGACGCGAAGGGGCGGGAAAAATTCGTGCTGCACGACGGCCCGCCCTACGCCAACGGCAACATCCATATCGGGCACGCGCTGAACAAGGTGCTGAAGGACATCATCACGCGCTCCTTCCAGATGCGCGGTTACGATTCCAACTACGTTCCCGGCTGGGACTGCCACGGCCTGCCGATCGAGTGGAAGATCGAGGAAGAGAATTATCGCTCCAAGGGCAAGGGGAAGCCCGACCTGTCGCAGCCGGCGGCGATGGTGGCGTTCCGCAAGGAGTGCCGCGCCTATGCCGATCACTGGATCAAGGTGCAGACCGGCGAGTTCCAGCGCCTCGGCGTCGTCGGCGATTTCGACAACCCGTACACGACCATGGCTTTCCACGCCGAGTCGCGCATCGCCGGCGAGCTGCTGAAGTTCGCCATGTCGGGCCAGCTCTATCGCGGCTCGAAACCGGTGATGTGGAGCGTGGTCGAGCGCACCGCGCTTGCCGAAGCCGAGGTCGAGTACCAGGATTATGAGAGCGACACCGTCTGGGTGAAGTTCCCGATCTGGGCAGCGGGCCGCGATGGCGATACCGCCAGCGACCTGCGCGACGCGTCGGTCGTCATCTGGACGACCACGCCGTGGACGCTTCCCGGAAACCGGGCGATCTCGTTTTCGTCCCGCGTCCAATACGGCCTGTACGATGTGACGACGGCAGAAAACGACTTTGGTCCAAAGCCGGGCGAGCGCCTCGTTTTTGCCGACAAGCTGGCCGAGGAATCGTTCGCCAAGGCCAAGCTCGGCTTCAGGCGGCTGCGTGGGATCGAGGCTGCCGAGATGGGCCGGCTGGTTTGCCGTCACCCCCTGCACGGACTGGGCGGCGGTTATGCGTTTGCGGTGCCGTTGCTCGACGGCGACCATGTCACCGACGATGCCGGCACCGGCTTCGTGCACACCGCGCCAGGCCACGGCCGCGAGGACTTCGACGCCTGGATGGGCAATGTCCGCGCCCTCGACGCGCGTGGCATCGACACGCGCATCCCTTTCACCGTCGACGATGCCGGCTTTTTCACCAGCGACGCACCGGGTTTCGGTCCGGATCGGCCCGCCGGCCCCGCGCGCGTCATCGACGACAACGGCAAGAAGGGCGACGCCAACAAGGCCGTCATCGACGCGCTGATCGAGAAGAACATGCTGTTCGCGCGCGGCCGCCTGAAACACCAGTACCCGCATTCCTGGCGCTCGAAGAAGCCGGTCATCTTCCGCAACACGCCGCAATGGTTCGTCCATATGGACAAGCAATTGGGCGACAACACCACCCTTCGCACCCGCGCGCTCGCCGCGATCGACGCCACCCGCTTCGTGCCGGCGGCGGGGCAGACGCGGCTGCGCTCCATGATCGAGGAGCGGCCGGACTGGGTGCTGTCGCGCCAGCGCGCCTGGGGCGTGCCGATCTGCGTCTTTGCCGACGCCGATGGCGAGGTGCTGAAGGACGAGGCGGTCAACGCCCGCATCCTCGAAGCTTTCGAGAAGGAGGGTGCGGACGCCTGGTTCGCGGCCGGCGCGCGCGAGCGCTTCCTTGGGCCCAAGGCCAACGAGCCGTGGATGCAGGTGACGGACATCCTCGACGTCTGGTTCGATTCCGGCTCGACCCATGCCTTCACGCTGGAGGACCGCCCGGACCTCAAATGGCCGGCCGACGTCTATCTGGAAGGCTCCGACCAGCATCGCGGCTGGTTCCATTCCTCGTTGCTCGAAAGCTGCGGCACGCGCGGCCGCGCGCCTTACGACACCGTGATCACCCACGGCTTCACCCTCGACGAGGAAGGCCGCAAGATGTCGAAATCGCTCGGCAACACGGTCGTGCCGCAGGACGTCATGAAGCAGTCGGGCGCCGACATCCTGCGCCTCTGGGTCGCGACCACCGACTATTGGGAAGACCAGCGGCTCGGCAAGAACGTGCTGCAGACCAACATCGATTCCTACCGCAAGCTGCGCAACACGGTCCGCTGGATGCTGGGCACGCTGGCGCATGACGACGGCGCGAGCGTACCGCTGGACAAGATGCCGGAGCTGGAGCGGCTGATGCTGCACCGGCTCTCCGAGCTCGACGAGCTGGTGCGCAAGGCCTACGACGCCTTCGACTTCAAGAAGATCGCGAAAACCCTGCTCGACTTCATGGTGGTGGAGCTGTCGGCCTTCTATTTCGACATCCGCAAGGACGCGCTCTACTGCGATGCGCCCTCGAGCATCCGCCGCAAGGCCGCCGTGGAGGTCGTCCGCCACCTCTTCGACAACCTCGTCACCTGGTTGGCGCCGCTGTTGCCGTTCACCACCGAGGAAGCCTGGCTGGAGCGCAACCCGAAGGCCGTGTCGGTGCATCTCGAGCAGTTTCGTGCCGTACCAGTCGAATGGCGCGACGATGCGCTGGCCGAAAAGTGGCGGAAGGTGCGGGCCGTGCGCCGTGTGGTGACCGGCGCGCTGGAGATCGAGCGTGCGAAAAAGACGATAGGCTCCTCGCTCGAGGCAGTGCCGGTCGTCTGCATCGCGGATGCCGAGCTGATTGCCGCGCTGCACGGCGTGGACCTCGCCGAGACCAGCATCACCAGCGACCTCGTGCTGACGCAAGGCGAGGGGCCGGCGGGCGCATTCCGGCTCGACGACGTCTCCGGCGTGGCGGTGGTGGTCGAGAAGGCTGAGGATCGCGGGCTGGTGAAATGCGCCCGCTCCTGGCGTTTCACCGACGATGTCGGTTCGGACGTGGAGTTTCCCGACGTTTCCGCGCGTGACGCCGCTGCGCTTGAGGAACTTCGCGCGCTCGGAAGGCTGTGACGCCTGGAGGGGCGGCGTCCCGCCGCCCATGGCGGGCGGGACACCCGCCCTCCAACCAGCCTGCGTTGCCGCGCGGCCACGCTTGGGATAAACAGAGCCTTCATACATCCGGCGCCACTTTGTCGCCGGATTTCCGGCCGAAAGCGAAAAGCTGAGGGCCTTTTCGCTTGAATGGGCGAGTATCTGGTGGGACGGACCAATATGGCTGAGAGGATCGGGGCGCGCCTGTTTTTTGTTGCGCCGATGGTCGTATCCGGGGCGCTGCTTGCCGGCTGCGTCGGTGGACCGACCTATGGCACGGGCAAGGGCGCCGACGAGCAACTGCTCGAGGACGTGACGGGAATTCTGTCGCTCGGGCCGAAGGACAAACCCCGCATCGACTACAAACCGCGGCCTGAACTGGTCAAACCGGCCGCCACGGCTGGTGCCGGGGTGGACGCCACGCTGCCGGCGCCGCAGGAGAGCGTTACGACGGCGTCGAACGGCGCCTGGCCGGAGTCGCCCGAGGCGACGCGTGCCCGCCTGCGGGCCGAAGCCACCGCCAACCAGGACGATTCGATGTACGATTCGCCGATCGAGGGCGAGGTCGGCAAGTCGAAGGGCGTGACCTCGCTGGCGCGCCTCAACGACCGCGGCAATTTCGAGTCGACGCCCGACCCGGAAGCGCAGCGCAAGGAATTCAAGAAGCGGCTGGCCGAGACCGGGCAGGGCAGCCCGACCAGCCGCAAATATCTGAGCGAGCCGCCGCTCGTCTATCGCGAGGCCTCGGCCACCGCGCCGGTCGGCGACATCGGCGAGGACGAGTGGAAGAAGGACCGCCGCGCCAAGCGTGGCGCCAAGAAGAAGAATTCCGGCGGCTGGTGGCCCTGGTAAAGCGCCTATCTCCCCCCAGGCGGGGAAGATAGCAATTCTTGGGCTTGGCAAAGCCAAGCCTTAGAATTGCTTGAGAGGGGCGGCGCGCCGACCTCGCCGAAAGCAGCAGCTCAATCAACGCGCCGCGACTGGAAGAAATCCTTGAGCAGCGACGACGCGCGGCTTTCGCCGATGCCGGAATAGACTTCCGGCGCGTGGTGGCATGCCGGCGAAGCAAAAAATCGCACCCCGCTGACCACCGCGCCGCCCTTCGCGTCGGTCGCACCGAAATAAAGCCGGCGAATGCGGGCGAAAGAAATCGCCCCCGCGCACATCGTGCAAGGCTCGAGCGTCACATAGAGGTCCGGTTCAGGCAGCCGCTGCGAGCCGAACCCGGCCGCCGCCGCGCGGATCGCCAGCATCTCGGCATGCGCGGTCGGATCGTTGAGCTCGCGCGTGCGGTTCCCGGCCTTCGCGAGCACGGCGTCGCCGGCGACGAGCACCGCGCCGATCGGCACCTCGCCGCGTGCCGCTGCTGCCTCGGCTTCCTCGAAGGCGAGCGCCATGAAATCGGGACGCTGCAGGAGCTTCTCCACTCGCTAGCCGCGGGTCTTGCTACCGCAAATCCAGGAAAAGTGGAAACCGGTTTTCCGTCCGGATACCGGCGGGGAATCCCGCCGCTTTTGCGGCAAACAAAACCAAGACCAGAGCGTTTTCACAATTCTATGAATTGTGAAAACGCTCTGGTATGGACCGCGCTAGGAAAGGCATAGGCCACATGAACGACGGAAATGACAAGGGTCCGCGCGCACCGCGCAAGCCGCGCCCGGGCCGCGCCGAACGGGCTGCGGCAAAGGCGGGCGAGCCGATTGCCGACAGACCGCACGCATCCGGCCCGAGGAAATTCGGCAAGGATTTTCGCAAGGGTCCGAGGCCCGCGCCCGGACCGGCCGAGCGGCGCGGCGGCGGCAAGCCGCCGGAATTCGACAGCCGCCGGCGCGATCCGCGCCGCTTCAAGCAGGACCTGCCCGAACCTAACAAGGAACGCATCGCCAGGAGGCTTGCGCGTGCCGGCATCGCCTCGCGCCGCGACGCCGAGGCGCTGATCGCGGCCGGCCGCGTCAGGGTGAACGGCGAGGTGCTGGCCTCGCCCGCCTTCAACGTCGCAGCCGAGGATCGCATCGAGGTCGACGGCACCGAGATCCCGCCGGTCGAGCGCACCCGGCTGTTTCTTTTCCACAAGCCCGCCGGCGTGGTGACCACCAACCGCGATCCGGAAGGGCGCAGGACCGTTTTCGACATCCTGCCGGCAGACCTGCCGCGCGTGGTCACCATCGGCCGCCTCGACATCAACACCGAAGGTCTGCTGCTGCTTACCAATGATGGCGGACTGTCGCGCGTGCTCGAGCTTCCCTCGACCGGCTGGCTGCGGCGCTACCGTGTGCGCGTGCATGGCGAGGTCGATGAAAAAGCGTTGGCCGGCCTCAAGGATGGCATCGCCGTCGACGGCGTCTTCTACGGCGCGATCGAGGCTTCGCTCGACCGTGAGCAGGGCACCAATGCCTGGCTCACCATAGGCCTGCGCGAAGGCAAGAACCGCGAGGTGAAAAATGTGCTCGGCGCGCTCGGGCTGGAAGTGACGCGGCTGATCCGCATCTCCTTCGGCCCGTTCCAGCTCGGCGAATTGCCGGAAGGCGCGGTGCAGGAACTGAAGGGCCGCACCTTGCGCGAGCAACTGGGTGAGCGGCTGATCGAGGAGGCCGGCGCCAATTTCGACGCCCCGATCGTGAACACGTTCTCGAACAGGCCGGTGCTGCGCGAACGCGAGGATCAAGGCGATCGACCGCAGCGCGATCAGGCCGGGTCGCGGGCCCCGATCGGCGAAGGCGGCCTGATCAAGAACCGCAAGCGCGACCGCGAGGCCAGGCGCGAGAACGCGCTTTCGCGCCTCGGCACGAAACCTCAGCGCGGCGGCTTCGCCGGCAAGCGTTCGCGCGAAGAAGAGGCGGCAGGCGGGCCGCAGGAGCGGCGCCGTGCAAACGTCTGGATGGCGCCGGGAGCACGGCCGAAAGGCAAGAAGGAGGAAGTTGCAAAGCCTGCACGCGGCCGTCCGTCGCGGGGCCGCGCCGACGATGGCGGCGAGGCACAGCGCCCGCGCTGGAAGGACAGGTCGGGTGGCGAAGGCGAGGGTTCGCGCGGCCAGGGCAGCGGGCCGCGCTGGAAAGACCGCCCGGGCGGGCAGGCCCAGGGGCAACGCCCCGCCTGGAAAGACAAGCCGCGGCAGGAGGGGCCGCGCCGCCACGGGCAGGAGAAGTCGCAGGAAGAGGGCGCAGCACCGCGCCGCAGCTGGTCGGGCAAGCCGCGCGAGCGGAGCGAGGGGCCGCGGCGGCAATGGAACGACAGGCCGCCGCGCAAGCAGGACGATGACCGCCCGCCGCGGCCGGGCTTCGGTGACAAGCGGCCGGCTCGGCCGGATGGCAGCGGCCGCCCGTCGGGCGGCGGCCCGCGCGGAAAGGGCAGGGGCGGCAATGCGGATCGTCGGCGGTGAGTTTCGCGGGCGCCCGCTCGCCGCACCGCGCAGCGATGCGATCCGCCCTACCACCGACCGCACCCGCGAAGCCGTCTTCAACGTGCTGGCGCACCGTTTCGCCGACCGCCTCGAAGGCGCGCGCGTGCTCGATCTTTTCGCCGGCACCGGGGCGCTCGGGCTGGAAGCGCTGTCGCGCGGCGCTTCCTTTTGCGTCTTCATCGAGGAATCGGCGGAGGGACGCGGCCTGATCCGCACCAATGTCGAGGCGTTTGGCCTGACCGGCCGCACCAAGGTGTTCCGCCGCGACGCGACCCGGATCGGCGACATCGGCACGCTGCAGCCGTTCAACCTGGTTTTCGCCGATCCGCCTTACGGCAGGGGATTTGGCGACAAGGCGCTGGCGAGCATCCGCGCCGGCGGATGGCTGCAGCCGCGCGCTCTTTGCGTGGTCGAGGAGGCCGCGTCGGCTTCCTTCGAACCGGGCGACGGTTTTTCGATCATCGAGGCGCGCGAATATGGCGACACCGTCATCCGGCTGGTCGAGGCCGCCTGACTTCCGCCTCATCTCCACGTGAACTCTTTGTAACTATCCCGATCCTGCCCAGCGCCCTATATGGGCCGCCAGAGATGACTGCGGGAAGGTTTTGCATGACCTACGGCCTCATGAACCGGACACATCGCGCCGCATCGGCTGCGGCGCTGGCACTCTGGTTCGTGCTTTCGCCGGCGGCCGCTGAAGCTGCGGCCGACAAGGCGCCCGACATCACCAGCTTCTCGCTGGCGAATGGCCTGGAGGTGGTGGTGATCCCCGATCACCGGGCGCCGATCGTCACCCACATGGTCTGGTACAAGGTCGGCAGCGCCGACGAGCCGCCGGGCAAATCCGGCATCGCGCATTTCTTCGAGCATCTGATGTTTAAGGGCACGAAGAACCATCCGGCGGGCGAGTTCGGCGCCAAAATTGCCGAGATCGGCGGCTCCGAAAATGCCTTCACTTCCTACGACTACACCGCCTACTACCAGACGGTCGCCCCGGAAGCGCTCGGCACCATGATGGAGTTCGAGGCCGACCGGATGCGCAACCTGGTGCTGACCGACTCGGTGATCGGGCCCGAGCGTGACGTGGTGCTCGAAGAGCGCCGCTCCCGCATCGAGAACAGTCCGCAGGCGCTGCTCGGCGAGGAAATCCAGGCGACGCTCTACCAGAACCATCCATACCGCATCCCGGTGATCGGCTGGATGCACGAGATGGAGGCGCTGAACCGCACCGACGCGATCGCCTTCTACGAACGCTATTACCGGCCGAACAACGCCATTCTCGTGGTCGCCGGCGATGTCGACGAGGCCAGGGTGCGCGAGCTTGCCGAGGCAACCTACGGCAAGCTCGAGCGCGGCCCCGACCTGCCGCCGCGCGTGCGGCCGCAGGAGCCCGAGCAGAACACGGAGCGCACCGTCACGCTGCGCGACGCGCGCATTTCCGTGCCGAGCTTCCAGCGTGCCTGGGTCGTGCCGTCCTATCACACGGCCAAGCCCGGCGAGGCCGAGGCGATGGACCTTCTGTCGGAGATACTGGGCGGCGGCACGCGCAGCCGCGTCTACCAGAAGCTGGTGGTCGAAACCGGCCTCGCTTCGTCGGCCGGCGCGAGCTATTCCGGCACGGCGCTCGACGCGGCCTCCTTCACCATCTACGGCGCGCCGCGCGGCGAAGCGCGCCTCGACCAGGTCGAGAAGGCGATCGACGCCGAGATTGCCGAGCTGATCAGGACCGGCGTGACAGACAAGGAACTGGAGCAGGCGAAAAGGCGTTTTCTGCGCAGCGTGATCTTTGCCCGCGACAATGCCGACGGCCTGGCCAATCTTTATGGATCCGCGCTCGCGACCGGCTCGACGGTTGCCGACATCCAGACCTGGCCCGAACGGCTGCAGGCGGTGACCGCCGAACAGGTGCAGGCGGCGGCGCGGCGCTATCTCGAAACCCGAAATTCCGTGACCGGCTATTTGCTGCCGGCCGAGACGACGGCCAATTAGGACGGTGACGATGCTTCTCTCTGCTTGCCGTTCGGGCATTATCGTCCTCATCCTGGCCTTTGCCGGCGTGCTGCCGAGCCAGGCCGCAATGCAGATCCAGGAGGTGAAGTCGAAGAGCGGCGTCACCGCCTGGCTGGTCGAGGACTACACCGTCCCGATGATCTCGATGCGCTTCGCCTTCAAGGGCGGCTCGACCCAGGATCCGGCCGGCAAGGAAGGCCTTGCCAATCTGATCACCGGCCTGATGGACGAAGGCGCGGGCGACATGGACAGCGCCACCTTCCAGGAACGGCTCGACGATGTCGGGCTCGAGATGCGTTTCTCGGAAGGCCGCGATGCGCTCTACGGCTCGGTGCGCATGCTGGCCGAGGCGAAGGACGATGGTTTCGATCTTTTGTCGCTGGCGCTCAAGGCGCCGCGCTTCGACCAGGCGCCGATCGACCGCATCCGCGCGCAGATCGTGTCGGGCATCGTAGCCGATGAACGCGATCCCGAAGCGCTTGCCGCGATTGCCTGGGCGGAGGCGATCTACGGCGAGCATCCTTATGCCCGCCGCGACGAGGGCACGCAGGCGACCCTGGCGACGGTGACCTCGGCCGATCTCAAGGAGTTCCATCGCCGCACCTTCGCGCGCGACAATCTCTACGTCGGCGTTGTCGGCGCAATCGATGCGAAAGCTCTCGCCGAGGTGCTCGACAAGGTTTTTGGCGATCTGCCCGGTAAAGCTTCGCTCACCGCGGTGTCGGATGCGCTGCCGAAGCTCGGGCAGGAAGTGCGCATCGACTATAATCTTCCCCAGGCCTCGGTCTGGCTCGCTTACCCGGGCGTGGAACGGTCCGACCCGGCCTTCTTCGCCGCCTTCCTGATGAATCATGTTCTGGGCGGCGGAACCTTCTCCTCGCGGCTCTTCAACGAAGTGCGCGAGAAGCGCGGATTGACCTATTCGATCGGCTCCTCGCTCGTGAACAACGAATATTCGACCGGCCTGGTGATCTCCACGGCGACGCGTTCGGACCGCGTTGAGGAGACGCTCGACATCATCCGCAGCGAGGTCAAGCGCATGGCCGAGGAAGGGCCGACGCCGGAGGAGCTCGAGCGGGCGAAGAAATATATCATCGGCGCCTACGCCATCAACAATCTCGATTCCTCCGGCTCGATCGCCAGCACGCTGGTCGAGCTGCAGCTCGACAATCTCGGGATCGACTACATCGACCGGCGTGGCGGTCTGATCAACGCGGTGACGGTGGATGAGGCAAAGGCTGCTGCGAAGCGGCTGCTCACGGCCGCGCCCGCGGTCATGATCCTCGGGCCGGCGGCCAAACCCTGAGCATGGTCTGGAGCGAAAGCCCGCTTTTGGAAAAGCGGTGCAGCTTTCGCAAAAGGGTCGTGCGGGACAAAGGAGAATCAGGAGGAATGCCGCTCTGATCGACGGCATTCGACCTGACGGCAGGAGCCGAACCAATGGCTGGGCACGATCCGACCTTCGCGCTGGCGCTGGGTGGCGGAGGTGCGCGCGGGCTTGCTCATATTCATGTGATCGACGCGCTTGACGAGCTCGGCATCCGGCCGGTCGCGATTGCCGGCTCCTCGATCGGAGCGATCATGGGCGCCGCCGCCGCCGCCGGCATGAGCGGCCGCGAGATCCACGACTACACGCGTTCGATCTTCAGCCGCCGCGGCGAGGTGGCAAGCCGCATGTGGAAGGCGCGGCCGACGAGCATCGGCGAGATGATGGCGGGCGGTTTTCGCCTCGGCCAGTTCAACATAGAGCGGATGCTGAAGGCCTTTCTGCCGGTGACGCTGCCGCTGACCTTCGAGGAATTGAAGATACCGTTGAAGGTCACCGCGACCGATTTCTTCGGCCACAAGCTGGCGGTGTTCTCGACCGGCGAGCTCAACTCGGCGCTGGCGGCGTCGGCCGCCATTCCCGTCGTGTTCCGGCCGGTGCGCCGCGACGGCATGCTTCTGATCGACGGCGGCATCTACAATCCGGTGCCGTTCGACCTGATCGAGGGCAAGGCCGACATCACGATCGCCATCGACGTGGTCGGCGCGCCGACGGATGGCCGCCGCTCGCGCCCCAACTCGGTCGAGCTGATCTTCGGCGCCAGCCAGCTGATGATGCAGTCGATCACCGCCATGATGCTGTCGCGCCGGCGCCCCGACATCTTCCTGCGCCCGCCCGTCTCGCGTTTTCGCGTGCTCGACTTCATGAAGGTCGAGGCGGTGCTTGCCGAGACAGTGACGCTGAAGGACGAGCTGAAGCGCGCCATCGACGGCGCGGTTGCGGCACATTTGCGCGACGGAATGAGGCTCCACGTCGGCGACCCCTCTCCCCGCTTGCGGGGAGAGGTAAGGTGAGCGGCTTGGCGAAGCTCATGTCGCCAATCGGCGACGTTGGCGATTTGCGAAAGTCGTGATGACAGCCAATCTCTCACCGAGAGGGGGAGATGTCCGGCAGGACAGGGGGGGCAACGTAGAGCGCCGCGTCTGCCGGAAAGCGGAACGCTCCTACTTTAAGGCAGCGTCGAGGCCTTGCCGGTCGAGAACGGCGAGTTGGCGGCCGGCGGAACCGCGGGCAGCGGTTCTTCCGGTGGCGTTTCCACGGCCATGCGCCGCACCACGCGGAATGCGACAAGCATGGCGGCGACGCCGAAGATGACCGCACCCAGCCCACGGCCGGCGAGCACGCCTTCGGCGCCGAAATAATAGGCCCCGACCCAGGCGAAGGGGATGATGCCGAGCGTCGAGCGGCCCCAGTTGAAGACAGTCGAATAGGTCGGGAAGCCGAGATTGTTGAAGGCGGCACTTGCAACGAAGATGGCGCCGTCGAAGAGAAAGCAGCTCGCCACGAACCAGCAGAAGAACAGGATGAGGTCGCGCGCCAGCCCGCTCGCCCCGAACATCGACGCGATCGGGTCGGCGAGCAGCGCCAGCAGCGCCCATACCACGAGCACGTAGATCACGGTGACGATCAGGCTGTCGCGCAGCGTCGTCACCAGCCGGTCGTAGCGCCGTGCCCCGTAATTCTGGCCGAGGATCGGCCCGACCGCGCCCGAGAGCGAGAAGATCACGCCGAACGCGACCGGAATGATGCGGCCGATGATGGCCCAACCCGCGACGGCCTCGTCGCCGAACGCGGCGATCTGGGCGGTGACGAAGGCATTGCCGAGCGGCGTGGCGAGCTGGGTCAGCACCGCGGGAACGCCGATGGCGAAGAACGGCCTGAAGGCCGCGGCAAGCCGCGCCCGGTCCGGCAGGCGCACCAGCCGGTGCACGACATGCGCGCCGTGCAGCCCGATGGCGAGCATCACGAACCGGGAGAGCACGGTCGAGATCGCAGCGCCGTCGAGGCCGAGGTCGAGGCCGAAGATCAGGATCGGGTCGAGGATGGCGGCGGCGATGCCGCTGCCGAGCGTCACATACATGGAGCGGCGGGCGTCACCCACGCCGCGCAATATGCCGGTCGTGCACATGCCGAGCGCGACGATCGGCGTCGATGGAATGACGATGTCGAGGAAACGTGTGGCGAGCGCGAGCGTCTCGCCGCTGGCGCCGAGCAGCGCCAGCAGATCCTCCACGAACGGCCACATTGCGAGCGTCATGGCAAGCGAGGCGAGCCCCATGAACACCAGCGCGGCGCCGCCCATGGCCGCCGCGTCTTCGCGGCTGCCGCGGCCGAGCGCGCGCGAAACCAGCGCCCCGCAGGCGATCGTCAGGCCGATCGACAGCGAGACGGTGAAGAAAAGCAGCGTCGAGGCGAAACCCACCGCGGCGGCGAGTTCGGTGACGCCGAGCATCGAGATGTAGAAAAGGTTGAGCGCATCGACGATGAAGATCGATACGAGGCCCACCGAGCCCGTCGCGGTCATCACGATGACGTGTCTGAGCGTCGAGCCGGTCGTGAACTTGGCGACCGGCGCCGCACCACGAGCGGACGAAGTGACCTCGCTCATCCGGCTCCAGCCCTTTGTTTGGCGCGAGAAGGGTGCGTCATCGCAGCCGGCCCGGTCCGCAAAATCTGCAACTTTTCGGGATCATGTGGCTGTGACGCGGTCTTGTCTCGCTCAATGCGCGAAAACCTGCGCCAGCGAGCGGAATCCCTTGAATTCGAGCGCATTGCCCGACGGATCGCGGATGAACAGCGTCGCCTGCTCGCCCGGCTCGCCCTTGAAGCGCACCATTGGCCGCTCGACCCAGTCGATGTCGGGCCGGCTTTCCAGGCGCTTTGCCAGTTGCTCCCACTCCGGCATCACCAGCACCACGCCGAAATGCGGGATCGGCACCGCCTTGCCGTCGACCTTGCCGTCATTCGCGGCTTTGACGTCCGCCGGCCTTAGATGCGCCGACATCTGATGCCCGAACAGGTCGAAATCCACCCAGCTGTCCGACGATCGTCCCATGGCGCAGCCGAGCACCGAGCCGTAAAAGGCGCGCGTTTCGTCAAGGTCACGGACTGGAAAGGCAAGGTGGAAGGGCGTCACGACAACACACTCCGTTGCAGGGGTGGATGAGGGGCTCTGGTGTTGGTCCGGAAGGACCGATTGTCAAGAAACAGATGCCGATGATCGTATGGTCACCGATTCTGCCGCCATTGCACTGGCCTGCCTGCGACAATAAAGCATGTCTCCCAAAAGTGGCCGCGGTTTTGGGGTGAAGACATGCACAAAATCAAATATCTACGACATGCCGCGCGAATCCCGATTCACGCGGCATGTCGTGGATGGGTGGTCGTGCCCCATACCTGCCCTTATTTCTCCCCAACAGGATTTCGTCATGAACGATAGGCCCGACGCTGCAAGGCTTACCGATATGGTCGCCGGCCTGGTCGACGCGGCCCGCGAGGCCGGCGCCGACGCTGCCGACGCGGTGGTCGTGCGCGGCCGCTCGACCGGTGTCTCCGTCAGGCTCGGCAAGGTCGAATCGACGGAAGCCTCCGAAAGTGACGACATGTCGCTGAGGGTTTTCGTCGGCAAGCGTGTAGCCAGCGTCTCGGCCCCGAGCGGCTCGGATTTCGCCACGCTCGCCGAGCGCGCGGTGGCGATGGCAAAAGCCTCGCCCGAGGATCCGTTCCAGGGGCTGGCCGACCCGCAGAAGCTCGCCGGCGCGATCCGCGACCTCGATCTGTTCGATGCCACCGTCGTTGCGGCCGAAAGGCTGAAAGAGGATGCACTGGCTGCCGAGGATGCCGCGCGCGCCGTTTCCGGCGTCACCAACTCGGCCGGCTCGAGCGCCAGCGCCGGCATGGGCGGGTTGGTGCTGGCAACCTCGCATGGCTTTGTCGGCCACTACAGCGCCACGCGTTTCTCCCGCTCGGTGAGCGCGGTGGCGGGCGAGGGCACCGGCATGGAGCGCGACTATGATTTTTCCTCGCGCCTGCACTTTGCCGACCTGAAATCGCCCGACGCGATCGGCCGCGAGGCGGGCGAGCGTGCGGTGCGCAGGCTGAATGCCCGCAAGGCCGCCACCGGCCCGGTGACGGTAATCTACGATCCGCGCGTCGCGCGCGGCATTGCCGGCCATCTCGCCGGCGCGATCAACGGCGCCGCGGTGGCGCGCAAGACAAGCTTCCTGCGCGACATGATGGGCAAGCCGGTGGCATCCTCGGGCATAACCGTCACCGACGAGCCGTTGCGCCGGCGCGGCCAGGCCTCGCGGCCGTTCGACGGTGAGGGCGTGGAAGGCGAGAGGCTCGCCATGGTGGAAGCCGGCGTGCTCAAGCACTGGTTCCTCTCGACCTCGGCTGCCCGCGAGCTCGGGCTTCAAACCAATGGCCGCGGCGTTCGCGCCTCCTCCTCGGTTTCGCCATCCTCCACCAACCTCGCCATCGAGCCGGGCACGGCCTCGCCCGAGGACATGATCCGCGCGCTCAAATCCGGCTTTTACGTCACCGAGGTTTTCGGCCAGGGCGTCAACATGATCACCGGCGAGTATAGCCGCGGCGCTTCCGGTTTCTGGATCGAGAATGGCGAGCGCACCTATCCCGTGTCCGAGGTGACGATCGCGTCGAACCTCAAGGACATGTTCATGAACATGATCCCGGCCAGCGATCTCGACCGCGATTTCGGCACCGCCGCTCCGACCTTGCTGATCGAAGGCATGACCCTTGCCGGACGTTGAGACCAGCCCGGCGGCAGATCTGGAGCTGATCCGCGACGCCGGCCGCGAGGCGGGCCGGATCGCCATGCGCTATTTCAAGAACAAGCAGGAAATCTGGATGAAAGGCGGCACCTCCCCGGTCGGCGAGGCCGACTATGCCGTCGACCGGTTCCTGCGCGAGACGCTGACCGCCGCGCGGCCGCATTATGGCTGGCTGTCGGAGGAGACGGTCGATTCGCCGGCCCGCCTCGGCGCCAGCCGCACCTTCGTCGTCGATCCGATCGACGGCACCCGCGCCTTCATCGACGGGCAAAGCACCTGGTGCATCAGCATCGGCGTCGTCGAGAACGGCAGGCCGCTGGCCGGTGTGCTCGATTGTCCGGCGAAGCAGGAAATCTACCTTGCGGCCCTCGGCTCCGGCGCGACCCGCAACGGCAAGCCGTTGGCGATCGGCGCCCCGCCCGTCCCGCCGATCGTCGGCGGCCCGAAACACCTGCTCAACGCCTTGCCGGAGAAGATCGCCGCGAATGTCCGGCGCGCCGCCTATGTTCCTTCGCTCGCCTACCGGCTCGCCATGGTTGCAAGCGGCGAGCTCACCGCAACCTTCATCAAGGCCAATTCGCACGATTGGGACCTTGCTGCCGCCGACCTGATCCTGAGCGAGGCAGGCGGCGCGGTGCTCGACCGCGACGGCTTCCGCCTCGCCTATGCCGGCCCGGTTCCGAGCCACGCAGCGCTGGTGGCGGGCAGCGGCGCGCTGCTCGACCGGCTGGTCGAAGTGCTGGCGCGTGCCGGAGCGGAAGCGGCTTAACTCTTCCCAAAGCCGGCCGATTTGCTCTAAGCAACGGCACCGTCTATTTTTTTCGAGTTGCGAGACGAAATGGCCGAAGCAGCGAAAAAGCAGCTCCTGCACCTCGTGTTCGGGGGCGAACTCAAATCGCTCAAGGGCGTGGAGTTCCGCGACCTTGCCGGGCTCGACATCGTCGGCATCTTTCCCGACTACAAATCGGCTGAAGCCGCCTGGCGCGCCAAAGCGCAGGCAACCGTCGACAATGCGCATATGCGCTACTTCATCGTGCACCTGCATCGACTGCTCGATCCCGAAGCAACGGCCAGGGGCTGATGGCTGACGAGTTGGCCGAACCGCCGGCTATGACGCAACCCGTGGGCACCGCCCCGCGCCGGCGGCCTTTCAAGGAGCTTTGGCGCAAGCTCCGCGGCCCGATCGCACGCTCGCGCTTCTTCAAGTCCACCCTCGCGCGGACCGTGGCGGCAAGCCTGCGCGTCATCCATCGCTCGAACCGGCTTGCCGACGGCTCGATACCGTTCAAGACAGGCGTGCTGGGGCTGGAGCCGGTGATCATCGCGCTCTGGCATGGCCAGCACCTCTTGACGCCTTGCTTTTATCCGCGCGGCCAGCGCTTGGTGGCGATGTTCTCGCGCAGTGCCGACGCCGAGCTCAATGCGCTGGTGTTCGAGAAGCTCGGCTTCTCCACCGTCCGCGGCTCGGGCGGGCGCGAGGGCGACCACCGCAGCGAGAAGGGTGGCGCGCGCGCCCTGATCGGCTTGAAGCGGGTGCTCGATCGAGGCGACAATGTCGCCATGATTGCCGACATTCCGCACGGCACGCCGCGCTCGGCGGGCCTTGGCATCATCGTGCTCGCCCGTATCTCGGGCCGGCCGATCGTGCCGATCGCGACCGCAACCAGCCGCCGCAAGGTGCTTCACAAGAGCTGGGACAAGACCACGATCAACCTGCCTTTCGGCCGCTCCTCGATCGTGGTCGGCGATCCCGTCTGGGTGCCCGCCGATGCGAACGAAGCGGAGCTCGAGGCAAAGCGCCTCGAGGTCACGCAGGCGCTCAACGCCGTGACCGAACGCGCCTACGGCCTCGTGGACGGTGGCGCATGAGCGAACGCTGGGCGCGGGCCCTGCTCACCACCTATCGCCTGGCGGGTGCAGCCGCCTATCCGCTGATCGGCGGATATCTCGCCTGGCGTGCCACGCGCGGCAAGGAGGATCATTCCCGCCGTCGCGAGCGCTACGGCATCACCCGGCGCAAGCGCCCGCCCGGCCCGCTGGCGTGGATGCACGCGGCGAGCGTCGGCGAGACGGTTGCGGTGACGCCGCTGATGGAGCGGATCGCCGGCCTCGGCATCCAGATCGTGCTGACCACCGGCACCGTCACCTCCGCCCGTGTCGTCGAGGAGCGCATCGGGCAGAAGGTGATCCACCAATATGTGCCGCTCGACGTGCGGCCGGCGGTGCGCAATTTCCTCGACCACTGGGAGCCCGACCTCGCAATCATCGCGGAATCGGAAATCTGGCCGGTCACGATCGGCGAGTTGGGCGCGCGGCGCGTGCCGCAGGTGCTGGTCAACGGGCGCGTATCCGAGCGCTCATTCAAGGCCTGGTCGAAACGCGGCTGGCTGGCGGAAGCGATCTTCGAGAATTTCGCAGCGGTCGCGGCGCAGTCGGACGAGGATGCGGAGCGGTTCCGCGCGCTCGGCGCCCGCCCGGTCACCGTCACCGGCAATCTGAAGGTGGATGTCGCGCCACCGCCGGTGGACGAGCGGCTGCTGCTGACGATCAAGACGCAGATCGGGGCGCGCAAGACCTGGGCGGCGATCTCCACCCATGCCGGCGAGGAAGCCGCGGCCGCCCGCGTGCACCGCATGGTGCGGCAGCGCCATCCGAACCTGCTCACCATCATCGTTCCCCGCCACCCCGAGCGCTGCTCCGCCCTGGTGGAGGAGTTCGAGCAGCAGGGGCTCAAGGTCGTGCGGCGCAGCCGCATCGAGGACGGCATCGCGCCGGACACCGACATCCTGCTCGGCGACACGATCGGCGAGATGGGCCTTTATCTCAGGCTGACCGAGATCGCCTTCGTCGGCCGCTCGCTGACCTCGGAGGGCGGGCAGAATCCGCTCGAGCCGGCCATGCTTGGCACGGCCGTGCTTGCCGGGCTCAACGTGCAGAACTTCCGCGACTCCTACCAGAAACTGATCGCCAGCGGCGGCGCCAAGTTGGTCAAGGACCGCGACATGCTGGCGGGCGCCGTCAACTACCTGCTCAACAATCCCGAGACGCGGCAGGAGATGATCAAGGCCGGCCGCGCCGCGGTCAACGACATGCGCGGCGCGCTGACCAAGACCATGCGCGTGCTCGACCCGTTCATCCAGCCGCTCAGCGTCAAGTCGCGGTTGAAGGACGGCAACGGCGCGGACCGCTAGATGGTCAGCGAGGCGCCGCCCTTCTGGTGGGAAAGGTCCGACTGGCGGGCGGCAGCGCTTTGGCCGGTTTCGGCGATCTACGGCGCCGTCGCGAGCTACCGCATGCGGGTCGCGCCGCGGCAGAAATTCGACGTGCCGGTCTTGTGCATCGGCAATTTCACCGTCGGCGGCACCGGCAAGACGCCGGCGGCGATCGCCTTCGCCAGGGCAGCGCGCGCGATGCTGCTCGAGCCGGGTTTCGTCACGCGCGGTTACGGCGGCAGTCTTTTTGCCCCGCATGTCGTCGATCCGCGCCATGACGCCGCCAGGAAGGTCGGCGACGAGGCGCTGCTGCTCGCCGCGCACGGGCCGGTGGCGGTGACGCCGAACCGCGCCGCCGGCGTAAAACTGCTTACCGAGCAGGGCTGCGACCTGATCATCATGGATGACGGTTTCCAGAGCGCCAAGATCCACATCGATTTCGCATTGCTGGTGGTCGACGCGGCGCGCGGCCTGGGCAACGGCCACGTCATTCCGGGCGGACCGCTGCGCGCGCCGCTGCTCGAGCAGTTGCGCCGCGCCGACGGCATTTTGAAGATGGGCGAGGGTGAGGCGGCCGACAAGGTGGTGCGGCTCGCCTCACGCGCCAACAAGCCGGTGTTCGAGGCCGAGACGCGTGTCGTCAGCGGCGATCTGGCCGGGCGCCGGATGCTCGCCTTCGCCGGCATCGGCAATCCGGCGCGCTTCTACGAGACGGTGAGGCAGCTCGGTGCGGAAATCGTGCACACGCGCGACTTCCCCGACCATCACATCTTCTCGGCCGAGGACATCGAGGACCTGACGGCCCTGGCGGCCAAGGAAGGCCTCGATCTCGTCACCACCGAGAAGGACGCGGTCAGGCTGCTGCACGGCTCCAAGGCCGAGCTCGCTTTCCACGCGAAGCTGACCGTGGTGCGCATCGAGACGATCTTCGCCATCGACGACACGCCGCGACGCATCATCGAGGAAACGCTGCTTGCCTGGCGCAAGCGCAACGCGATGGCGTAAGGCCGCACGGTGTTGCGATAGGTGGGATCGGTCGGCGCGAGGCGCCCCCCTCTGGCCTGCCGGCCATCTCCCCCACAAGGGGGGAGATTGGCTGTCATCGCGACTTTCGCCAACCGCCAACGCTGCAGGTTGGCGAAATCATAGCGGCCGTCCAATCTCCCCCCTTGTGGGGGAGATGGCCGGCAGG
>Ga0164290_1001562_pt1 | contig 30369 bp, 18 predicted proteins | sample Micstemetagenome_FD_108782 | JGI IMG/M metagenome (GOLD analysis project Ga0164290, IMG submission 108782) | Contaminated culture microbial community from soil near Moab, Utah, USA - Microcoleus steenstrupii SON62 (Illumina Assembly) | ecosystem: Environmental > Terrestrial > Soil > Soil crust...
CGTGGTGGCCGTCGACGTCGTCGTGGCGGGCGCCGTCGTCGTGGTGGCGGGCGCCGTCGTCGTGGTGGCCGTCGACGTCGTCGTGGCGGGCGCCGTCGTCGTGGTGGCGGGCGCCGTCGTCGTGGTGGCCGCCGTCGTCGTCGTGGCGGGCGCCGTCGTCGTGGTGGCGGGCGCCGTCGTCGTGGTGGCCGCCGTCGTCGTCGTGGTCGTGTCCGGCGGCGTCGTCGTGGTCGGCGCCGTCGTCGTGGTCGGCGGCGACGACGTCGTCGTGTCCGGCACCGCCGTGGTGGTGGTCGTGGTGGGGGTGCTGGGGAGGTCGACCACGACGCGCACCGCTGCGCGCCCCTCGAGGCCGCTCGGGTCCGCGACCGTGTAGGTGAAGGTGTCGATCCCCTCGTACCCGGCGTCGCTCGTGTACTCGCACGCGCCGGCGGTCGTGCAGGTCACCGATCCGTGCGCCGGATCCGACACGGCGACGACGCCGAGCTCGTCGCCGTCGGGATCCACGTCGTTCGCGAGGACGTCGGTCGACGCGGGGAGGCCGGTGGTCGCGACGATCTCGTCCGCAGCGGCGGCCGGTCCGCGGTTCGACCCCGGCGGCCCGACCGTGAGCGTGATCACGTGCGTCACCTCGGCCCCGTCCGAGCCCGCCACGATCACCTCGAACCGGTCCGTCCCGACGAAGCCGTCGTCCGGGGTGTAGGTGCAGATCCCGGTGCTGGTGCACACGACCGTTCCGTGCTGCGGCTGGACGACACCGGTGATCGTGAGCGCGCCCCCGGCGGGGTCGACGTCGTTGGCCAGCACGTCGATCGCCGTGCCGCCCCCGGTGATGACGACGCGGTCGTCGGACGCCGTCACCGGTGGCCGCACCGGATCGCTCAGCGGCGTCACGGCCGGGTGGCGCAGCTCGCGGCGACCGTCGGCGAAGAGGGTCGCGACGACGTACGTCCCCTCGGCGGCGGGCACGTCCACACTGTGCACGTCGGGCCCGACCTCCGCGACCGGCTCGGCGGTCCCGAGGCGGTACACCTCGTAGCCCGTCGCCGAGGCCACGGCGTCCCACGTGAGGTGGTCGATCGCACCCTGGCGGGTCGCGCTCGCCCGGAGCCCCTCGTCCGGTCGCGGCTCGATCTCCACCGCGCCCGGATCGGCGCCGGTCGAGGTGCCTGCGGCGAGTCCGCGGACGGCACCGGTCAGGTCGCCCGTGTCGAACGTGCCGTCGTCGACGGCGGCCACCAGCGCCGAGCGGCCGGCGGGGCTCCTGGCGCAGAGGTTGCAGCTGAACAGCTGCCCGTTGAAGTCGGGGATGAGCCAGATGTCGAACCACGCCGTGCGGAGCGGGTCGACCTGGTCGACCGTGGGCGCACGATCGGTCCACGGCGCGTACTCGAAGGCGGCGTCGCCCTCCAGGTCCTGCAGCTCGAGGGCGAGGTTGTGGATCGGGACGCCACCGACGTTCTCGATGCCGAGGCGGACGAGGTACGGCTTGCCGCGGCGGACCTGCTGCTGCGCGCGCACCCGGACGTTCACCGCGTCGGTGCCCCACACCTTGAGCGGCTCGCGGGTCCTGGCTCGGAGCAGGATCGGCGCGCCCACCGGGTCCAGGACCCCGGTGTAGGCCGCGCCGATGTCGTACTCGCCGGGGCGATCACCGCGCACGATCCAGCGCGCCGTCCCGGTGCGCCCGGCGGGGATGTCGGCGAGGTCCACCGTGAGCGACTGCGGCTCGGCCGTCGGTGCCAGCGTCACGCCGGTCGGCAGGTCCAGGGTGGCCGCGCCGTCCACGAACGCGAAGCCCTTGGTCGCGAGGTTGGCGACGATCATCGTCACCTCGAAGAACTCCTTCAGCCACGAGGCGCGAACCGGGATGACGAGGAACGTGAGCACCGGCTCCCCCTCGACCTCGTCCACCTCGAGCAGGATCGTCACGTCCGGATCCGCGTACTCGCAGGTCCGCTGCTCGTCGTCGCACACCCAGTCCACCGGGATGTCGATCACCTCGCCGTCGCCGTTGACGAGGACGGCGAAGCCGTCGAGCTCCGGCACCGTCGGATCGACGCGGAAGCCGAGGCGGATCTCGAACTCGAGCACGTTGCGGTTCGCCGGATCGTCGATGTCGATGCCGGCGGCGACGATCTCGTCGAGGGTCAGGCGCCGCTGGTCGAGCGTGGCCTCACCGACGGCGCCGCGCTGGAGCGTCACGCCGGCGGTGCCGAGCCCGCCCGAGACGCGGGCCCTGCCGATGGCCGGCAGGAAGCCCAGCCGGTAGGCGTAGACCGCGTAGCGACCGTCCGCCAGCCCGGTCAACGAGGCCACCCCGGCGTCGTTCGTGCGGGCGGCGTGCCGCCGGCCGTCGGCGTCCAGCACCGCGACGTCGGCGGCGCGGACCGGCGCGCCCGCCGCGTCCACGACCGTGACGCCGAGGCCGCCGGTGCTCCCCGCCCCCTGCTCGCGGACGTCCACGCGCAGCGTGTCCGTCGCGGTCGCCGCACCGGAGCGGATCGTGAGGGTCACCTCGTACCGGCCCGGCGCGGCGTAGATGTGCTGCACCGACCGCCCGGTCGCCGTGGCGCCGTCACCGAAGGCCCACTCGAAGCCGGTGATCGCGAAGAACGGGAGCGACGCGCCCGCGTCGAACGCGATCGGCAGCTGCTCCTCGGCGACGCGATCGTCGCCCGCATCGGCGACGAGCGGCTCGTCCGGGACGACGACGACCCGCTGCGTCGCCCGCGAGGTGCGCATTCCGTTGCTCACGCGCAGCACCGCGGTGTAGGTGCCGGGGCGCTCGTAGACGTGGGTCGTCGTGCGACCGAAGCCGGTGACGCCGTCACCGAAGTCCCAGCGGAAGGTGGTCGTGGGGAACGTGCCCTCGCTGAACGACGCGTCGAAGGCCGAGGGCTGCCCGACGCGCACGACCGTGCGGTCGACGCCGAGGACGGCGGTGGGCATCGGCAGCTCGAAGATGTCGTGGACGTACGTCGCGGTGTCGTTGCGAGCCACGGTGTCGGCGGGGTGCGCCACCGTCGACGACACCGCCTGCGTGGTCGCACCGGTCGCAAGGGCGACGACGACGAGGGAGAGGTCGACGGCGCCGCCGCTCGGGATGGTGGCCCCGAGCGTGCACGTGACGACGCGGTCACCGGCGCACGACCAGGCGTCGCCCTGCACCGTCAGGTGATCGAGGCTCTCGCCGAGGTCGACGGTGACGGTGGTCGGGCCGACGAGGTCGTCGATGCCGACGTTGCGGACCGACACCTGGAGCAGGTCGTTGACGCCGACCGTGAACTGCCGCCGCCCGCCCGTGACGACGAGGTCCGGTGCGGGGCGCAGCACGACGCCCTGTCCGCGCTCGGGGCGGTCGTTGTACGGGTTCTCGTCCGCGGGTGACGACACCTCGGGTGCCAGCCAGAGGTTGGCGCGGTGGAGGCCCGCTCCGATCTCGGCGCGGACGACCACCGGCGGCAGCGCAGCATCGGTGGGCACCGGCCCCGGGTGGGTGCAGGTGACGACGCCGTCGGCGTGCTCGCACGACCACCCGTCGGCATCGACGTCGACCACCGTCACGTCGAGCGAGTCCGTACCTGCGAGGCACGACCCCTGCTCGCCCGGCCGCAGGTCGGGCAGCAGCCCGCAGGCGACCCGCTGGACGAGCACGACGGGACCCGCGGCCGGCACGATCCCCTGGTTCGACACGGTGGTGCGCACCGTCGCCAGCGAGCCCGGGTACAGGTCCTCGACCGAGGTCGACGCGGTGAAGTCCACGTGCTGGCGGACCACGGTGCTGTCGGCGATCTCGAGGTCGACGTCGAGCACGTTGGCCGCGTTCGCGACCCGGAGGCCGAACGGCACGAAGCCGGTGAAGCCGTGGAGCCGGCAGCCGCGCAGGAGGCGGTCCCCGGACGGGACCGGCGAACACCGCGAGCCGACGTCGTAGCGGACGGCGTCGGCGAGCACCGTCAACGTCAGCGCCGGAAGCGACCCCTCCGGGGGCACCGGCCCGGGGTGCGTGCAGGCGAGGCCCCCGTTCGCCGCGCCGCAGACCCACCCGGTCCCGGCACCCGCGGTCACGGTCAGCCCGTCGTCGCTGACCACCTCGTCCAGCACCACCGTGGTCGCCGCGCCGGCCGCGACGGTGCCCACGTTGCGCACGTCGACCACGACGGGTGTCGAGCGGCCGGCGACGAACGTGCCCAGGTCCAGCCCCGGCTGCAGGTCCGGGATCCCGGTCACCCGGACGACACGGCGTGCGTCGTCGTTGGTGGGATCCCCGTCGCCCGCGTTGTCCACGACCACGTCCACCGCGAGGCTGGGGTAGGCCTCGAGCGCCACGGCGAACGAGACGCGCAGCAGCGGGAGGGCGCCGCCGCCGGGCGCGACGGAGGTGGTGGTGCACCTGAGCACGGCACCGTCCTCCACGCCGGAGCACGACCAGGACTCACCAGCGGCGGTGGCCGTGACGCCGGTGGGGACGGCCACGTCGACGGTCGAGGTGCCGTCGCTCGCGACGACGCCGATGTTGGCGACGTCGATGTCCACGTCGAGGACGTCGCCGACGTCGATCGTCGCCGAGGTGCGGATCGTGGGGACGAGGTCGGCGGCGCCCGCGACGGCGAACGCGATCCGGACACGGTCACCACCCGGGACCGGGCTCTCGCCGGGGGCCTGGACGTCCGCCTCCACCCACGTGTCGGGGTAGGCGTCGCCGGCGACGAACGCCTCGAACGCGAGCGCCGGGAGCGGGCCGCTCGCGGGCACGGGATCGGTGGTCGAGCAGCGGAAGGCCGCCGCATCGGGCGCGCAGGACCATCCCTCGCCGATGGTGGCTCCGCGGATCAGTCCGGGGCCGGGCCTGATCGTGACGGTCGCCGCACCGGGCGGCGCCAGGCCGCCCAGGTTCGTGACGGTGATGTCGACGCGACGCGTGTCGCCGATCTCCGCGACCGTGCCCGCCGCGGCGTCCACCGCGTCGACGACGAGGTCGACGCCCAGGGTCGGCACCGCCCGCGAGACGAGGTCGTTCGACGAGCGGACGTCGTCGGGGTGCGCCACCGACGCGGTGACCGCGTACGTCGGGTGGTCGGCGATCGTGACGGTGAACGCTGCGGTGAGGGGCGGCAGCGTGCCGCCCGGCGCCAGCGGTCCCGGGTGGGTGCAGGAGGTCACCCCGAACAGGCCGAGGCACGTCCACCCGTCGCCCGTCAGCGCCGGGAACCCGTTCTGGTTCTGCGCGAAGGTGGCCGTCACGCCGCCCGCAGCGGACTCCACGCCCAGGTTGGTGACCGTGGCGACGACCTCGGCGGGCTGCCCGACGGTGAAGGGCCCGGGGGCGGCGATCGCGACCGTCAGGTCGACGGCGATCGTCACCGGCACCTCGAGGGTCACGACGTCGTTGGCCGCGTTCCCGTCGCTTGGATCGTCGACGCCAGCGGTGAGCAGTAGCACGGGTTCGTCGGCGAGGGCCGGCGTCTCGGTGACGACGAGGACGGGCAGCGACGACCCGGCCCCGACGGGTCCGGGGTGGGAGCAGGAGCGCCCGCGCGCACCGGCCGCGGCGCACGTCCACCCCGCCCCGGTCGCCGTCGCGGCGCGATCCAGCTCGACCGTGACCGGGCCGGTGGCGGCTGCCGTCCCGACGTTGGTGACGGTCACGTCCGCGATCCCCGGCCTCCCGACCGTCCACGGCCCCGGGGCCGTGACGGCGAGGGCGAGGTCGGCGGGGACCACGACGGGCGTGGTCTCTTCGTGGGTGCTGTTGGCGGTGCTCGCGTCGAACCCGCTGGCGGTCGCCACGAGCCGCGCCGAGCGCTCCTCGGTCGCACGGACCGTGACGGTCACGGTGATCGGCGGGTACGTCGCGCCGATGCCGATGGACGCGCTCGTGGCGCACGACGCGACGCCGGACGTGTCACAGGTCCAGCCGGCCCCCGCCGCGCCGCTCACAGTGATCGGCCCCTCCGTCGCGAGCTCGACCGTCACGACGCCGGCGGTGGCGATGGCGCCCTGGTTGCCCACCACCACCGTGTAGGTGCCCGTGCCCGGCGCGGTGAACGTTGCGCCGCCGTCCGCCACGTCCACCACGAGGTCGGGCGACGCGAGCGGGGTGCTCTCGCTGTCGACGTCGCCGGACGGCGAGGCGTCGCCCCCGCCCGACACGGTCGCGGTGAGCGCGACCGAGGCGCCGCCGCCCGTCGTGGTGGCCACCTCGACCGCGATCGCCGGGAGCGACGCGGTGGCCGCGGCCACCGCGTCGGTGGTGCAGACGGTCGTGGCGCCGACGGTGCACGACCACCCGTCGCCTCCCGCGGCGGTGATCGTCGCCGGTCCGGTCGTGACGAGCACGACCTGGACCTGGCCCGCCGACGCGGCGGTGCCGTCGTTCGAGACGGTGACGGTGTAGGCACCGCTGCCACCGGCGACGAAGGACGCGCCCGCGTCGTCGACGTCCACCACGAGATCGGCTCGCGCCCGCACCGGCGTCGTCGCCGCAGCGACGTCGTTGCCCGATCTGCCGTCCCCGGCGTTCGAGACCGTGAGCCTGGTCCGGACCGCCGTCGCGACCGCCGGCGCGGCCACGTCCAGGAGCAGCTCGGGCAGGGCCGCGCCGCCGCCGACCGGCCCGGCGTGCACGCACCACACGGCGGGCAGCTCGACCTCGCACGCCCAGCCGTCACCGCCGGCCGTCAGCCCGGCGGCACCGCTCACCTCGCCGGCCACGGTCACGGGGGAGGTGGTCGCGACGGTCCCGACGTTGGCGACCGAGGCGACCAGCGAGCCGGTGCCCCCGGCGAGGAGCTCCGTGTCGCCGCCGATCGCGATCGAGAGGTCGGCGCCGAGCGCGACGGGGACGCTGACGGACGTCCAGTCGTTCCCCGTCGTCGCGTCCGTCGCCCCGTCCACCGTCGCGTACGCGTCGATCTCGGCCTCGGCGGTGCGACCGGCGGTGGCGGTCACGGTGATCGGCGGGAGGTCCCCGTCCCCCGGCACGGGGCCGGGGTGCGTGCACTCCACGCGGGCCGCCGCCCCGTCACCGGCGCACGTCCATCCCGCTCCGGTGGCGACGGGTGCGTCGAGCCCCGCTCCCCCGACGGCCACCCGGACGGAGCCGATGGCGTCGGTCGCGAGCACGTTCGTCACGACCGCCGTGAGCGTGAACGGCTGCCCGAACGTGGCGGCGGAGCTGGAGAGCGCGACCGTCAGGTCCGATTCCCCGCCGACGGGCGTCGACACCGACACCAGGTCGTCGTCGCGCCGCTCGTCACCGGCGACCGTGACCTGTGCGGTCGCGAGCACGGAGGTGCCGAAGGCGTCGCGCAGCTCCCCGGAGACGACGACGTCGGGCAGCGCACCGCCGAGCGGGATCGGACCCGGATGGACGCAGTCCACGTTCGCCCCGAACGTCGGCTCGCACGTCCACCCGTCCCCGGTCGCGGCCACCTCGTCCACGCTCCACGGCAAGGACACCGTCAGGGCGGCGGGGCCGTCGAGGTCCACGGCGCCGGCGTTCGAGACGGTGGCCGTGTAGGTGGCGGTGCGCCCGACCAGCAGCACCTCGCTCGCGGGCACCAGCGCGACGGCTGCGTTGCGCACGGCGGGGAAGGGCGTCACCAGGTCGGCGCCGTCGTTGTCCAGGCGGCCGTTGCCACCGCCGCCGACCTGGGCGAAGGACGTCACCGTCCCGTCGAAGCTCGATCGAGGGAGGATCGTGAACCGCAGGGTGGGCAGCTCGTCGCCGCCGCCGACGGCGTCGTCCGTGGAGCACCAGCCGCCGAAGCAGCTCCACCCGTCTCCCTCCGCGCCCACCACGTCCAGGCCGGCATCGGTCTGGAACCGCAGCTGGATCGTCCCGTCGCTGGACGCCTCGCCCGCGTTCGTGACGGTGACGGCGAAGGACGACGCGACGCCGGCGCGCAGCGGCGCACCGCCGTCATCGAGCGCGACGGTCAGGTCGACGGGCGCGGCGACGGGCACCACGATCTCCGCGTACCCGTTGGCGGAGCGGACGTCCTGCGGGTGCGACACGCTGGCGTACACGTCACCGGAGCCGTCGAAGGACGGCTGCACCTCGCCCGAGTAGGCGATGCTCGGGAGCTGCTCGCCCGGCCCGGCCGTCCCGAGGTACTGGCAGGTCGCTCCGTCGCCGTAGGTCTCGCAGCTCCAGTCCGCCCCCGACGCGGCGACGTCGTCCAGCGCGCCGCCGCCGAGGTACACGAAGAGATCACCGGCCGCGGTCCCGATCCCCAGGTTGCGCACGCCGAACGTCGTGCTCCCGGGGCTGCCGACGACGAACGGGGTCGTCGCCGCTCCCGTGACCTCCAGATCGACCAGCGGCCGGATCGTGAGGGAGACGGCGGCGGTGTCGTTCTGCCACACCGGGTCCTCGAACGTCGACAGCGAGACGTCGACGCTCGCGTCGGCGGTGCCGTCCCAGTCGTCCACCACCGTTCCCGTGATCCGCAGCGGAGGGAGCGCTGCACCGGCCGCGAGCGGCCCCGGCGCCGTGCAGGTGATCCCGAACCCGGTCGAGCAGCTCCAGCCGGTCCCGCTGACCTGCGTGGCATCGAGCGGTGACGAGACGTGGAGCGTGACCGATCCGACGGCGGGCCCGTCCCCCACGTTCGACACCGTGGCGGTGAACCCCGCCTCGGCGCCCTCGTCGAGCTGCGCTGCGTCGGCGACGAGCGAGGCGGCGAGGTCGGGTCGCGTCACCGCGAGCGTCACCGCCGCGGTGTCGTTGCCGGGGGTGCCGCCGGGCGTGACGGTCGCGCTGAGGACGCTCCCGACGACGAAGCCGACGCTTCCCGTCAGGCGGAGGGGCGGCAGTCCCCCGTTGCCCGGGACGGGACCCGGGTGGGTGCAGGTCGACGAGGTGCAGGTCCACCCCGTCCCGGCGAGCTGCGCTGGGGCGAACGGGGCGGAGATCGTGAGCGAGATCGGTCCGGCGACCTCGCCGCCACCGAGGTTCGTGACGGTGGCGTCGGCGGCGAACGGCGCGCCCGGCGTCAGCGACGCCGGGAGCCCGCTCCACGCGACCGTCAGGTCGTACGCGGCGATGGCGACGGGCACCGACGCGCTCGCGGTGTCGTTGGTGGACCGCCAGCCGCCGGGCGAGACGGTGCCGGCGGCCGTGACCGTGGTCGCGGTGGCGCCGACCGTCCCCTCGATCGTCAGCGGTGCGGCCGAGGCACCGGGCGCGAGCGTCGCCGCCGTCCTCGAGCACGTCGTGCCGCCGCCGCTGAACGGCGCGCAGGTCCATCCCGTGCCGCCCGCCGTCGGGCTCTCCAGCGACGTCGTGATCGCCACCTGGACGAGGCCCTCCTGGGCCTGCTCCCCGTCGTTCGCCACCGAGACGGTGACGCTCGCTCGCGCGCCGCGCACGGGCGCCGTCGGGGCCGCGACCGACACGGCCAGGTCGGCCGCAGCAGGGCGGAGCGCGACGAGGGCGCTGTTGTTGCCGAACAGGCCGTCCGCGGTCTCGAGCCACGCCTGGAGCGCCCCCTCCGTGGTGTAGACCCCGCTCGCGACGAGCGGCGGGAGCGAGCCGCCCGCCGGCACCGGTCCGGGATGCGTGCACGTCGATCCGGCGCAGCTCCACCCCGTGCCGGCGAGGGCCGGTGCGCCACCGGCACCGAACGCCTGGAACACCTCGACGGTGATCGGACCCGGGAAGGGGGTGCTCGGCACGCCGACCTCCGCGACCACGAAGGGCACCTGGTAGGGCGCGCCGGGCGTCACGACGGGGCGGGTCCCGCTGATCGCGAGGTCGGCCGGGGCCGTGACCGACAGGACGATCCCGCCCTCACCGGTCAGCGCGCCCCCGTTGGCCGTCACCGAGCCGATCACCCGCAGGCTCGGCGAGGAGTCCTCCGTCGGGGTGGCCCTGAACGTGACGGGAGGTGCGACCTCGCCGGCCGCCAGCGACGGGCGTCCGCAGACGACGATCCCCGTCAGCACCTCGCACGACCATCCGCCGTCGTCGGTGACCGCCAGCGTGGCCTCCCCGAACCCCGCTGAGGCGATCGTCAGCTCGACGCCGGTCGCCGGGACGCCGGCGCCGGTGACGCTGGCCGTGAGCGTGCCACCGTCGCCCACGGCCAGCGACGACGGCCCGTCGATCGAGACGGTGATGCCGCTCTCGACCGGCGCCGCCGGTACCGGTGCTGCGCCGGCAGCACGCGCGGGATCCACGCCGGCCGCGGCCAGCGACGCGAGGAGCACCACGACGAGGAGCGAGCCCCCCATCGCGCGCGCCGTCGCCCGGCGTCGTCCCGTTCCCGCCACTGCACCCATCGCCATGCCCTCCCGCCGAACTGGGGGAGGTCTAGAGGACGACCGCTACAGGAGCGCTACAGCGCCTGTCGCGCTCCGCTCGTCACCGTCACCCTCGACCTGAGGTCGAGGCGGATCAGCGGGGGCGGATCGCCTCGGCGGGGTCGAGCCGCGCGGCGCGGACGGCCGGCGACACACCGGCGAGCAGGCCGACGGCCAGGGCGATCGCGGCGCCGCCGGCCAACGCCGTCACGGGCACGTCGAGCGCCCAGCCCTGCGAGCGGGCGTACACGGCCGTCACGCCGGCGCCGAGCACGCAGCCGAGGATCCCGCCGAACAGCGACAGCAGCGCCGACTCGGCCAGGAACTGCGCGAGCACGTGGCGGCGCGTGGCGCCGAGGGCACGGCGCACCCCGATCTCGGCCCGCCGCTCCAGCACGGAGATGACCATCACGTTCGTGATCCCGACGCCGCCGACGACCAGCGCGACCGCCCCCAGCGCGAGCAGGAGGTTGCGCAGGGCCACGTCGGTGCGTGCGCGGGCCTCGAGCGCGTCGGACGGTCGAGCGACGTCCACCTCGTTCGGCGCCTCCGGGTTGACGCTGCGCGCGAGCACGGCCCGGACCGCCTCCACGCGCTCCGGGGTCGTGCGCACGAACAACGTGCTCGGCGAGGCCGTGGTGCCGAAGAGCGCCTCGGCGACATCCGCCCCGACGAGGGCCGCGCTGTCGAGCTCGGGGGCGAGCGGCGCGGCGCGCAGGATGCCGATGACCGCGAACCACTGCCCGGCGCCGGAGTCGTCGGCGATCCAGACGCGCGGCCGCCCCTCGAGCGAGCGGATGCCGAGCCGTCCGGCCGCGTCGGCACCGAGGACGACCACGGGCGCGCCGGGGGCGGCGCTGTCGAGGAACCGTCCCTCGGCCAGCTCGCCCGACACGGCGGCGAGCACCCCGGTGTCTGCGGCGGCCACTGCGATCCCGCCCGTGACGGCGTCGTCGATCAACGGGTTGCGCCGGACGGTCGCCGGCGCGTAGGTGAGCCCCGCCGCGTCCGTCACCGGGCCGATCCGCGCGGCGGCGTCGCGGGCGTGCTCCGGGAGGGTCGCCTCGTCACCGAACACGCTCCGCCCCGGCGCGACCCGGAGCAGGTCGGTCCCGAGGTCGTCCAGCTCGGCGATGAGATCGGCGCGGCTCGACGCGGAGATCCCGACCACGCCGATCATCGCGGCGATGCCGATCGCGATCCCGAGCGCCGTCAGCGCGGTGCGCATCCGGCGGGTCCGCAGGCCGACGGTGCCGACGCGCACCATGTCGCCGGGCCGGAGGCGGCTGCGCGTCACCCGGCCCGTGGCCCCGGGGGCGGTGGCGGCGCTCGAGGCCGTCACGCCGCCACCCCCGCCCGGTCCTCGACCACCCGTCCGTCGCGCATCGCCACCTGCCGGGGGGCGCCGGCGGCGATCTCGCGGTCGTGGGTGATCAGCACGATGGTCCGCCCGCCGCGGTGCAGCTCCCGCAGCAGCGCCACGATCGCCCCGCCGTTGGCCGAGTCGAGGTTGCCCGTGGGCTCGTCCGCGAGGACGATCGCCGGGTCGCCGACGAGCGCGCGGGCGATCGCGACGCGCTGGCGCTCGCCGCCCGACAGCTGCCCCGGACGGTGACCGGCGCGGTGGCCCAGGCCGACCAGCGCCAGCACCTCGTCGGCACGGTCGAGGCGACGTCGTCGGGGCACGCCCGCGTAGAGCAGCCCGTCGGCCACGTTCTCGCGGGCATCGAGGCCGTCGAGCAGGTGGAACTGCTGGAACACGAAGCCGATCCGGCGGCCGCGCACGGCGGACAGGCGCCGGTCGCGCGCCGTCGACACCGTGACCCCGTCGATGCGGACCGCGCCGGAGGTGGGGCGCTGCAGCGCGCCGACGACGTTCATGAGCGTGGACTTGCCGGAGCCCGACGGCCCGACGATCGCGACCATCTCGCCCTGCTGCACGGTGAGGTCCACCGCGTCGAGCGCACGCACCGGCGGGGAGCCCGGGTACTCCTTGACCACGGCCTCGAGCTCGAGCACCGCCCTCACGGGACCACCACCCGGTCGCCGGCGGCGACGTCACCGTCGACCTCCACCCAACCGTCGGCGAACGCGCCGACCTCCACCGGGACGAGGCGGGTGCCCGTCAGCGAGGACGGGTCCGGCAGCTCGAGCGCGTAGCCGCCCTCCGCCAGGGCGAGCATTGCCTCCGCCGGCACCGCCGTCACGCCCTCGGCAGCGGCGACGGCCACCGAGACCGTCACCGGCACGCCGTCGTCCAGCGCGAGCTCACCGGCGTCGAGCGTCACCGGGATGGTGGCGGTGCCCTCCGCGTCCACCTCGGCGGTGCCGATGCCGGTCACCGTCGCCGCCACCTCCTCGCCGGTCGGCAGCTCCACGTCGACGGTGTCGCCGACGGTGACGAGGTCGCCCTCGTCGGCCGGCAGCGCGACGGTGACCACCTGCGTCCGCCCGGTCACCTCGATGCCGGCGGTCGCGGGCTCGCCCCCCGGCGTCCCCTCGACGGACGCGATCCGCAGCGGCTCCGCCGCGAAGACCACCTCACCGAGGTCGAGGCGCCCGTCGACCGGCATCTTCGACCAGCGCTGCATCCGCTTCACCGCAGCCGTCGTCGCCGAGGTCCACTCGTCGTCGACGTCGAGCTCGTCCGCGCTCGCGTAGCCGATCGCCACGAGCGAGGCCTCGAGCTGGCGCACGTCCTCGCCGTCGTCGACGCCGGGGCCGAGCGTGCGCCACGCCGGCCTCGCGCCCTGCAGCAGCACGACCGGCGAGCCGTCGACCTCGGCGACCGCCTCGCCGAAGCCCACCACCTGGCCGACCTCGGGCAGCGCCGTCAGCGTCCCGCTGCCCACGAGCGCGAGCGGCCGGGGCTCGCCGTGGCCGACGACGCCGTCCACCTCTGTCGTGCGCACCAGGTCGCGCCGCTCCACGGTCACCAGCTCGCCCACCTCGGTCGGCCGCCGCGCCGCGCCGACGTCGCCCGGCTCGGCCCGGCGGGCCGCCGTCACCGATGCGACGGCCACCGCCGTCAGCGCCGTGGCGCCGAGGGCCCATCGCACGATCCGTCGCCGTCGCACGTCAGCCGCCCACCGGCGCGGCGCCGACGACCATCGGGCCGCCGCCGAGCACGTCGTCGCAGGCCTCCGCCGCCGCCTGCCACTCCTCGGACATCGGGTCGCCCGGACCGGCGACCTCGACGCCTGGCTCGGCGCGGCCGCCGATCTCGATCTGGACGCTGCCGTCGTCGCCGAACTGCGGGTCGGGCATGTCGATCCCCTGCTCGCGCATGCACTCGGCGTAGGCGAGCATCTGCTCGCGCTGCTCGGCGACCTGCTCGGGGTCCAGCTCGATCGAACCGATCGCGTCCTCGAGGAGCGGCTGGCACACCTCGTTCGCCGCCTCGAAGTCCCCCTCCATCTCCCCCGGCTGGATCATCGTCACGCCACCGCCGCCGGGCTGCGGGTCGGGCATGTCGATCCCCTCGGCGCGCATGCACTCGGTGAAGGCGAGCATGGCCTCCTGGGGGTCGGCCTCCCCGCCGTCGGTCGTGGGCGTGGTCCCCGCGCCGGTCGCCGAGGTCGAGCCGTCCACCGTCGCCACGTCGTCGGCCGCGCCCCCGCCGTCCGAGCCGCCGCACGCCGCCAGCACGAGCGCCAGCGCCGCCGCCAGCGGCACCGCCCGGCGTGCTGCCACCGCGCTCCTGCGAGTCCTGTCCACGTGCACCTCCTCCTCGGGGGCGGACCGTCCGCTCCCTCGGCGGGCACCCTCGTCGAGCGGCGCTGAGCGCGGCCTGAGCGCAGATGAGAGGGAGCTGAGAGTGCGGCCCGCGCGCGCTGGCCGGGCGGTGCGCACCGGCGACACACTGGGAGCGTGCGGGTGCTGGTGGTGGACGACGAGGTCCAGCTCGCGACGACGATCGCCCGCGGGCTCGCGTCCGAGGGCTTCCAGGTCGACCTCGCGCACACCGGGCCGGAGGGGCTGTGGCGGGCGACCGAGTGCGCCTACGCGGCCATCGTGCTCGACGTGCTCCTGCCCGGGATGAACGGCTTCGCGGTGTGCCGCGAGCTGCGTGCCCGCGGCGTCGCGACCCCCGTGCTGATGCTCACCGCCAAGCAGGGCGAGCACGACGAGGCCGAGGGGCTCGACCTCGGCGCCGACGACTTCCTGCGCAAGCCGTTCAGCTTCGTCGTGCTGCTCGCCCGCCTGCGTGCGCTCGTCCGCCGGGCGAGCGGTGCACCCGACGGTGTCGTGGTGGTCGGCGACCTCCAGGTGGACACCGTGCGCCGCACCTGCGCGCGCGCCGGCGAGGAGATCACCCTGACGGCACGCGAGCTCGACCTGCTCGTCGCGCTCGCCCGTCGCGACGGCGGCACCGCGACCAAGCGCGAGCTGCTCGCGGAGGTGTGGGGCTTCGACTTCGAGGGTGACGGCAACGTCGTCGAGGTCTACGTGCGCTACCTGCGCCAGAAGATCGACAAGCCGTTCGGCCGGTCGAGCCTGCAGACGATCCGCACGCTCGGCTACCGGCTGGTCGACGACCGTGCGGAGGCGACGTGATCGCGGTCGTCCGCCGGTGCCGCCGGCTCGCGGGCTCGGTGCGCGTGCGGGTCACGGTGCTCGCCGCCGGCCTCTTCGCGCTGGCGCTCGGGCTGGCGTCCGTCGTGCTGCTCGACGCGCTGGAGGACCGGCTCGTGGCCGGCATCCGCCGGGCGGATCGCGCCGCGCTCCAGGCGGAGGCGGACCGACTCCTGCACCTCGGGCTGCCGGCGCCGGACGGCGACGACGTCACGCTGCTCGCCGGCGGGAGCGCCGTCGCGTTCCCCCTCCCCTCCCCCGTCGGGCAGCCCATCGTGGCCACCGCGACCGGCGAGATCTCCGGGGCGCTCGCGGAGGCGGGCGAGGTGGTGCCGGCCGAGCGGATCGCGACGGGCGCACCCGTGGCCGGACCCGGCGGCGCGCTGCCGGCGACGATGGCGTTGGATGCCGGCTCCGCGCGGCTGCTCGGCATCGTCGGTGACGCCGACCGCTTCGTCGTCACGAGCGTCCGCGTCGGCGAGGACCTGTCGCTGTCGACCGCCTCGTCGCTCACCGCCGTCGAGGACACGCTCGACGTGACCCGTTCGGTGCTGTGGGTGCTGATCCCGACCCTGGTCGGACTGGTCGCCGCGCTCGCGTGGTGGCTCGTGTCGCGGGCGTTGCGCCCGGTGCACCGCCTGACGTCGGCGGCGGCGACGATCACGGCATCGTCGCTGCACGAGCGCGTGCCGGTGCCCGACGCGAGGGACGAGGTGGCCGAGCTCGCGGCGACGATGAACTCGATGCTCGACCGCCTGGAGCGCGCGGACGCCACCACCCGGCGGCTGGTGTCCGACGCGTCCCACGAGCTGCGCACGCCGATCACCGTCATCCGCACGGAGCTGGAGGTCGCCCGCGCGTCGTCAGCGGCCGACTGGGACGCCGTGTCGGTGGACGTGCTCGGCGAGGTGGAGCGGCTGCAGTCGATGGTCGACGACCTGCTGCTGCTGGCCCGCCTGGGCGAGCGCGCGCCGGCCGAGGGTGAGGTGTCGCTGCTCGACGCGGCCCGCGACGCCACGGCGCGCCGGCGGCGGGTGCCCGTCGTGCTCGTCGACGAGCTGGGCGGGAGCGCCGACGTCGCCCGCGGCGACCGCGATGCGTTCGCCCGCGCGCTCGATCACGTGGTGGCGAACGCCGCCCGCCACGCGTGCGGACGGGTGGAGGTGCGGGTCGCGCGGACGGCGGATGGGCTCGTCGTCCACGTCGACGACGACGGCCCCGGCATCCCGGCTGCCGATCGCGCGAGGGTGCTCGAGCGGTTCGTGCGCCTGGACGAGGCGCGTGCTCGCGACGCCGGCGGCTCCGGGCTGGGCCTGGCGGTCGCGGACGAGGTGGTCCGGTCGTCGGGAGGCTCGCTGCTGATCGACGGGTCACCGCTCGGTGGTGCCCGCGTGACGCTCGCGCTCCCGGCCGCCTGACGGGTGAGCACGGCGGCGGGTCGCCGGCGGGAGCGCGCGCCGCACGCCGCGGGTGCCTACGCTCCTCAGCCGTGGACGGGGCGGTGCGCATCGTGGTGCTCGGCGCGGGCGGCCACGCACGCGTGTGCATCGAGGCGCTCGAGGACGGCGCCGGCCACGAGGTGGTCGGCGCGTTGAGCCGGGACGGCAGCGGCGTGCCGGACCTCGGTGTCGCCGTGCTCGGCCTCGACGACGACCTCGGCGCCCGGATCCGCGAGGTCGGCACCACCCACGGGTTCGTCGCGATCGGCGACAACGTGGCACGCGCGGCGGTGGCGGCGCGATGGCGCGAGGCGGGCGGCGTCCTCGTCACGGCCGTCAGCGCGTTCGCGATGGTGTCCCGCCGCGCTGCGATCGGTGACGGCGCCGCGGTGCTGCCGGGTGCGGTCGTCAACGCCGCGGCCCGCATCGGCACGGGGGCGATCGTCAACACCGGCGCCACCGTCGACCACGACTGCGAGATCGGCGAGTTCGCGCACGTGGCGCCCGGGTGCTCGCTGGGCGGCGCGGTCCGGATCGGCGCCGGGGCCTTTCTCGGCATCGGCGTGCGGGTGGTCCCTGGCGTCCAGGTGGGCGAGCGGGCGACGGTCGGGGCGGGCGGCGTGGTGATCGAGGACGTGCCGCCGGATTCGACCGTCGTCGGCGTGCCGGCCCGCCGGCTGCTGCGCCGCGGCGACGCCGGCCGCTGACGAGGGCGGGCGACGCCGGCGCCGGGCGCACGGGTCGAACCCGCGAGACCGCCACCCGTACCATCCGCACGAGCCCGAACGCGGGCCGGGGAGGGACGATGAACTGGGCCGAGACGATCCGGTACTGGGCGCGCTGGCAGGGCGACAACGTCGCGATCCGCTTCGGCGAGCGCGACATCACCTGGCGCGAGCTGGACCGCCGCGGCACCGAGCTGGCGGCCGGCCTGGCGCAGCGGGGGGTCGGCCACGGCGACCGCGTGGGGATCCTGCTGTCGAACCGGCCGGAGTTCGCGGAGACCGTGGTCGCGTGCATGCAGCTCGGGGCGATCGGCGTGCCGTTCAACCTCCGATTCACGCCACCCGAGCTGGCCTACGTCGCGTCGAACGCCGGGTGCTCCGTCGTCGTGACCGAGGCGGCGCTGCACCCGGGCCTGTCACTCGCGAGCTCGAAGGACCCGTCGATGGTCGTCCTCGACGCCGACGACGGCTCGCTCGACGCGGCACGTGTGTCCGGGGCCGCGCCGCCGAACACCGTGGGCGAGCCGGACGACCCGTTGTTCATCTGCTTCACCTCGGGCACGACGGGCGATCCGAAGGGCGCGGTGCTGACGCACCGGAGCTGGTTCTACGCCTCGATGGTGCGAGCGCTGCAGGGCGGCATCAACCTCCACGACCGGGTCCTGCTGCCGTTCCCGCTCGCGTTCACCGGCGGGCTGGCGCTGATGATGACGTCGCTGTGGTCCGGTGCCCGCCTCGTGCTGGAGCCCGCGTTCGACCCCGGCCGCGCCCTGCAGCTGATCGAGGAGCAGCGGATCACCGTGTTCATGGCGGTGCCGACGCTGTTCAAGATGATGGCCGACCACCCGTCGTTCGCCTCGACCGACATCTCGTCCATCCGCTGCGCGTCGTCGGGCGGGGCGACGGTGCCGGTGCCGCTGATCCGCACGTACCTCGACCGCGGCATCACGATGACGCAGACGTACTCGCTGACGGAGGTGAGCGCGTCCGGGATCACGCTCCCCTACCACCAGGCGCTGGAGCGGGTGGGCTCGTGCGGGGTGCCGGCGATGCACAGCCAGGCGAGGATCGTCGACGAGGACGGCAACGAGGTGCCGCCCGGCACCGTCGGCGAGATCGCGATCAAGGGCCCCGAGGTGATGGCCGGCTACTGGAACAACCCGGAGGCGACCGCCAAGGCGCTGCGCGACGGGTGGTGCCACACCGGGGACCTCGGCACGATGGACGCCGACGGGTACTTCTACGTCGTCGACCGGGCGAAGGACATGCTGATCTCGGGCGGCCTCAACGTCTACCCGGCCGAGATCGAGCGGCAGCTGGCGACGATCGACGGCATCGTCGAGCTCGCGGTGATCGGGGTGCCGGACGAGACGTGGGGCGAGACACCCGCCGTCATCGCGGTCGCGCCCGGACGCCCGCTGGACGGCAGGACGATCCTCGAGGCGTGCGAGGGCGTCCTGGCGGACTTCAAGCTCCCCCGCTACCTCGTCGTGCGCGAGGAGCCCCTGCCGCGGAACATGTCGGGCAAGGTGCTGAAGGCCGAGCTGCGCGCGCAGTACGCCGACCTGCCGGCCACGTCGGCGCCGATCCGGTGAGCGGCCGCGCGTGAAGGTCGGCATCGCCCTCTACTCCCACGACGAGCAGATCCCGCCCGACGAGCTGGCCGTCGCGTGCGAGCAGCGCGGCATCGAGTCGCTGCTCTTCCCCGACCACTCGCACATCCCGACGAGCCGGCGCACGCCGTGGCCCGGCTCGCCGGACGGCTCGGTGCCGCTGCCGGAGGTCTACAAGCGCCTCGTCGACCCGTTCGTCGCGCTCGGCGCGGCGGCCGCCGTGACGACGACGTTGCGGATCGGCACGTGCGTCGCGCTCCCCGCGCAGCGCGACGTGCTGCAGCTGGCGAAGGAGGTCGCCACCGTCGACTGGCTGTCGGGCGGGCGGATGATCTTCGGCATCGGCTTCGGCTGGCTCGACGAGGAGATGGAGAACCACGGCGTCGACCCGCGCCAGCGGTGGGCGATCGTCGCCGAGAAGGTCGAGGCGATGAAGCTGCTGTGGACGCAGGAGGCGGCGTCGTACGCCGGGCAGCACGTGAGGTTCGAGGAGAGCTGGTCGTGGCCGAAGCCCGTGCAGCGCCCGTACCCGCCGATCCTGATCGGTGGCGGCTGGGGGCCGCGCCTGCTCGCGAACGTCGTGCGCCACGCCGACGGCTGGATGCCGGTGTCGTCGCGGGCGTCGATCGCGAACCGCCTCGCGCTGCTCCACGCCGAGTGCGACCGACAGGGGCGGGACCCGTCGACGGTCTCGGTCACGGTGACGGACGCGAAGCCCGACATCGACTCGTTCAGGTCGCTCGAGGCCGAGGGCGTCGAGCGCTGCCTGCTCTCGGTCCCGATGGTCGACCGCGACGAGACCCTGCGCATCCTCGACCGCTACGGCGAGCTCGCCCGAGCGGTCGCCTGAGTGACCACGGGGCCGGGGTCGCGTCAGGCGGGCTCGGTGAGCGTGCGGAGCAGGTGCCGGAGCCGGTTGATGCGATAGCCCTCCACCGGCGTCCCGCGCCAGCGCTCCCCCACCTCGGCCAGGATCTCGTCGATCGACCTGGACCGCTCTGCGCTCGTGAGCGCCTCCCGAAGGGCCGCTCCCACCTCGGACACGCGTCGCGGCGCTGCGTCGCCCGCGGGGAGGTCGGCGCTCGACAGGAACGCGCCGAGCAGCGTCGAGTGCCGCTCGGTCACAGGGGCGGCGCCGCCCGCCCTGATGGAGGTCCGCCACGTGACGGCGTGGCTCAGCGGACGCAGATCGACGTCGAGCTCCACCCGGTCGCCCGGCGAGAGCGTTCGCGGCACCTCGAGGGGGTAGAAGGTGCACCAGCGCCGCATCCGTCCGGGATCGCCGGGCCGGTTCGTCAGCGTGGCACCACCACCGAGGTCCGCCACGAACCATCCGACGAGCCCGTCGCAACGGTCTTCGACCTCGATCTCGATCGAGCCGCGGCCGGTCACCCGGTCGACGTGGTCGGCGGCGATCTCCGCCACCTCGACACCCTCGGCCAGCGCGTTCACCTCGTCGTCGGCCACGCGGTGCTCCGTGTTCACCGCGAGGGTGTGGAACGTCGAGAAGTCGAACCCTGCGGGATGCGATGCCCACAGGTCGAGCTGCGCCCGGATCGGGTCGCTGCGCGCCGGCGCGAGGAACAGCCGGAACGACGCAGGCACCATCACGCCGTCGGGCGCGAGGAGCCGACGGCGGACGTCGGCGTAGTACTGCAGGATGTTCGGCTCGTGGACGAATCCGCCGATCTGGTCGCAGACGACGACGTCGACCTGGTCTCTGAGCTCCAGCTTCGTGGACGTCACGGGGTGGTGCGTGATCGACGCCGCGTGGGGTGACCTCCGTGCCACCTCGGAGGCGGGCCCGATGATCGACCCGCTGTCGACCGCGTGGACGAGCGTCGCTCCGGCGCGGGCGGCCAGCAGGCCGAGGATCCCGGTACCCGCGCCGAGGTCGAGCACCACCCGGCCGCTCCGATCCCCGAGCACCCCGCGCAGCGCTCGCTCGTACGCCGCGAGCTTGACCTCGTCGCCGAGGTAGCGAGCGTGCTCGGCGAGCTCGGAGTAGGACACCGCCGCGCCTCAGCCGGCCGGAGGCACGGAGCCGAGCACGAGCAGACCCTGTCGCACGAGATCGTCGACGAGCGACTGCAGGTCACGACGGATCACGTCGTCGCCCACCTCGAAGACCTGCGCGAGGGTGCTCACCGCGTCGTCCAGGGAGGTCCCGGCGGCGAGCAGCTCCCAGAACCTGGTGCCCGTGGCATCGAGGCTGTAGTACTGCTCGTTGTCCAGGTTCAACAGGACGACTTCCTCACCGACGGTACGTGCGAGGACGTGTTCGGGGATCGACGCCACCGATGCTCCGCTCATCTTCTGATCGTCCACCGTCGTTCCCCCGCCTGTCCGTACCGATCGCCGGTGCAGGCTACTCGGCTGCTGTGCCGCCCGCGCCAAGTCGACGGTCGTTGGCGGCGAGCACATCGACGACCTGGCCAAGCGCATCCAACCCGTCAGGAAGGACGAGGCGGTAGGGCCGGACGCAGGCGATGATCGCGCCCGCCCGCTCGAACGCGACGGCGGTGATCCGCGTGGGATCGGCGTGCATGTGGATCGAGTTGCCGACGAGTGCGGCCAACGCCTCTGCGGGACGGAGCGGTTCGACGCGAGCGCGCTCGCCCTGTGACCGGTCCAGCAGGTAGACGGCGGCGAGGCGTGAGGGCTCCTGCGCCAGGAGGAGATCGTGCTCGGTCGCGCCGAATCGACGCTTCGGGTGGCCCGCTGACATGGGCGGGCCTCCGGTCGCGCCTGGCAGCACCGCGGCTGCCGAGTCTGGGAGGAGGCGCACCCCGCGCAGGCCGGGCACGGCATCGACATGATCCTCGTTCGCCATCAGGCGCACGCCATCGTCGTCGAGCAGCGGCCAGCCATGACGTGCGAGGGCGGTTGCACACGTGCTCTTGCCCGTGCCGCTCGGGGCCACGAAGACGTGCGCGCCCCCGCTCGGCCCCACGTTGCCCGACCCGTGCACCATCGTGTCCCCGCGAAGCGCGATCACCTTGGGCAACACGTGGTCGAGGACGAGGTGCGCAACGAGCGCGTCGTCGCCGGTCAGGTCCTCTACCAGCGTGATGTGCCGCTCGGAGAAGGTGAACGCGGCGATGTCCGGGAACTCGATCTCGTAGCCCACGTCCAGCCAGTGCACGATCGACCATGGTGGGTCGGCGTTGTCCGGCCGGCTGTGGCGGCGAGGCCGCCGGTCGTGACGACCGAGCGTCAGCCGCACGTCCAGATCGACCCGCCCGTCAGCCGCAGGGGCCACGGGCAACTCCCGGTCGGCGGCGAGCACGTACCCGTGGACGCGGAAGCGCCGGCGGTTCTGGCCGCCGGCGCTACCGAGGTCCTGTTCGGGCGACTCGGGAATCACATGCTCCCGTCGTTGCTGCCGCCGTTGCCCATGGTCGTATCGGACATGGACGCGTTGCCGCGCATGCCGCTCACGCCGTCGACGTCACGCGAGGAGTTGTCACCCAGGGTGAGCTCCGTCAGGGACCCGTGCACGCGAAGTGCTGGCTTCTCGTATCTGTTCATCTCACCTCCCGCCGCCGTCTTGAATCCATGAAGACTACACCCCCTGGTGGCCGCGGAGGAAGGCGTCGATCGTCAAGATCCCCCACAACCCGAACGACGCGGCGAAGTTTCCCCCGTCCGCGGCCATCGCGTCCTCGAGCTCGCGCAGGAGCGCTTCCGCCTCCAGCTCGTCGATCCACCCGCGTGACGCGGGCAGGGTGTCGCGGAATCCGTTCGCTGGCACGTGACGGCGGATCTCGTCCCGCCACACGCCGGCGAAGCTCGCCTTGTCCGTCCGCGTCAGGACGATCTCGGGCAGGAACGGGGCGAGCGCCCGACGCTGCAGCGTGCGGTCGACGTCGGGATCACCGTCGACGACGTCGGCACGGAGGCCGAGCACGTACTCGACCAGCCGCCGGTCGAGGAACGGGTGACGCAGTTCGACGCCCGCCGCCGCGCCCGTCCGATCCAACATCTCGAGATACATCGCCTGGTAGCCCGACGACACGATGCGCGCGCGAGCCAGATCGGAGCGGCGCTGCCGGCGACGGCGCTCCGGACGGACGGCGATGTTCGTTCTGGCAGCTCCGGTCACCCACGGGGCACGAGGTGGCCGGCGCCTCGCGATGAGCGGGTGGTCGGGCCCGAGCCGCAGGGCGAGCAGGCGCCGGAACGTGCGGGAACGGTCGCCACCGCAGGCCGACGCCAACTGGCTCCACGCCCGTCGCCAGCCGTCGAGCTCGAGCGTCTCGAGCAGGCGGCGCTGCGCAGCGATGAAGAGGTGGTCGCCGCCGTGCCCGGTCAGGACGACGGGCGCCCCGACGGCACGCGCGGCGTGGCCGAGGCGGACGTGCGACGGGCCATCGGGTGGGATCGGGACGTCGTGCCAGAACTCAGCCGACTCCGCGAGCCACGGCCCGGCATCGCCTCCGCCCGGCGGGGTCGATATCGGAGCCCAGGGGACGCCGATCTCTCGGGCGGCCGCGTCGATGAAGCGGCGCTCGTCCGATCGCGCGTCACCCTCGAAGATGCAGGAGAAGGTCGACGCAGCGGTCGCGACCACGATGCCGTCCCGTACCGCCGCCGCAGCGCACGCGGCGACGGCCGTGGAATCGAGGCCGCCGCTCAGCTCGACAGCCACCGCGCCGCGAGTGCGGCACCGTGAGTGCACCGCCTGCACGAACAGCTCACGGCAGCGCTCCTCCGCGTCGGCGGGCGACGTCCGCTCCTCCGACACCAGGGGGGCCTCCCAGTACCTCGAGACGGCGGGGCGGCCACCCGCTCGGAGCTCGAGCCGGTGCCCGCCGGGCAGCCGGTGCACGCCTGCGAGCAACGTCGCAGTCGCCGTCGAGACCTCACCGCTCAGGAACTCGCCGGCGACGCCGACGTCGATCTCGCGTGAACAGTCGGGGTGCGCAGCCAGCGTCCGCAGCTCGGACCCGAAGACCGCCCAGCGCTCATCGACCCAGTAGTAGAGCGGCTTCACACCGAGCTGGTCGCGCAGCGCCACGATGCTGCCGTTCGACCGGACCAGCACGGCGGCGAAGTCGCCGACGATGCGGTGTGCCGCGTCGACTCCCCACTGCTCGAGCGCCGCCCCGAGCAGCTCCAGGTCGGTCGACGAGGTATCGACGGCACCCCCGCCGCCAGCGCGCAGCGACGCGAGCAGCGCAACGCGGTCGTCGATCCGGACGTCGGCGACCAGGTTCCCGGCACGCAGCCGCAGCGGGTGCCGCTCGCGCACCGCCTCGGGCGTCGCGTGCAACGCCGCGTGCACGAACACGACGCCGTCGACGTCGATCACAGTGACGCCGTCGGGACCACGGTGCGCGAGCGAGCTCGCGACCGCGTGCACGACGGATCGCTCGATTGGTGCGCCGTCGCGGCGGACGATCACAGCGAGCCCGCTCATCCTCTGATCCTCGCGCACCACGGGGTGGGGCCGTGGGTACGCTCCGTCCGTGCGCAGAACCGGCGACGTGCGCCCACCGCGACTCGTCGCGACGCGGCGCTCGCTCCGGCTCGTTCGGAGCGCCGCCCAGCGCTGGTTCGTGCTGTCGTTGATAGCAGAGGTGGCAGCGGCGGTCGCGCTGGCGGCGGTGCTCGTGTTCGGGCGCCGCCTCGTCGAGGCGCTGACGGTCGAGGGCGGCGTCGAGAGCCTCGGCGACGTCTCGGGCGACATCGCGGGCCTCGCCGCGAGCCTGATCGGTAGCGCTCTGGCACAGGTCGTGGGCCAGGAGTTGCGCTACCTCGTCGCCGAGCGGACGGCTCGGGCGACCGAGGAGCAGATCGTCGAGGTCGCCGAGAGCGTCGACTATGAGCGCTTCGAGACGCAGGAGTTCCACGACCTCCTCGACCGCGCCAACACCAACGCGAGCGCGAACACGTACCAGATGGTGTACGAGCTCGTCGCCTTGTTCAGCGTCCTGGCGTCGTCGTTGGCCGTCGCGGTCGTGCTCGTCCGGACGGTCCCGGGGATCGTGCCGGCGCTCATCCTCCTCGCGCTCCCGTTCGTCGCCGCCGCACGCGCGTCAGCGCGCCGCGCCTTCGCGACCACGTACGAGTTGACTGCGAACGACCGCGCCCGCAGCTACCTCTTCCGCGCGATGACGAGCAAGGTGACTGCCAAGGAGGTGCGCGTCTTCGGGCTGGCGCCCGTGCTGCGGGCGAGGTGGGACGCGCTCTACGAGGACCGGCTGCGGCGGCTCCGGGCGCTCGCCCGACGCCGCGGTGCCTACAGCGCGCTGGCGGCCGTCACGTCCGCTGCACTCGTGTCCGTGCTGATGGTCGTGCTCGTCCGTTCGACGATTGAGCGCGACCTGAGCGTCGCGGACGCGGCGATTGCGATCGTGGCGCTCCAGCAGCTGGCGACCCGAATCCGATCGGCCGCCAACTCGTCGGGATCGATGCGACGAGCGTCGCTGTTCCTCGGCGACTTCGACCGGTTCCTGTCGCTGCGCGGCGAGCGGCGAGACGCTGACGTCGCCGCGCCGCTCGCCCTGGGGCAGCTGCGCGCCGAACGGGTCTCCTTCCGCTATCCGGGAACCACGGTCGACGTGCTCCACGACGTCTCGCTGACGCTCGACCCGGGTCGGATCGTCGCGCTCGTGGGCGTCAGCGGCAGCGGAAAGACGACGCTGGCGCACCTCCTCGCTGGGCTGTACCGGCCGTCCGAGGGCCGCATCACGTACGGCGGCGTCGACGTCTCGACGATCCCGAGGTCGAGGTACTGGCACGGCGTGGGCGCGGTCTTCCAGGACTACGTCCGCTATGAGATGAGCGCGCGGGAGAACATCGCGATGGGCGATCCGGGCGGCGCTGGTGACCATGCGCGCGTGGTGGATGCGGCCCAGCGGGCAGGGATCGCGACCGCTATCGAGCGACTGCCTGCGAGCTACGACACGATGATGAGCCGCAGCTACGAGGGTGGCGCCGACCTCTCGGTGGGTCAGTGGCAGCGGCTCGCGGTCGCTCGGGCGCTGTTCCGCGATGCACCCCTCCTGATTCTCGACGAGCCCGCCGCCGCGCTCGACGCGATCGCCGAGCGCGACCTCTACGAGCGCCTCGTCGAGCTCGTCGCCCATCGAAGCGTGCTGTTGATCAGTCACCGCTTCTCCACGGTGCGGCTGGCGGACGAGATCCTTGTCATGGAGACCGGCCGCATCGTCGAGCGCGGCACGCACGCCGAGCTGATCGCGCTCGGCGGGCGGTACGCCCACATGTTCTCCCTCCAGTCGATCGGCTACGTTGACGAGCCGGAGACGGGCCCCGACCCGCTCGACGGCGAGTCGACTCCGGCCGGCGCCGAGGTCGCCCCGAACGACTGATACGACTCCACCGCCGCTGCGCCGTCGTTCACGACGATTCCGTCGCGCTCTACCCACGCGTGGAACTCCCGATGGCCGTCGCCGTCGCGAACGCCGAAGCGGATCGTCGAGTCGATCCCGTCGCGGCGCAGCAAGTACCAGGTGACGAGCGCACGCGGGACGCACGTCGCCCGCACGAACGGCGCAGCGGACGCGCGGTTGACGAGCGAGCCGATCCGCCGGACCTGCACCACGTCCGCCTCGCAGCCGCGCTCCGGCACCAGTCGGGCTCGCCGTGCCAGGTCGTCGCGCACCTCCCCGAACGAGGCGCGGCGGAGTCGGCGCTCGATCACGACGAGGAGGACGGCCGCCCGAGCGGCCAGCACGACGGACCCGGCGCGCCGGCGGAGCACCGCCACACCCCGACCGAGCCTGCGTCGGTGCGTCACGGCGAGGACGGTACCCGCGCCGACGCGTCCGCCGCGGGCGTCACGACATGGGCGCGCGGACGCGCGACCGAGCGGACGAACCGCAGCCGCTCGCCTCGTGCAACGAACGGTGTCGTCGCAAGCGACAGGACGCGCCAGCGCCCTTCCGCCCGGCGCATGCGGTACAGGGCCAGTACCGCCCGGTCCACGGGCGCACCACGATGACGCTCCGACCACTGAAGGGCCCGCTCCACTCGCTCGTCCGGCACCCACGAGCGCCCCCAAGTCTCGACGACGAGGCGGAGCGCGCACGCCACCACGTTCTCGGCGCGCCAGGCGCGCGCGATCTCGAGCGCCTCGTCCACGTGCGTGGGGTACCGGCGGAAGGCCTCCGCCACGTCCCGCAGCGACAGCAGGCGGGGCGGGACGTTGCCGATCGCGGCGTGGATGCAGGCGTGGACGATCAGATCAGCCGGAGCGAGCGCTGCGGCCGGCCAGCCAGCGACGTCGATCGCGCTCGACGACGCGAAGCAGCGGCGAGGGTCGATCAGCACCGCCAGCGGGCCGGCCGCGAACGTGCGGTGGACGTCGACGCCGAAACTCCGCTCGTCGCGCAACGTCGCACCCTTGGCGAACCGCTCGTCGAATCCCGGCGCCACCTCCGGCAGCGGGCGGTCGATCCCGATCTCCGCGAGCGCCGCGACGGTCGCGGCGATCGCCTCGCCCCGGACCATCACGTCGACATCCGTGTACGGGCGCAGCGCCGGACGGTCGTAGAGGAGCTGCGCGTGCGCCGGCCCCTTGAGCACTCGGCACTCGATGCCGTCGCGGTCTAGGCGTTCCAGCACCCGGCCGAGCAGGCGGTCCAGGTACAGGACGCGCGAGCCTGCGGCGCGGTTGACGGCGGCGAGCTCGGAGCGCTGGCGATCCCCCAGCCGGAACGATCCGGCTCGCGCACCGTCGTCGAGGAGTTCGCCGAGCCGTTCGGCGGCGACCTGCGGCAGCAGCAGCTCCCACGTCGTGTCGGCGATCGGCCCGCCACCACCGTCGCCGGTCGGGAGCCCGTTGCGCGCGATCAGCCGGAGCAGCTGTGCCACCTCTGCACGTGTGTGCCGCGCGTTCACGGACGGCTCGCTCGACGACGTCGGCATTCGTTCTGCTCCCTCCGGTCAGCACGCGCAACGTGGCGTCGCGCAACTGCCATTGTGTCCATGCGAAAAGGCGGCCTCCTACGACGGCGCAGCCACCTGCCACGCGCAACGGCCGGGATCAATGCACGCATCGATCGGAAGCCGAGCGCGTCGCAGACAACCGACCATCGTCTTGATCTCATCTTGACCGTCGTCTGACCCCTCGGGCTCTACAGTCTACAGCGTGAGTGATGGGGCGGGATCGGGGGTCCACGATCCGAACGGCACCTCGCGGGGGCGATCAACGATCGCCGTCTTGACGGCAGCGACACCGGATTTCCTAGTCGGCACCGCCGTCACGCTCAGGTCCGCTGCCATGGCGCTGGAACCCGGGGACCAGCTCCTCGCACATGTCTTCTGTCAACCGTCGCCGGAGCGGGCGAAGCTCGAACGTTCGCTGGCTGGGCTCCCGGTGGAGCTCGAGTGGCACCAACCGGACGATGGCCTGCACGCGCTGCCGGCTGCCTCCCGAGTCATGCACAGGATGTCCTTCCAGCGCATCTTCGCCGTCCGTGAGCTCGCGGAGCGTCACGACAGGCTCATCTACCTCGACGGTGACCTGCTGGTGCGATCCTCGTTGCGTGAGCTGTGGGACGTGTCGCTCGTTGGCAAGCCCCTGGGGGCTGTCCTCGACCCGCTCGTGCCGTGGGTGTCCTGCTCCCTGGGGCCGCCCGCCTGGATCGAGCTCGGACTCCCGCGTGAGATGCCCTACTTCAACGGTGGGGTGATGGTGATCGACGCTCAGGAGTGGATGCGCCGCGAGCTGACGCAGCGATGCGTCGCGCAGCTCGAACGCTTCCCGTCGACCTTGAGGTTCTACGACCAGGATGCGCTCAACCTGGTCGTCGCCGGGGACTGGACCTCCATCGACATGCGCTGGAACGTGAGCACCGCGTTGCTGGGGACGAACGCGGAGGTGCTCGTCGTCGTAGCCCCCGACGAGCTCGATCGGGCCCGGCTCGATCCCGGGATCGTGCACTTCACCGGCAAGAACCCGTGGGACCCGGCTTCGAACCACCCGTGGAAGGAGCGTTGGCTGGAGGTCGCCGCCGACACAGCGTGGCGAGACTCGTTGCACGAGTACCGGTACGAGGGGATGTCGGTGCCGTATCGCGTCCGTTACCGGGTGCGTCGGGCGTGGCGCGTGCTCGTGCACGGGTAGCGGCTCCTCATGGTCCTCCGGCCGCGATGCGCCCCTCGAAGCGCCGCCCGCCCTGCGACCCGGGCGTCGATCGTGCACGGCCGAGCGGCGCTGCACGAGACCGGCGGTGCTGTTGGCGGAGCTCGCCGGTCACGGCGAGCTCCGCCAGACGACATCACATCCCGACGCGGATGGTGATGCCCCCGTCGTGCCAGTTCGCCGTCACGATGTCGATCGCCGGTGAGCCGGCCACGTCGGCGACGAGCAGTCCGAACGGAGCCTGCCCGACCCGCACGTCGTACCGGGGGAGGAACCCACCACCTGCCGCGCCGGCCAGGATGCTGACCGAGTCCCCGCCGGGGTTGACGAGGCTCGGATAGTTGCCGTTGATGGTCGACGCCACCAGGTCGAGTCGGCCGTCGGCGTCCACATCGACGACCGCGACGGACTTCGGGGTCACTGCCGTCGGGATGTCGCGGCGCGTCCCGAACGCGCCTGCGCCCGTGCCCGGGAGGACGCTGACGCTGTTCGCGTTCTGGTTCGCGGTCACCAGGTCGATGTCGCCGTCGGCGTCGACATCGGCGGCCGCGACGGCGTGCGGTCCCGACGCCACCGCGAGGTCGACCTTCGACGCGAACCCGCCTGGAGTTCCACGGAGGATGCTGACCGTGTCGGACGACAGGTTCGACGTCACGACGTCGTTGCGCCCGTCACCGTCGACATCCACGACCACCACCGCATGCGGTGCTTGGCCGACGCTCAGGTCGACCTTCGGGCGGAACGTGCCGTCGCCGTTCCCGAGCAGGGTGCTGACGACCGAGCCACCCCAGCCGACGACCGCGAGGTCGAGCTTCCCGTCGCCATCCAGGTGCCCGATCGCTGCGTCGTGCGCGTTCGGCGCACCGACGAGGTCGACGCGTGGGCGGAAGGTCCCGTCCCCGTTCCCGAGCGACACGCTGACGGATCCCGCACCACCTTGGTTCGCCGTCACCGCGTCGAGGTCGCCGTCGGCGTCCAGGTCCGCCAGCGCGATGGACTTCGGCTGCGCCCCGGTCGTGATCGTCGCTGCGGGGGTGAACGCCGTGCCGTCGCGCCGCAGCACCCGGAAGTTGTTGCTGCCGGAGTGCACGACGACGAGGTCCTTGTCACCGTCCCCGTCGACGTCGCCGGCCGCGACGTCGTGCGGATTGGAGCCCGTGGTGACCGTCGTGGCCGGCGCGAACGTCGACTGCGTCACGAAGACGTGGCCGCTGCTGGTGCGCTCGTTGCCGGTCGCGTCCCGAGCACGCACCTCGAAGGAGTAGGTGGTCTCGGGCAGCAGGTTCGGCAGTGTCACGCTGTGGAGCAGGCCGGACGAGGAGCTGGCGACGCTCGAGCGGAGCGAGCCCGTCGTGCCGTACCGGACTTCGCCCGTCGTCGGTTCGTCCGTCGTCCACGTCACGGTCGCAGACCCCACTCCGGCAGTGGCGCGGACGTCGCTGATGACGGGCAGACCGGGATCCCCTCCGGTCGTTCCGCAGGTGAGGGTGGCGGCGGCCCAGTCGGCGTGGTCGTGGGAGACGCCGTCGCCCGCGGCGGTCACCACGAGGCGCAACGTGCTGACACCGGAGAGGCTCGCGGTGATCGTGCTC
>Ga0164290_1001563_pt1 | contig 30364 bp, 25 predicted proteins | sample Micstemetagenome_FD_108782 | JGI IMG/M metagenome (GOLD analysis project Ga0164290, IMG submission 108782) | Contaminated culture microbial community from soil near Moab, Utah, USA - Microcoleus steenstrupii SON62 (Illumina Assembly) | ecosystem: Environmental > Terrestrial > Soil > Soil crust...
AGGAATGACCTTGTCGGCTGGGAAGAGTTCGCCGATGCCGATGGCGTCTATGCGATCCCGCTTTCGATCCAGGGCTTCGTCGTCTATTACAACAAGAAGCTCTACACCGATGCCGGGCTCGACGCGGCGAACCCGCCGAAGACCTGGACCGAACTATCCAAGGTCTGCGATGCGATCAAGGCTAAGGGCGCGGTGCCCTGTTTCGCGATGGGCAACAAGGAAGGTTTCGGTATCGAATTCTGGTTCTCCTCGATCGCCGCCACGTCCTGGACGCTCGATGAGCACGCTGAGTTCGCCGCAGGCAAGCTCAAATGGTCGAGCGCGCCGGTCAAGGCGATCCTGCAAAGCTGGGTCGATGCCAACAAGAACGGCTGGTTCCCGCAGGGCGCCAATTCCACCGCCAAGTTCATGGACGAATATGAAAGCTTCATGCGCGGCGAGGCGGCCAATACGATTGGCCTGATTTCGGATGTCGCGCACTGGAAGCAGTTCGACGAATTCCTCGGTGCTGAAAACGATGGTGTCTTTGTCCTGCCCTCGCCGACCGTCGCTGCCGACAACAAGGAAGGCGGACCGAAGTTCCCGCTGTCCGGTGGTATCGGCTACGGCATCAACAAAGCGTCCGCCAATGCCGACCTTGCCGTCGAATTCGCCAAGGTTCTTGCTTCGCCCGAACTCGAACAGATTTTCTTCAACGACGCCGGCGCCGTGGCGGCCAATTCCAAGGTCGATACAGCAGGTGTGAAGAGCCCCGCAGCGATCGAGATCCTCAGACTGATGGCAACCTCGGGCGCGCCGACTGCCCATACCAATGCATCGGCAAAGGAACTCGAGGAAATCCATCGTCTGAGCCAACTTCTGCTCAATGGCGAAACCACGGTCGATGAAGCTGCCAAGCGCATGGATGAGGTCCAGGCCGAGGCGCGAAAGTAACAGTCATCAACGCTAGTGGGTGGGTTGCCCCTCATCTGCCTGCCGGCATCTTCTCCCCGTCAAACGAGGAGAAGGCGGGTGGGGTCGCTGAGGTGTCACAATTCCCTTCTCCCCGTTTGACGGGGAGAACGTGGCGGCAGCCGGATGAGGGGCTGTCGCAGCCCCAATCAAGAAGGAATGGTATCGCGTGGGAAGCCCGGCGGAAAGAAGGATCGCACTCTTGTTCATCGCGCCGGCTTTGCTGCTGGTGGCAGTGTTCCGGATTTTCCCGCTATTTTGGGGCTTCGCTCTGTCGTTCTTCGAATCCGACGGCATGGCGAAGCTCGAATTCATTGGCTTTGGCAATTATGTGGCGCTGGCGCACGATAATGCCTTCCGTGATTCAGTCGAGAACACGCTGATCCTGATCGCCACCCTGCCAATCTGGGTGGTGCTGCCCATGTTGCTCGCGATCCTGATCCATCAGGGCGTGCCGGGTGGCGCTTTCTTCCGCGCCGTCTATTTCTTTCCCGCCGTGCTTTCCTCCGTCATCATCGGGTCGATCTTCAATATGGTGCTGCGCTATGATGGCAGCCTGAATGCCATGATGAAGGCGGTCGGACTGGTGCCGGTCGATTGGCTGGGTTCGGGTTCGACCGCGCTCTATGTCCTGTTTTCCGTACAGCTCTGGTCGACCTTCGGCATGAGTCTGCTGATCTTCCTGGCGGGTCTGTCGACCGTCCCGACGGAACTTGTCGAGGCGGCAAGGCTGGACGGCGCCAAGCCGGCGCAGATCTGGTGGCATGTGATCATTCCGGTGCTGCGTCCGATCATCGAATTCGTCGGCGTTGTGACGACGATCGGCGCGCTGACCTCGATGTTCGGGCTGATCTACGTGTTGACCGCCGGCGGCCCCGGCACGTCCACGACGCTGCCGGAATTCCTGATCTGGCTCGAACAGGGCAAGATGAACCGTCCCGGCTATGCCGCGGCGATTTCCATGCTGCTCTTCTCGCTGATGGCGGGGCTGGCCTATATCCAGATCCGCATCATGTCCAAGAACGCGAACCTCTGAGGCATAATGGCAATTTCGGGCGCACGCGAAAAATGGCTGATGCGGGGACTGTCGGTCCCCATGATGGTGCTGGCGCTGACCTGCCTCTATCCGGTCTATTTCGCGATCAACAACGCGCTGAAGACCGACAAGGGCTATATCCTCAACCGCTTCAACATTGTCACGGACCCGACGTTCCAGAATTTCGTCAATGCCTGGACGCGGTCACGGCTGAGCGAATATTTCCTCAATTCCGTGGTGGTGACGGTCGGCGCCGTGACGTTGCTGCTGGTGGTCGCCTCGCTCGCCGGCTTTGCCTTCGCGATGCTGAGATTCCCCTATCGCAAACTGTTGTTCATTGTCATCCTGGCGTCGCTGATGATCCCGGTCCAGGTCGTACTCGTGCCGTTCTACCGCACCATTATCGCGCTCGGCCTGGTCAATACGCGGATCGGGCTGATCATTTCCTACACAGCGTTCTTCCTTCCGTTCTGCGTCTACCTGATGACCGCCTTCTATTCCGGCCTGCCGCGCGAACTGGTCGAGGCGGCGCGGATGGACGGCGCCAAGCTGATTCAGATCTGGTGGCATGTGATGCTGCCGCTCGGCAAGCCGGCGCTGATCACGCTCGGCATTCTCAACACGCTCTATTGCTGGAACGACGTGCTGATCTCGCTCTTGGTGCTGCAGAAGGAGCGAACGCTGATGGTCGGCATCGCCGCGCTGAAGGGCGAATACACGACCAACGTCCCGCTGCTGATGGCCGGCATCGTCATCGCCGCGGCGCCCATCGTCATCATCTACATCATTTTCCAGAGGCGGATCGTCAACGGTATCGCCACCGGCGCCGTCAAGGGCTGAGGACCGCTTACATGCCACAGATTGAAATGCGCAACGTTTCCAAGACCTACGGCGCCGTCAAGGTGATCCATGGCGTGTCGATGACGATCGAGCGCGGCGAGTTCACCGTGTTCGTCGGCCCATCCGGCTGCGGCAAATCCACGCTGCTCAGGATGATCGCCGGGCTCGAGGAAATCACTGGCGGCGACCTGCTGATCGGCGATGCGAGGATGAACGATCGCGAACCATCCGAGCGCGGCGTGGCGATGGTGTTCCAGTCCTACGCGCTTTATCCGCATATGACCGTGGCCGAGAATATGAGCTTCGGCCTGCGCATGGCCAAGGCGCCGAAGGCTGAGATCGAGGAGAAGATCAATCGCGCTGCCAGCATTTTGCAACTCACGCCGCTGCTCGACCGCAAGCCTGCGGCGCTCTCCGGTGGCCAGCGCCAGCGCGTTGCCATCGGCCGGGCGATCGTGCGCAATCCGGATGTCTTCCTGTTCGACGAACCGCTGTCCAATCTCGATGCCGAGCTTCGCGTGCAGACCCGTGTCGAGATCGCCAAGCTGCACCAGACGCTCGGCAATACGATCGTCTATGTCACGCACGACCAGACCGAGGCGATGACGCTTGCGGACCGGATCGTCGTGCTGCGGGCCGGGCTGGTCGAGCAGATCGGCTCGCCAGTCGATCTCTACGAGGATCCGGACAACGAATTCGTCGCGGGTTTCATTGGCTCGCCGCGGATGAATTTCTTCGACGGCAAGGTCGGGGCCAGCGTGATCTCCTTCGGTGGCATCGAGCTTCCGATGCCGGATCTTGAAGGCCTGCCGCCCACCGGTTCGCACATCCGCATCGGCATAAGGCCGGAACATCTGGATGAGGGACAGGGTATCGAGCTGCCCGCCACGGCAGAGGTCATCGAGCAACTCGGCTCGACAGCCTATGTCCATGCCAGCCTCGCAACCGAAGAGACGGTGGTGGCGGAAAAGCGCCGCACGCAGATGAAGCCGGGCGAGACATTGCGCTTGACATTCGACCCCGCCAATGCCCGATATTTCTCCGCCGATGGGCAACGCATCCGATAGGGATAGACATATGAAGACCAGGGAAATCGGACGGACCGGCGTCCATGTAACGGAGATCGGCTTCGGCACGGCTCCCGTCGCGGGTCTCTATCGCGCCGTCGACGAAGAGAGTGGGCAGGCGGTTTTGCAGGCGGCATGGGATGCCGGCATCCGCTACTTCGACACCGCGCCGCATTATGGCGCGGGTCTCGCGGAGGAACGGGTGGGACGGTTCCTGAAGGACAAGTCCGGCTATGTGATTTCCACCAAGGTCGGCCGGCTTCACATTGGCGTGCCCGAGGGCAAGGGCGGCGACTACGGCTTTGTCGGGGCCCATCCGGTCATCCAGCATTACGACTATTCGGGCGATGGCATCGAGAGGAGCCTGGAGGTGAGTTCCAAGCGCCTCGACATGGACCGGTTCGACATCATTTTCGTCCACGACATCGGCCCCTACACGCATTCAGCCGGGGAGAACGAGCGTCACCTGAAGGCGTTCCGCGATTCCGGGATTCGCAAGCTCAACGATCTCAAGGCGGCGGGCGTGATCAAGGGTTGGGGGCTTGGCGTCAACGAAGTGCCGGTTCTGATGGATATCATGGCCGACACGCATCTCGACGTGATCCTGATGGCTGGCCGCTACTCGCTGCTCGACCGTAGCGCCGAAGCCGAACTGCTGCCCTTGTGCCGCGAGCGCGGCACGTCTTTCGTCATTGGCGGAGTGTTCAATTCGGGTATTCTCGCCACCGGGCCGGTCGAAGGCGCGACCTTCGACTACATGGAAGCCAAGCCCGATGTGCGCGCCAAGGTGGCTGCGATGAAGACTATCGCAGAGCAGGCCGGCACGGATCTCGCTTCGGCGGCACTGCATTTTCCGTTTCAGGAGCCGGTCGTGGCGTCGGTGCTGCTCGGTACTGCCAAGTCGTCGAGCCTCCAGCGCAATCTCGTTGCGCTGGAGAAGCCGTTCGACGCGAGCGTGTTTCCTCGCTTCGAACCGCATGTGATCCGTTAGAGCCTCACGACATGGACGTCGCGGGGGAGCGATGAGAGAATTTCCGGGCCGTCCTCGCGCAGGATGACGATGTCCTCCAGCCGGATGCCGAACCGACCGGGCAGGTAGATGCCCGGCTCGATCGAGAAGACCATGCCTTCTTCCAGCACCGTTTCCGAGGTCGCAGTGATGTAGGGCGGCTCATGACCATCGATGCCCATGCCATGGCCGGTGCGGTGAACGAAATATTCGCCGTATCCGGCATCCGTGATGACACCACGGGCGGCCGCATCGACCTTCTTCGCCAGCACGCCCGGTCTGGCTGCTTTCAGTGCGGCCTGCACGGCCTTTTCGACGATGGAGTGGATCTGGCCATAGCCTTCCGGCGGCTGGCCGACCACGGCCATGCGGGTGATGTCCGAGGGGAAACCCTGCTTGCGGCCCCCGATATCGATGACGATGGCGTCGCCTTCCTGGATCACGCGCTCGCTGGCGGAATGATGTGGGAAGGCGCCATTGCCGCCGGCGCCGACGATCCAGAATTGCGGCGATGCGCCTTCGGATGAGAAATGTGCGCGGATTTCCGCGGCAAGATCTGTCTCGGTCATGCCCGGCTTGACCTTGGAAAAGGCCGTCTGGATCGCGCGGTCGGCAATGCCCGCGTTCATCTTGAGCTTCTGGTACTCGACGCTGTCCTTGCGCATCCGGAGCGCGCCAAGCGTTTCGGGCGTGAAGGTGCGCTCGGTATCGGCCGGAAGGGCATCGATCAGCAGTAGAGCGAAATCGGCGCGCATCGTCTCGTCAAGTGCCACCTTGCCTGGCGCGGTCGCGTCGATCGCCGCGAGCGCCTGGTTCAGGGCCTTAGTCGGGCCATCGGCATCGGCCCAATTGAAGAATTCGATATCGGTGAATTCGCGGCTGCCCTCGGCATTCAGCACCGGCATCAGGAAGGCTTCCTTTTCGCGCGCGATCAGCAGCAGACAGGGCCGTTCGTCGGGATGGGGATGGAATCCCAACACCCAATCCATGTGCGAACCAGGACCGATAGCGATAAGGCCGGTGGCCGTGGCGGACATTTTTTCGCGCAGTGCGGTGAGGCGCCTGGTGGCTTGTTCGGACATGTTTTCTCCCTTGGATGTACGGCGATCTGCTACGGCTACGACGTCGATTCCACCCCGTTCGATTTCGCATAATTGCGCTTGCCGAGCAATTCCCGCGCGTGCCGAGCCATCATGCGCTCTTCGTTGGCCGGGATCACGAGGATCTGAAATCGGCCCAGGAAAGCGAGGCGCTTGACGACTGCGTTGCGAACGGGTTCGGCGTGTTCGCCGATGCCGCCGGTGAAGACCAAGGCATCGATGCCGCCCATGGAGGTGGCCATCATGGCCGCATATTGCGCCACTTTCAGCGCGAAATAATCGAGCGCGAAAACAGCACGTGGGTCAGTGCTGGCCAGCAAAGTCTCGACGTCGCCGCTGAAGCCTGAAAGACCCTTCAGACCTGAGCGCTCATATAGCATGTCCTCGACGTCAATCGCCCCCATGCCAAGTTCGCGGAGCATGAAAGTGATCGCGCCGGGATCGATGGCGCCGCTGCGGGTGCCCATCGGCAGGCCGTCGAGCGCCGTCATGCCCATTGTCGTCTCGATGCTTCGGCCATTCTCTATCGCGCAAAGGCTTGCACCATTTCCGAGATGAGCGGCGACCACTCGGCCCGATGCAAGATGTGGATGATCCTCGGCGAGCACGCACGATATCCATTCGTAGGACAGGCCGTGGAATCCATACCTCCGGACGCCTTTGTCACGCAGTTCTGCCTCTATGGCGAAGGTTGTGAAGAGCGGGTCCTGCCGAGCGTGGAATGCGGTGTCGAAACATGCGATATCCGCCGCGTGAACGGCCATTTCATGCGAGGCCTCGATGCCGGCGAGATTGTAGGGCTGGTGCAGGGGCGCCAAAGGGATCAACGCCTCAAGCTTGGCCAGGATGGCCGGCGTGACGATGACCGGCTCAACGAATTGCTGTCCGCCATGGACGACACGATGGACGACTGCGATGATTTTCCAGCCGTCGTCGTGCTTGTCGATGAGACCGAGAACGGCCAGCAATGCCGCATCATGCCCGTTTGAATCGAGCACGTCGGTGATCGTCTCGCCCGAGCCCTCGATCCTTGCGTCCAGCGCTGCCCGGGTGCCTATGCCGCTCACCTTGCCGCGCATCAATACTGCAAGGCTGTCGCTGGCGAAGACCTGGAACTTCAGGCTCGACGAGCCGGTGTTGAGAACAAGCAAGGTTTCGATCATTTGATACGTCCCTGTCGGTGCGCCTCGGCAATAAGCACGGCAAGCGCACAGGAAAGCAGGCGTGTCCGCTCACTGTCGGCGCGGCTCGTCAGAATCACGGGTACACGGGCACCGAGCACGATGCCTGCGGCTTCCGCGCCGCTGAGGAAGGTGAGTTGCTTGGCGAGCATGTTGCCGGCTTCGATATCCGGCACAACAAGGATGTCGGCATGGCCAGCGACGACGGACACGATGCCCTTTTCACGCGCCGCCTCGGCGCTGATGGCATTGTCGAAGGCCAGCGGGCCATCCATCAGGCATCCGGTGATCTGGCCGCGATCGGTCATCTTGCAAAGCGCCGCGGCATCCAGCGTCGCCGCCATCTTGGGATTGACGGTTTCGACGGCGCAGAGGATCGCGACCTTGGGCGGGGTCTTGTCGCCAAGAACCACGTGCCAGAGATCGACCGCATTCTGTACGATATCCGCCTTGGCGGCGAGGTCAGGCAGGATATTCACGGCCGCATCGGTAATCATGAAGGGCTTGGGATAACTTGCGATGCTCATCAGATAGACGTGTGAGATACGCCTTTCGGTACGCAGTCCCGAACCAGTCGAGATGACGGCACCAAGCAGTTCGTCTGTGTGGAGCGCACCCTTCATGAGCGCGTCAACATGCTTACCGGCAGCAAGTTCCACAGCCTTGGCGGCGGCGGCGTGGCTGTGTTCGGTGTCCACAATTTCCCACGGTGAAATGTCGATACCGGCCTCGTCGGCCGCAGCCTCGATCCTCGCGCGCGGGCCGACAAGCGTGGGTACGATCAACCCTGCACGGCTCGCCTCGTCGACCGCCTCGATGGCGCTGGGCCTTACCGGATGCACGACGGCCGTCCTCGCGGCAGCCAATGGCCGGCACAGTTCGAGTATGGCATCGGTATCAAGACTCATGCCGTCGGTTCCAGTTTCAAGGAGACCGATAGCAGCCCACAGGCATCTAGCGGTCAAGCGCGGCGAAATATCTCGCGCCGTCGTCCGTCAACAATGGCCGCGCATCCTTGAGCGGAACTGTCACGAGGTCGTCTCCGCAGGCGAAGATAACATGCGGAAGATTCTTCAGCGTGAAGATCATCTCGGTCTGGGTGAAATAGACGCCGAGATTGCTGGTGACCAGATCCGTCAGGCCGCATTCTTCTTCGCGCGAGGCGTCGGATTTATCCCTCTTATCGTTGACATATTTGATCAGTTCGTCGCTCGGGCCGTACCGGAGACTGCTCTTGTCCTCGATGGTGGCGGGATCGACAACCACGCCATCGGCGTTTCTCGCCACCCAGCCTTTGAGGAGGGTCTCGGGGATCAGAGCTTTGCCTGACTTCACGTCGGCAAGCTGGTGATCATAGAAATTTGAAGGCGAAGCGCCGCCGCAATAGTAGCTGCCACTCGCTGAAATGCCGAGCAGCCGCAGCGTGAGATGCTGCACCGAAATCGAAGGCGCGCCATCATAGCCCGATCCGCCTTCGCCACCCGATCCCGACCAATCTCCGCCGAGATAGGCCTTGGACAGGCAGTAGAACGAATTGAACGAGAACTGCAGCCGCTGCTGCGCCAAATAGGCATTGATCGGGCCGATATCCGCCTTTCCTATGCTGACGATCGTCGGGAATTCCAGCTCGATACGCGTATCCGTGTCGAGCCGATAGACGCCTTCTCCATACTTCACCTCGGCTCCCTTTTTCAGAGGAACAGCCATCTTGAGGAAATCATAGGGCAGGTCGGCCTTGGTGATCATGGAGTCTGCGTCATTCCGGGCCACGGACGAGGGATCGAGGCTGTAGAGCGTCGGCTCGCTATTGCCATCGGGAAGCGCGCGGCTTGCGACGCGGGTGAATGTCAAAGCAAGTGTCCTGCCGGACTTGATATCCTTCCATGAGCCCGTGAGTTGTCGCTTGTCTTTGCCTTCGCGAAGCGTCCATTCGGCTCCGGTCGGCGCCTTGTCGACGATTTCGTTGTTGGCGTCCCGACATAGTTCTTTCGTGCAGGGCGCTTCTTCCTGGATTGCGAGGGCGCCATCGACACCGGTCGTTCCGTGCAGCGGAATGTCGCCTCCTTGGGAGAGATAGGCATAGCGGCCGACGAACTCGCCGCTTTCATTGGCTTCCGCGAGTTCCAGAATGATGGGCGACTTGCCGATCGTGCCTCTGTAGGTGATGGCTTCAGCGGCAAGGGATTGGCTTGTGCCGGCCAGGAAGACGAGGGCACAGAAGAGTTGCAGCCGCATGAAGCGCTCCGTTCAACATTACGATCGGCGAGATTGATGGGTCGGCCGCCGGTTCAGGCGAAGACCACAGCTGCAAAACGGCTGAACGGTCGAGATTATTTCACGCCCGACGTCGAAATATGCTTGGGGAAGACGGCGGCGACATATTCGATCGCGGAGGCGAGCGCCTTCTCGCGCGTCAGGCCATCGTTCATCATCAGCCGGAACCAAAGGCCTTCCATCATCGAGCAGATGCCGAGCGCCATCGGCTCGGGATCATAGCTATAGCTGCCTTCTGACTTCAGCTCGGTACAGAGATCATCAAATGTCTTCTGGTAGTTGAGGTCGCTGGCACCGCAGAGTGCCTGGTAGGTTGGGCGCGACTTGGCCTCGCCCCAGAAGGCGCACCACGCCGCGAGCTTCCGCTTGGTGCAGATGCGGCGGTCGAAATCGGCGTTGACCAGTGCCCAGATCTTGCTGGCTGCGCTGTCCTCGGCCTTTTCGAGCGCCGAGTTCCAGTGATTGGCATATTCGTCGGCCATATATTGCAAGGTCGCGACGAGCAGCTTTTCCTTGCTCTCGAAATGGAAGTTGACGATGCCGCGCGAAAGGCCCGCGCCATCGGCGACATTGGCAAGCGTCGTATCTGAATATCCACGCTTGGCGAGCGAATCGATCGTCGCCTCGATAAGCTGCTGCTGGCGGGTTTCCTTGGAGGCCTTGCGGCTCTTCCTCTCGCCATCCATGACTGGCACGATGTTCATCGACTTGGTGTATTTCCCGTGTTTTCCACGGCCTTGAGGGTGAATCAGGCGCGTGGTTTGGTTGCATTCAGATGCGTAGGGCAATGCTCGCCGCTGTCAAGAACCTTTTGCATGGCCCGCCAGGTGCGGAGGTTCTTCTCCACGAAAGCCTCGTTCGTCAGCGCGACTGCCTTTTCATATAGTTCGCCCTGCAGCCGGTTCAACTCGCGCCGCGCCTCTTCGCGATACCAGGCGTTGCGGCTTTCGGTACGGACATTAGTAAACCCGGCTTTGGTCATTGCCTCCTTGTAGCGCCTCGGCGAGGCCATGCCGAATGACAGGCCCTCGGCTTTGATGTAATCCTTCATGTCATGCGACGGCTCTTTGTCGTGACCGATCAGCCAGTCCGAGGCGGCGAAAATCCCACCGGGCCGAAGCACGCGGAAAATGTCGGCGAAGATCGCGTCCTTGTCGGGAATATGAACCATCGCATCCTTGGAAAAGACCATGTCGAAGCTCGCATCCTCGAAGGGCAGGCGGCCGGGCGAGGCCTGGACAAAGAAGACGCGGTCACCCAATCCGGCGTCTCGCGCACGGCGCGTCGCCTCCTTGATGACGGGCTTTTCGACATCGAAACCGGTGATGGTGCGGGGCTCGAAACGTCTTGCGATATGCAGCGTGATGCCACCCGAGCCGCAGCCGATATCGAGCACATCCCGGCCCTTGACCTCGAAACGGTCGAGCACGCGATCGACTTCAGCCGGGCCGCCCGGCGACAGGTAGCCATCGCCCCAGAGCAGTTCCAGGAACCGCATGTGGACGTCATCATATTCCGGTTCGACCTCGGTCATCACGCGCTGCTCCATCCCCTAGGTTCTAAGTACTCGATACAAAAATCATACAGCGATTTCAATAAATTGCAATGTTTTGACTGAATGTTCATTCAATATATATAGACAAGCCGTGCTCTCCTATGCCAGTTTCCTGGATATAGCGGGGAACAGGCATGAAGACATATGATGCTGTCATCATCGGCGGCGGCCATAACGGGCTTGTCACCGCCGGCTATCTGCAGCGGGCGGGGCTCGATGTCTGCGTGGTGGAAAAGAACGGCTGGGTCGGCGGTGCCGCGACCAGCCGCGCGCTTACCAACGGAGTCTCCTATTCCAACTGTTCCTATGTCTGTTCGTTGTTCCGGCCAGAGATCATGCGCGATCTTGAGCTTCCCAGGCATGGCCTTCAGATAGTTGCTTATGAAGGCGGGGCCGTCCTCGACCGCAATGGCGGCTATCTCGCGAGCTACCGTGACCATGACCAGCATCGCCGTGAATTCGCCCGCTATTCGGCCCGTGACGCGGAAGCCTATGAACGCTATGCCCGCGACGTGACGCGCCAGTGCCGGTTCATCCAGCCACTCCTGATGCGCACCGCACCCGACCCGTTCTCGTTCAAACCGCGCGATATCGGCGAACTGATGTTCCTGGCTAGGAAGATGGGCGAATTCAGCCCGGAGCAGATGGCGCAGACGTTGCGCTTCTGGACCATGTCGATCTCAGATTTTCTCGACGAATATTTCGAGACCGACATCATCAAGGCGTATCTTGCGATATCAGGCATTATCGGCACCGCGCTTGGGCCGATGTCGCCCGGCACGGCCTATGTGCTGTTGCATCATTACATGGGCGAGGTCGATGGTTCGGTCGGTGCCTGGGGTTATGCACGCGGCGGCATGGGCGCTGTGACGCAGGCGCTCGCCGCGAGCTTCCAGGCGGCAGGCGGCACGATCAAGACGGATGCCGAAGTTTCCAAGGTGATCGTCCGGAACGGCCGCGCGGCCGGTGTGGTGCTGGCCACCGGCGAAGAGGTGCTCGGCAAGCTCACGATTTCCAATGCCGATGTGAAGCGCACCTTCCTCAAGCTTGTCGATGAGAAGGACCTGCCGGAAAAATTCGTCCATCGCGTCAAGCACTTCAAGATGCGCGGCTCGTCGGGCAAGGTGAATATCGCGCTCGACGGGATGCCGGATTTCCCCGCGCTGCCCAAGGGCTCGACCTGCGTGAAAGGCGATCTGCATTTCACCGATTCCGTCGAGCGCATCGAGCGCGCCTATGACGGCTGGAAGGCCGGGCGCTGGTCGGCCGATCCCTTTCTCGATGCGATGATCCCGACCACGCTCGACCCCACCATGGCCGAGCCGGGCAAGCATTTCATGAGCTGCTTCGTGCAATATTGCCCGCCGAAGGTGGAAGGCAAGGATTGGACGGATGCCGATCGCAACGCCTTCGCCGAGACGGTCGTCAGCCAGATCGCCGATTATTCGCCCGGCTTCCGTGACCGCATCCTGCATATGGAGGTGCGCACGCCGCGCGAGCTGGAAGCCGAGGTCGGCCTGACCGAAGGTAATATCTTCCAGGGGGAACTGACCTTCGACCAGTTGCTGTTCAACCGCCCGGTGCCGGGCTATGCGCAATATCGAAGCCCGATCGACGGGCTCTACATGTGCGGGTCATCGACCCATCCCGGCGGTGGAGTGATGGGCGCTCCCGGCCGCAACGCCGCAGCCGAAGTGCTGCGCGACCTCAAGAAATCCCGCGATCATATGAGCCCTGCCCATGACATCCTTTGACGCAATCATCATCGGCGGCGGGCACAATGGGCTGGTCGCCGCAGCCCTGCTCGCCAAGGCCGGCCGCAAAGTCGTGGTGCTGGAAGCATCCGGCTCGCTCGGCGGTGCCGCGCGGGGGCATGAATTCGCGCCCGGCTATCGCACCGGCGGTCTCGCGCATATCGTCAACCGGCTGTCGCCGCATGTGGTGAAGGAACTGGGGCTTGACACTTCGCTGTTCACCACGGAGCTCGCGCCGAGCGTCGTGCTTAATCCCGAGCGCGGGCCGGCCGTTCTGCGCGGCGCCTATGGCGAAACGATCGATGGCGTGACGCCGGAAGAAGGGAAGGCCTTCGCCGCGATGCGCAAGAAGCTGATGGCACAGGCGAGCATTCTCGGCCGGTTCCTGGCCAAGCGGCCGCCCCGCCCGGGCGAAGCTGCCATCAGGGAATTGCTCGATCTTGGCCTGACGGGACTCAGCCTGATGCGGCAGGGTCGTGACGAGGCCCGCGATTTCGCCCGCATGGCACTGATGAACGTCGCTGATATCGCCGAAGAGTACCTGACCGATGATCGGTTGAAGGCACTGATCGCGTTTGATGCGGTACTCGGCATTCACCTCGGCCCGCGTTCGCCGACCTCGCTGCTCGGCCTTTACTATCGGCTGACAGGCGAGGCTTTGGGCCAGACTGGCGGCCAATTCGTGCCCAGGGGTGGCATGGTGTCGGTCGTGGTGGCGCTCGAACAGGTAGCTAAGCGGCACGGCACCGAAATACGGCTGAATGCGCCGGTCATAAAGATCGTCTCGGACAAGGGCAAGGCGACGGGCGTCATGCTCGCGACTGGCGAAGAGATCGGCGCCAAGGTGATCGTCTCGGCGATCCATCCGCTGACGACGATCAGGCATCTCGTCGCGCCGGGCGAGATCGACACAGGGCTCGCGATGAGCCTCAAGCATATCAGGAGCAAAGGCGACACCGCCAAGCTGCACCTGGCGCTCGACAAGGTGCCGGAATTCCTCGACGTCAGCCAGAACTATCTCAAGGGCAGGCTCGTCATTGCGCGTTCGGTGCGGCACGTCGAGGACGCGTTCAATCCGTCGAAATATGGCGAGTTCTCGCCCGATCCCGTGATGGAGATCACGCTGCCAAGCCTCACCGATCCATCGCTCGCGCCATCTGGGGAAGCGGTGCTTTCGGCCAATGTGCAATATGCGCCTTACGACCTCAAGGAGGGCTGGGAAGCCGGCAAGCCGAAATTTCTCGCCGCAATTATGGCCGTGCTGGAGCGCCATGCGCCCGGCATAAGTGCTTCGGTAAAAGCCAGTGAGTTGTTGACGCCAGTGGATATAGAACGTGACTTCAACATGCCCGGCGGGCACTGGCACCATGGCGAGCTGCAGGTCGATCAATTGCTGATTAACAGGCCGACATTCGCCGTCTCCGGCTATGACACGCCACTCGAGGGCCTCTATCTCGCCAGCGCCGGCAGCCATCCCGGTGGCGGAATTTCCGGCCTGCCCGGGCGCAACGCCGCACGCCACATATTGTCCCGGAGGGGCGCATGAACCAGACCGTACCCATGGGCCGCTGCTCGGGCGACATCCTGACGCCGCTGCTCGAATCGCCGTTCCATCCCCGGCTCGATGCGCTCAACATCAACAACGACTGGTATCACTGGTCTGGATTCAAGGCGCCGCTTACGCTTTCCGACGAGGAACTCGAATATTTCGCGATCCGCTCAACGGCGGCTCTGTTCGATATCTCGCCGATGACCAAATACCGGATCGAGGGCCCTGGCGCCGAAGCCTTCTGCAACCGGCTGACGCTCCGCGATGTACGCAAGCTGGGTGTCGGACGCGTGCATTACACGGCCTGGTGCGACGATCACGGTCATGTGCTGGATGACGGCACGCTGTTCCGGCTCGCGCCCGAGCGCTTTCGGCTATGCTCGCAGGAGCGGCATCTGCCATGGCTGCTCGACAGCGCCGAGGGTTTCGATGTGACGATCACCGACGAGAGCGCGGATATCGCGGGGCTTGCCCTGCAAGGCCCGACGTCATGGGCGGTGCTCCGGGACGCGGGCTTCGAAGGCGTTGACAGGCTGAAGATCTTCCAGCTCGCGGAATTTCCGCATGAGGGCGGTACGGTGGTGATCTCCCGCACCGGCTTTACCGGCGATCTCGGCTATGAGCTGTTCTGCCATCGCGACCAGGCGCTCAGCCTGTGGGATCGGTTGTCAGCGGTCGGCGAGAAGAACCGCATGCGGGCGATCGGCTATGCCGCGCTCAATCACGCACGAATCGAGGCGGGCTTCATCGTCGCCAATGCGGATTTCGTGACCTCCGAGACGGCGCTGCGCGAGGATCGCCTGCGCCTGCCTGACGAGATCGGCCTCGACTGGATGATCGATCTGGAGAAGCCGAACTTCAACGGCCGCAATGCCATCGTCAAGGCGCGCCAGAAGAAGACGCTGAAGCACATCCTTGTCGGTCTGGAAGTCGAGGGCAATGTCGCCGGGCCGCTGTCGCTGATCTATCACAACAGGAAGCACGAGGCAGGGATCGTCACAGCCTCGGCCTGGTCGCCGCTGCTCAAGAAGAACATCGCGATCGCCAGCCTGACGCGGCCCTATGGCGACCGGATCACGGACAGCCTCTGGGTCGAGATCTATGCGCTGCGCGAACTCAACTACTCCAAGCTGATGAAACGGGTGAAGATCGTGCCACGCCCCTTCATCAAGCTCGAGCGCCGCGGTGCCAATCCGCCGGGCGTGATGTGACGCCATGGACGAGGAAACGCTCAGCAACTGGAAACTGATCCTGATGCCGGCCGGTGAGGAATGGTCCGGCCGCGCGCGCTATGCTGCCGCCATGCATTTCTACCGTGCCGGTGAAATGAGCGCCGACGTGCTGGAAATCTACCGCATCTGTTCGCGCATCGATCACGAGGACGCGGTCGATGCGCTGAAGGCCTACAGGATGGGCCATGACTGGATCGCGAAGGTGGAACGGATGCGCGGGGAACTGGGCTAGCTGCGATTCACACGCGGCCGGGATTGCCACAAGCGGCCAATTCTGCGATATTGACTGAACGAACATTCAAAACAAATGCGAGATAGTGTTGCAAAACAATATTTTGCGTTCGAGCGGGACACGAAAGAGAGACTGATATGGCAGCCAAGCGGGAATTTGACGATCTCAACGACAACACCCCCGGCGGCATTGAAGCTCTGGCCGAAAAGCATCTCGTGCAGCCTTGGCCTGTTTCGGGCTCGATCGGCGCCGAAGCGCGCGGCTTCATCGAAAGCAGCGACGGCGTCTATGTGACCGACAATGTCGGCCGCCGTCTCATCGATGGCCCTGCCGGCATGTGGTGCGTGAATATCGGTCACCGCCGCCAGGAGATGGCGCAGGTCATGTATGACCAGGCCATGTCGCTCGGCTACAATTCACCGTGGTATACCACCAACGAGCCCTCGGCGCTTCTTGCACAACGGCTGGCCGGCCATGCGCCCGAAGGGCTCAACCACGTGTTCTTCACGACAGGCGGTTCGGACGCGGTCGAAACGGCGCTGCGCTTCATGCAGTTCTACAACAACGTGAAGGGCCGCCCCAAGAAGAAGCTGATCGTCTCGCGTGAAGGCGCCTATCACGGCTCGACCTATCTCGCCGCATCGCTGAATGGCCGTCCGCGCGACCATGACTGGATGGACAGCGCCAAGCAGCAGGTCCTGAAACTATCCTGCCCCAACCCGTTCCGTCGCCCTGCCGGCATGACGATCGAAGCCTTTACCGATTTCCTGGTCGAGGAATTCCGCACTTTGATCGAGACAACGGGTGCCCACAAGATCGCCGCCTTCATCGGCGAGCCGATCATGGCATCGGGTGGCGTCATCGTTCCGCCGCCCGGCTATTGGCATCGCATGCGGGCGCTGTGCAAGGAAAACGACATTCTCTTCATCATGGATGAAGTCGTCGTCGCCTTCGGCCGGCTCGGCCATGTCTTTTCCGCCAAGGATGTGTTTGGCGTCGAACCGGATATGATCACCTTCGCCAAGGGCGTCACCTCGGCCTATTTCCCGCTCGGCGGCGTGATGATTTCCTCCAGACTGTTCGAGGAGATGCGCCACTCCAACCACAATGACGCGATGTTCGCGCATGGCCTGACCTATTCCAGTCATCCGATCGGCTGCGCGGTGGCGATGAAGAATCTCGACATTCTCGAAGACGGATTGCTCGACTATGCGCAATCGATCTCCGGCTATTTCCAAAGCCGGCTCAAGGCTCTGGAAGACCTGCCGCTGGTGGGCGAGGTGCGTGGCTGCGGCCTGATGGCCGGCATCGAATGCGTGGCCGACCATGCCAGCAACAATCCGTTGACGCTCGATCTCGAAGTGGGCAAACGCATCGACAAGCATTGCCAGGTACTGGGCCTGCTGGTGCGGCCGCTCATCAATATGTGTGTGATGAGCCCGCCGCTGACCATCAGCATTGAGCAGATCGACGAGATGGCCGACATCCTGCGCAAGAGCATTGTGATCACGCAGGACGAACTGGTGCGTGAAGGGCTCTGGAAGGGCTAATCAACCGTTCTCGATAGACCCGCAGGCTGTCCCCGTCGGCCCGAAGGCGCGCCGGGATTTGTCGAATTTGAGCCAGGCCCAGAAGGCGAAACATCCGGCGATTTCGGCGAGGGCCGCGGCGGTGTAGATGAGATAGGTCATCCGGTGCCGGCTTCTGCGTCACGGGCGGGCTTTATGTCGGTTCGGCTGAAATCATTGCCGATGAAGAGAAGTGGGCAATTCTGCTCCTTGGCCAGCGCATAGGCGAAGCAGTCGCCGAAATTGAGACCGGCGGGGTGGAAGCCCTTGCCCCATTGGCGATATGCGGCGCCTGCCTGCCGGGCAAGCGACTCAGTGACCGGTGCGACAACATATGGCAATTCGGCAAGCAGCACTTCGAGTGCCTCGGTAACGTTTCTTCGGGCTGCAACGACGAATGCCTCAGTTAGACTACCGGCCGAAATTAGAACCTCCTTCTGCCGGCTCAAGCACTCATCGCATCCTTCCGCCTCGGGCTCGTCCAATGCAATGGCCATCAGCGCTGAGGTGTCTGCAACTATCACTTCGGTATGCCATATTCATCATAGAGGAAGTCTTGGCTGCGGGCGGCACTTTCACCGGGCGTCATGCTGGCGCGTGCCATGGCTCTGACTTTGGCAAAGAGGGCGCGTTTCTCATCCGGCGTGGTTGCCTTTTTACGGGCGACGGGCTGCAGTCGAATGACTTCCTGGCCGTGGCGAGTCAGCACGATCTCTTCGCCGCTCTCGGCGCGCCTAACGAGGTCGGTCAACTGTGCTTTGGCGTCTGTGACGGAGACCTTCATGACCTCTGTCCCGGAAAATTGATCACCATGATTAAATGGTCCATTCAATGGTCCAAGTCAAGAATGAGGCTCAGCCAAGCATTCGCGCATTGAGTTCAGCGACTTCCTTCTCCTCGGGCGCCTTTTCCAGCGTCATCACCGGCAGCACGCGGCGGAGATGGTCGTGGTGGGTGCGGACGCCGTATTCGAGGTCCGAGAGGTAGAAATTGCCGAAGCTCTTGGATGCCATCGCCTCGTTTGACCAGATCGTGAGCTGGACGTCCTCTGCCAGTGTGTCGCGGTCAATACGCATCTGGAGATAGCGGGCGACCTCCTGTTCGCGGCTTTCGTCCTTGTAGCGATAGACGGCGCCGCGTAGCATGGTCTCATTCTTCGTGATCGGGAACTCCTGGTAGAACTGCACGGTCTCCGGCGTCACCGCAATCACGCAATTCGGAAAGAGGCCGTAATAGATCCACGCCTTCTTCAGCCGTTCCGGCAGACGCCGATTGTCCTGGCTGATCCTGACGTAGTTGCGCACGCTCCAGCGGCGGCCGGCATGGGGATTATAGGTCGCGAAGGAACGGCAGATGCCGTTGACGAAGGGCTCGTCGTAATATGTCTGGCCATAGAGATCCTGCAGCGCCGGATGCGCCATGGCGACGTGGTAGCCTTCATTGTCGACGTCGCGCACGGATTTCCAGTTCACCGGCGTCTTTTGAGTGAACATTTCGCCTGATGGCACCATGGTCTCGGGCTGGTAGTGGCGGAGTTCGTCGGCGAAGGGCGCCATGAGCTCTGCGACAGAGGGTTGCGGCCCCTTGGCGAAGCGGATGAAGATGAAACCCATCCAGGTCTCGGTATCGAGCGGAGTCAGGCCAAACTCGACCTTGTCGAGCGGCGGGAAGGAATTGGGGCGCGAAGGCCCGCGCAGCGTGCCGTCAAGATTGTAGACCCAGCCATGGAAGGGACAGACCAGCGCATTGCGGCATTTGCCGTGCTCGTCTGCAACGAGGCGCGAGCCGCGATGTTTGCAGATATTGTGGAAGGCTCTGACCTCCCCATCCTGGCCGCGCAGGATCAGCGCCCGTTCGCCGACGATATCCATCGTGAGGTAGCTGCCGGTTTCGGGAAGGTCGGAGATATGGCAGGCGATCTGCCAGTGTTCACGGAACACATGCTGCTTTTCGAGCTCGAGCATGGCATCGGAATGGTAGGTCCAGCCGGGTAGCCCGCGGCGATCCCAATCGTTCGGGACATTCAAATCGCGGACAATCTCGTTCATAATGGCCTCTTATTTGCTGAATGTTCATTCAATAAAATCACATTTTCCTATAATTTGGAATAGGTTGCGCGAAAAATTCGTGGAAAGATAAAGTAGGCCGTGAACCAAAGTGCCTAGCTGGCGCCGCAAAAAGCCGAGCCTGTTCAACGGGATATCAGGGCCGTGATGCCCGGGTGGAGCCGCGAAAAATCAGCCTGCCGACGTGTGGCTTCCGGCTTCCTCGTTCAGCCATTTCATGAACAGCATGGCCTCGGCCGTCATCCGCTTGCCGCCCTGCGCCTGGACGACGTAATGCGATTCCTCGACGGGGAGCGATGCCTGGATGGGTCTCTCCAGACGGCCGTCGAGAATATAGGCCTCGGCGAGACCATCGAGAACGATGGCCGGGCCGACGCCGGATGCGGCCATTTCCAGCGCCGAAATCGTCGTGTCGATATTCATGCCGGGTGCGGGTGGCAGCACGAAACCTGCGGAGAGCGCCAGCCGTTGCCAGAGATTTTCATAGCCGGTGACATGGATCAGCATCCGGTTGGCGACCAGCGATTTCAGCCGTGCCGCATCGTCATCGCCCTCCGCCATGCCGGGTTTGCAGACGACGATGACATTGTGGCGCAGCAGCAGCGTCGACTTGACGCCGGACCATTTGCCGTCGCCGAAACGAATGTCGATGTCAGCCACTTCCTCGCTGGAGGCCGGCGCCCAGACGATAGTCGAGATCCGTAGCGAAATGTCCGGCCATAGTTTCTGGAACTTCGGCAGGCGCGGCGCGAGCCACAGGGCCAGCAACGAGATCGGTGCGCGTATGGTCAGCATTCGCTTACCAACCGGTCCGAAGAGACCGGCGGTCGCGGCGGCCAGTTCATCGAAACTGTTGCGCAGCGGCGGCAGGTAGGCGGCGCCGATGTCGGTCAGTCGCAGGCTGCGCGGCAGGCGCTCGAACAGCACGACGCCGAGATGCTTTTCCAGCGACCTGACCTGATGGCTGACGGCGGCCTGAGTGAGGTTCAGTTCTGCGGCGGCCAGCGTGAAGCTTTGGTGACGCGCGGCAGCCTCAAAGGCGCGCAGCCAGGCGAGCGGCGGAAGCTGGTAGCCTGCGAAAGGGTTGTGCTCGTTCATTCTGTCCGTGGGGGCGGGCGGTTTCGTGCCGGACTCTAACCAGAGATTTTCCATTCCGCTAGGCCTTCTCGTCTTCCATCAGCCAAGCGGCCGCGCGGGATGCCACCATCATAACAGGCGCATTGGTGTTGCCCGAGATAATCGAGGGGAAAACCGAGGCGTCCGCGACCACCAGCCCATCGATCCCGTGCACGCGCAGGCGCTGATCGACCACCGAAGTCAGCGGATCGCTGCCCATCCGCGCCGTACCGCAAGGGTGATAGACCGTGCCCGAGCGATTGCGGAAATCCTGGATCAGGTCCTCATCGCTTTGCACCGAAGGCCCGGGCACCAGTTCCTCGACCGTAATTTCAGCGAGCGCGGGCTGCGCCGCAAGGCGGCGGATGAGTTTGACGCCCGCGAGCATGCCGTTGAGGTCGGCTTTGGTTGAATAGGCATTGGCGCGGATTGCGGGATGTTGGGACGGATCGGCTGAACGGATGAGGATGCTGCCCCGAGATTGCGGCTTGGTGCTCGATATGCCGATCGCATAGCCGGGAAACAGATCAGGCTCCAGCAGCGGCCGTGTGCCGGTGCGTGCGGTCACCGTGCTGATCGCCTGGAAATAAAGCTGGGTGTCCGGACGTTCGATGCTCGGCCGGGAGCGGACGAAGCCGCCGCCCTGGTTGAGGCTGAGGCTCAAAGGGCCGGAGCCGGCCAGCAAGAACTGCATGCCGGCGCGCAGCTTGCCCCACCAGGGCCGCAGCAACTGGTTCAGCGTCGGAATGTTGGCCTTGAATGTGTAATTGATGCCGAGGTGATCCTGCATGTAATGGCCGACAGCCGGACTGTCGCGCTGCACTTCGATCCCAAGCGACTTCAGATGCTCCGCCGGGCCGACGCCGGAGAGCTGCAGCAATTGTGGCGTATTGATCGCACCGGCTGCGAGGATGACGGCGCGGTTGGCATTCAACATTCGCCGCGCGCCGCGATGGTCGATCTCGATCCCCGTCGCGCGCTCGCCGGTGAACACCACCCTCGTCGCGTGAGCGCCGGTGACCAGCGTCAGGTTCGCGCGCTTGAGGGCCGGCCGCAGGAAGGCCCGGGCGGCCGACATGCGCCATCCACCCTTGGTGTTGACCTGGTAAATGCCGACGCCTTCCTGCTGCGGCCCGTTGAAATCGGGATTGACGGGGAAGCCGGCCTCCCTTCCGGCGCGGACGAAGCGTTCGGTCAGAAGTTGGGGCCTGCGGCTGGCGTCCGTGATATGGACGGGACCACCTTTGCCGCGAAGATCACTCTCTCCGGCTTCATTGTGTTCGAGGGCCTTGAAGAAGGGCAGGACATCCGCGAACGACCATCCGGGATTGCCTGCTTCTGCCCAGTCGTCGTAGTCGCGCCGGTCGCCGCGAATCCAGACCATGGCATTGATCGAGCCGCAGCCGCCGAGCAACTTGCCGCGCGGCCAGAAATCGCGCTGGCCGTTCAGGCCGGGATCCGGCTCGGCGTAGTAGTTCCAGTTGATCGTCTTGTCGTAAAAGGTCTTGCCGTAGCCGAGTGGCATCTGGACGAAGAATTTCCTGTCCGTGCCGCCGGCCTCGACGATGGCGACGGTGTGTTTGCCGTCGCGGCTCAGCGCTTCTGCCAGCACACAACCGGCCGAGCCTGCGCCGACAATGACATAGTCGAAGACCGCGCCGTTGAGCTCCATCAAAGCTCTGCCGGGAAGCCGGGGGCGCGAAGATCGGTGCCGGTGGCATCTTCGAGCAGCTTGACAACCTGGCTCGACCACGCGCCGCCGCCATAGGCTGCCTTGGCTCGGATGAAGGTCTGCATCGCGTGTCCCGCCAGATCGAGCGGCACGCCGAAATCCTTGCCGAAACCGAGTGCGAAGCCGAGGTCCTTGACCGCGAGATCCATCGTGAAGTTGATATTGTAGCTGCCGTTGAGGATCACCTGGCCTTCGGTCTCGTGGACGAAGGAGTTGCCGGAGGAGGCCTTGATAATGTTGAAGGCGTCGGTGAGGTCGATGCCGCCTTTTTTGGCCAGCATCAGCGCTTCGCCGGTGGCGATCAGGTGAATGAAGGCCAGCATGTTGGTGATGACCTTGATTACCGCCGCCTTGCCGAGATCGCCGGCATGGAAGATCTCACCGCCCATGGCCGCAAGTGCCGGCTTGTGCAGTTCGAACAGATCCTTGTCACCACCGGCGATAACCGTGATCTCGCCGCTTGCCGCCTTGTGGACGCCGCCGGTGACGGGCGATTCCATCATCCGCACGCCATGTTCAGCGGCGCGGGCAGCCAAACGTGTGATATCGTTATGGTCGAGCGTGCTCATCTCGATCCAGGTGCCGCCCGTTTTCAGGCCGGAGAGGATGCCGCGCGGTCCGGTCAGAACCGCCTCGGAGATCTTCGGCGACGGCAGGCAGGTGATGACGCAATCGACGGCTTCGGCGAGCGCCTGCGGGTCGTCCGCCCATTTCGCGCCGTCCTTCAAAAGCGTCTTTGCATTGGCCTTGTCGAGATCGTTGACGTTGAAGTCGAAGCCAGCCTTCAGGAGACTGCCTGCGAGATAGCGGCCGAGGTGGCCGAGCCCGATAAAGCCGTAGCGCATAGTTCCCCCGCAAGCCCGTCGCAAACAAAAGAAATGCATATTCCGAGGGGCTGATATTTTTGTGCAATCGGATGTTATCCTATTTCCTCTTGCGGGGTATTCCCCTTTTCATACAAAAATAAACGATACAAAGCGCCGCAATCCTTTGTTTGCGCCAAGGCTGGGCAAAGGGGCAAATCCGGGGCACTATCTGTTCGCCCGGCATCATTTAGCGCCGGTCAAGCATGGTTTCGGAGGGTCTCGATGTCTGAACTGCCTTCAACAGCAAGGGTAGTGATTATCGGCGGCGGTGCGGTGGGGGCGTCGAGCCTCTATCATCTAGCCAAGGCCGGCTGGACCGACTGCATCCTGCTTGAGAAGAACGAATTGACCGCGGGTTCGACATGGCATGCGGCCGGCAACGTGCCGACCTTCTCATCGTCCTGGTCGCTGATGAACATGCAGCGTTATTCCGCAGGCCTCTATCGTGGACTTGGCGCGGAGGTCGATTATCCCATGAACTATCATGTGACGGGGTCGGTCCGGCTCGGTCACTCCAGGGAGCGCCTGCAGGAGTTCAAGCGCGTCGTCGGCATGGGCCGCTACCAGGGCATGGAGCTCGACATTCTGTCGCCTAGCGAGATCAAGTCGCGCTATCCCTTCGCCGAGACGCATGATCTGACCGGCGCGCTCTACGATCCGAATGATGGCGATATCGATCCGGCACAGTTGACCCAGGCGCTCGCCAAGGGCGCACGCGACATGGGCGCGAAGGTCGTCCGCTTCTGCCCGGTCACCTCGGTGCGCCGCGAGAATGACGAATGGGTCATCGTCACGCCGAAGGGCGAGGTGCGCTGCGAATATGTCGTCAATGCTGCCGGCTATTATGCCCGCGAGGTCGGCAAGATGTTTGGCCGCGACGTGCCGATGATGGTGATGAGCCATCAATACATGCTGTTCGACACGATCCCCGAACTGGAAGCCTGGTCGAAGGAGGCTGGCCACAAGCTGCCGCTGCTGCGCGATGTCGATAGCTCCTACTATCTCCGCCAGGAGAAATACGGCATGAATCTCGGGCCGTACGAGAAGAACTGCAAGGCGCATTGGGTGACGAAAGACGACCCGATGCCGGAGGATTTCTCCTTCCAGCTCTTCCCCGATGACCTCGAGCGGCTGGAATGGTATCTCAACGATGCGATCGAGCGTGTGCCGATCCTCGGCACCGCAGGTCTTTCCAAGATGATCAACGGACCGATTCCTTACGCGCCGGATGGCAATCCGCTGATTGGGCCGATGCCCGGCGTGCCGAATGCCTTCGAGGCCTGTGTCTTCACCTTCGGCATCTGCCAGGCCGGCGGTGCCGGCAAGGTGCTGGCGGAATGGGTGATGCATGGCGAGACAGAGTGGGACATGTGGTCCTGCGATCCGCGCCGCTACACGAATTACACCGACCCGCAATATTGCATCGACAAAGGCATGGAAATCTATGGCCATGAATATGCCATGCATTTTCCCAAGCACTATTGGCCGGCCGGTCGCGACCGCAAGCATTCGGCGATCCACGACCGGATCAAGGCGCTCGGCGCGCAGTTCAAGGCCTATAACGGCTGGGAGCGCGCCATGTGGTACGCCAAGCCGGGCGACGACACATCCGAAGCCGCGACGCAGACCTGGAACCGCAACGGGCCGTGGTCGCCGCGTATCGAGGCAGAATGTCTCGCGGTGCGTGATACTGCCGGCATTCTCGATCTCCCCGGCTTCTCGCGTTTCCGCGTCAAGGGGCCCGGCGCCACAGAATGGCTAAAGGGTCTGATCACCGGCCGCGTGCCGAAGCCGGGCCGTATCGGGCTCGCCTATTTTTCCGACGACAAGGGCCGGATCGTCACGGAAATGTCTGTCATGATGCTGGACGAGGATTTCTTCTTCCTGATCACGGCGGCGGCGGCACAGTGGCATGATCTCGAATGGCTGACGAAGCATATGCCTGCAAATGCGGCCTTCACGATCGATGATGTGACCGAGCAGTTCTCTTGCCAAATCCTTACGGGACCGAACGCACGCGCGATCCTCGCCGAAGTCACCGATGCCGATCTGATGAAGCCATGGCTGACGCATCAATCCTGCCAGATCGCTGGCATCTGGCTGCAGCTCGTTCGTGTCTCCTTCGCCGGTGAACTCGGCTGGGAACTGCATACCAAGGTAGAGGACACGCCCGCCGCCTTCGACGCCGTCTGGGCGGCCGGCCAGAAGCATGGCCTGACTCCCTTCGGCATGGAGGCACTCGACTCGCTTCGCATCGAGAAGGGCTATCGCGCCTGGAAGGGCGATCTCTCCACAGACTACACGATATTGCAAGGCGGGCTCGACCGCTTCGTCGATTGGTCGAAACCCAGTTTCAAGGGCAAGCCGGCGCTGGAGCGGGAGAAGCAGCAGGGTGTCACCAAGCGTTTCGTGACACTGGTCGTCGATGCCAGCGATCGTGATGCACCTTATATGTCGACGCTCTGGCATGGCGACGAAGTGGTCGGCGAGACGACCTCGGGCAACTGGGGCTACCGGATCGGCAAATCAGTGGCGCTCGGCATGCTGCGTGCCGATCTCGCGGTGCCTGGTACGGAAATCGAGGTCGAGATATTCGGCGACAAGCACCGGGCGGTGGTCCAGGAAGACAAGCCGCTCTTCGATCCCGACAATGAAAGGCTGCGTGCATGAAGAAGCCCATCCCCTCAAAGGCGCGCGCCGTCATCATCGGCGGTGGTGTGTCGGGCTGTTCCGTGGCGTATCACCTTGCCAAGCTCGGCTGGACCGATGTGGTTCTGCTCGAACGCAAGCAGTTGACCTGCGGCACGACTTGGCATGCGGCGGGCCTGATCGGCCAGATGCGCGGAAGCCTGAACATGACGCGGCTCGCGAAATATTCCGCCGATCTCTACGTCAAGCTCGAGGCGGAGACCGGCATCGGCACCGGCATGAAGCATAACGGCTCGATGACAATGGCGCTGACGGAGGAGCGCAAGCAGGAGATCTACCGCCAGGCCTCGCTGGCCCGCGCCTTCGACATCGATGTTCGGGAGATTTCGCCTCAGGAAGCCAAGGAGATGTATCCGCATCTCAACATCGGCGATATCAAGGCCGCTGTTCACCTGCCGCTCGACGGCCAGTGCGACCCGGCCAACATCGCCATGGCGCTCGCCAAGGGTGCGCGGCAGAACGGCGCGACGATCATCGAAGGCGTCAAGGTCACCGGCGTAAACCACAAGAGTGGCCGCGTGGTCAGCGTCACCTGCGATCAGGATGGCGAGACCTACACGATCGAGACCGAGAATGTCGTCAACGCAGCGGGCATGTGGGGACGCACGCTCGCCAACATGTCCGGTGTCACAGTACCGCTTCATGCCTGCGAGCATTTCTACATCGTCACCGAACCGATCCCGGGCCTCAGGCAACTCCCGGTTCTGCGGGTGCCGGATGAATGTACCTATTACAAGGAGGACGCCGGCAAGATGCTGATCGGCGCCTTCGAGCTCAAGGCCAAGCCTTGGGGCATGGAGGGAATCCGCGAGGACTTTTGCTTCGACCAGTTGCCGGAGGATTTCGACCATTTCCAACCAATTCTGGAAATGGCGATCAACCGCATGCCGATGCTGGAGACCGCCGGCATCCACACCTTCTTCAATGGTCCCGAGAGCTTTACGCCGGACGACCGTTACTATCTCGGCGAGGCGCCGGAACTGAAGGGCTACTGGGTCGCCGCTGGCTACAACTCCATTGGCATCGTCTCCTCCGGCGGCGCAGGAATGGCGCTCGCGCAGTGGATGAACGACGGCGAGCCGCCCTTCGACCTCTGGGAAGTCGATATCCGCCGCGCCCAGCCGTTCCAGAAAAACCGGGCCTATCTCAAGGAGCGTGTCTCCGAGACTCTCGGTCTGCTCTATGCCGACCACTTCCCTTACCGCCAGATGGCAACCGCCCGAGGCGTGCGCCGCTCGCCGCTGCATGAGCATCTGAAGGCACGCGGCGCGGTGTTCGGTGAAGTCGCCGGCAACGAGCGCGCCAACTGGTTTGCGCGGGATGGCCAGGAGCGGGATTACAAATACAGCTGGAACCGCCAGAACTGGTTCGAGAACCAGAAAGACGAACATCTCGCCGTGCGCAACGGGGTTGGCCTCTTCGACATGTCGTCCTTTGGCAAAATCCGGGTCGAAGGCCGCGACGCCATGGCCTTCCTCAACCGCCTCTGCGCCAACCAGATGGATGTTGCCACCGGCCGTATCGTCTATAGCCAGATGCTGAACCACAAGGGCGGCATCGAGAGCGACCTGACAGTCACGCGGCTGTCAGAAAACGTGTTCTTCCTCGTCGTGCCGGGCGCAACACTGCAGCGTGATTTGGCCTGGCTGCGGAAGAATCTCAGCTCGGACGAGTTCGTCGTTATTACGGATGTGACCGCCGGCGAGGCCGTGCTCTGCGTCATGGGTCCGAAGTCGCGCGAATTGATGCAGAAGGTCAGCCCCAACGATCTCTCAAATGCGAGCCACCCCTTCGCCACGTCGCGGGAGATCGAAGTCGGCATGGGTATCGCCCGTGCGCACCGCGTCACCTATGTCGGCGAACTTGGCTGGGAGCTCTATGTATCGTCCGACCAGGCCGCGCATGTGTTCGAGGCGCTGGAGGAAGCGGGCGTAGATGTCGGCCTCAAGCTCTGCGGGCTGCATACGCTCGATAGCTGCCGCATCGAAAAGGCCTTCCGCCATTTCGGCCACGATATCACCGATGAGGATCATGTGCTGGAGGCGGGACTCGGCTTTGCCGTGCGGCTCAACAAATCCGATTTCATCGGAAGGGAAGCGGTGTTGCGCAAGCAGGAGGCTGGCCTCAAGCGACGCATGCTGCAATTCAAGCTCGATGACCCCCAGCCGCTGCTCTTCCATAACGAGGCAATCGTGCGCGACGGCAAGATCGTGTCGATCGTCACCTCGGGCAATTACGGCCATCATCTCGGCGGTGCCATCGGTCTCGGCTATGTCCCCTGCGAAGGCCAGAGCGAAGCCGAGGTGCTGGGCTCGAAATACGAGATCGAGATTGCCGGCACGCGGGTACCCGCGACAGCATCCGTCGCGCCGATGTATGATCCGAAGTCTGAGAGGGTGAGGGCATGATCTCGACCCCTGACATGAAGTGGCAGCAATCGCGTTACACATATCCTCGCGAAACATAGGAGGATATCATGCTCGCAGAACGCCACAGGAAATTTCATGAACTTCATCAGCAGGGATGCTTCGTCATCCCGAACCCCTGGGACATGGGCTCGGCAAGGATGATGGCGGCCTCGGGCGCTGTTGCGCTCGCCACCAGCTCCGCAGCCTTCGCCTTCACGCTCGGCCGGCCGGATATGGGCGGGGTTACGCGCGACGAAGCGCTCAGGCATGCCGAGGATATCGTGCGCGCCACAGCCCTGCCGGTGTCGGGCGATTTCGAGAACGGCTTTGCGGATGCGCCCGACGATGTTGCCGAGACGATCCGGCTTGCGGCCGAGGCCGGCCTCTCGGGCTGTTCGATCGAAGACACTGAGATGACCGACGGCAATCCGGCTTATGACTTCGAGCTTGCTGTCGATCGCATCGCGGCCGCAGCGGATGCCGCGCGCTCGCTTCCGCATCCCTTCATGCTCTGCGCCCGAGCAGATGGCGTGATGAACGGCGTCTATCATCTCGATGAAGGCATTCGCCGCATCCAGGCTTTCGAGCAGGCGGGTGCCAATCTCGTCTACATTCCGGTGCCGGCGGGACCGGAGGAACTCAAGCGCGTCATCGCCTCGGTGAAGGCATCGGTCAACGCACTGGCGGCAGGGCCGCTGACCAAACTATCGGTCAAGGAGATCGCTGCGATTGGCGCCCGGCGTATCTCGCTCGGTTCGATGATCGCCCGGGTTACACATGCGGCAATCGCCGAACAGATGGACGCCATCATGAAGGATGGCGATTTCACGAAACTTTCGGCGGCGGCTTCGGGTAGCAAGATCGATGCCATGCTCATCGCCGGGTCGAATATGGAGAATCAGAATGAATGAAGTCGTCCTGACGCGGCGGACTGGCGGGCGCGCCGCGCGCGTTGCCGCCCGTTCCGCACCCTTGGCGGAAAACCTGCGCCCGGTCCGACCGGGCCTTCCCGGCGGCCAGTACAAGCCGCTGAGCGAAGCCTCGGTCAAGCGCATCCATGGGGCAGCACTTGAGGCGCTTGAGGTGATCGGCCTGTCGCAGGCTCCTCAAACTGGTATCGATGCGATGACCAGGGCTGGCGCCATTTTCGGCGAAGATGGCCGGCTTCGGTTCCCGCGCGCGCTGGTCGAGGACATGCTGGCCAAGGCCGCACGCGGCATCACGCTCTATGGCCGCGAGGACAAGTTCAACCTGGACTTGTCGGGCACCAAGGTCCACTTCGGCACGGCCGGCGCCGCCGTGCATGTCGTCGATGTCGAAAAACGTGAATATCGCGAGTCGACCTCTCATGATCTGCTGGCAGCCTCCAAGCTCGTCCATCATCTCGACAATATCCATTTCTTCCAGCGCGCGATGGTCTGCCGGGACGTGGTCGACAATCTGCAGATGGACATGAACACGCTCTATGCCTGCTGCGCGGGTACGACCAAGCATGTCGGAACGAGTTTCTCCGAGCCGAGCCACGTCGCCGATGGCTTCGAGATGCTGCACATGATCGCCGGTGGCGAGGATAAGTGGCGGGCACGTCCTTTCGTCTCCAACTCCAATTGCTTCGTCGTGCCGCCGATGAAATTCGCCACCGAAAGCTGCGAGACGATGGAGCATTGTATCCGCGAAGGCATGCCGATCCTGCTGCTTTCCGCAGGACAGGCTGGTGCGACGGCGCCCGCGCCGCTGGCGACCGCAATCGTTCAGGCCGTGGCGGAATGCCTGGCCGGTGTCGTTTATGTCAATTCCATAGCCCCCGGCCATCCGGCGATCTTCGGCACATGGCCCTTCGTCTCGGACCTGCGCACTGGCGCGATGTCGGGCGGTTCGGGTGAACAGGGTCTGTTGACGGCCGGTTGCGCCCAGATGCATCAGTTCTATGGCCTGCCGGGCGGCGCCGCCGGTGGCATGTCAGACTCCAAGCTGCCTGATATGCAGGCGGGCTGGGAGCAGGGCATCCTCAACGTGCTGGCGGGGCTCTCGGGCCTCAACATGGTCTATGAATCGGTCGGCATGCACGCGTCGCTGCTCGGCTTCTGCCTGGAATCGCTGGTGCTCGGCGATGACATGC
>Ga0164290_1001564_pt1 | contig 30348 bp, 32 predicted proteins | sample Micstemetagenome_FD_108782 | JGI IMG/M metagenome (GOLD analysis project Ga0164290, IMG submission 108782) | Contaminated culture microbial community from soil near Moab, Utah, USA - Microcoleus steenstrupii SON62 (Illumina Assembly) | ecosystem: Environmental > Terrestrial > Soil > Soil crust...
GCCGCAGCAAAAAACTCCGCCGCTTTGCGGCGCCCCGGCCGGGGCGCCGCAAAGCGGAACAAACCGAGGAGACTGTCAGGCATGTATCCGGTCTGTAGTGTCCGACATGTATCCGGTTGCACACGCATGTCGCGCCGCTCGGACATCTGAACAGCCCCGCCCAGCGTCGCCCGATCAAAATACACACGCAGCGCGTCGCGCTTGCCCTCCCGCACCAGCGCCTCCGCCGTGCGACCGCCAAAGGCGGCAAGCGGCTCCGTGCGAAACCAGATCAGCGCCTTCTCCTCGCCGCCGGCCCAGGCCGCGATGCGCCGGATGACCTCCCGTGCATCGGAATTGACCGGGGCAGGTCAGCGCTTCAGATCCTTCATCAGCGCCTCAGGCGTCTTGAACCGCTTGCCGCCACCGGCCTCGATCTCCCGTATGGCCGCTGCCGTCTTGCGGTTCGGCACCTTCCCTCCGACAGGCGGGTGTTTGCCACGAACTCCGCCGTCAGCGGTCGCGCTGCCGGCCACCTTCATGGTAGGATCAACCATCTTCTGCTGCCCCTCCTTGCACGTCCGGATCGCAACATCCGGGCAACCATCCGGGCCTGGGAAGATGCCGGCCGCGACCAGGCTCCCCCTCGGTTCCAAGGCCTGGGCAGGATACGGTCCGTCAACCGGCGGCCATCCCGGGGAGGCCTCCCCGGGATGGCCACTCCTTACGGAGCAGACAAACCCAACCCAACCAACAACACGCGAGGGCAGGGAGGGGACGATTCCTCGTACGATCAGCTTGCCCTGAAGCCTCTCATATGCACGATCACAGCATGCGAACGAAGTTCGAGAACGATCTGCTGGAAGGTCTGCGCGACGCGGTCGCCCATGCGAGCGGCGAGAACCGCCCCGGCCGCCGCCTGCGTGTCGCGCAGGTGCAGGTGTCGGACGTCGGCCCTCAACCCACAGGTTCAGGTGAGGCGCAGGGCGATCAAGAGCGCCACGACGCCTGATCCTTCGGCAGTCGTCCGCCCGGATCGTGGACAACCACGCTGTGCGGCAGGTCGGCACCCCAGCGCCACAGTACCAAATTCGCCATGTCCGGGCGGGCGCCGGGCGCAAAGGAGGGTGTCAGGATACCGGCAGCGCCTTTCCCCCTCAGGGCTTCAGCAATGCGCCATGACGGCGGTGTTTTCCCGCTGGCGCGGTCATAGGCCCATGCACAAGCCATTTCCGCCAGCGCGACCTTCTCAGACTTCCGCCCGGCCTCCGTCCGCAGATCCACCAGATCGGCGACGTTGACGTTGTAGGCGCAGATGGTCAGCGGATCGAAGCGGTGGCCGAAACCGTGCCCCATTTCCAGCAGCATGCCCTCGACGCTGAGCGCGAGGTAAAGCGCCGGCACACCGACCGGATTGAACCGTCCGCCCTTTGCGGCGGCGCCGTCGCCGGAGATCGGCGCCCAGGCCCATTTCGGGTCATGCGCCCGATACCCGGTACCTTGCCATCTCAAGCGAAGCCGCCCGTCGCCACATGATCGAGATAGTCTCGGACGGCGGCCGCCTTGCCTTCCTTCACTAGCGCTTCCGCCGTGCGGCCACCGAAGGCCGCCAGCGGCTCCGCCCTGTACCAGGCCATAGCCTGCTTCTCGCCGCCGGCCCAATCGGCAATGCGGCCGACGATCTCCAGCATCTCGGTCGCACGAGACTGGGCCTTCGGTGCATGCAGGCGGGCGGCGCGATAGACGGTCTCGCGCGTCAGCCCGATCGTCTCGGCGATCTGCTGCTTCGACATGCCGAAGCGCTCCGCCACCCGATCGACCGAGATATGCCCGCTGGTGTCATAGAGTGAGGCAACCAGCCGGCCGCCGCGGTTGGTCGCGGACGCGGCCGCTAGGGCCTTGGATCGAGGTTTCGTCTTGTGCTTGTCTTTGGCCAAGGCAGCTGAGGCCGACTTGGTGGCAGGGGCCTTCTGCGTTCGCGCCATGTTTGTCACCTTAAAAGCCATATTCCTATGGCAATGAATATGGCAATACGTTTCGTATTGTCCAGCTTAGCGACGATCGCTGAGGATGAAGTGTTATGTCGTCTGCACCAATCGTTCTTACCGCTAGGCGCGTCGTCTACTATCATGAGAATGATGAAACAGCGTTCTTCGAATGGCTGGCACGGATGCCATTTGTCGAGAGTTTCGAAGGCGCGGGTTGGGATTTGTGGATCACGCTGAAGCGAAAACCTAACCAGTATGACCTGCGAGAACTGCTGGCATTTTTCCAGCGCTACAAGATCGATATGAAGCAATTGGCTAGGTTCGAGAACAGTCGGAACCGAACTTGGTTTCGCGATCCAAAAAAATACTGGTATCGGCGTGTTTTCGGTACGCCGTAACTACCCCAACCCCCGCGTCACAAACGGCCCCAAAAAATTCGCCACCGGCAGCGGCAGCTTCTTCCAGGCCGCGATGAACAGTTGGTACTTCGGGTTCAGCGGGTTGTTCTCCGGCACCTTCTCCAGCGTGCGGAGCTTGTACTCGTAGGCGAGGAAGGTGGGCTCGAAGCCCCAGTTCTTCTTGTAGGCGAAGGCCCCGGTGCCGGCCTTGCTGCGGCCGAAATCGAACAGCCGGGCGCCGCGCTCCTCGGCCGCCTTGCACATCACCTCGTAATACATGAGGTCGTATGAGCCGTTGCCGCGCGCCGCCGGCGTGCCGCCGCCGTAATAGGGCAGCACCTGGTCGCGGAAATGGAAGTTCATCACCGAGGTGATGGCGGCCCCGCTCTCGTCCTCCACCGTGGCGATCGAACAGTCCGGCCCGAACACCCGGTGCAGGTTGACGAAATAGCGCTTGGGGAAGACCGGCGTGCCGAGGTTGCGCACGCTCTCGGCATAGATGGCGAACTGCCGGTCCACGGTGGCGTCCTCCACCATCTTGAGCTTGCCCTGGTCGAGCGCCTTCCGCACCACCGCGCGCTGCTTCCTGGGGATGGCGAGCAGGTTCTTCTGCCGGTCGGCCACGATCGGGCGGCGGAACACCGCATAGAGATCGGTCTTCGCCGGCCAGTCGGCATGCGTCTGCGTGGGGCTGCGGTATTCGAGATAGGCGGCCCCGGTTTCTTCGAGCAGCTTCAGGGCCTCGGCGTCCAGCGCGGCGCGGGCGCGCTCGTCCGCCACCGCCGGCCCGCCCTCCACGCAGAAGGCGGTCGAGATCAGCCCGTTGCCGAAGACGAAATGCTTCTGATGCGCGAGCGGCAGCACGCCCAGGATCCGCCCGTCCTCTTCCGCCATCAGGAAATAGGTGCTGTGGCCGAAGCTCTTCTCGATCACCTCTTTCCAGCCGAAGCGGTGGAAGAAGGTGGCGGCGGGGCAGGCGGCGACGAAGGCGTCCCAGCGGGTGGCGTCGCCGGGCGCGGCGCGGCGAACGGTGATGCTCATGGCTTCAGGGGGCCAGGTCGGCGGCGAAGGCCTGGTCCATCCGGCCCCAGCGGAACTCGGTGAGGAGGCGGGCGATCTTGCCTTCCATCCGCTCCAGGTTGGTGTAGTGGCGGAGGCGAGACTTCAACCCCGCCTCCTTCTGCACCGGCTGATCGGGGTCGATCTCCCAGGGATGGAAATAGAACATGCTGGGCTTGCCGTCGCGCTCGTTCACCCGGCGATAGTGCCAGGCCGACAGCGCATAGGGCAGCAGCCGGAACCAGCCGCCGCCGCCGCAGGGGATCTTCTTCCCCGCCACCAGGTTGGTGGTCACCGGCAGCTCGACGATGCGCCCCAGGCCTTCTTCCGGCCGGAAGGCGAAGCGCGGCGCCTCGGGCATGCCGTAGATGTCGTGCTTCACCGGATAGACCGACGAGCTGTAGCGATAGCCGGCCTCGGCCAGCACCTCGAAGGCCCACAGGTTCTTCGCCCCGATGGAGAAGCTGGCGGCCCGATAACCGTTCACCGCCGCGCCGCCGGTGTCTTCCAAGAGCTTCTTCGAACGCGTCACGTCGTCCCGGAAGGTGGCGGGGTCCTGCCCGTCGGCACGGAAATGCGCCATGCCGTGGCTCGCCACCTCGTGGCCCTCGTCCACCATGCGGCGGATGAGCGCCGGGAAGCGCTCGGCCACCCAGCCCAGCGTGAAGAAGGTGCCCTTGACGCCGTGATCGGCATAAAGCTGCAGCACCTTCTCGGTGTTGCGCTCGACGCGCGGCGTGTGCTTGTCCCAGTCGGCCCGGTCGATATGCCCGAAGAAGGCCTGCACCTGGAAGTAATCCTCCACGTCGCAGGTCATGGCGTTCAGGATGCGGCTTTCCTGGGCCGTGGCAGTGGCGGCGGCGGTCTTCGGCTGGTCGAGAAGGTCAGCGGGCATCCTGTGCCTCCTGCGGTCGGCCGCGTTCCAGAAGGGCGGCGGCGAGCCCTATGGCCCGGCGCAGCATCGCCTCCTGCGCGGCGAGCTTCCGCTCCAGACTATCCAGCCTGGGGTCCAAGTCACGCGTGTTGCCGGGCGGTGTCATGCCGGCGACAGCCTCCTCCATCGCGGTTAAGCGACCCTTCACGTCCTCGATCAGCCCGGCGGGCGGCGTCTGGCGCTGGCTCGATTCGATCTGCGACAGCCGCCGCGACAATGCCTCCACCGCGGCCGCGTCGATGCTCTCGCCGCCGGCGGGGGCAGGGGCGGGCGGGGCGTTCTCCAGCTGCGCCAGCCGCGCCTCGAGCGCGGCGACATAGGTGAGCGGCGCACCGCCGTCGCGCTGCTCCAGCGCCTGCAGCCGCTCGGCAAGGCCCGTCGGCGCGCCGGCCTTCTCCAGCGCGTCCAGACGGCGGCCGATCGACCGCTCGTCGGCGCGCAGCGTCTTCTCCAGCTTGCCGATGCGCTCCACCAGGTCGGCCGGCTGCGCGGCGAGGCGCAGTTCCAGCGCCTCCAGCCGCCCGTTCTCCGGCCCCGCCGGCGCGCCCTCGGGCGGCCGGTTCTCCAGCGCGGCAAGCCGGCGCTCCAGCCCGCCCAGATCCGCCGGCGCCACCATGCCGGCCAGCCGCCGTTCCAGCGCCTCGATCCGGCTCGTGTCGGGCGGCGGCGCTTCCGCGGGCGCGCGGTTCTCCAGCGCGGCGAGCCGCTCGGCCACCCAGCCCAGATCGGGCGGCGCTTGGAGCGCGTTCAGCCGGCTCTCCAAGGCTTCGATCCGGCCCATATCCGTGCCCTGCGCCTCTGCGGGCGCGCGGTTCTCCAACGCGGCGAGCCGCTCGGCGATCCAACTCGTATCGGGGAGCGCGTTCAGCCGGCTCTCCAGGGCCTCGATCCGGCCCATATCCATGCCGGACGGCTCTGCGGGCGCGCGGTTCTCCAGCGCGGCGAGCCGCTCGGCGATCCAACTCGTATCGGCGAGCGTGTTCAGCCGGCTCTCGAGCGCTTCCAGCCGCCCGGCGACCCAGCCGAGGTCGGGCGGGACGGGCAGCGCGCTCAGCCGGCCCTCCAGCGCCTCCAGCCGCCCGGCCAGCCAGCCCGTGTCGGGCGGCGGCGGCAGCGCGTCGAGCCGCTGCTCCAGCGATTCGATCCGGCCCGTATCCGGTTGCGGCGCCTCGGCCGGCGGCCGGTTTTCCAGCGCTTCCAGCCGGCCCGCCACCCAGCCGAGATCGGGCGGGGCGGGCAGCGTCGCCAGCCGCTCCTCGATCGCCTGCAGCCGCGGTCCCGGGTCCTCGATCGGCGGCGCCGGCGGCGGGGCGCTGGCGCGCGCCTCCTCCAGCAGACCCACCCGGCGCATCACGTCGTCATAGGTGCGGTCGGCCACCGCCCGCAGGCGGATGTACTCCTCCATCATGTCCAGACGCCGCCGCAGGTCCTCGGTGGCGCGGGTGTCGACCGGGGCCGCGGCGGGCGCGCGGCTCTCGACCGCCTCCAGCCGCCGCGCCATCTCCTCGATCCGACCCTGGTCATGGTGAAGGACGGGCGAGCGCTGGTTCCGCGGCAGGCCCACGAGGTCCTTGCCGCGGATGTCCGGGTTCTCTTCGCGGTTCAGATCGTTCGCCACGCGATCGACATCGGCCGCGTCGAAAGCGTGTTTCTCTTCCAGAAAACCGTACAGAAACAAGCGGTTACAGAGGCCGTTGATGCGCCGGGGCACGCCTTCGGTATGCCGGTGCAGCGCCTCGAAGGCCTCCGGCGCGATGCTCGGGTCGTCAGGCTGCCAGCCGGCAGTCGTCAGCCGGTGCTCGATGTATTTCCGCGTCTCCGCCGGGTCCAGCGGCCCCAGGTGATAGTTGGCGATGATCCGCTGGCGCAACTGTTCCAGTTCCGGCGAGTTCAGCAACGCGCGGAACTGTGGCTGCCCCAGGATGAAACTTTGCAGCGGCGTCTTCTCTCCCACCTGGAAATTGGAGAGCATTCTGAGTTCTTCCAGCGCCTCCGGCGTAATATTCTGCGCTTCGTCGATAAGCAGCAGGCAACGCTTGCCAGCCCGATAGGTCACGGTGAAGAAATTCTCCATCTGCCGCAACATATCGGCCTTGCTGGAGAAGTCCGCCTTGACCCCGAAGGAAGTCACCACCGTTCTCAAAAGGTCGTCGGCACCCATCTGCGTGGTGACGACTTTGGCGGCGATGTATTTCTTGGCATCCAGCGTCGCCAGCAATTGGGAGACGAGGGTGGTTTTACCGGCACCGATGTCGCCGGTAATGACGATGAACCCCTCGCCCTGCTGCAATCCATAGGTGAGATGGGCCAGCGCCTGGCTATGCACCGAGCTGCCGAAGAAGAAACGGTGATCCGGAGTCAGCTGGAAAGGTTCGGCGACCAGCTTGTAGAAATCGGTGTACACGGCTCAGAACGACTTGCGCAGCGACAGGACCAGGACATTCTCGACAACATCACCTTGATTGCCGCTGCTCACCACCCCACCCGCATTTCCACTGCGATCGAGATAGCTGTAGCTCACGGAGCCCGTCAGCGTGTCTGAAATACTGTAGCTCATCGCTGCCGTGGCGCGCAGCGTCTCGTCCGACCGGCTGCCTGTCGTGCCACCGCCGCTGCTCTCCGAATAGCTCAGCGTCAAGGAAGAAGACCAAAGCGGCGTAAACGAATGCCCGAAGCTCAGGACCAGCGTATCCACAGTTTGTGTCGAACCGGCACTATTCAATGCGCCGGGGACAGTACCGCCGCTCAGCGTTTCACGGTCGGAATGCACGAATGACAGCTGGAGATTGTCGCGCGGCCATGTCGTGGTCACGGTCGCCGAGAAAGTCTTGGTTCGATTGAGGCCGTCACTGTTGGACAGGCCGCTCACATCCCGCCCGCTATAGATCAGCCCCGTCGACCGGTCGACGAAATTGCCGCTGGCATCGATCCGCGTATTGTTCAATGCGGTGAGGAAATCGTCGATCGCCAGTCCAACCGTGTCGCTGTACTTGGCGACGAAGCGGGTGCGCGCGGTTACGTCCCAACTCGCCTCGCCATCGAAACTCGCCGACTGGTAGCGATAGCCGCCTTGAAGGCGAAGCCGGGTCCGGGGACTTGGGTTCCACAGGAACCCGCCCAGCAGATAGGGGCCGGAGACATCCTCCGTCATCGTCCCGTCTTCGATGTCGTCGTAGCCGCCCGTCGCCAGCAGGGCGAAGCCACTGCTGATCCCGAACTGCGCCTTGCCCTCGGCATTGTAGAATTCGGCGGTGCCCGTGGCTCTTTCGCTCTCGCGCCCCGAAGCGCTCAGTTTCCACAAAAGTCGCTGGAAGTCCGAACCGCTCGCCAGCGCCGCCGATACTTCGTTGGTCGTCGTATCACTGGCCGAATTGGCCGCCGTGGCAGCGCCTACACCACCACCGGCACCGCCGGTACTGCTGCTGGGCGTGGAAGTGAAAGTCTCGCTTTGCTTCACCCGCAGTTCCGATTCGGCGAATCCGCCCAGGCGCTGGCGCCAATAGGGGCTCAGCGAATAGAGATAGACGTCCTGCTGGTTGGACCCCGTATTGCGGTCGGTGCCGGAGACCGTGCCGCCGCGGTCCTGGTCGATGCGGGCAATGCTCGCCTGCGCGTCGATGAATACGGAGTTCCTGATGATTTCGCTGTTACCGGTGGCGGACAGGCTCTGGCGAAAGCCGTCCAGGTCGCTGTTGTCGAGATACTTCTCGTAGGTCGCCGAATAGTTCAGGTTCAGCCTGGCGCGGGCGCCCTGGCCATTGATCCGCAGGCCACCGGTCAACTCGGTGGCGAGGTCGGATTCCCGGCCGGTGGAGACGCTGCGAACATTGTCCGTCACCGTCTCCTGTACTTCAGCGTAGGGCGTGAAGGTCCATTCGCCGGCCATCGCGGCCGACGGAATACCCCCGAGCGACGCCAGCCAAAGGCTGCAGGCTGCCGCACCGGGCCCTTGCCGCCTTCGCTTTTGCCGCGCTCCCCCGAGGTTCAACCCTGGCACTCCGTCAATCAGGCCTTGCGCCTTCCGTATTGCCCGTAACCATAACCATAACCACCGAATTCGTCCGAACTCGATGCGATCCGGGTCTTGTTGAGCACCAGATTGATCGTCGGGCAAGCGGTCAGTTGCCGAAGCGACGCTTCCAGGGCGGATTGCGGCGTCTTTTCCGCTTCCACCACCACCACGATCTGCCCGACATGCAGCGCGATGACCGAAGGTTCCGTACTGGCCAGGACCGGTGGCGAATCGAAGATGATGACGCGGTCCGGATAGCGCCGGGCGAGATCGGTCACCAGCGTTTCCATGCGGCTGCTGGCAAGGAGTTCTGTTGCCCGCGACGTAGGCGCGCCGGCCGGCAGAATGGTCAGGTTGGGAATGTTGCTGCAGCGCAACAGGACGTCGGAAACAACCACGCCCTTGTCTTCCAGGAGATCGATGAGGCCCGACCGTTCCTCGATCCCGAGGCGCGCGAGCACCGAGGGATTCATGACATCGCCGTCGACCAGCAGGACATTCAGATCCGGTTCCGAGGCGATGCTCATGGCGAGGTTGATGGCGGTGAAGGTCTTGCCTTCCCCCGGCACCGAACTGGTCACCATGATGACATGGGCGTTCTCGGTTCGGCCCTCGTCGGAAAAGGCCTTCAGCAGCAAGGGACGCTTGAGGAGGCGATACTCCTCCGAGATCAGCGTCTTGTCGCCCTTGGGCGAGACCATGCCGGCCAGCAGCAGACGGTTCACGTCGATGCTGATCGTCTGGCTCTCCTTCGCCTTCAGCGTCGATGCGGCAGCGGGCGCGGGAGACCCGGCCGTGGGTGCCGGGCCGGCGGCAGCCGGTGCCGGCGGCGCGGCATCCCTCTGGCGAAGCTTCTCGGCAGCGCGCTGCATGAGGTTGAGCGGTGTATCCTCGGTCATCGGATCAGCTCAGCCCAGGCAGTTTGAGATTGAGGGGAAAGCGCGAAGCGGCAAGCAGGATGCCGCCGAAAGCAATCAGCAGGATGGCGCAGGCCGTTCCGAAAGTGAGGACGCCCATCACCCGCCGCCGGCGATCCATGGCGGTCTGCAGCTTCGATACGGCGCCGAGAACGGGATAGGAGAAGGCCCGGCGGAGCCGCGAAACCGTCGATACCGTGTCGTCCAGCAGGGTCAGCAGGACGCAAAGAGCGGCGCCAGCGCCCAATCCCACAATCAGCGCCGCACTGGCAAAAATGAGCCGCGGCGGGCCTACCGGGGTGGTCGGCATGACCGGAGGCTCGATCACGCGGAACTGGAAGGAGGAGTCGCGGCGATCGTCCTTGGCCTGAGCCAAACGGGCGGATTCACGGCGCTGGAGAAGCTCGTCATATTGATTTTTCAGTATGCCGTAGTCTCGATCGAGGTTGGCCGCCTTCGCTTCGAGATCAGCGGCTTCGGATGCTTGCGCCAACCTTCTCTCGTATTCCGTCTGCGCCTCTCGCAATCTCAAATCGGCGAGTGCGGCATCGGCTTCCATTTCACTCAACCGCAGCTTCAGCTGCTGGAACACCGGATTGGGCTGCGATGCGCGCGACATACGCGACGCAGTGTCGACGGGGCGGTCCCTGTTTTCTTGTGCCGAGCGCTTGCGCTCAGCCTCGAGGTCGGCCTTCAGCCGGGTGATCTGGCGTTTCGTTTCGGCCACGTCCGGATGCTTGTCAGTAAAGCGGAGGGTGAGGGAATCGAGCGTCCGCTCCTGCTCCTGAAGTCTCGCCGTGAGAGCCGCTTCCTGCGGTGACGGTTGCGGCCCCGCGTTCTGGCTCATCATCACCATCGGCGCCACGTCGACAGTTACCGTCTCGGGTGTAGCCGCGACTTGGCGCCGCAGCGAATCGAGGCGGCTGTTGGCGTCGCTGAGCGCCCGCTTGGCGGCCTGGAGCTGCGAGTCGGCATTGGCAACGACTTGCGCCGCCGTTCCCTCTCGGGGCAGCTTTCCGATGTTGCTCTGCTTGAACTCGGCGAGGCGCCTTTCGGCAGCCTGCAGCTGCGCCTCGTAGTCCGCGATCTGCCGATTGATGAAGGCCTGGGCCTGTTCCATCTCGCGGCGCGTATCGCCGACATTGGTTTCGACGAAGATCGACAGCAGCGACTGGACGACCTTGAGGCCGGTGCGCGGATCGCTGCTCGAGTAAGTAATGTTGAACAAGTTTCTGGCGCCGCGCTCGGGGGTCACCGCGACGACTTTCCCCAAGTTGGCGAGAGCGACATTCATATCGTCGGGCGATCTGATATTGAGATCCATGTCCGCCATGCGGATGACGCGCTCGAGATTGGGCCGGGCAAGCAGCGTCCGCTGCATAACCTCCACCTGCTGGGTGGTATTCGTTTCCACCGTCAGGCCGCGCAGGAGCGGGGCGAGCAACGTGTCGGTGTCCACGTAGACGCGCGCCTTCACGTTGTACTGATTCGGCAAGGTCGCCACGATTGCCCAACCGCCGATGCAGATCACCCAAGCCAACGCCAAGCCGTACCAGCGACGCTTCCAGGCGCCTCGGGCATAGCTCAAGATCTGAGCGAGCACTTCGGCGAAATTATTCATCCTGACACCGCTTTCTCGCTTTCGTCATGGCCGTGTCCGGGCGCTCGCGAGGGCGCCGGACGGGGCGACGACAAGAATCCGATGAAAAGCAGAATAAAAACTTAACCAAGGACCACCGCCAGGTCCGTTGCGATCAGAACCAGGACTGCGGGATGATCAGGATATCGCCCGGCAGGACGGGCGCGTTGGCCTCCACCTTGCCGTCCTTCAACAGGTCGTCCAGTGCGACCCGGTAGTAGGTGTCCTTGCCGCCTTCCTTGCGGACGATCACGGCGCGGTTGCCGGCCGCGAAGGGTGTCAAGCCGCCGACCTGGATCATGACGTCCAGGATCGACATGTGCTCGCGGAAAGGAATGGCGCGCGGCGCCGCGGCTTCGCCCACGACCCTGATCTGCTGGGTGAAGGGGCCGACGAAGCCGGTCACGATCACGGTGACGACGGGTTCCTGCACGTACTGTTTGAGCTGGTTCTCGACGTCCCGGGCCAGTTCGGACGGGCGCTTGCCTGCCGCCTGCACGTCCTCGATCAGCGGGGTGGAGATGCGGCCGTCGGGACGCACCGGCACGTTCGAAGACAGTTCAGGGTTCCGCCATACGAATATGTTCAACTGGTCACCTGGACCGATCAGGTAGTCCGGTGACTGATTGCCGCCGGGCGCGGCGGGCAGATCCTGGTATCCCGAACACCCCGCGAGCCCGAAAAGGGCGAAGGCGGCGGCAAAGACGGCACGGATGGCGAGATGGCGGCTGGACAACGTCACGGCGCTCCTCATGGTCCCCTCGGCGCGATCGGGTCGGCCTGCTGCCCGATGGATACGGAATGCAGCTCACCCGACCGGCATACGACGATCAAATTGTTACTACTTTCAAAATCCCGTATAGCACAACGCCGAAGTTGTGTCATGGCATCGGAGCGATGAAGGGTGCGGATTTGCTCGATTCGTCGCTTTGGCGCAACGGTTTGCATGATTCGGGTCGAATGGCGCGCCAATTCGGCCTCAACCGGGCGCCTTGACCACGCATGACCGACCGACCGATCCGGCTTCTCACATTCTCGACCCTTTACCCGAATGCGGCCAATCCCAGCCACGGCGTCTTCGTGGAAAACCGGTTGCGGCATCTGCTGGCCAGCGGCGAGGTGGAGAGCCGGGTCGTGGCGCCGATTCCCTGGGCGCCGGTCGGATTGCCCCTGCCGGAGGACTATGCGAAGGCCGCGGCCGCGCCGCGAAGGGAAGTCCGGCACGGGATCGCTGTGGAGCATCCGCGCTATCTGGTGGTGCCCAAGATCGGGATGAACTGGACACCGGCCTCGCTGCTCCGGGCCGGCCGCAAGGCGGTGCGGGAATTGTCCGCCGCGGGCTATGAATTCGACCTGATCGATGCGCATTACTTCTATCCCGACGGGGTCGCCGCCGCCCGCCTTGCCGCCGAACTCGGGAAGCCCTTCACCATCACCGCCAGGGGCACAGATATCAGCCTCATCCCCGAATTCCCCGGGCCGCGGCGCATGATCGTGGCCGCCGCCGCCCAGGCCGATGGCATCATCACGGTCTGCGCGGCTCTCAAGGACGGCCTGGTGGAACTCGGCGCCGCGGCAGACAAGATCCGCGTGCTCCGAAACGGGGTCGACCTCGTCACCTTCCGTCGCGGTGATCGCCCCGCGGCAAGGGCGGCGCTGCGGCTCGAGCAGCCGGCCTTGCTGTCGGTGGGCCACCTGATCGAGCGCAAGGGGCATGACCTCATCATCACGGCGATGGCAGAGTTGCCGGGCATGCTGCTGCTGATCGCCGGCGACGGGCCGGAGCGGGCGGCGCTCCAGACGCTCGCGGAGTCGCTCGGCGTCGCCGATCGGGTCCGCTTCCTGGGCCGGCTGCCTCACGAATCGTTGCGGGACGTCTACGAAGCGGCGGACATCCTGGTGCTGGCTTCCAGCCGCGAAGGCTGGGCCAACGTGCTCCTCGAAGCCATGGCCTGCGGGACACCGGTCGTCGCCTCCAACGTCTGGGGCACCCCGGAGGTGGTCGAGGCGCCCGAGGCGGGCGAGCTGATGGACCAACGCACGCCCGCGGGCGTCGCGCGCGGCGTTCGCCGGCTGATGGCGAGGCTGCCCGACCGGGCCGCGACCCGCGCCTACGCGGAGCAGTACAGTTGGGACGACACGACGAAGGGACAGATCGATCTGTTCCGCTCCATCCTCGACCGGCGCGGGATCGACGAGGCACGGCGCTAGATGCGGGACAAGAATTCGGACCACCTGCGACAACTCGAGCAGCGCACGATCTACATCCTGCGCGAGGCCTACAGCCGGGTGAAGCCGCTCGGCATGCTGTGGTCGATCGGCAAGGATTCGAACGCCCTGCTCTGGATGGCGCGCAAGGCCTTCTTCGGGAATGTGCCATTCCCGGTCATCCAGCTCGATACCGACATGGAGTTGCCGGAAGTCTACGCTTTCCGCGACCGCATCGTGCCCGAATGGAACCTGCGTCTCCTGGTCGAGCATTGCCCGCCGGAAGCGGAGATGGACCAGACGCTGCCGCCGGCGACGCGCGCCGCCGCCCGTAAGACGGAAGGGCTGAAGAACCTGATCCGCCGCCAGGGCTATCGCGGCATCCTGCTCGGCATCCGGCGCGACGAGCAGTCGACGCGGGCTAAGGAGCGCGTGTTCAGCCCCCGCGGAATCGACGGGGCCTGGGACTTCCGCGATCAGCCGCCGGAATTCTGGGACCTGTACAAGACCGACGTGCCGGATGGTGCTCATCTGCGCATCCATCCGCTGCTGCACTGGACCGAACTGGACATCTGGCTCTACACGCGCCAGGAGGGGATTCCGATCGTACCGCTCTACCTCGCACGCAACGGGAAGCGCTATCGTTCGCTGGGCGAGAAGAACATCACCTTTCCGATCGACAGCAACGCCTCCTCGATTGACGAGATCATCGCCGAACTCGAGACCACGCGTATGCCCGAGCGAGCGGGGCGGGCGATGGATCACGAGGCGGAAGACAGTTTCGAGCGACTTCGCACCACGGGTTACATGTGATGACCGAGGCGGCGCAGCTGCGTCTGGTCGTCGTCGGCCATGTCGACCACGGCAAATCGACCCTGATCGGCCGCCTGCTGCACGACACCGGCAGCCTGCCGGACGGCAAGGCCGAGGAAGTGCGGGCGATCAGCGCCCGGCGCGGCATGCCGGTCGAGTGGTCCTTCGTGCTGGATGCCTTCCAGGCCGAACGCGACCAGGCGATCACGATCGACACCACGCGCATCTGGTTCCGGACCGCAAGGCGCAGCTGCGTGATCATCGATGCGCCGGGGCATCGTGAGTTCCTGCGCAACATGATCAGCGGCGCCGCCGAGGCCGACGCGGCCATCCTGGTCGTGGATGCGCAGGAAGGGATGCGCGAGCAGACGCGCAGGCACGCCTACCTCCTGCACCTGCTCGGCATCACCCAGGTCGTGGTCGTCCTCAACAAGATGGATTCCTGCGGCTTCGACGAGGCGCGATTCGGCGCGGTTCGATCCGCGGCGACCGAATATCTGGCCCGCATCGGGCTGCATCCGGCCGCTGTGATCCCGATCGTCGCTCGCGATGGCGACAATCTCGGCCAGCACTCGGACAGAATGCCCTGGTATGGCGGGCCGAGCCTGCTGGAATGCCTCGATCGCCTCCTCGTGGCGGCGCCCGATTCCGCCCTGCCGCTACGCCTGCCGATCCAGGACGTCTACAAGTTCGACGAACGGCGCATCCTGGTCGGCCGTGTCGAGGCGGGGACTCTGAGGGTGGGCGACAGCCTGTTGTTCTCGCCTTCCAACCGCAGCGCCCGCGTGGCGACGATCGAGAGCTGGGGGTCGACGCGCGCTCCCTCGGAGGCCTCGGCAGGAGAGTCGGTCGGATTCACCCTGGACGAACCGGTCTTCGTCGAGCGTGGCGATGTCGCCAGCCATCACGACCGCGCGCCGACGCTGAGCCCGCTGTTCCGCTGCCATCTGTTCTGGCTGTCCGATCGTGCGCTCGTCCCGGGACGGGGCCTGCGCCTGAAGCTCGCCACCGACGAGGCACGCGTCAGCGTCGAGGCGGTCGAGCGTGTCGTCGATACCGAGACGCTGGAGCCCGTGGATCGAACCGAGGTGCGCCGCAACGAGATGGCGACGGTGGTGCTGCGCTGCCGCGAGCTGCTGTCGCTGGATCCGCATGCCGAGAGTCCGGCAACCGGCCGCTGCGCCCTGCTCGATGGGTTCGATACGGTGGCCGGTGGCGTCATCGATCTCGTCGGCTTTCCCGACCAGCGCCCGACGGTGCAGCGCCGGTCGGCCGATCTCTATTTGGTCGAGCACCTCCTCTCCACGGACGCGCGCGCGGCGCGCAATGGCCATACGGGCGCGGTCATCTGGCTGACCGGACTGTCGGGGGCAGGCAAGTCGACGCTTGCGATGCAGGTCGAGCGTGAACTGTTCGCGCGCGGCTATGCGATCTATGTTCTGGACGGCGACAATGTGCGCCGCGGGCTGAACGCCGATCTCGGCTTCGCACCCGAGGATCGGGCGGAGAACATACGCCGGGTGGGCGAGGTGGCCGCGCTGTTCGCCGATGCCGGCGTCGTCGTCATCACGGCCTTCATTTCGCCCTATCGGGCCGATCGCGAGCGGGCACGGGCCGCGGCGGCCGGCTGCTTCCATGAAGTCTATGTGCGGGCGGATCTGGCGACCTGTGAAAGGCGCGATCCCAAGGGGCTGTATCGGCGCGCCCGCAGCGGCGCGGTGGCTGAATTCACCGGCATCTCCGCGCCCTACGAGGAGCCGGAACATCCGGAACTGCTGGTGGACACGGCCGGGAACAACCTGGAAGCCTGCGTCGCAGCGCTGGTTCGCTACGTGATCGAGCGCACCGCCATTCCGGTGGGCTGAGCGGCGTCAGGCCGCTGCGGCCATGACATTGCGCTGCGGCAGGTTGACGGTGACGACGGTACCGACGTCGGGCTCGCTCTGAATGTGGAGGGCGCCGCCATGCAGTTCGACCAGCACCTTGGTCAGCGGCAGCCCGAGCCCGGTTCCCTCGTATTTGCGCGCGAGGCGCGTATCGACCTGACCGAAGGGCGTGAGCGCGACCTCGATGTCCTCGGACCGCATGCCGATGCCGGTATCCGAGACGATGAACTGCACCGCGCCGTCCTGCGCCTGGCCGGCGAGCAGGCTCACGGTGCCGCCCGGATTGGTGAACTTGACCGCATTCGAAAGGAGGTTCAGCAGGATCTGCCGCAGCTTCACCGGATCGGCGATCACTTCCATGCCTTCCGGCGGTGGCACCACATCGAGCTTGAGCCCGGCCTTCGTGCACTGCTCGGCGATGATGGCCCGGCATTCGCTCAGCATCTGTGAAACGCCGATCGGCTGCGGAACGACGCTCAGCTTGCCCGCCTCGCTCTTCGAGATGTCGAGGATGTCGTTGATCACCTCCAGGAGGTGCCGGCCCGAGCTCAGTATATGGGTGGCGAATTCCTGGTATTGCGGCGTGCCGATCGGCCCGAACATCTCGCCGGCCATGATTTCGGAGAAGCCGATCACCGCGTTCAGGGGCGTCCGCAGTTCGTGGCTCATGTTGGTCAGGAAGTTCGTCTTGGCCCGGTTCGCCGCCTCGGCGCCGTCCTTGGCCAGTCGCAGGGCCGCTTCGCGTTCCTTCAGTTGGCTGATATCGGACCAGATCACCACCGTGCCGCCGTCCCGGGTGGGACTGCGGATCACCCTCAGCCAGCGGCCGTCGGCGAGCCGGCCCTCGCCCATCCCGCTCGCCTCCGCATAGGTCAGGACGCCCTGTTCCGCGATCAGGCGTTCGAAGGCGGCGAACAACCCGCCCGGGACCAGCACATGCGCCACCGCCGCGAAGAACGCCTTCGCCTGCGAGTTCACGATCAGGATCCGGTCGTCGTCGTCGACCAGAACGACCGCTTCGGGGGATCCCTCTATGGCGCCGACCAGCCGCATCTGGGCCGATTGCCGGCGGGCGACCTCGCGGGCCATCATCTCGCGCAGGCTCGCCTGCATCTTCGCCATCGCGGCGAGAAGGGCGCCGGTCTCGTCGCGGCTGCTTTGCGGCACCTCGAAGGACAGGTCGCCGTCGGCGATGCGCCGGGCGACGTCCGAGGCGGTCTTGATCGGCCGGATGATGCGGCGCGCCAGAACGAAGGTCAGCAAGGCGGTCAGCAGAAGCGCCGCCGCTCCCCCGGTCGCCTGCAGCCAGCGCGTGGCCTCGATGGTCGAGAGGGCGCGCTGGCGATGCAGGAAGCTCTCGCCCGCCGTCAGCTCGACCAGGAGGTCGAGATCCCCGGCAATGCTCTCCGCCAGCGCATCCATGGCAGGCCACTCGCCACCGGCGTCCCGATGGCTTCGGATCTCGCTCCAGCCCTCGAATGTCCGGCGGATCCGGGAGATGACGGCCGGCGCGTCCGTCGAGGTGCCGCGTGCTTCGGCGATGGCGAGATCGGCGGCGAAATCTTCGGCGAGGCGGTCGAGACGCCCGTCCAGCGCTTCGCGTCCCGCCGCCTCCGTCGTCGACCTGTACCGCACCGCAAGTTCACGCATCGCCGCGAAGTTGGCGAGCGCCGAGCGCGCGTGGCTGATCGTCATCAGCGGGCGGTCGAAGGTCTCCACCACCAGGCTGCCGGCCTCGTGGATGCCATGCACGGCATACCCGCCCATGGTCGCGACGATCAGCGTGATGGCGCCGAAGGCGGCGAGGATCTTGCCCCTGATCGAGAGGCGAATGGCGGGCAGGAGGCGGGCGTTCTTCATGTCTCGTGAATTTGTAGTGTTGCCCTATTAACGGTGAATTAAGGATGCGGATGGACAGTCTGGGACTTGTCCGGTGACAGCGGATTGGCGGTATGCGACTGGATATCCTCGTCCTTTTCACGTCCGCGCTTTTCGGTGGCGTTGCCCTGGCGGCGGCGCTGGAGCCTCAGCGGGTCGAGCAGCGCGCCAAGATGTTCGAGCCGAACACGCTGTCTGTTACGCGCGGCGGCGTCGTGCGGATCAACAACGACGATCCCTTTATCCATCACATCTACGTCGATTCACCGGCGTTCAAGTTCGATTCCGGGGATCACCGGCCGGGCAAGATCGTCGAGATCACGTTTGACGCGCCAGGCGAATACATCGTGCAATGCGCGATCCACCTGAAAATGCGGCTTCACGTCTCCGTGCGTTGACTGGCACCGCCCCGCGCCCGGTACACCGTCTATAGACCAGTCCATCAACAAGAAGGGGTTTTCGGATGCGCGTATACTATCGAGTGGCGGCCCTGGCCGCCTGCCTGTCCGCCGCGGCAACGGCGGCCGGGGCGGCGACGCTCACCGCCCTCACTTCGGACGAGCGGCTGATCGCGATCGACACGACCACGCTCAGGGCGGCGGCGCCCGTGCGGATCACCGGCGTCGAGGGGCGGCTTCTCGGCATCGACGTGCGGCCGAAGGACAAGAAGCTCTATGGCATCACCGATGCGGACATCATCTACACGATCGATCCGGGGACCGGCGCAGCCACACGGGTGTCCAAGCTGTCGATCCCCTTCGCCCATGGCGGGCGGGCGGTGGTCGATTTCAACCCGCAGGCCGACCGGCTGCGGCTCCTCGGCATTTCCGGCATCAGCTATCGGGTGAATGTGGATACCGGCGCCGTCATCCTCGACGGCATGCTGAAGTACGGCCCCAACGATCCCGGTGCCGGGAAGCAGCCCTTCGTGACCGCCGGCGCCTATACCAACGCCATGCCCGACGCCAAGGGTACCGAGCTGATCGATCTCGATACCGCCGCCGATACGCTGGCGCTGCAGAGCCCGCCCAATGACGGCGTGCTGCAGACCCGCGGAAAGTTGAGCGCCGATCTCGATAGCGCGGCGGCCTTCGACATCATGCTCGACGAGAAGGACGACAACATCGGCTTCGTCCTCTCGAAGGGCGTGCTCCACACGATCGACCTCGACAACGGCAAGCTGACCCGCCGCGGCCCGGTGGCGGGCCTGCCGGCGGTGATCGATATCGCCGCCTGGCCGGTGAAGTAGCGCCCGTTCCGCTTTCGCCACTGCCGGGCAGGCGCTAGCCTGCCCGGCGATGCGCGAGAGAATCAAAAGCCTGCAGCTCTCCGACCTGGGCGGCTTCGCGGTCTATGCCGTGCGCCGCTTCGTCGGGGACAGCGGCCTGCAACTGGCCGGCTCGCTCACCTATACGACCCTGCTTGCGCTGATCCCGAGCGCCGTCGTCGCCCTTTCCATCGTCGCCGGATTCCCGTGGTTCGAACCGATCCGCGAGCAGATGCTGGAAGCGATCTTCGCCAGCCTGCTGCCGGATACCATCGGTTCGGTGCGCGGCGAGTTCGACAGCTTCGCCGCCAATGCGGGCAAGCTCGGCCTGGTCGCCCTCGCCGGCATGGCGGTGACGGCGGTCATGACGCTCGCCGCCATCGAGGGCGCCTTCAACACCATCTGGCGCGTGCGCGACAAACGCTCCACCGGCAATCGCCTCAGCATCTACTGGTCGATCCTGACGCTCGGGCCGCTGCTCTTCGGCGGAAGCCTGTCCTTGTCCAGCTATCTATTCGCGGTCGTCCATGACGTCGGCCTCGGCGAGATCGCGCCGCCCTGGGCGAAGTCGGCAGCCTTGCTGCCGCCGATCATCGCCTGGATCGGATTCTCCTGGCTCTATTTCACCCTGCCCAACCGCTCGATCCGGCCATCGCACGCGCTCCTCGGCGGCTTCGTGGCCATGGTGCTGTTCGAGGGGCTGAAGCGCGGTTTCGCCTGGTATGTGGTGACCTTTCCCTCCTATCAGGCGATCTATGGCGCGCTCGCTGCGGTGCCCATCCTGCTCGTCTGGACCTATCTCGCCTGGAGCGTCACCCTGTTCGGCGCGGTCGTGACCGCATCCCTGCCGGAATGGCGGCATCGGGCGCGGCTGGGTGAAGGCGGCACGCCGGGGCCGGCGCCGCGGCTTGCGATCGCGCTGGCGCTCCTGATGGCCGCCCGGCGCGCCGCCGTCGCCGGCCAGTCGATCCGGCGACGGGACCTGCTGGCGGCAAGCGAAGCGGCACCCGATGTCGAAGACGACGTGCTCGACAAACTCGCGCGGCAGAATTTCCTGGCCCGCTCGCCGGGTGACCGCTGGATGCTGTCCCGGGACCTCGCCTCCGTCACCCTCTACGAACTCGTCTCGGCGCTCGATCTCGCGCCCTTCGGCGGCGGGAAGACTGCCGACGAACCCTGGGCGGCGCCCTATCGGGAGATCGTGGAAAGGGTCGACGCCGACCAGCGCGACATCATGTCTATTCCGCTCGATCGGCTGCTCGCGACCGTACCGCCACCGCCGCCACCCGAATTCCTTGCAACGCCGGCATCGGAGGCACCAGCCTCGACTGCGGCGAGGGTCCCCGAAAGGGATTGAACGGGCGCAGGGAAGGGGGGCGGCTCCCGGCCATGGCTTTTATGCGGGCGCGCCGCGATCCGCAGGCGTGGTCGGCCACCTTCGACGATCACGGCGACGATTGGAAGCGACGGAGGTCTCTCTGCATCGAATGAAATATCGCATCAAAAGAAAAATGGTTTGATTTTATGGGATATATTGCGTACAGTACTCAAACCCGAACGATCATCGATCCGCCCGAGCCCCGACGATGCTCTCCATGGCAGTTCATGCAACCCGCGGCAGGGCGGCCGAAGCCGCGCTCCCGGGTCCGAAGCTCGTGGCCACGACGAGCGCGAAGGCGGACAAAATCCTCCGCTTTCGCTTGCCGGCGCGGGGGCTGATCCCGGCGAACAGACCGAAGAGCCGGCCGAAACAGGCCAGGACTGGCGCCGCGCCGGCCTGGGCTGGTCCGCATCCGGCCCGAATTGGCTCGAATTGGCTCGAATTGGCTGACTTTGGCGGGGGTGAACGACGACGGGGCGAGATGATTTCTACATCAAGTCAATCGCTTACCTCATGTTCGGACATGCGCCGGGCAGCCGCGGTGGCGCGGGCGCGGGAGGGCGGCCGAAATGGCCGGTGCCCCTGTCCGCGAAGCGGCCATTTCTGGCCGCGCCCGCCGGCGGTGCGGCGGACAAATTTGTCCGCGACACGTTTCGCGGGCCGAAACACCCGACCGCCGGAATATCCGCCGCCATGGTTGCCCGCGCCCCCGGTCGGGACTAGATCGGCACATTCAATCGGAATGCACAGGGAGTAATGCCATGGCCGCCTTGCCGGAGATGATGACCGCGATCGAGATCGTCGGCCATGGCGGCCCCGATGTGCTGAAGCCGACCCGGCGCCCGCTGCCCAAACCCGGCCCGGGCGAGGTGCTGGTCCGCGTTCGTGCCTGCGGCGTCAATCGCCCGGATGTGCAGCAGCGGCTCGGCGGCTATCCGCCGCCGCCGGGCGCGCCCGATATTCCGGGCCTCGAGATCGCGGGCGAAATCGTGGCGCTCGGGCCCGATGTCGAAGGCGGCTTGAGGCTGGGTGACGGCGTCTGCGCGCTGGTGATCGGTGGCGGCTATGCCGAATATTGTACCGCCCCGGCGGCGCAGTGCCTGCCCATCCCGCGCAGCTACGACATGGTCCGCGCCGCGGCCTTGCCGGAGACCTTCTTCACCGTCTGGACCAATGTTTTCGATCGCGGCCGGCTGCAGCCGGGCGAAAGCATCCTGGTCCATGGCGGGGCGAGCGGCATCGGCACCACCGCCATTCAGCTCGCCAAGGCCTTCGGTGCGACCGTCTATGTCACCGCCGGCAGCGCCGAACGCTGCGCCGCCTGCGTCAAGCTGGGCGCCGACCGGGCCATAAACTACAAGACCGAGGACTTCGCCGCGGTGGTGAAGGACTTGACGCAGGGTCGCGGCGTCGATGTCGTGCTCGACATGATCGGCGGCGCCTACCTGGCGCAGAACCTGAACAGTCTCGCCCTGGAAGGTCGCTTGGTGATCATCGCGCTGCTGGGCGGACCGAAGGGAGAGGCGGATCTCGCGCGCGTCATGGTGCGGCGCCTCACCGTCACCGGCGCCACGCTCCGGCCCCGCACCGTGGCCCAGAAGGCCGAGATCGCGGCGTCGCTGCGTTCCAGGGTCTGGCCCCTGCTCGACGCGGGCACGATCGCGCCGGTGATCGATCGCGTCTTGCCCCTCGAGCAGGCGGCTGCCGCGCACCACGCGATCGACGGCGACCACATCGGCAAAATCATGTTGACGGTGCCCTGATGGCAGGGTTTTGTCGGATCATCCATTGCATCCCTGCGTTTCAGCATAGTGAAGCCGGTGCGTCGCAGACGGCGCCGGCGAAGGAGAACCCATGAACCGACCCTTGATGCCGAAGGCGACGGCCGTCTGGCTGGTCGAGAACACCTCGTTGACTTTCGAGCAGATCGCCGATTTCTGTGGATTGCACCCGCTCGAGGTGAAGGGCATTGCCGATGGTGAAGTCGCGGCCGGCATCGTCGGCATGGACCCGATCGTCAATGCGCAGATCACCCGCGAGCAGCTGGAGCGCGTGCAGGCCGATCCCAAGGCGCGGCTGGCGCTGATCAAGCCCGCCGTGGAACTGCCGAAGAAGAAGGGCCGCGGCGCGCGCTACACCCCGGTGTCCAAGCGCCAGGACAAGCCGGACGCGGTGGCCTGGATCGTGAAGTACCATCCGGAAGTCACCGACGCGTCGATCTCCAAGCTGCTCGGCACGACGAAGAACACCATCCAGCAGATCCGCGACCGCTCGCACTGGAACTACCAGAACATCCGCCCGCGCGATCCGGTCGGTCTCGGGCTCTGCAGTCAGATCGACCTGGACGAAGTCGTGCGCAAGGCGCAGGGCCGCCGCCAGGCGATGCAGATCGACGAGGATGTCGACCTGCCGACGCCCATCGACGAGATGGTCGAGCGGGAGGCGGCTCAGGGTGGGATGCCTGAGGAAGAGGACGTTCCCACCGTCGAGAGCGTGTTCGGCACCAGGGGCTGAAGCGCCGCCTGGGAACCTTTGCCGGCATGCCGCGTTGTGTGCAGCGTGAAACAACGCTGCCGCCTGCGCGGCATCATCGGCAAAAGGGCTGCCCTCATGACCTTCGATACCAGGAAACTCGTTCGCCTCGGATTCGCTCTTCTCATTCCGGCGGTGCTGGCCGCCTGCAACACCGTTGAAGGTGCCGGTCAGGACATCAAGAGCGGCGGCAAGGCGATCGAGGAAACCGCGCGGGACGCCAAGAATTGAACCGGCGGCGCCGGGGCGGGTGACCGCCCCGGCGCGTTCGCTACCGGGCCGCTTGGCTCGTCCGATACGATAGTCCGTTCCTGGAGGATGACATGGCACGCGCACGCGCGGCCACGGTGGAGCGTCAGCTCAGCCGTGAACTCGATTCTTTGAAGCAGCAACTCGGGCAGCTCACCGAACTGGTCGAACAGTACGGCCAGAAGAAGGGCGACGACGTCGCTGCCTCGCTTTCGGCCAAGGCGGCCGAGTTCCTCGACCTCGCCCGGTCGACCTCGGGTCGCATCGGCGACGAGTGGAACTCGATCCTCGATCGCGGCGAAGCGCTGAAGCAACGTGCGGGCGATGCGGCTGCGGCTGAGATCGATCGCGCCGAGGCGGTGATCGCCGAGCGGCCCTTCGCTTCGGTCCTGGCGGCGCTGGGTGTCGGCGCGGTGATCGGCTGGTGCCTCAGCCGGCGCTGACGATCATGACGAAATCGGGCAGCGTTCTCGTCCTCAGCCTCATCCGCGTTCTGATGCTGACCGGCGTCACGCGTGTCGAGCTGGCGGCGGTGCGCATGCTCCGCCGCTTCGCCGTCACGCTCGGCCTCATCCTGGTCGGCGGACTGGGCCTCGCCTTCCTGGCCTTGTCGGCATTCCTCGGCCTGCAGGCTTCCTTCGGCGGGCCGGCGGCGGCGCTGATCGTCGGTCTCGGCTGCCTGATCCTCGCCCTGGGCGGAATGGTGACCGTGCTGCTCGGCAATCGCCAGCGCGGCTGAGGGCATCGCTTCAATCGATCGGTCAAGGGCACTATATACGCCTGTCTGATCGAGAAGAGCGATGATCCACCTCCCCAGCCTGCGCCAGCTCCAGTACCTCGATGCCCTGGCCGCGTCGCTCCATTTCGGGCGCGCGGCCGCCGCCTGCAACGTCACCCAGTCGACGTTGAGCGCCGGCATCAAGGAGCTGGAGACGACGCTGGGGGCGGCGCTCGTCGATCGGACGCGCCGTTCCGTACTGCTCACGCCGCTCGGTCGCGACACGGTGGCCCGAGCACGCGTGCTGATCGAGCAGGCGAGCGACCTCCTCACCGCCGTACGTGCCGGGGCCGAGCCGCTTTCCGGCACGTTGCGGCTCGGCGTCATCCCGACGATCGCGCCCTTCCTCTTGCCGCAGGCGCTGCGCCGCCTGCGGCGCAAGTATCCCAGGCTCAAACTCTATCTGCGCGAGGAGCGGACGGCGATCCTGGTCGAGGAGCTGCAATCCGGCCGCCTCGATCTCGTGCTGCTGGCGCTGCCCTGCGATTGCGGCGCCGCCGATCGCCTGACCTTGTTCCGCGACCCGTTCCTGCTCGCCTGCCCGCCCGACCATCCACTGGCAAAGCTGAAACGCGTCCCGCCCGAACGCATTGCTCAGGAGCCGCTGCTGCTCCTGGAGGACGGGCATTGCCTGCGCGATCAGGCGCTGGCCGCCTGCGGGCGGGTCGATCGCCACCGGATCGAACCCTTCGCCGCGACTTCGCTGCACACGCTCGTTCAGATGGTCGAGAACGGCCTCGGCATCACCCTTCTGCCGAAGCTCGCCCTCGACAGTGGCCTGTTGCGCGGGACCAGGCTGGTGACGCGGCCGATCGAAGGCGAGGACGCGCACCGTGTCATCGGGCTGGCCTGGCGGCAGGGCAGCGGCCGGCGGCCGGAGTTCGAGCTTCTGGGCAAGGAGATGCGTACAATCGAGACGGAAAAGACAGCGGGGGAGAAGACGCCATGAGTTCCGGAAGGCTGCGCGCGCTTGCCGACACGCGGGACGCGAAGTACGGCACCGCGGTGATGGAGTTCGCCACCCCCGGCATCGGCCATATCCTGAAGGCCGGCGGGGCCGAGTTCTGCTTCCTCGACATGGAGCACTCGGGCTTCGACCTGGGCGAAGTGAAGCGAATGCTGCGCTACCTCGAGGCGGCTGCGCTTCCGACCTTCGTCCGCCCGCCGTCCAAGGCCTATCACCACATCGCCAATGTCCTCGACGCCGGGGCGGAAGGCCTGCTGCTGCCGATGGTGGCATCGGCGGATGAGATGCGGGGCATCATCCGCTCGATGAAATACGTGCCCGAAGGGGGCCGCGGCGTCGCGCTCGGCGTCGCGCATGATCGCTACCGGCCGGGGCCCGTTCTGGAGAAACTCGCCGCCGCCAACCGCGACACCGTCGCCATCGCCCTGATCGAAACCAGGTCGGGGGTCGAGAACGTGGAAGCGATCGCCGCCGTGCCGGGCGTCGACGTGCTCTGGATCGGGCATTTCGACCTCTCCTGCAGCCTGGGCATCCCCGGCGCCTTCGAGCATCCGGATTTCAAGGCCGCGACCGACCGGGTGGAGGCGGCGGCGCGCCAGCACGGCCGGGGCCTCGGCCGCCTTGTCGGCTCGGTCGAGGAAGGGCGGCGGTTGCGCGAGGCAGGCTACGACTGGATCTGCCTGCGCTCGGACATCGACCTGCTTCGCGACGCCCTCACCTCAGGGATCAAGGCACTTCGGGAATCCACCTGATAGACTGCCCGCCTTGATGGATTCGGGGCTCGAGAATGCCGCTCGACGAAGGTCAGAAACAGGAAATCGCCGAGGCGCGTGGCCAGTCCGCCACCACCCGCCGGCCGACCGTTCCGGCGCTGGAGGAGATCCTGTTCGAACCGCTCCCGGTACTCGACCACGGCTTCGTCCGGGTGGTCGACTACATGGGCGACGACGCCGCGGTGGTGCAGGCGGCGCGGGTGTCCTATGGCCGCGGCACCAAGCGGGTGAGCGAGGACAAGGGCCTCATCAACTATCTGATGCGCCACCGGCACACGACGCCCTTCGAGATGTGCGAAATCAAGTTCCACGTGAAGCTGCCGATCTTCGTGGCGCGCCAGTGGATTCGCCACCGCACGGCCAATGTGAACGAATACTCGGCCCGCTACTCGATCCTGGACAACGAGTTCTACCTGCCGGCGCGGCCACAACTCGCCGCCCAGAGCAGCGTCAACCGCCAGGGCCGCGGGGATGTGCTGGAAGGCGCGGACGCCGACCGCGTGCTCGACCTCCTGAGGCGTGATTCCGAACAGGCCTATGCCGACTACGCCTGGATGCTGAACGAGGACGAGAAGGGGGAGCCGGCCGATCCCGCCCGCAGCGGCCTTGCGCGCGAACTGGCGCGCATGAACCTGTCGCTCAATTTCTATACGCAGTGGTACTGGAAGATCGACCTCTACAACCTGATGCACTTCCTGTCGCTGCGCGCCGATGCCCATGCGCAATACGAAATTCGCGTCTATGCCGATGCGATGATGGAAGTCTTGAAGCGCTGGGTGCCGATGACCCATGACGCTTTCACCGATTACCGGATGGGCGGTTATGCGCTCTCCGCCAAGGCGCTCGCGGCGGTCAGGCTGATGATCGACGGCAAGCCGGTCGACCAGAAGGCTAGCGGCCTCAGTGCCCGGGAGTGGCGCGAGCTGATGGCGGCCCTCGGCCGCGAGTAATGAGAAGCCAGGGAGTGACGCGATGAACAGGTTGGATGGGCGGGTCTGCCTCGTTTCCGGTGCCGCCAAGGGCATCGGCGCCGCCATCGCCCATACCTTCGGCGCCGCCGGCGGAACGGTGCTGGTCACCGATCTCGACGGGGCGGGAGCCGAGAGGACTGCGGCCTCGATCGTCGCGGCCGGCGGCAAGGCCGCCGGGCACCGCCACGACGTCACGGTGGAAGCCGATTGGGAGCGCGTGACCGGCGCGGCCGTGGCGACTTTCGGCGGTCTCGACGTGCTGGTGAACAATGCCGGCCTGTTCCTGGCCCGAGGCATCGAGGAGATGACGATCGAGGAATGGCGCTGGCTCTCCGGTCCCAATCTCGAGGGCGTGCTGCTCGGCACCAAGCACGGCATCAAGGCGATGAAGGATCCGGCGCGCCGCAAGACCTCAACCGGATCGATCGTCAACCTGTCCTCGATCGCCGGGCTGATCGGCTCCTCCCGCGTATCCGCCTACTGCATGACCAAGGGCGGGGTGCGGATCTTCACCAAGGCGATCGCCATGGAATGCGCCGAACTCGGCTACAACATCCGCTGCAACTCCATCCATCCCGGCATCATCGACACCGACATGGGCATGGCGGCGATGGATCGCCGGGCGCCGGGCGTCAACGACCCGGCCGAGAAGCGCAAGGCCGGCGCGCTTGCCCATCCGCTCGGGCGCATGGGCGAGGCCGAGGACATCGCCCGTGCCGCGCTTTATCTCGCCAGCGAGGACTCTTCCTTCGTCACCGGATCGGAACTGGTGGTCGACGGCGGCATCACCGCGCGTTAACCACCTGCGGACAGGATGGTCCGCATGTGGCAGGACGATTTCCAGCGCGACGGCTACGCGGTCATCCGCAATGTCTTCAACCCGGCCGAGGTAGAGGCGCTCGCCGCCGCCTTCGACCGCGAGAAGACGGCGGCGCTGGCGCATGGGCGCAGCTTCCGCCACGGCAACCTCTACTACCGGGTGGGAAACGATCCCGCGCTGGGTCCGGTCGTGCGCCTGGCGCAGTGGCCCTCCTATCATGCCCCGGTGCTGGCGGCGGTTCGAACCGATCCCCGCATGTTCCGGATCATCGAGCCGCTGATCGGCCCCGACCTGAAGCAGATCATCAACCAGTTGCACTGGAAGACGCCGGGGAGCTCGGCGGCCGAGTTCGCCTATCACCAGGACGTCCGCTTCCGCCGCCCGCGCGATGCCTATCGCGATCCGCTCGCCTATGTGCAGACCGGCCTCGCCATCGATCCGCATACCCGCGCGAGCGGGGCGATGCGCGTCCTGCCCGGCAGCCATCGCCTGGGTGAGGTGTCGCTCAACATCTCGGGCCGGATAGGCGACAACGCCGCCGCCGAAGCCGTATTGGCGGAGGCCGGGCTCGATCCGGGCCAACTCGTCGACCTGGAACTGGAGCCGGGCGATCTCGCCCTCTGGGGCCTCTACCTGATCCACGGCTCGGGGCCGAACAGCACCCCCCGCGACCGGCGCTTCTACCTGAATGGGTATGTCGCCGCCGATACCTGCGACCGGGGCGAATGGGCCTTCCGCGGCGGGCGGCCGTGCACGCTGGGCGCGCCGCGGAAGGTCAGCTTCGAGGAGATCTTCACCCGGCCGGAGCCGCATTACCCCGAAGGCTGATCAGATCGCGTTCATTCCACCGTCGACCATCAGTTCCTCGCCGGTGATGAAGCGGGCGTCGTCCGAGGCGAGGAAGGCGACGGCGGCGGCGATATCCTCCGGTTTGCCCAGCATCTTGAGCGGCACCGATTCGATGAACTTCCGGCGTCCCTCGGCGCCGTCCATGCTGCCGCCGCGGGTGAGCAGGTCCTGCAGCATCGGCGTCTCGATCGGGCCGGGATGCACGGAGTTGCAGCGGATGTTGTAGCCGCGATGCGCGCAATGGATCGCCACCGTCTTGGTGAACTGGCGCACCGCGCCCTTGCTGGCGCCATAGGCGGCGAGCGCCGGCGTGCCCTGCATGGCAGCGAGGGAGGAGATGTTGACGATGGCGCCGCCGCCGGCCGCGCGGATGGCGGGGATCGCGTGCTTGCAGCCGAGGAAGACCCCTTCGAGGTTGACGCCGTGGATGCGCCGCCAGCCTTCCAGCGTCTCCTTCTCCGGATTGGCGCCCATCACACCGCCGATTCCGGCATTGTTTACAAGGACATGTAAGCCGCCGAAGCGCTGGTGCGCGGCCGCGACGGTGGCCACCCAACCCGCCTCGTCGGTGACGTCCTGCTCGAGGAAGAGGGCGGAATCGCCGATCTCGGCGGCGACGGCGCGGCCCGCCTCGGCCTGCCGGTCGGTCAGCACCACGCGGGCGCCTTCGGAGGCCAGCCGCTTCGCCGTCGCCCGGCCCATGCCGGAGGCTCCGCCGGTGACGAGCGCCACCTTGCCGTCGAATCGCTGCATTCGCTTCCTCCCGAAATTTGCCCGCGAGGCTGCCACGGACCGGGAATTTGCACCAGCGCTCAGCCAGCCTTCACCGTGACCACGGGTCAGCGGGGCAGGGGGTGCGCCCGGAAGAATCGCCAGATGAGCCGGGTGGCGTCGATCGCGTCCGAGCCCGGCCCGGCGAGGGCGGCGATGGCGCTCGGCGCGCCGCCGGGCCACTGGTGGCCGAGATCGGCGATCCGGTAGTACAGCACCTCCGCTCCGCCGGCGCAGGGGCCCCAGCGCTCGAGCGTGACCCGGTCCGCGGTCGAGGCGACCGGGCCGGGACAGTTGGCGAATCCGGCCCAGGCGAGCGGCGTCGCCCGCGCCGGCGCCACCGTCTGCGGCGGTCCCCAGGGGAGTTGGCGAAGCCCGCCCTCGATCGGGCTGATCGGGTCGAGGGCGCCCGCCACCATCAGGACGGGCACCGGGCGCGCGGGCGGACCGCCCGGCGGCGTGTGGCCGGAGACGAGGCCGATGGCGGCGATCCGCCCGGCATGATCCAGGGCGAGGCGCTGGGCCATGCCGGCGCCGCTGGAATGGCCGGTGGCGAAGAGGCGGGCCCGGTCGATCGGCAGCCGTGCCGCCGCCGCCTCGACCGCCGCGAGGAGGAAGCCCGCATCGTCGACCTCGCCCCGGAGCAGCCGGCCGACACCCGAGCCGTCGTCCCAGAAGCGCGGGTTGGTGCGGAAGTCGGCCGCCCGGTCGGGCAGGGCCGGCAGGGCATCGGGGCCGAGCACGGCGAAGCCCTCGCGGTCGGCCGCCGCCCGCCAGCCGTAGCGTTCCAGCGCCTGCGCGCCGGATCCGCCGGCGCCGTGCAGGAGGACGACGAGGGCGACCGGTCCTGAAAGGCCGGGCGGGGCATGCAGGACGGCGGTGCGCGGCCGGCCGGCCTGCTCCAGCGTCAGCGTTTCAGCGAGGGCCGCGGCGGGCAGGAGGATCGTGATCGCCGCCAGGGCCGAAAGCAGCGATCGCCGCAATGCGGGCCTCGGGTGAGGCGGTCGCCGGCGTTGGCTGGATTTTCGCCTATATCGCTCGAGCAATGCGCCTCCGGGGCCGGGCCTGTCCGAGCATGCCGGTCGTGAGCGCCCGCGGCCGCCGATGCGATCGTGGGGCCTGCCGCCCGCCTCGGCAAGCGCGCTTCCCCGATTGCCCTCAAACGATGAAGAAGCCGTCGTTCAACTGCGCGAGGGAGGTGTTCTCGATGGTGGCGATGAGGGTGGTGTCGAAGCGGAACAGCACATGCGCGCCGCTCTCCTCCCACAGCAGCCGGCCC
>Ga0164290_1001565_pt1 | contig 30285 bp, 31 predicted proteins | sample Micstemetagenome_FD_108782 | JGI IMG/M metagenome (GOLD analysis project Ga0164290, IMG submission 108782) | Contaminated culture microbial community from soil near Moab, Utah, USA - Microcoleus steenstrupii SON62 (Illumina Assembly) | ecosystem: Environmental > Terrestrial > Soil > Soil crust...
GCCTGCTCGCGATGTCGCTCTACAACGGCCAGCTCGATGGCTTCGGTGCCGACCTGCAGGCCGGCGAGCAGCGCTTCCTGCTCAAGTACGCACTGGCCAGCCAGAGCGCGATCCTGTGGTCCAGCCTGCTGGTGTTCCTGTCGACGCTGTTCTTCTGGCTCGGCATGCTGGCCAAGTCGCCCGGCCTGGAGGCCGGCGGAACCCGTCTGGCCTGGGGCGCGGTGGGCATGGCGCTGATCGGCACCATGGTGCGCTGGTTCGAGAGCCACCAGATCGCCGCCGACATCGGCCACATCCCGGTCAGCAACCTCTACGAGGTCTTCGTCCTCTTCATCTGGATGACGACGCTGTTCTACCTGTACTTCGAACAGCGCTTCGCGACCCGCGCACTCGGTGCCTGGGTGATGCTGGTGGTCTCGGCCGCGACCGCGTTCCTGCTCTGGTACGCGCTGGAGCGCGGCGCCCACGAGATCCAGCCGCTGGTGCCGGCGCTGCAGAGCTGGTGGATGAAGATCCATGTGCCGGCCAACTTCGTCGGCTATGGCTGCTTCGCGTTGGCGGCGATGGTCGGCCTGGCCTATCTGCTGAAGACCGCCGAGGCGAGGTCGCTGTGGATCGGCCTGGTCGTGCTGCCGGCGCTGGCACTGGCGGCACTGCTGCTGGCGGCCTTCATCGGCGGTTTCGAGGCCCAGACCACGGCCGGCCTTCACGCCTGGGCGCGCAAGTTCGGCGGCATCGCCGTCTTCCTCGCCGCCTGCGTGATGCTGCGCGAGCGCGTCACCGTGCGTCTGCCGCCGCTGCCGGTGCTCGATGAGCTGATGTACCGCTCGATCGCGCTCGGCTTCGCCTTCTTCACCATCGCCACCATCCTCGGTGCGTTCTGGGCCGCCGAGGCCTGGGGCGGCTACTGGAGCTGGGACCCCAAGGAGACCTGGGCGCTGATCGTCTGGCTGAACTACGCGGCCTGGCTGCACATGCGCATGATGAAGGGGCTGCGCGGCGCGATGTCGGCCTGGTGGGCCCTGGTCGGCCTGCTGGTCACCACCTTTGCCTTCCTCGGCGTCAACATGTTCCTGTCAGGCCTGCACAGCTACGGCGAGCTTTGAACGCCAGCCGCCGCGCGCTGCTGCTGGCCGGCCTGGCTGCCGGCGGCGCCTCCGCGCGGCCGACGCTGCGCGTCGCCACCGGCGAGTACCCGCCCTACAGCGGCGCGCAACTGCCCGACCAGGGCGTCTTCAGCGCGCTGATCCGGGCCGCGATCGAACAGGCGGGCTGGCAGCTGCAGCTGCAGTTCATGCCCTGGAACCGCACCGAGGCGGCGGTCGAGTCGGGCGAGGTCGACGCCAGCGGTCCCTGGGGCCGCACGCCGGCGCGCGACGCCCGCTTCCGTTTCAGCGAGCGCGTCGCCACGCTCGACTGGCGTTGGCTGGCGCGGCGCGCCGACGGCTTTGACGGCACCCTGGCGCAGCTGCGCCGCCAGCGCATCGCGCTGGTGCGCTCCTACACCTACACACCGGCGCTTTGGACGGCGGTGCACGAGGGCGGCCTGCAGACGCAGTTCGTCGCCACCGACCTGGCCGGGCTGAGCCTGCTGCAGCAAGGGCGCATCGACCTGCTGCCGGTCGACCGCTACACCGGCTGCCAGCTCGCGCTCGAGCAGTTGGCACCGGCCCAGCAGCCGCAGCTGACGCTGCACGACGGGCCACTGCTCGGCAGCTACGGCGTGCACCTGCTGTTCGCACGCACGGCCGGCGGCGCGAGGCGCGCGGCCGCCTTCAACCAGGGGCTGCGTGAGGTGCTCAGGACGGGGCTGCGCGAACGCCTGTTCGGCGCGCTGCAGTGCCCCCTGGCACTACCGGGAACTCGCTGAGGCTGTAAGGTTGTTGCCGCCCTCGCCGACCTGCAGGGGCCCAGCATCCAGGATCCGCCATGACCCGCTTCCCGACGCCACCCGCCTCCGAGATCACCGCACCCAGCGCCTACCTGAACCGGCGTCAGCTGATCGGCGTCGCCGCCGCCGGCCTGGCGCTGCCCGGCCAGGCGGAGGCGGCGCTGCCGGCGACGCGCACCCAGCTGCCCGGCGCGATCGTGATGGACCGTCCGACGGCGAAGACCGACGCGACCAGCTACAACAACTTCTACGAGTTCGGCACCGAGAAGGACGACCCGGCGCGCCAGGCCGGCCGGCTGCACACGCGGCCCTGGACGGTGACGGTCGACGGCGAGTGCCTGAAGCCACGGACCGTCGGCATCGAGGAGTTGCTCAAGCTCAGCGGCATGGAGGAACGCGTCTACCGGCTGCGCTGCGTCGAAGCCTGGTCGATGGTGATTCCCTGGATCGGCTATTCCTTGAGCGCGTTGCTCAGGCAGGTCGAACCGACCGGCAAGGCGAAGTTCGTCGAGTTCATCACCCTGGCCGACAAGTCGCAGATGCCGGGACTGTCCAGCGGCGTGATCGACTGGCCCTACCTGGAAGGCCTGCGCCTCGATGAGGCCATGCACCCGCTGACCCTGCTCGCCTTCGGCATGTACGGCGAACTGATGCCGAACCAGAACGGCGCCCCGCTGCGCCTGGTGGTGCCCTGGAAGTACGGCTTCAAGAGCGGCAAGAGCCTGGTCAGGATCCGCCTTGTCGAGAAGCCGCCGACCACCAGCTGGATGGCGTCGGCGCCGCGCGAGTACGGCTTCTTCAGCAACGTCAACCCGCAGGTCGATCACCCGCGCTGGAGCCAGGCCAGCGAGCGCCGCATCGGCGAGGACGGGCTGTTCGCCAAGCGACGGCCGACGCTGATGTTCAACGGCTACACCGAGCAGGTCGGCTCGCTGTATGCCGGCATGGACCTGCGGAGGTTCTTCTGAGCCTGGCGCCGCCGCGCTTGCTGCACCCGGCGGTCCGGCCGGCGCTGCATCTGATCTGCGCGCTGCCGCTGGCCTGGCTGGTCTATGGCGCTTTCGCGAACCGCCTTGGCGCCAACCCGGCCGAGGCGCTGATCCGGGCCTTGGGCGACTGGAGCCTGCGCGGCCTGCTGCTGACGCTGGCGATCACGCCGCTGCGCCAGCTGCTGGCGCAACCGCTGCTGATCCGCTATCGCCGGCTGTTCGGCCTCTGGACCTTTGCCTACCTGGTGCTGCACCTGCTAGCCTACGCCTGGTTCGACCAAGGCCTGGAGCTGCAAAGCATCTTTCAGGACATCGCCAAGCGCCCCTTCATCCTCGTCGGCATGCTGGCCTGGCTGCTGCTGCTGCCACTGGCGGCGACCAGCTTCCACGCCGCGATGCGCTGGCTCGGTGGCCGGCGTTGGCAGGCATTGCACCGGCTGGTGTACGCGGCGGCGCTGCTGGGCTGCCTGCATTTCTGGTGGATGCGCAGCGGCAAGCAGTTGTTCACCGAGCCGCTGATCTACACCGCGCTGCTGCTGCTGCTGCTGGGCTGGCGACTGTGGTGGCGGTGGCGGCCGCGCTGAGCCGGGTTGCAGAATCAGCCCCGGCCGCCGCAGGAGCCGCCGCCGATGCCCGATCGCCGTGCCTTCACCGCCAGTCTGCTACCGAGCCCGATGCTGGCGGCCAGCGCCGTCCTGCGCATGGCCTACTTCGACCGCTACGCGCCGCTGAGCCAGCGCGACGCCGGCGGCCGCGTGCGCGGGCTGCTGATCGACCTGGTCGAGGCCGCCGGCCAGGCCGCCGGCCTGCGCTTCAGCCACCATGCCTATCCCTGGCTGCGGGCGCAGAACATGGTGCGCCAGGCCGAGCTCGACGCCGTCTGCACCACGCGCAGCCCGGAGCGCCTGGCCTATCTGCGCTTTTGCGAGACGCCGCTGCTGGTGCTGCCCTTCGGTTTCTGCCACCGTCGCGGAGACGCCCGCTTCACCGGCCTGCGGGCTTTGGAGGACCTGCGCGGTCTGCGCCAGGGCAATTACCGAGGCAGCGGCTACGCCCGCTCGCACCTGGAGAGCGAGCGCATCCATCTCGATGGCGACCCCGACTCGCTGCTGCGGCGCATCGCGATGGGGGATCTCGATGTCTTCATCGACGCCCAGCTCAATGCCGAGCACCGCATCCGTGCGCTGGCGCTGGAGCAGCAGCTGATGTTCTCGCCGGCACCGTTCCTGCCGCTGGCCGCCTACCGCTTCGCCCTGCGCCACAGCCACCCGGAGGCGGAGGAGATCGTCGCAAAGATGGAGAAGGCGACGCTGGGGGCATTGGCCAAGGGCAGCCTGGAAGCCGTGATCGCCGGGTATCGCTGAGGCGTGTCCTGGAGAAAGCGGTCAGTCCCTGCAGAGTCCGGCTGAAGGGCGCTTCCGTCGCGCCATTTTGTTTATAGCGCTTTCCCCTGTCCCGTCGCGAAGGTCAATTTTTGCGCAGTGGCGCACGGTCTGGATGACAGTGTCCAAGAGCGCAGCCGGCGCCAACTGGGCGCCGCGTTGTGCATCCGCGCCAATAGCCCCAAGTGCGCGGTGCGCTCAACAAGGTTCGGGCCACTGAGCGATTTATCGCCAGGGTCATGAGTTCCACCTTCAGTACTCGCGCATCCAACGGGCGTTCACCTCGCGCGTGTGCTCTTGCATGCTGTGCATTTGCGTGTCCTGCTCAGCAAGCAGGAATGCCCCAGTGCCCGCACTACGGGGAGATGAAGACCCATCGGGTCAAGCGAACCGCCGGTCAGCTCGGATCAGTGCATCCCTGCGCTGGGCCACGACATGGAAGACTGTGCAACGTTGCCCACCCACCTTCAGTCATGCAGCCCCAAACTCCGGCCATCTTGCCTGGAATGGCAGATCCATATTCAATTTTGTCGTGAGTGCTCGTTAATCAATCACAAACCGGCAAACTTCCTCTGCTGCACGCCTCCGGGGCGGAAGGCATTACAGCTCTAAACCAGCTTTCTTATCTCTGGCTCACCGTCAGAAATGCTGCCTTTGGCGGGGCGCCTGGATGTTCGCCATTATTTCATCAGCCTTCGCTCTGGCTGCAGCTTCATCTTCCGCCCCAAGTTGGCCGACTTGCATCCAGCGCCTAACCAACTCTGGAACATTTTCAAGCCGATAAGCGGAACTGGACAAGCCAGGAACATCAGCAGTTCGCTCAAGCACAATCTCGAATGCACGTCGATCAATCCGCTCAAGCTCCAATTTTCTTCCGAGCACGACCGCACTATCAATCGATGGCAAGTGGCCGACAGCCGCATCCTTAACGAGCGCGCTTGCAATTGTTGGCAATTTATCAGCGCTTGGCTCATACTTAACTAGCCTAAGCAGAGCATTCGCACCACCCGTCGCCCCCCCCAAGGTTGCCACCCAAGCCAAATTCAGCTGGCTATCTCGCATATCCCCACTGATGCTTTGGCAGCGTCGTTGCTCCATCTCAGTTTTATCGATCACCTCGCCCATCAATTTATCGGGGATCATCACAGCTCGACTCTCCCGCATCCGATACGCAGAATTCAACGCACCAATTACAGTTTCGCACCTCCTTATCAACTCAACCGCCGCAAGAGCCTTGGCAGGATTTTTCTCTGAAATTGCCCTGAGAACGAAAGAACCATAGTCCCCTTCAATATCAAAAGTTTCCGATCGAACTGTCACTCCAAAATATCTGTCGCTAGCCAGAGGTTCCTGGCTCTCCCTTTTTTCGGCTGATTCTTGACCACTACTAATGGACGTGGCCCGATTCCCAATCGGCTCGACTGGCGCAGGCTCGACCTGTCCAGTCATGGGCAAGGAGGATCTTTCCTCAAGCCAAATGGCGAACAGACGCAAAAGCACTACCACCACTGCCGCGCGCAATGCGATGACCAACATTCGACGCATCGACTTGCTAACCGTCAATTTGGGCTTCCAGAATTGCCGCAGGAGGCAAGCTCCTGCCAGCACTGATTGTCAAGTCGCTCTTTAATGACTTGGGATGCATAGATACAAGCCGCACCAGCTGCTACGCCCATCAACGCCCCCCAACCTGGCACCGTTGCTAGCGCTCCGGCCGCAGTTGCACATCCATTCGTCACTATTTCATGAGCATTTTTGTTCTTTTCAAGACAGCCTAACAAAGTCTTCTGGCAACCGCTTATGCGCTCCCTCTCCGTAATAACGTCAAACGCCGGCCCAACGGCGGCGCTCATCCAGAATTGAGAACTCGTGGCCCCGCTACGAGTGACCAGCACTGGGGGAAGTTGAGTAATGAATGGTGTCTCCACAACCAAATCTGAGTCCACACATCCACTGCTTGCGATCTGCTGAGAAATGCCACCAGTCATGTGCGATGCCAGTCCCGCACTCGGATGAGGACCGGTTCTTTGCGCCAAGGCGTCGCGCACGCTGACATACCGTCCAGACATTGAGCGCAAGCCGACGACCCCATCCTCCTTTTGAGAATGAATCACAAGCCACGTTTCCCCCGCATAGAAGGCGCTTATGTAACCCCTTTGATCAACCGTGTACTTGACGGAATTTTCAACAGGCTTCACATGGGAGCCAATAATATCAATCCGAGCACCAGACTCATTCATCCATTCATTGCAAGCTAAAACTCTTTCACCAGAAACAGGTAGCCCAAAAGCAAATATCAATTCAATTGCCTTCATGTGCCACCCCATAAATAGTGATGGAGCGTTGACTCTAGTCCTCCGGAGTGTTGAGCCCCTACCCCCAAGAAGTAGGGAGTAGCGCACCCATCAAAGCACGGCGATGCCTGCATCAGGTCGGTCGCAACCGGGGCGACCTGAATCTGGGACCACGCTCACTTCCCCCCAATGGGGGATCGAAACAGGGGGGGCGGTTCGCGCACAGTGCGGCGCATGACGAACAAAGCCCTGCACCTGTTTCCCACCCTGCGCAGCAAGACCGCGCAGACCACCAGCACCCAGCCGCGCGCGAACCTCGACGGTCTGGAAGTCAGCGAATCGAGCTTCGGCGAGTGGCTGCAGGCCGGCGGTGACCGCCGCGGTCAGCGCCGCGATGCCGAGACCGAGCCGATGCCGCTGGACTCAGCGCGCCGCGTGTGAGGTCGCCCAGGGTCCGGTGATGCCGGCCAGGCCGCAGTCCCACAGCGCGCGCGCGTCCCGCTCGTCGTCGACCCCCTCGCCGATGACTTGCAGCGACAAGCCCTGCAGCAGGATCACCAGGCTGCGCACGAAGCCGGCCCGCGCCGCCTCGTCGGCAACGCCGAGCAGCACCGCGCGATCGAGCTTCACGTAGCCGAGGCCGAGCTGGTAGAGCTTTTCGATGCGCTGCAACTGCGCACCGGCATGCTCAAGGCCCAGGCGCACGCCCAGCGGATGCAGCGCGCGGCCGAGCTCCTGCAGCAGCTCGAAATGGCGCAACGCGGCGGTGACATCGAACTCCAGCGCCAGCTGGCGCGCCGCCTGGGGCTGGCTCTTCAGCAGGGCGCGCAGCCGGCGCAGGAAGTCGGGCGCCAGCAGGCTGGACGGTGCCAGATTGACCGCACGCAGCTGGCCGTCATGCTGGATCAAGGCCAGGGCCTGCGCGACGGCGGCGACGTCGACCTCGGCCGTCAGGCCGGTGCGCAGCGCCAGCGGCAGCCAGACCTTGGCGCTGACGAAATCGGGCGTCGCGCCCTGGCGCTCGACCAGACCCAGGTGCAGCGGACACTCCCAATGCAGCAGGCGGCCGTCGCGGTCCAGCACCGGGTACTGCAGCAGGCGCAGCTGCTGCTGCGCCAGTGCCGCTTCGATCTGCGCCCGCCACGCACCCTCGCCCTGCGGCAGCGCCGGCTGCGGGTGGTCGTCGCGGCGCAACGCGATCGGCATTGCCTGCTGCAGCTGCTGCTCGGCGTCGGCCAGCGCCTCGTCGGCCTGCGCGAACCACTGGCTCAGCGGCCGGCTGCGCGCCATCTCGGCGCCACCGAGCGCCAGTCTCACGCCGGACATGCCGCCTTGCTGACCGACACGCTGCAGCGCCAGCCGGAGCGCCTCGGCCAAGGCCTGACTGCTCTCGTCGAGCACGCCGGCCGCCGGCAGCCAGAGAGCGAAATCGGCGCCGTTGAGACGACCGGCCAGGCTGCCGGGCACGCGCTCGGTGTAGGGCTGCAGCGCCTCGCCGATCAGCGCCAGCAACTCATCGGTGAGCTCGCGGCCGAGCTGGCGATTGACACCGGCCAGATCCTGCAGGCGCAGCAGCAGCAGCGAGGCACGTTCCGGCCCGTCGTCGCGCGCCAGCGCCGACGCCAGCTCGGCGAGGAAATGCTGGCGCAGGTACAGGCCGGTCAGCGCGTCGTTGTGCGCTTGCTGACGCAGCAGGCCGAGCTGCTCGGTCTGGGCCTCGAACATGCGCTGGATGCGTTGCACCATGCCGTTCAGCGCCGCGGTCAGCGGCCGCAGTTCGCGCACGCTGCTCGGTGCCACCTGCACGAACTGCCCCTCGGCCAGCGCATCGGCCTGGGCGGCCAGCTGATCCAGCGGCCGTCGGATGCGCCGCAGCACCGCCTGCGCCGCGACCAGCGCCAGCAGCGTCAGCAGCAGGGTCCAGAGCGCGCTGCGCAGCAGGCTGGACCACAGCGCGTCGTAGGCATAGGAAAGCTGCGTCTGCAGCTCGATGCGGCCGAGCGCCTGCCAGCCGCTGGACAGCTGGGCGACGCCGGGCGCCGCCACGATCGGCACCAGCTCGCGCAGCCAGGCCGGGCTGTCGCCCGGCTCCACCGCGGCGCTGCGCTCGAACACCAGCTTGCCGTCAGCCTGGCGCCAGCGCAGCAGCTGGTAATGGCCCTGGTCGAACTGCGCGCTCATCAGCAGCTTGATCAGCTCGACGTCGCCCCCCTGCTGACTCGCCGCCAGCGCCAGCGCCTGGGCGTTGTCGGCGTTCTTGATGCTGGCCTGCTGGCTCAGCAGCTCGCGCAGGCCGCCGCCGCTGATCAGCACCGCACCACCGAGCGCCAGCAGCAGCGCGGCAACGATCAGCAGACCCACTTGTCGGAACAAGGACATGGCTAGAACCCTTCGTCTCGCGCGCGCGCCAGGGCGTCGCGCCAGATCGTCAATCGCGTCAGCGGATTGCCCGCGGTCTGTGCCCCGGAGCCCTGCCAGAGCCCCTCGGCATTGAAGCTGAAGACCGGCTGCAGGTCGCGGCGCTCGCCGGCGCGGCGCAGCTGCGGCACGATGTTGTCCAGGATCAGCGGCTCGGCGTTCGGCTCGGCATACCAGGCCAGCACCATGTGCGCCTGGGCGCGGCCCTGGAACTGCGCGCGCACATAGACCAGGCGCAGGCTGGCCTCGGGCACGCCGAGCCCACGCAGCGCGAAGTACTTGGCCATCGCCAGGTCCTCGCAGTCGCCGGCCCCCTTGCCGATCAGTTCCAGCGGGCTGGCCCAGTAATCGAGCTGGCCCCAGACCTGCGGATCCTCGCGCCAGGCCAGCTGCCGGTTGAAGAAATCGTTGACCTGTTCAAGCTGCTGCGCGACGGGCGCGCTGCGCAGGCCGCTGACCATCGCGATCAGTTGCAGCACCTGCGCCTGCGCCGCCGACGGCAGCTTGCCGGACTGCTGACGGATGCGCGCCGCATCCCAGGCCCAGGCCGTCAGGGCCCACGCCAGCAACAGGCCAGGGAGAAACATCAGCAGCGCGCGCATGGCTAGCTGGGCACTGTAGCGAGCGGCACGAAGCGCCGGCCGGCAGGCAAACCCTGCTGCCTATCATGGGGCCCATGCGCACCGATGCGATTGCCGACGAACTCCAGCAGGCCCGGGCCAAGGGGCCGCTGCGCGAGATCAAGATCCCGCCCTGCCCCGAGCTGCTGCAGCGCCTGCGCGCCGCGCTGGCAGGACCCGAACCCGACCTGGGCGAGGTGCAGGCGGTGGCCGGCGCCGACGTGGCGATGAGCGCGACCCTGCTGCGCGTCGCCAACAGCCCGGTGCACCTCGGCGACGGCCAGCGCTGTGCGACGGTCGGTCAGGCCCTGACCCGGCTCGGCCTGGAGCCGGCGGTGGCGCTGATGACCGGCTTCCTGGTACGCCACGCGATCCCGGTGCAAAGCCCCCACCTGCAGCGCTTCTGGGAACGCAGCCACATGCGGGCGCTGGCGATGGCGCACCTGGCGCGGCAGATCCCCGGCCTCGACGCCGACCTCGCCGCCAGCCACGGGCTGTTCTGCCATGTCGGCATGCCGGTGCTGCTGCAGTCGGTGCGCGGCTATGGCGCGACGATGGTCGAGGCGGCGGCGCGCACCGACCGTTCCTTCGTTGCCACCGAGGACGCCAATCACCGCACCAATCACGCGGTGGTGGGCGCGCTGACGGTGCGCGTCTGGGGGCTGCCAGCGACGCTGATGGCGTCGATCCGGTTGCACCACGATTTCGTGCTGCTGCGCGAGCGCAGCTCCGATGCCGAGGTACCGCTGCTGATTGCCACCGGCCTGCTGGCCGAGCAGCTGATGCGCCAGCACGAGGGCCTGGCGCCCGATGCCGACTGGATCGCGCACGGCGCGCAGGCGCTGGACTGGCTGCAGGTGGGTGCCGCCGAGCTGCAGGACTGGGCCGACCAGCTCGAGGCGGTGTTCGACGCGGAAGTCTGAGGCCCGCCCTAGCGGGCGGGCACGGTCACCCAAGGCACTTCCAGCCAGTTGTCGGCGCGGTGCGCCGCCACCACGCCCTTGCGCGCCGCCCAGGGAATGACCTGGCGGTGCAGCGGGATCACATGCAGCCCGTTGCGGAACTCGGCCAGCGCCGCACGCACCAGTGGCTCGCGCTTGGCCGCATCGGGCTCGACCGCCTGCTGCGCGGCGATGGCATCGAACTTGTCGTTGCGCCAGCGGCCGTAGTTGTTCGAGCCGATGCCCTTCTCGCCGAGGTTGCGCCAGACCGGCGTCAGGATCGAGTCGGCGTCGGTGATCGCGCCGCCCCAGCCGTACAGGTAGAGGCTGGTCTCGAAGCGCTCCAGCTCCGGGAAGTACAGCACCCGCGGCATCGCGTTGACCCTGACGCGGATGTTCAGCTGCGCCCACATGCCGGCCAGCGCGACGCAGAGTTCCTCGTCGTTGATGTAGCGGTTGTTCGGGCAGTCCAGCGTGACCTCGAAGCCGTCGGCATAGCCGGCTTCCTGCATCAGCTTGCGTGCCGCGGCAACGTCGTAGGGCAGGCGCGCCTGCAGCGCTGGATCGTTGAAGCTGGCCACCGCCGCCGGCGTCACGCCGCCGGTCGGGATCGCCAGCCCGGCCATGATCTTGTCGCGGATGGCGTCGGCGTTGACCGCCTGGTACATCGCCTGGCGCACGCGGCGGTCCTTGAACGGGTTCTTGCCATCCGGACTCTTGCCGTACTCGAGCTTGTCGCGGAACTGGTCGAAGCCGATGAAGATCAGCCGGTTCTCCGGGCCGTCGATGACCTGCAGATGCGGCTGCTGGCGCAAGCGCGGGATGTCGCGCGGCGACGGATCGAGCACCAGATCCAGCTCACCCGACAGCAGCGCCGCCAGGCGCGTGCCGTCGCTGGCGATCGGCGTGAACACGATCTCCTGCACATTGCCCTCGAACTTGCCCCACCAGGCCGGGTTGCGCTTGAACACCGCCTTCACGGCCGGTTGGCGGCTGACCAGCATGTAGGGGCCGGTGCCGTTGGCGTTCAGGCTGGCATGGCTCTCTTCCTTGTTCTTGAAGTCCAGCGGCCGCGTCACCTTGTGCTTCTCGCACCAGGCCTTGCTCATGATCCACAACAGGTCGATGTGCTGCAGGAAGATCGGGTTCGGCTTGTCGAGCTTGAACTCGACGGTGAGCGGGTCGATCTTGCGCGCCACGCCGACCGGGTGCGCGTACTGCTTGACGTTGCTGGTCTCGAACTTCGCGCGCTCGATCGAGAACACCACGTCGTCGGCGGTGAACGGCGTGCCGTCGTGGAACTTCACCCCCGGGCGCAGCTTGAACCGCCAGGTCAGCGGATCGGGGTTGCTCCACTCGGTGGCCAGGCCGGGGCCGATCGACAGGTCCTTGCCGCGCCGCACCAGCTTCTCGTAGACCTGACCATTCATCATGTTGGTCATGCTCTCGTTCTGCGAGTGCGGGTCGGCGGTCTGCAGATCGCCCTGGCTGGCCCAGCGCAGGGTCTGCGCCTGCAGCAGCGAGCTGGCTAGCAGCGCCAGCGTCAGGCTCAGCATCTTCTTCATGGCGTCGGATTCCAAAGCTCGTTGAGGTGGGTGAAGCCCCACTGCGCCGCGTCTTCGCGGCCGACGATGCGGTCGTTGCTCTCGCTGGCGAGGTCGATCAGCTTGAGCTCGATCGGCATGTTCGACTTCGTCGAGAAGAACACCTTCACGCGCGGCATCGTCAGCTTGCCGGCGTTCTGGTCCACCACCACCGCCAGGCGACCGGAATGCAGGCGCACCAAGGTGCCGACCGGGTAGATGCCGAGACTGACGACGAAGGCCTGGAACACCTGCGGGTCGAAGTGCCCCTTCCACTGGGCCATCCGCGCCAGCGACGCCGCCGGGTCCCAGGCCGTCTTGTACGGCCGGTTCGAGGTGATGGCGTCGTAGACGTCGCAGACCGCTCCCATGCGGGCCAGCAGGCTGATCTGCTCACCCGCCAGCTTGTGCGGGTAGCCGGTGCCGTCGAGCTTCTCGTGGTGGTGCAGGCAGACGTCGAGCGTGCCCTCGCCGAAGGCCTGGCTGAGCTTCAGCGCCTCATGCCCGCGCCCCGGGTGCGATCGCATCACGGCGAACTCGGCGTCGGTCAGCTGGCCGGGCTTGTTCAGCACCTCGAGCGGCATCAGCATCTTGCCGACATCGTGCAGCAGGCCGGCCTCGCCGGCCTCGCGCTGCTGCGCCTCGCTCAGGCCGAGCTGCTTGGCCAGCGAAATCATCATGGCGCACACGGCCACCGAGTGCATGTAGGTGTAGTCGTCGCGGGTCTTCAGGCGCGCCAGGCTGATCAGTGCCGACGGATTGCGCCAGACCGAACCGGCGATGTCGTTGACCACCTCGGTCGCCGCATCGCGCGAGATCGCCCGGCCCAGGCGCGCCTCGCTGAGCATGCCGACCACCGCCTTCTTCGACTTCGCGACCACCGCCGCCGCCTGCTCAAGCTCGTCGGCCAGGCTGCAGGCGGGTGCCGGCGTGCTGGCAACGGGGGCGGCAGCGCGCGGCTCCGGCTCGACCCGCGGCGGTGGCGGCGCGGCGGCCGGCTGCGCCGGCGCCGCGCCGGCCTTGACCACATCGCGCCCCTTGCTGATGTCAATCCAGACCGCCGGCACGCCGGAGGCTTTCAGGGCCTGCAGATCGGCCGGGTCCTCGAGCAGGAAACGCGACTTCCAGAACGGATGCGACAGCCAGGACCCCTCCATGCCGTGCAGGTACATGCCCAGCTCGGTCTGTTCGGTCGGGATTTTTTTCAGCATGGGCTTGGCGACGGCGTCGTTGCACCAGTATGCGGCGACCGGCCCCCCGGTACGGCCCCGGGCCTACCCGAGCCCGGCCATGAAAAAAGCCGCCGGATGCATCATCAGGCGGCTTTTCGACGGGTCGGGCGACGCCGCGGCGCCGCGCCGGCCGCTCAGCGGAAGCGCGACTGCGGGACCGTCTGCAGTTCGCCAGGCAGCGAACCCAGGTACTTCGCGATCGCCTTCAGTTCGGCGTTGCTGAAGTCCTTGACCTGACCCTGCATGATGGCGTTGCCACGGCCATGGCTGGCCTGACCCTGGGTCTTGTAGGCCTTCAGCGCCACGTAGAGGTAGTCGGCATGCTGGCCGGCCAGCTTCGGATAGGCGTCACTGACCGCCTTCGAGAAATTCGCGCCGTGGCAGCTGATGCAGGCACCCTTCTCGAGCAGCGCCTTGACCTGGGCGTTCGGCTCGGCCACCGTTGCAGGCGCCGTCTTGGCCTGGCCATTCTGGGCGTAGAACGCACCAAGATCGGCCATGTCCTGCTCACTGAGGGAGGCGGCAATGCCCTTCATCGTCGGGTGCTTGCGCTCGCCCTTGGCGTAGGCCTGCAGCGCGGCGACGATGTAGTTGGCGTTCTGGCCCGAGATCATCGGCACCTTGTGCACTTCGGGGAAGCTGGCCTGGTAGCCGGGGATGCCATGGCAGCCGATGCACATGGCAGCCTGCTTGGCGCCCTTGGCGGCGTCGCCGGCGGCTTGGGCCGAAGGCAGGAAGGCGGCGGCCAGGGTCAGGGCGAGAACGAGGTTTTTCATGGTGTTGGAATTCGGTGCGTGCCGAGAGCGGCGCGGATTCTAAAGGCCGGCGCCGGGGGGGCCTTCCTATACTGGTCCGCATGAAATTCCAAGGCTCCGCGAACTACGTCGCCACCGACGATCTCAAGCTTGCCGTCAACGCGGCGCTGACCCTGCAACGCCCGCTGCTGCTGAAGGGCGAACCCGGCACCGGCAAGACCCTGCTGGCGGAAGAAGTGGCCGCCAGCCTCGGCATGCCGCTCCACCAGTGGCACATCAAGAGCAGCACCAAGGCCCAGCAGGGGCTGTACGAGTACGACGCCGTCAGCCGCCTGCGCGACTCGCAGCTCGGTGACGCCCGCGTCAAGGACATCCACAACTACATCGTCAAGGGCGTGCTCTGGCAGGCGTTTGCCAGCGACGTCCCCTGCGCGCTGCTGATCGACGAGATCGACAAGGCCGACATCGAGTTTCCCAACGACCTGCTGCGCGAACTCGACCGCATGGAGTTCTACGTCTACGAGACGCGCGAGCTGGTGAAGGCGAAGCAGCGGCCGCTGGTCTTCATCACCAGCAACAACGAGAAGGAGCTGCCCGACGCGTTCCTGCGCCGCTGCTTCTTCCACTACATCAAGTTTCCCGACGAGGCGACGATGCAGGCGATCGTCGACGTGCATTTCCCCGGCCTGAAGAGCGAGTTGCTGGCCGCCGCGCTGAAGAGCTTCTACCAGGTGCGCAACCTGCCGGGGCTGAAGAAGAAGCCGTCCACCAGCGAGTTGCTCGACTGGTTGCGCCTGCTGCTGGCCGAGCACCTCGACGCGGCGGCGCTGGCGACCGGCGACAGCGGTCCGACGCGCATCCCGCCGCTGGTCGGCGCGCTGCTGAAGAACGAGCAGGATCTGACGCTGTTCGAGAAGCTGCTGCAGATGCAGCGCCAGCACCGTTGATGCGGGTCCAGCCGCTGCAACTCGACGACGGCGATCTCGCCCTCGAACCGCTGCAACTGGCGCATGAGGCCGGCCTGCGCGCCGCCGCCGCCGACGGCGCGCTGTGGACGCTCTGGTTCACCTCGGTCCCCGAGCCCGAGCAGACCCGCGCCTACATCGAGCAGGCGCTGGAGCAGCAGGCGCAGGGCAGCCGGCTGCCGTTCGCGGTCCGCTGGCAGGGTCGCATCGTCGGCTCGACGAGCTACCACGACATCGTGCCCGCCATCGACCGGCTGGAGATTGGCTACACCTGGTACGCGAAGTCCTGCCAGCGCACGGCGCTGAACACGCGCTGCAAGCTGCTGCTGATGGGCCATGCCTTCGACACCCTCGGCGCGGCCCTGGTCGGCTGGCGCACCGACATCCACAACCTCGCCAGCCAGGCGGCGATCGAGCGCCTGGGCGCGCGCAAGGACGGCGTGCTGCGACACCACATGATGCGGCGCGACGGCAGCGTGCGCGACACCGTGATGTACAGCATGACGGCCGCCGAATGGCCGGCGGCGAAGGCGGCGCTGCAGGCGCGTTTGCGCAGCTAAGCACCCAAGTCGGTTCGCGTGCAGAGGGGCACGACGCTGGTCAGAACTCGCCGGAGTGTTGATCGGGGCAAAGCCCGCGGCGCGACGCGTCGGGCAGCCCGCGCGCGATGTCGTGCTCATGCCGAGCTGTCCCATCTCAATCACGCGAATCGCCTGCACTCTCCACGATGCAAGCCGGACGGTCTCAACAGACTCAGGCTCTCTGGCTCTGTGCGCTTGGCCGGCATCTGTCCAGCTGACGAGTTGTCACTCCCGACCGGTTCTGGCCATACGGCTGTCGAAAGCTTGGATGCGCACCTAAACGACTCAACTTCCTCGCGATTGACAAGCGTCGCGCACGCGCAATGTCCGCCCGGTAACGATGGATTGGCCTGGCTCCGCAAGGAGCGCATTCAGCCCGCCTGTCGCAGGAACATTCTGCGGACTTGAACGCTCGGACGCGGTGAAGTTGCAAGAGGTCGTTGACCGCGGTTTCAAGCTCCGTCCCGAGTACCAGTCGCCTCAGTCAGCCGGAAGCGCGGACCAGTCTTCTCGACGCAGCCAGCTTGGTGGATGGGTCGGTTCTCGATTGACCTTCAACCGGAGGCCAGGAGGCCACACAGAGGGCTCCTACGCAATGACTCGAAAAGTTTGGTCCTTCGGGCGAACCAGTGACATCGCAATAACAGCATGCCAGCGGCAATTCACAACTGGTTCAGGGCGCCCCGCAACTACCCAAGAACCATTCAGTCGCACCTGGAAGGCGCTCTGCAGCATGGGCATATCGGTTGTCGTGGAATAACTCGACCATCGCCCTCGGAAGCGCCGATTCGTTGATCTGTAAGGCGTCACGCCTGAGCTCAGATTATTTGGAAACTCAAGTAGCAGCACACTCGCTTGGAGGCTGGCTGCGGTTTGTGCGCAGTCGCAGACTTCGTGTACCGCGTCATTGGCTTCACCGACGAAATCAACTGCGCCAAGCAGGCGGCGGAATCGCTGCACCAAAAGGGTCCGAGACCTGCGGGCTGCCGGCGGCCCGCTCGAGGGCTCGCGCTAGTGGACGCGATTCACAACAAGAGCGTATCGATGCACTGAAAAGCGGTTGTGCGCGCAGAAACCATAGAAGCCGAAAGAGAGGACAGCGCGCGGTCAAACACTAACAAACGCCAATCGCCCCTTTTGAATCTTTCTCAAAATCCGATCAAGGTGCTTCAGACAGTTGTTTATGACAGACTCCAGACCAGAGCCAGAAAAATCACCATTCGGATTTGTACTTGGCCTCTCCGCACTCAACGATTAGGTTCTGCCAAACCTACCGAGAAGCACCACCAAGGCCTCTTCTGTCGCATGCAGCCATGATGTTGGACGCTACCGATGAAACGCGCTCCTCAGAAGTTAACTTTACCAAATCAATGTTTGACGGAAGAAATCTTGCTAGCTGCCGCAAATTTCCATTGCCCTTCAGCTGGCCTGCGGCCTCAAGTCGATCAGCCACCACTCGAACAGCAGCTGCCTCCACGCCAGAAAAGCTGCCTCCGTGGACGATGGAAACCATCTGATAAACCAAAAGCGTCTCTTTATGGCACGCCAAAGCATCTCGACGCAGCAAATCGATTTCTGAAGTCGCGCCATTGATATTCTTCAGCGCCTTTGCTGATGGGGTTAGCCACCACAAAGCGGCAGCACCCTCGACTCCTCCAGCCATGGCCTGCCGCAACATCGGCTCATACTGCGATGTCATCGAATCATCAAGCTCTTGGCAAGCCCGCTCCGGAACATCAACACTTCTTTGCATTGATTCAATTTGAGCAGGTGGCTGATGCCTACCAGAAGCAATCATGGCCTCACGCGCCTTCAGCCCAGAGCCAAGCCTCCAACGGCATTCCTTCATCTTTTTGGCAGCCATTAGCGCCAGTTCTGACGAACCTGATGTTTGAGCCTCGAGCAAAAGCTCCCGCGGCGTCTTTTCCGGAAGTGCGCTTCGCGCTGCTTCCAGCCCAGAAACACCGATTGGCAGCTGCGGAACTGAGGTCGCGGGCTCTCGGTCGCGGACCGCCTCAGCGGCTTTGAAGCTCGATTTCGGTTCGCGAGCGCTGGAATGGGCAGTGGGCTGCTGATTCGGCTGTCGCTCAATAAAAGCAATCAAAAGCCACCCCACAACCACCAAGGCGATGATGGCCAAAACCAGGCTTCTGCCGCCATGTTGTGCAAATCGCCTGCCGCTTGAAATAGCAACTACTCTGGTAGTCATGGGGAGGCTCCGAACTGCGTCTAGCCGCAATACTGCCTAACCCAGCAATCAACCAAATCAACAAAACACCTCAACTGCTCTTTTTCGCGTCGCTGATCATTGTAATTGTGACACTGGGTACCTCGATCTGGATCCCATGCCGCAACGACTCCACAAACATAATCACCGATGTCATGGACGAACTCGGCATCATTCATGCAACTGCTGTGATTTTCATAGCATTCGGCAGCAGCAGGCCCCTCCGGAAGGCATGCGAATGCACTGGCCGACGTTGACGTGGCTGCCCAAATCAACAAGCTCAACGAGTTCAACAGATAATTGACTTTCACTTCAGCCTCCTTCGCTACTCCAGTTCGCATACTCCCGCTAGAAAACCAATATTTTGGCAGGGGGAGATCAGCCCAGATATCAAAAACTGGCTGCTCTGAACCGAATCACGATGAAAACTCTCACGCCATCTGACCACCTATCGATCAAGTGGCGCGCGAGAAAGTCAATTCAGTAATGATTGCGCATGCAATAAATCATTACCGAGTGCCCCCAAAGTTGATGACGCCTACGGCCAAGTCAACCCAGCAGCAATCATTGACGCATCAACACAGTCCACTGAACTGCAGATGCTGAGAATCGCATGTCAAGCGGGAGATGCCGCCAAACAGGCGCTTCGAATCTTGAAAAACATTCAACACCAAATATCGGCCCAGACCACAGCCGCGCGCCGCAACTACTCCATTTCCGTTCAAGCGCGCGAGTGAAGTATGCGCAGATCAGGTAGTCGATTCAAGTTGCAAGTTGGTCACTCCAACTTCACCCCGGCCGCCTTGACCACCTGCGCCCAGCGCTGCGTCTCGCTGGCGACAAAGCGGCCGAAGTCGTCGCCGGTCAGGGTCGGGATCTCGCTGCCGAGGTTGGTCCAGGCAGTCCGGACCTCGTCGCTGGCGAAGGCCTTGCGCAACTCCGCCTGCATCGCCGCGATCGCCTCCTTGGGCGTTCCCTTGGGTGCCCACAGCCCGTACCAGGTGGCGACCTGGTAGTTCGGCGCGCCGCCGTCCTTGGCCAGCGGCAGCTGCGCAAAGCCAGGGGCCGGCTTGTCGGCGGCAATCGCCAGCGCGCGGATCGAGCCGGCGCGGATGTGCTGCGCCGACGACCCCAGACCGTCGAACATCAGCTCGACCTGGCCGGCCACCAGGTCCTGCAGCGCCGGGCCGGCGCCGCGGTAGGGGATGTGGGTGATGAAGGTCTTCGTCTGCTGCTTGAACAGCTCGCCGGCAAGGTGGTGCGAGGTGCCGTTGCCGGCCGACGCGTAGTTCAGCTTGCCGGGGTTCTTGCGCACATAGGTCAGCAGCTCGGGCAGGCTGGCGACCGGCAGCTTCGCGGCGTTGACGACGATCACCTGCGGCACGCTGGAAATCAGTGCCACCGGCACGAAGTCGCCCTCCAGGCTGTAGGCGAGGTTCTTGTAGACCGCCGGTGCGATCGCATGGTGCACCGCGCCCATGAAGAAGCTGTGGCCGTCGGCGGGCATCTTGGCAGCGATGCCAGCACCCAGCGTGCCGCCTGCACCGCCGCGGTTGTCGATGTTGAACTGCCTGCCCGTGGCCTTGTTCAGCGCCTGCATCAAGGGGCGGGCAAACGCGTCGGTGCCGCCACCGGGCGGGAACGGCACCAGCACCGTCACCGGCTTGCTCGGCCAGCCGGCGGTCTGCGACATCACGGGTGCGCAGGCCAGCAGGGCCAGGCTCAGCAGGGACAGGCGGCGGGCGGTGTTCGGCATCGACGGCTCCAGGTTCGGCAAGCCGCGTAGTGGACGCCGTGCACCGCCTTCGTGCATCCGGAACAGCCCTCGGTCAGATCGGCGCGAAGCGCCGCTGGCGCTGGCCGTCGACCTCGAGCTCGCCAAAGAACATCGCGTGCGGACGCACCCACAGCCCGCTGGCGTTGTAGAGCGGCCGGTAGACCACCAGCGGCTCCAGCGTCTCGCTGTGGCGGGCGACGCCGATGACTTCGTACTCGCCGCCTTTGTAGTGGCGGTAGCGGCCCAGGGGCGTGTCGGGCAGGGGGGGCAATTCGTTCATCGTGGCGAGGTTAACGCCCCCCGGGATAATCCCGGGCTTTCACCGCCCTCCCCATGCGCCCAGTCGTCCTGATCACCGGCGCGGCCCGCCGCCTGGGCCGCCACCTGGCCCTGCACCTCGCCGGCCAGGGCTATGACATCGCCGTCCACCACCGCGCGTCGCCCGATGCCGACGCCGACAGTCTGTGCGCCGCCGTCGCCGGCCTGGGCGCCCGCGCGCTGCCGCTGGCCGCTGAACTCGCCGACGCGGCCCAGGTCGAGACCCTGGTGCCGGCCGCCGTGGCCGGACTCGGCCGCCTGGATGCCGTCGTCAACAGCGCGTCACTGTTCAACCACGACGACATCGCCAGCTTCGGCTACGAGCAGTTGGAGGCGCATGCGCGCGTCAACACCGGCGCCGCGCTGCTGCTGGCGCGGGCTCTGCACCGTCATTGCGAGGCGCAGGGACACCCCGGCTGCGTCGTCAACGTGCTGGACCAGAAACTCTGGAACCCGAATCCCGACCACCTCAGCTACACGCTGAGCAAGGCGGCGCTGGAGGCGGCGACACCGCTGCTGGCGCAGGCGCTCGCGCCTCGCCTGCGCGTGGTCGGCGTGGCACTGGGCGTGACCTTGCCCAGCGGACCGATGACCGAGGCCGAGTTCGCGGCCGCTCACCGCATGACGCCGCTGCAGCGATCGAGCACGCCGGAGGACTTCGCCCGCGCCGTCGCCTTCCTGCTGCAGAGCCCGGCGATCACCGGCACCACCCTGCTTGTCGACGGCGGCCAGCACCTGGCGGCGCAGCCGCGCGACGTTTACTTCCTGTTGAACAAGGCCTGATATGGCGAGCGCCCTGAACCACCCCACCCTGCTCGATTGCCGGCGCCTGTTCCTGCGCAACTACGAGGTCTGGATCAACATCGGCGTGCACGAGTTCGAGAAGCGCGGCGAGCAACGCGTGCTGATCAACGTCGACCTGTACACGCCGCTGGCCGAGACCACACCGGCCAGCGACGAGCTGGATGAGGTCGTTGACTACGACTTCATGCGCCGCACCATCGCCGAGTACGTGTCACATGGTCACATCCACCTGCAGGAGACGCTGTGCGACGCGGTGCTGGCGCGCATGCTCGCCCACCCCAAGGTGAAGGCGGCGCGGGTCAGCACCGAGAAACCCGATGTCTACCCGGACTGCGACGCGGTCGGCGTGGAAGTGTTCGGCATCAAGGAAGGCTGACGATGAGCCACAAGGAAAAAGCCGTCCACGAGGTCAACAAGCTGAGCAAGCGCCTGCATCGCCAGGTCGGCGAGGCGATCGGCGACTTCAACATGATCGAGGCCGGCGACAAGGTCATGGTCTGCCTGAGCGGCGGCAAGGACAGCTACGCGATGCTCGACATCCTGCTGAACCTGCGTGCGCGGGCGCCGATCGACTTCGACATCGTCGCCGTCAACCTCGACCAGAAGCAGCCCGGCTTCCCCGAGGAAGTGCTGCCGACCTACCTGAAGGCCATCGGCGTGCCGTTCCACATCGAGGAACAGGACACCTACAGCATCGTCAAGTCGCTGATCCCCGAGGGCAAGACCACCTGCAGCCTGTGCTCGCGCCTGCGCCGCGGCATCCTCTACCGCGTCGCCGGCGAGCTCGGCTGCACCAAGATCGCGCTCGGCCACCACCGCGACGACATCGTCACCACGCTGCTGCTGAACATGTTCCACGGCGGCAAGATGAAGGGCATGCCACCCAAGCTGGTCAGCGACGACGGCAAGCACACGGTGATCCGGCCGCTGGCCTATGTCGCCGAATCCGACCTCATCCGTTGGGCCGAGCACCGCCAGTTCCCGATCATTCCCTGCAACCTCTGCGGCAGCCAGGAGAACCTGCAGCGCGCCGCCATCAAGGCGATGCTGCAGGGCTGGGAAAAGCAGCATCCGGGACGCATCGACAACATGTTCCGCGCCATGGGCAGCATCGTGCCCAGCCACATGATGGACAGGACCCTGTTCCCCTTCGAAACCATCCGGCCGACGGGCAGCCCCTATGCTGGAGGCGACATCGGTTTCGACGAGGACGAGGGCTGCGGCCCGAGCCCCACGACGGCGCCGGTGCAGGTCATCCGCCTCGCCCCCGAGGCCGTTTGACCCCGATTGCTGGCTCCTGGGAGAACGTCATGCTGCTGCGTCGAAGTCTGTTGATTTGCACCGCCCTGCTGCTCGGCGGCTGTGCCGCCTTCAAGACCGTGACCCCGGAGGTGCGCAGCTTCGGCAGCTGGCCGGCCGAGCGCAGCGGCGCCAGCTACGCCTTCGAGCGCCTGCCGTCGCAGCAGGATCCGCTGAGCCGCGCCGCCGAATGGGAGCAGTTGGCAGCGCCGGCGCTGGCCAAGGCCGGCCTCAAGCCGGTCGCCGCCGGCGCCCAGCCCGACGTCATCGTCGCGCTCGGCGTGCGCGTCAGCCTGAGCGACGGCGATCCCTGGGCTGATCCGCTCTGGTATCGCTGGAACGCACCGCTCTACAGCTGGCGCTTCGGCATGCCGCCGCGTGCGCACCCGATGTTCATCGAGCGCCGCTACGAGCGCGAGGTCGGGGTGCTGCTGCGCGACCGCGCCAGTGGCCAGGCGCTTTACGAAGCGCGCGCCAGCCATGATGGCGCGACGCGCGGCGACGACGGCCTGATCGGTGCGCTGTTCGAGGCGGCGCTGAGCGACTTCCCGAAGGCCAGGCCCGAGCCGCACCACGTGCCGGTGAAGCTGCCCTGAGACCCCGCTCCCCTGAAGTGGGGGGGCGCTCGAGGCCGACTGGGGCCGGGTTCCGATAATCCGCGGCTTTGCACGAACTGAGGCGGACGATGGCGTTGAACCTGGTGGTGATGGCCGCGGGCAAGGGCACGCGGATGAAGTCCGCGCTCCCCAAGGTGCTGCATCCGCTGGCCGGCAAGCCGCTGCTGCAGCATGTGCTGGACACCATGGCGCCGCTGGACGCGGCGACCCGCATCGTCATCACCGGCCATGGCGCCGAGGAGGTCGAAGCGCGTGCGCAGGGCGAATCGCTGCGCTTCGCGCGGCAGATGCCGCAACTGGGCACCGGCCACGCGGTGCAGCAGGCGCTGCCGCATCTGGACGATGCCGCCGCCACGACGCTGATCCTCAACGGCGACACGCCGCTGGTGCGCCGCGACACCGCCGAGGCGCTGGCAGCCGCCTGCGGCGGCACCCGGCTGGCCCTGCTCACCGTCGTGCTGGAGGACCCGAGCGGCTATGGCCGCATCCTGCGCGACGCCGCCGGCGGTGTCACCGCGATCCGCGAGCACAAGGACGCCAGCCCCGAGCAGCGCCAGATCCGCGAGGGCTACACCGGCATGATGGCGGCGCCCACGGCGATGCTGAGGCGCTGGCTGGGGCTTCTCTCGAACGACAACGCCCAGGGCGAGTACTACCTGACCGACATCGTCGCGATGGCCGTCGCCGAAGGCGTGCCCGTGGTCGCGACCCAGGCCGGCAGCGAGTCCGAGGTGCTGGGCGTCAACGATCCGTTGCAACTCGCCGACCTCGAGCGCCGCTTCCAGCGCCAGCAGGCCGATTCGCTGATGCGAGCCGGCGTGCGCCTGCTCGATCCGGCGCGCTTCGACCTGCGCGGCAGCATGGTCCACGGCAGCGACGTGCAGATCGACGTCGGCTGCGTGTTCGAGGGCGAGGTCGAGCTGGGCGACGGCGTGCAGATCGGCGCCCATTGCGTGATCAAGAACGCGCGCATCGCCGCCGGCAGCCGCATCCACCCGTTCACCCACATCGAAGGCGACGCCGCCCTGGTGGAGATCGGCGCCGGCAGCCTGATCGGTCCGTTCGCGCGCCTGCGGCCCGGCGCCAAGCTGGGCGAGGAGGTGCACATCGGCAATTTCGTCGAGGTCAAGAACAGCAGCCTGGCTGCCGGCGCGAAAGCCAATCACCTCGCTTATCTGGGCGATGCCACGGTCGGCGAGCGGGTCAACTACGGCGCCGGCTCGATCACCGCCAACTACGACGGCGCCAACAAGCACCGCACCGTCATCGAGGCCGATGTGCACATCGGCTCGAACTGCGTGCTGGTGGCGCCGGTGCAGATCGGCGCCGGCGCCACCGTGGGCGGCGGCTCGACGGTGAACAAGAACGTCGGTGCCGGCCAGCTGGTGGTCGCGCGAGCACGCCAGGTGGCGATCGACGGCTGGCAGCGGCCCCGCAAGCAGAAGTCGGGAGAGAAGGCGTGAAGAAGGCGGTGAAGGTTTCGTTGGCACTGCTGCTGCTGCTGCTCGGCCTGGTGGTGATCGGCGGCTGGCTGCTCAGGCCGACCTTCCGCGTCGAGCGCTCGCTGGTCATCCAGGCGCCGGCGGCGGCGATCTATGCGCACCTGGACAGCCCGGCGGGCTGGCAGCGTTGGGGCGCCTGGTACCGGCGCGATCCGGCGATGCAGCTCAGCCAGGGCGGCGCCGCCCAGGGCCAGGGCGCGAGCTGGCGATGGAGCAGCGCCAGCCAGGGCCGGGGCAGCATCGAACTGACGGTCGCCGAGCCCGGCCAGCGCATCGCCTACGAACTGCGCATCGACGACTTCGCGCCCTCCAGCGGCGAGCTGCGCCTGGAGAGCGAGGGCAGCGGCACGAGGGTGATCTGGCTGATGCAGGGTGATGTCGGCGGCAACCCGCTGAACCGCTGGTTCGCGCTGTTCATGGACCGCCTCGTCGGCCCGGACTTCGAGGAAGGCCTGGCCAACCTGAAGCGACTCTCCGAAGGGGGTCGCTGAGATGGCCGGGGCCAGCCTGCTCGCGCTGCTCGACGACATCGCGACCGTCCTCGACGATGTCGCGATCCTGACCAAGGTCGCCGCCAAGAAGACCTCGGGCGTGCTCGGCGACGACCTGGCGCTGAATGCGCAGCAGGTCGCCGGCGTGCGCGCCGAGCGCGAGATCCCGGTGGTCTGGGCGGTCGCCAAGGGCAGCTTGGTCAACAAGCTGATCCTGGTGCCGCTGGCGCTGCTGCTCTCCGCCTTCGTGCCCTGGCTGGTGCTGCCGCTGCTGATGCTCGGCGGCCTGTTCCTTTGCTACGAGGGCGTGGAGAAGCTGTGGCACAAGTTCGCCCACCGCGAGGCGGTCGAGGCCGAGCAGGATCAGCTGACCGAAGCGCTGCTGCAGCCCGAGGTCGACCTAGTGAAGTTCGAGGCCGACAAGATCAAGGGCGCGATCCGCACCGACTTCATCCTGTCTGCCGAGATCATCGTGATCTCGCTGGGCATCGTCGCCGGCAAGACCCTGGGCACCCAGGTGATGGTGCTCAGCGCCATTGCCGTCGCGATGACCGTCGGCGTCTACGGTCTGGTCGCGGGCATCGTCAAGATTGACGACGCCGGCCTCTACCTGAGCCGGCGCGGTGGCGCATCGGCGACGCTGGGGCGCGCGCTGCTCGCGTTCGCGCCGCGCTTGATGAAGCTGCTCGCTTTCGTCGGCACCGCGGCGATGTTCCTCGTCGGTGGCGGCATTCTGGTGCATGGCTGGCCCTGGCTGCACCACCTCGTGCAGGCCGGTACGGCGCTGCCGCTGGGTTGGCTGGTCGAGACCGCAGCCAACCTGGTGGTCGGGGTGATCGCCGGCGCGATCTGCCTGTTGCTGATCAGCCTCGCCAGCCGCCTGCGCCGCGGATAGGCCGAAATTCCTTGGCAAATCCCGGTGGCCGCGCGCAGACATTGGCCCTAGCATGGGGTCAACGGAATCGCCAGGGTGCGTGATGGTGTCGCAGGCAATCGCTTGGATGGGTTTGCTGGCCGTGGGGCTGATCAGCCTGCACTGGCTGCTCGCCGCGTTGTTGCAGCGCGGCCTGCGCCTGCCCGCGCCGCTGCGGGGTCTGCACCAGCTGCTCGACCGCCTGGGCGGCACCTTCGACCCCGATGCGCGGGCCGACCGCCGGCGTCAGGCCCGCGTCGAGCGCGCACGCCAGCAACGCGACGCGATCGCGCGCGCCTCCGGCCCGGTGCCGCTGGATCCCCCGGTTGAGTGGGACGGCAACGTCGCGCGACCGCAGTTCGGTCGCAAGTCGCCGCAGCGCTCGCACAATCTGCACTGAGCCGGCCGCCCACTCCGGGCCCGGTACCCCTGCCCCAGGCCGTCCATGACCCTTCGTTCGTTGCTTCCCTGCACGCTGGCTCCCGTTCTTGCGCTGGCGCTGGCCCTCACGACCCATGCGGCACCGGTGCCCACGCAGTCGGTCCGGCCGATGAGTCCGCAGTCCGGCACGAACGCGGCGCTGGCGCAGCTGAAGGCCGGTGTCGAGGCCCTCAAGGCCGAGAAGGACGATGAAGCCCGCAAGGCCTTCAACGCGGCGCTGAAAGCCGACCCGAAGCTGCTCGAGGCTATGCTTGGCCTGGCCGAACTCGGCTTCCGCGCCCGCAACGACGCCGAGACCCTGAAGTGGCTGCAGCAGGCGGAGCGCATCGCGCCCGATCGCCACGAGGTGTCGGCGGTGCTGGGTCGTTTCTACCTGTCGCGCAAGCAGTTCGACAAGGCCGAGGCGGCGTTGCGCAAGGCGGTGCAGCTCGACAAGGGCAAGGGGGGCGGCGCACGCCTGGACCTGGCCAATGCGCTGCTCGGTCGCGGCGCGCTGAAGGAATCGCTGCCGGTCCTGAAGGAGGCGATCGAGCGCGACCCGCAGAACGCCGGCGCGCATTTCGCGATGGGCATGACCCAGCTGCAGCTGGGCGCGCAGGCCGAGGGTGAGCGCCTGCTCAAGCGCGCTTCCGAGCTCGACACGAAGAACCCGACCGCGCTGCTGGCGCTGGCGCGCACGCAGAACTCGAGCGCCGCCGCGGCGCCCTATATCGAGCAGGCGCTGCAGCGCAAGCCCGACTTCTTCGACGCACTGCTGCTGCGCGCCCATTGGCAGCTCAACGACAAGGACGGCAAGGGCGCCCGCGACAGCCTGCAGCGCGCCGCCAAGGCCAACGAGAAGTCGGCCGAGCCCTGGGTCCGGCTGGGCTTGCTGGAGGAAGCCGAGGGGCGCCGCAGCGAGGCCAAGCGCCACTACTTGACGGCGATCGAGCGCGACCCCTACCAGCCGGTGGCGCTGAACAACCTGGTGATGATGGGTCTGGCCGACAAGGAAGACCCGGGCCGGCTGGAGCTGATGGCGCGGCGGGCGGTCAAGGCCTTGCCGGACAACGCGGCGGTCTACGACACGCTGGCGCAGACCCTGAGGGTGCGCAAGGACAAGGCCGGCGCGCTGGCGGCGGCGCAACAGGCGGTCAAGCTGTCGCCCAAGGACGCGGCGATGCAGCTGCACCTGGCCGAGATCCAGCAGTGGAACGGCGACCGTGCCGCTGCCAAGCGCAGCGTCGAGGCGGTGCTGGCGCTGCAGTCCAGCGGCAAGGAAGCTGATCGCGCCAAGGAATTGCTGACGCGCCTCTAGCCGACGTCAGGCATCGCGGCCTGCGGTCGCGACGAGCTCAGAGCTCCGGCAACGCGGCGGTCTTCAGCGCCGCGCGGCGGTCCTCGAAGCCTGGCAGTAGTTCGCCGACCAGGGCCCAGAAGCGCGGCCCGTGATTCATCTCGCGCAGGTGCGCGATCTCGTGCGCGACGACGTAGTCGATCAGCGTCTCGCTGAAGTGCACCAGCCGCCAGTTCAGGCTGACCACGCCCTGGCTACTGGCGCTGCCCCAGCGGCCCTTGGCGCTGGACAGCCGCAGGCGCGGCAATTCGACGCCGAGCTGCTCGGCGAAATGCGCCAGCCGGCGCTGGAAGACTTCGCGGGCGCGGGCCTGCAGCCAGGCCTGCGTGGCGTCGCGCCACTGCGCCTCGCTGGCGGGTTCGGGCAGGCGCAGCTGCAGGCGCGCCGGCTGCTCGGCCGTGGCCGGCAGGAAATCCACCGCCTGGCCGCGCTCGACGCGCAGCGGCGCGCCCATGAACGGCAGGCTCGCGCCCTCGCCCCAGTTGACGCGCAGCGACGCCTGCTGTTGCAAGCGCTGCTGCTGCCGCTGCAGCTGGCGGTGGATCCAGTCGCTGCGTTCATGCAGCACGCGTTCGATGTCGGCGATCGTCACCCAGCGGGGCGCCCGCACGCGCAGGCCCTCGGGACCGATCGCGAAGCCGATCGACCGCCGCGCGGCGCGCGTCAACGCGTACGGCACCAACTCGCCGCCGATGCGCACATGGCGGCCCTTGGGCGCCTGGGTGGATTCCGCTGGCGGCGCCTCCGGCGATGCTTCGTCGAACAACCCGAGCTGATCGCCCAGGCGTCGCAGCAGGCCGGCCGGCTTGCCCATCAGTGCGCGCTCAACGCGCCGGCGGGCGCCGGGGCAGCGATGTAGGCCTCGGGATCGATGCGACGCATCTCCGCCTCGATCCAGCCCTTGACCTCGGCCAGCAGCTGCTCGGGGCTGCGGCCGACCGGCGAGATCGCCGCACCGACCGAGATCTCGTACACGCCGGCGCGGGGCACCAGACTGCGCGGCGGCAACACGCGGGCGGTGGCGCAGGCCACCGGCACCACCGGGATGCCGGTGGCGCAGGCCAGGCGGGTGCCGCCGGCCCGGTAGTCGCCGACCTCGCCGCGCGCCACGCGCGTGCCCTCCGGGAACATGATCACCCAGGTCCCCTGGGCGGCCAGACGCCGGCCCTGCTCGGCGACCTTGTTGAACGCCTCGGCGCGCTTGCGGCGGTCGATGTGCACCATGTCCAGGCGCCCCAGCGCCCAGCCGAAGAACGGGATCCACAGCAGCTCGCGCTTGAACACGAAGGCCAGCGGGTGCGGCATCAGCGCGCACAGCGCCAGCGTCTCCAGCGACGACTGGTGCTTGGCCAGCAGCACCACCGCCTCGCGACGCCCGAGCGGCAGGTTCTCCAGCCCGCGGATGCGGTGCGTGACGCCACAGATGACGCGCAGGCCGAACAGCAGGACGTGCACCCAGGCGATGCAGAACCAGTACAGCCGCGTTGGCGACAGGAAAGGTGACAGCAGCACCGCGGTACCGCCCCAGGGGACCACGGTGAGCACGCCCCAGGCGACGAACAGGGCGCCGCGCAGGCGTTGCAGCAACGACGGCGAGTTCATGGGATCAAGACGCAGCCTGGCGCTTCATAGCGGCATCGGTCGGGAATCGGGCTCGGGGTGTTCGCCACGGGCCTCGGCGGCGTCGCGCTCGGTGTCGATCAGCCATTCGACGAAGGCGCAGAGGTCCTGATGCACCATGGCGCCGGGAACCTGGCCGAGCAGCTCGTCGACGATCGCCGGATCGACCGCCGCCAGGCGGTCGCCGCGCAGCAGATGGGGCCGGCAGCCAGCCGCCTGCGCGGTCTGCAGGTCGCGCAGCGAGGCTCCGACCAGGTGCACACGCTCCATCTCGACGTCGAAGCGCTTGCCGATCTCCTCGATCAGTCCGGGCAGCGGCTTGCGACAGCCGCAACCTTCCTCGGGCGCATGCGGGCAGAAGAAGGCGGCGTCGATGCGCCCGCCCACGCCCTGCAGCAACTCGTTCAGGCGCAGGTGCACCGCGTTCAGGGCCCCCAGGTCCATCAGGCCGCGGCCGATGCCGGGCTGGTTGGTCGCCAGCACCGTATGCCAGCCATGGTGGTTGAGGCGAGCCACCGCCTCCAGCGCCCCCGGCAGCGGTTCGAGTTCATCCGGCGACTTCACGTGGTCGTCGCGATAGCGGTTCAGCGTGCCGTCACGGCCGAGGATCACCAGCTTCATGTGCTGGTGGTGGGTGGACGATTCGCCGCGCGACATGGATCGGCTCAGGCGGCGAGGCGGGAGAGGTCGGCGACGCGGTTCATCGCGCCATGCAGCGCGCGCAGCAGCGCCAGGCGGTTGGCGCGCAGCTGCGGATCGTCGGCGTTGACCATCACGGCGTCGAAGAAGGCGTCGACCGGCGCCTTCAGCACCGCCAGCACCTGCAGCGAAGCCGCCAGCTCGCCCTGCTCGAACAGCGGATCGGACTGCGCCGCCGCGGTCTGCAGCGCCAGCGCCAGCTCGCGCTCGGCCGGCTCCTGCAGCAGCGCCGCCGACAGCAGCGCCGGCGCCTCCTCGCTCTTCTTCAGGATGTTGGCGACGCGCTTGTTCGCCGCCGCCAGCGACGGGCTCTCGGGCAGCGCCGCGAAGGCGCGCACCGCGGCCAGGCGCTTGGGGATCTCGCCCCATTGCGGCGGACGCAGCGCCAGCACCGCGTCGACCTCCTGGGCGCTGTAGCCCTGCTCACGCAGCGAGCCGCTGAGGCGCTCGTAGATGAAATGCAGCAGGTCGTCGCGCGCCGTGGCGTGGCCGAGCAGGCCTTCGGCGAAGGCGGCAAAGCCGGCATCCACCAGCGCCGGCACCGCCAGCGGCAGGTTCTTCTCGACCAGGATGCGGATCAGGCCCAGCGC
>Ga0164290_1001566_pt1 | contig 30282 bp, 34 predicted proteins | sample Micstemetagenome_FD_108782 | JGI IMG/M metagenome (GOLD analysis project Ga0164290, IMG submission 108782) | Contaminated culture microbial community from soil near Moab, Utah, USA - Microcoleus steenstrupii SON62 (Illumina Assembly) | ecosystem: Environmental > Terrestrial > Soil > Soil crust...
ATCTGCGTGCATCCAGGGCTGAAGGGTCGGCGCGGCGTTTGTCGGCGTGGCCGTCGTCGTGCGGGTCGTGACCGCATCGAGGCCCAAACCCTGCCGGCTGACCGACCCTGCGCCCGGGGCGGACAGGCTGTCGCCGATGGTCACTCCAGCGGCGCGATGCGATGGGACGGGGCTGAAGTTCACTTGCTCGGCTTGAACAGGGCGGACCATGCCGGGTCCTGCCAGCGCCACACAGAGTGCAACGCCGAACAAGGCAATACGAGAGGGCATCCAGAGAACTCCAATAGCAGCTTAAGGGTCTACCAATGCGATAACGGAACGCTGCAGGGGCATTTTAGCCACGAAGGGCGGAACCACCGACCTGCCACCGAACTTTCACCCAGCGGCGACCGGAGCCGGTAGCAGAAATCCGCCTTTTGGCGCGTGGTGATCCTCGGGTCAGGACCCGTTCTCGCATCATGCCCACGCCTTCCATCATCCGGGCGAAGACACCCTTGTCGCTCCACCCCTTCCAGCGGTTGCAGAGGGTCTTCGGCGGGCCATATTCCTTCGGCGCATCGTACCAGCGAAAGCCTTTGCATTTGATGAAGACTATGCCGCTCAACACCCGCCGGTCGCCGATCCGCGCTTTGCCACGGCCCTCGGAAAAGAAGGGTGGCAACCGCCCCATCTGCGCGTCCGTCAGCCAAAAAGGGGGCTCATCGGTCAGTCTCTTGGCGGAGGCTGGATCACGCCGAAACGGATGATGACTGGGTCCTGCCCCTGGGGATACCTTCGATCAACCACGACTTCGTTTCCTCAGTCATATCTACATCGAAAGGATGCATTTTCGACGCAGGGTATGGCGGCATGACGCGAAAGACGTCATCCGTCGCCGGAAGGCTGGCAGGAAGGCCGAATGTCCGGTTTGGGCCCAGTGCGCGCAACACGCCAAAACAGGGCGGACAGCGGATGGTGAGGATCGAGCCCACCCCAATAGAAAAAGGCGGCTCCATCACGAGCCGCCTTCTTCATCTTCCCCGGCTGGCCGTCAGATGTTGCCCGCCGACATTTCGCGGGCGATGTGGTCAGCTTGGCGGATTGCAAGGGCGACGATCGTCAGCGTCGGGTTTTCCGCAGCGCCCGAGGTGAATTGCGAACCGTCCGAAACGAAGAGGTTCGGCACATCGTGGGTTTGACCCCATTTGTTCACAACGCCATCCTCGGGTTTTTCCGACATGCGGTTGGTGCCGAGGTTGTGGGTCGAGGGATAGGGCGGCGTCGGGAAGGCGCGGGTGGCCCCGACCGCCTCGTAGATCGCCACACCCTGCTTGTAGGCATGGTTGCGCATGGCGACGTCATTGGGGTGATCGTCGAAATGCACATTGGCGACCTTGAGCCCATACTGGTCAGTCGCGTCTGACAGAGTGACACGGTTGGTGGCCTGCGGCATGTCCTCGCCCACGATCCACATGCCGGCCATGCTTTCGTAATGGTCAAGCGCGGTGGTGAAACCGCGGCCCCATGCACCGGGGTTGAGGAAGGCCGCCATGAAGGGCAAGCCGAGCGACAGGGTCTCAAGTTCATAGCCGCCCACGAAACCGCGCGACGGATCGTGGCGCGCCTCGTCCTGGATGATGCCGGCCATGGTGGTGCCGCGCCACATGCGAACCGGCTTGTCGAAGATCGCGTAAACCGAACCGGTCGTATGGCGCATGTAGTTGCGGCCGACCTGATCGGAGGAATTCGCAAGCCCGTTGGGGAACATCGACGAGGCGGAGTTCAAGAGGAGGCGCGGAGATTCGAAGCTGTTCCCTGCGACGGCGACGATGCGGGCTGCCTGGAATTGCAGGTTGCCGTCCTTGTCGAAATATTCGACCCCGGTCACCTTGCCCGCGTCATTGTGCAGGATGCGGGCGACATGGGCGCGTTCGCGCACCTCAAGGTTGCCGGTCGCTTCACCGTTGGGGATGTCGGTATAGGCCGCAGACCATTTCGCACCCCATTTGCACCCCTGGAAGCAGAAACCGGTCTGCTGGCAGGCCATGCGGTTGTCATAGTCGGATGAGTTGATGGCCATGCGCCCGGTATGGACTTCCTTATAGCCAAGCGCCTTTGCACCCTTCTCGAAAACCTTGAAGTTGTTGTTGCCCGGCAGACCGGCACGGTCGCCGGTGCGGGTCACGCCCAGCTTGGTTTCGGCCTTTTCATACCACGGTGCCATCTCGGCCCCGTCGATCGGCCAGTCGAGGAGGTTCGCCCCTTCCACCGCGCCATAGGTGGAAAGCGCCTTCCATTCATGCTCCTGAAAACGGATCGAGGCCCCGGCCCAGTGGGTGGTGGTGCCACCGACGGCCTTAACGATCCAGGCCGGGAGACCGGCGAAGTCTTTCGCCACGCGCCAGCTTCCGCTGGTGGTGCGGGCATCAAGCCAGGCAAGTTGGGTGAAGCTTTCCCATTCGTCGTTGATGTAATCCTCGGGGAGGTAGCGCCCCCCCGCTTCCAGCGCCACGACCTTGACGCCCTTTTGCGCCAGTTCGTTGGCCAGCACACCGCCGCCCGCGCCGGTGCCGATGATGACGACCACGGAGTCGTCGTTCAGGTCGAATTTCGCAACCATTTGTCCGATCCCCCCTCAGAGCCAGTCGATGTCGTCAAAGCCACGTTCGATGTAGCCACCCTGGGAGAAGCTTTCCCCCTGATAGCCGAAGATCGGCCAGACCTCTTTCTGGTTGTAGAGGCCGGTCACGAGGCCCGCGCGGACCGTCTGGAAGAAGGCGCCGGTTTCGATGGCCTTCAGGACGGCGACGCGATCCTCTTCCCAACCGATCGACAGGTAATCGGCATGGCCGGCAGCGACGGCGGCGGCGTTGAGTTCGGCGATGCCTGCCTCGACATTCGGGGCGGCTTCGGCGGTGTCGTAGCCTTTGACGGCGACGGCGTAATATTGATCCGGCACCTGATCGTGCGGGTAGATGTCACGCGCCATCTGGATGAGCGCGGCCATCGTCTCCGGCTTGATCGCGGTGGTTTCCAGCGCCCATGCAGCGTTGCCCGATGCGACGAAGCCCGCGCCGACGACAAGGCTGGCCCCTGCCGCGACCGAGCGCGACAGCAGCTGGCGGCGCGTCAGGCCCCGGCTTTTCAGTGGGTTTGTCATTGTCTCCTCCCTGAGCATGACGTGTTTCGATGCGGGCATGGGCGGCCTCCTCCTGCCGCCCATGCCCGGGTTTCAGAGGTAGCGACCGGCCCTTTGTAGCACCTCGATCTGGTAGCCATCGGGATCGGCGATGAAGAAGAAGCGGGCGATGACCGTGCCTGCGGGGGCGAAATCCACCAGCTTGCGCGGGGCGAGGCCGGCCGCGGCAAGGCGGGCATGTTCGGCATCCACATCCGATACCGAAAAGGCGAGGTGGCCGTAGCCATCGCCCAGATTATAGGGTTCGGTGCGGCCCTTGTTGACCGTCAGTTCCAGTTCGAAACCGGTTTCGGCATTCGACAGGTAGATCAGGGTGAAACTGTCGAAATCGAGCCGCTCCGCAACCCTGAGGCCGAAGGCTTGGTCGTAGAACGACACCGAGCGCGCCTCATCGAGCACGCGGATCATGCTGTGTATGGCCTTCGCCACCGTCTTCCTCCGTCAGATCTTTCTGGACTTCACTGGAGGAGAGTGTGGAATCGTTCAGGGCGCGGCGGGTAGTAGGTCCATACTACGCTTCGTTTTTCACTCGGCGGCGAGCGCGTGGACGCTGCGGGCAGCGGCCCGGGCGTCCATGTGGATGAGGCAGGCGCAGCGCAGGAGCGACGTGAAATTCTCCGGCTCACCGCGCTGTTCCAGCACTTCGGAGTGGAGTTTCGACACGAAGGCGGGGGTTGTGCTGCCTTCGTTGGTGGCGATCTCGTCCACGATGTCCCAGAAGGCGCGTTCGAGACGGATGCTGGTGCTCTGGCCGTTCAAGCGCAGCCGGCGGGTGATGCTTTGGTAACGGGCGGGATCTTGCCCCGCGAAGACCTGGCACATGGTTGATCCTCCCTTGGTGGTCCCTCCGTCGGTGGGGGAATGCCACTCCATTAAAGCGTTTGCGGTCACGACAAGGCAAGGCGGCGCTGCATGCGACATAAGTCGTAGGGTGACCGGGGGGGCCGTCCAAGAAAGGGCTGACGGGATGGCTGGACAGGGTCGGCAAGATACACCAAGTGACCTGGCGTGTTGACGTTACCGTGGCGCGGAACTGGGCGTCTTCAGGGTATTGATCATGCCCGAGAAGCGTTCTGCCCCAAAGTCACATATGAACCGTGCCGGACTTGCCCGAGTTTTGTGGAGTCGGCTACCCTGCAAGTCGAAGCATAAGAGCGTTGACCAGCAAACCACCAAGACACCCATGGGCCGGCCGGCAAGAAACAAACCCCGAACCAAATTGCCAAGTGCCCAGCTCCCTTAGCAGACGTTCATCTGTGGTGCCCGTCGTCACGCTCTTCGTGCACGCAGCATGGCAAGATCGGCCATTAGCGGACGGCCGACCAAGTTTGTCGAACGCCCGCTTTCGGGAGAACTCATTGCACAGCTGCCGTCCGTTGCGTATTTCACGCAAGAGTGGGAGGAAACGGGACCCCGGCCGAACCTTTCATGACGTACAGGACAGTTTTTCCCGGGACTCAACGCGGGGCGCAGCCCGATCGATATTATGTATGGTCAGTTCCGGCGCTTCCGTCGGAGCCTATGCTCTAGCCCATGCGGAACTACAGACTTGGGGAGCAATCCACGCTAAACTTTTCTAGGGCCTTTTGCTTCCTTCTCTTCAATGGCGATGGTGACGCACCATGAGCATGGTCATTCTAATAGCGACGCCGCCATAGCAACGCGCTCATCTACGGTCAGCTCGGAGATCTGCCGCACGAGCTGCGTTTCCAGCGCAGCCTGGGCAAGGGCGACCCCGGCCGCCTGATCAGAGAGCAGGGCCGCCAATGCGCCCGCGTCGAACGGCGTGACCTCCAAAACAGCGGCCAGTGCGGCACGGTCCGCAGCGACCCGCTCTTTGGTGAACCCTTCAAACACCGGGTCCGCCTGCAAAGCCAGCAGGAAATCCTTGCGCACCCGGTCAGGCAACGCGTGAGTGATCGCCCCGTGCGAAACGTCGACCACGCGGGGACCGCGTACGGGTGGATCAAAGATCTCATCCCCAAGCCAGATGCCAAGCGCAAGCAGGTTGGCAGCAACCAACCCCAGAAAGGCCAGGCGGTGTGGGCGGGATGGGATGGCGTCGGTCAGACGTTTCATCGGACTATGGCCTCATTGGGTCACTTCGGCGAAAAGCGTATCGCCGAGCGAGAGGGAAAGAATGATCGGTTCATCCTCGACCGCGGAGGGAAAGGCCCAAATCCCTTCCGGCGCCGCCCCGAAGGTGATCCCGATTGCGAGGCAGGCAGTCAGACCTCCAACTGACATCCAGCCGCCAAAGGCGTCGGCGATCCGGTCAAGCCAGGCTGCCGAGGGCTTTCGCTTGGCCGCAGCCCTATCTATTGGCTTTGGCGCAAGCTGATGGGCATCGGCCAGCATGCGTGCCTTCAGATCGGCCGTCGGATCCGCAGTTTCGTCCCTAATGGCCGCGAAAATCCGGTCCAGTTCAGGTTCGTTCATCGGCATAGCCAAGCTCCTCTTTCCGATCAGCGAGAGCGGCGACAAGGGCACGCTTGCCGCGCGCCGTCAGGCTTTCCACGGCTTCGATGCCCACGCCCATGATCTCGGCAATCTGCGGGTTGGAAAGACCCTCCATGAACCTCAGGCTGACTGCCATGGCCTGCCGTTCCGGCAAGTCTGCGAGAGCCGCCCGCAACGCCGCCTTGCGGGCCTGTTCCTGAAGGGTGGCCGCAACGTCCGGCGACGGGTCAACTGGTTCCGGAAGGTCGTGCATCGCCAGCGTCGAGCGGCGCAGGCGCAGCCTGTCGATGCAAAGATTTGCGGTCACGCGGTAGAGCCAGGTTGAGACCCGGGCGGTGACGATGTCGTCGCCCCTGGCTGCACGCCACAATTTGACCATGGCCTCCTGGGCGATTTCCTCGGCCTCGGCCCGGCTTCCCATCAACCGCGTCGCCTGCGCCAGAACACGCTGGGAAACCAGATCGATCAGCTCGGCCGCCGCCGCGGCATCGCCCTGTCCGAAGGCATGCAGAAGCTTGCTCTCACGGTCACGCCCTGGATGGGCATCGGGGATGGATCGCTCTGCCATACCCCAAAGTGAATGCCCAACTTGGATAAATGCAAGCCGGACCCCCCCCTTTTTCCGGGCCTTTCGGCTTCCGCCGAATGCCAGGACCACTTCTGTCAACATCTCTACCTGCCGACCTCGCATGTTTTTCGCAGATAGAAGACGAGCTTTGGCAGATTTTTCCGTCGCGACGCGCCGGAAATCTCCGCCCTTCTCGTCTGAAGGTCGTACAAAGACAAACGCGGATGTTCGGATGTTGAGGTTCTTCTTACGACGGCACCCGGTGCCGACAGCCCTGCTGGCGGTGGCGCTGGCCGGTCTTCTGTGGTTTGCGACCGGTTTTGTCCGCGAGGCGATGTATTTCTCCGACCCGGCGCATCAGCAGCAGGACCTCGCCCCCTGGATGTCGCCCCGCTATGTCGGCAAGTCCTGGGACCTGCCGCCCGAGGTCATTGTCCGGATCATGGAGCTTGATCCGGATCACGCGCAGCCGACCCTGCGAGAGGTCACAGCTCATCTCGGCATTTCGCTTGAAGCGCTTCAGGCCCGGATAGAAGCCGCCAAGGCCGAGGAAGAGGCACGCCGCGCGGCCCATCACGGCGAAGGTGACCATGCCCTGGGGGATCAGAATGACTGACACCCTGCTTGCGCTTGTGCCGACCTACGGGGTCTGGCTGATCCTTATAGCGCTACCCCTGTCCTGTATGGCCCTGCCGGTGCCCTCCTCAATCTTGGTGATGACCGCAGGAGGGTTTGCTGCAGCCGGTGACCTTACCCTTTGGCAGGTGCAGGCCGCAGCCTTTGCGGGCTTTGTCGCCGGCGATCAGGTCACTTATGGAATTGCGCGTGCAGGCGGTGCCCCCCTCGTCGCCCGGATGAAGGCGCGGCCAAAACTCGGCCCCGTGTTTGCAAAGGCCGAAGCGATGCTCAACCGCAGGGGCACGCTGGCCGTGTTCCTCAGCCGGACGATCTTCAGCCCGCTCGGGCCTTACATGGGCTATCTGTCGGGGGCCCTGCGCCTGCATTGGGTGGGGTTCACAGTGGCCGCCGTTCTGGGCGCGGCCTGCTGGTCGCTGGGCTACAGCATGCTCGGTTATGTCTTTGCCACCCAGATCACGCAGGTGGCCAGCCTGATCGGCAATGCCATCGGCTTCATTCTGGCCGGTGCGGCAGCGCTCGGTCTGATTTGGTATCTGGTCCGCAGCTGGAAAGCCGAACAGGCCAAGAGTGCAGTCTGACACTGATTGGCGCGCAGGTCGCGGTTCATGGGGCATCTGGCTGCCCTCAATGCACTGTGGGACCGGAACAAAAAGAGGAGTGCAAAATGAGAAACAGACTTGGTCTAGTCGCACTTGTCGCGGCCATCGGTCTCGGCGGCGGTTATCTTGCCTACAGGCAGTTTGCAGGGGGCACGACACCCGCTGGCTACGACGACACCAATGTCAATCTAGGCGCCGTGGCCTTGCCCGCGACCCAATGCGGTGAAACCCCGTCGCATGACCGTCTGGTCTGCCTGGCCGACCTGCTCAAGTCAGGTCTTTTGCCCGAGCTTCTGGCAGAACTTCAGCGCCCCTATACGGTGGCCGAGGCAAGGCTGTGGTCAAACTTCCCACCGATGGGGTTCCAGGACCGAGTCGGGCCGACGCTGGGCGATTTCAGCCCCGACCAGCTCGGATTGGTCAAGGCGATCCTGCAGGATGCCGCCAGCCTTGCCGCCAATGAAGGTTATGATGAGTTGGAGCAGGTGCTCAACGCCGACGACTATCTCTTGGCCGAAACCGGCGAGGCGGGGTTCTCCTCTTCCAACTTCCACATCGCCTTCCTCGGCACGCCCGCCGCAACGGGCACCTGGCAGCTTTACTTCGGCGGCCACCATTTTGCCCTGTCCAACACCTATCACGATGGCCAGATGATCGGTGCGACCCCGTCCTTCCGGGGGGTGGAGCCCTTTACGCCCTTCACGATGAACGGCCGCGAGAATGCGCCGATGGCGCAGGAACAGGCCGCCTTTGCCGCCGCCCTTGGGGCACTGTCCGAGGCTGAGGCGGTCAAGGCCACCCTAGCGGGCACCTATACCAATATCATCGCGGGCCCCCAGCAGGATGACGCGATCCCGACCGCGCAAGAGGGCCTGAGGCTGAGCGAAACCTCGCCGGAGGTTCAGGCCCTCGTGCTGGCCGGCGTTGAGACCTATGTCCGCGACGTGAACGCAGTCGGGGCCGATGCCATCATGGCCCGCTACACGGCCGAGATCGGCGATACCTTCCTCGGCTTTTCCGGGACCCGGACGGTGGATGCGGAAAACGACTATGTCCGCATCGACGGGCCATCGGTCTGGATCGAGTTCTCGCTGCAACCGGGCCGGTCGGTGCCCGGCATCCATCCGCATTCGGTCTGGCGCGACAAGACCGCGGACTATGGCGGCAACACGGAGTAGGTCGATGGTGTTCTTGAGGCGTCTGGCGTTGAGCCTTGGGCTCGCGCTTTGTGGAACCCAGGGCCTCGCCCATGCGCTGCCCGGCACGTCGCTGACGATCCGGGCCGAAGCCGAGGCGACCCTTCTGACCATCACCCTGCCGCTGCATGAGCTTGATCTGGCGATGCCGGACGGGACCGGCCTCGGGTCGGACCCTGCCACCGGTCCGGTGCCGGAGGGGGCCAGGGAGCGGATCGCGGCCTATCTGGCCACTCATCTCGCCGTGGCGACCGCGTCGGCTGAAGACCTCGACCTCCGGCTTGCCGAGGCACGGCTGGAGCGCGCGCAGGATGACCATGTCGGCGCGTATGATCTTCTCGTGATCGATCTGACGGCCCCCGCCGCTGCGTTTCCGCTGACGCTGCGCTATGACGCAATCATGCACGAAGTGCGCAATCATCGCGCGGCGGTACATCTGCAGGCACAGGGGGCGGCCCCGGTGGGGATTGGCGTGATCCGCGTCGATCCCGCCACCGGCAAAGCCAATGCCGTGACGATCCCGGCACTTCCCTGACTGCGTAAGCATGGCGTAGTGGGCCGCAAGATCGCGGCCCGCTGCCTTCGCGCCTAGCGGCTTTGCCTGAACAGCCAGTCGCGGATCGCCTCGATCTGGTAGGCCACGCGCCAGGTGTTGATGTGGTTCGGGCCGGGGCCGTCCTCCTGTGTCGGCAGATGCACTGTGCCGGGCGCAAAGGTCGCATAGAGGATCGGCGCGCCCGAGGTTTCCAGCGCGACGGCCTCCGCCGACAATTCGGCCGGCGTGCCGCGCCCGTTCCACTGCATCTGTGCGATGGTCGCGCCTTCGCCCCGCAGAACCTCCATGATCGCGTTCTGACCGGGGAAGGCCTTGATGTCGCCCTCGCTCACCACGACCCACATCTTGTCCGTCGCCAAAGGCTTGCATTTCTCGGGCGCCCACTGGCAGGCGACGAGGAAAGAAGCCGCGAAGAAATCCGGATACTTGATGTTGATCGCGATCGACAGCATCCCGCCGCCCGACTGGCCTGTGGTATAGAGGCGGTTTGTGTCGATGCTGAACTCCTCGGTCAGCGCGGTGATCAGATCAACCACCAGATCGGCGTAGGGGCTGTCGTCGGATTCGTCACTGGCGAACTGTTCTGGGAACTGGGGGGCCAGCACGAAGCACTCGCGCTTGTCCTGTTCCGCGGGATCGGCCCAGATGACCGCGCCCAGACCCTGCGACAGGGTCATCAGCGGATTGTCCGAGGTCACGCCCGCGTCATGCATGAAGTTGACGAGCGGATAGGACTTTGCCGGATCGTAGCCCTTCGGCACGAAAAGGTTGTAGCTGATCGTCTTGCCCGTCGGCGCATGGGCATAAGTGCGCTGCACGAAATCCTCGACGCCCAGGTTGCGCACCGCGGTGTTGGCCAGCGGGCCGCCTGCCTCGATCACCGTGCCGTCGGCGGCCGTCACCGCGGCCACCTGCGTCAGGCTGGCGGAGGCCGCGTTCAGCGTGATGTTGCGCTGCACCTGCACGTAGGTCGGCGCTGTGGCATCCTCGGGGTCAAGCTCAACGATCACGAAGGGGCCGTCCTGCCCCTCTGCGGCCAGAACGGGGCTGGTGTTCGCATAGACGCGCGTGATGGCGCGCCCCTCGACCGAAAAGGCCTCGGCGGAAAGTCCTGCATTGGGCACGGCGCGGTCGTATTCCACGGCCACCGCCACCATGCGCTGCCCGTTGCCGAAAACCCGCGTGATTGCCGAGACCGAGGTCACATGGTCCGCCAGGGGGCCGGCATGGGCGAGGCGCACGGCAGAGGCGGCAATGGCACCGCCAAATGCCACCAGAAAGGAACGTCTGTTCATCGCAACTACTCCTGATCGACCACCCGGTGCGGTCGACTTCGGCACATGAGACGATCTTTCCCGCGCTTTCCGTCGCGCGGCCGGAGAGCAGTCTGGAAATTTTTCGCCGCGCCGCAGCGACGGAAACCGAGGGGCCGCACGTCTTACCCACAAGCTCCCACGGTCCGAAAGGCAGACTTCCGTGACGAATTTGTTCTCCCGCTATGCGACCCCATTCATCACCGGGCTGTTCCTGGTCTCGCTGATCTCGGGCGCAGCACTCTTCTTCCATGTCGGCCCAGGGGGCTTTCATGGCATGCATGAATGGTTGTCGATGCTGCTGATCCTGCCCTTCGTGCTGCATCTGTGGAAGAACTGGCGCCCGATGACGGGGTATTTCAAGCACGCGCCGATGGCGGTGGCGCTGGTCGTTTCGGCCATTGCGTCCGGTGCATTCCTGATACCCGCGGGCGAGACAACCACCACCGGTGGCCCGCCGCAATTCCGGCTGGCGCATCTGGTGCTGACCCAGCCGCTGCAGGACGTGGCCCCGGCCGTCGACCTCACGCCCGAGGCATTGGCCGACCGACTCACTGCGGCAGGCTTTGACGTAACGGCGGCCACCCAACCCCTTACGGAGATCGCCACCGCCTCGGGCAAGTCCGAGGCCGAGGTCGCCGCCCTGCTGATCGGACCGCAGGAATGACCGATATGGCCACCCTTCAACCCGTCGTCACGCGGGTCCGCCATGACACGCGCCGCCGCAGGCTGACCGTGCTGGCCACCACGCGCGTGACCCCGAACATGCTGCGCCTCCGTCTGGGAGGGCCGTATCTGGCGGGGTTCGTGTCGCCCTCGCCTTCGGATCACGTCAAGCTCTTCGTGCCCGACGGCACAGGCGGGCAGATCATGCGGGACTACACCCCGCGCCAGTTCGATGTGACAGCCGGGTGGCTGGAGATCGACTTCGCGCTGCACGACGCGGGGCCGGCGACCCAATGGGCCCTGCAGGCGCGCGTCGGTGACGTGGCCGAGATCGGCGGGCCGCGCGGGTCGCAGGTGATCGGCGGGCCGATCGCGGAGTGGCTCCTGATCGGGGACGAGACCGCGCTGCCGTCTATCGCCCGCCGGATCGAGGAGTTGTCAGCGGGCACCCCGGTCACCAGTATCGTGGCCATTCCGCAGGATGCCGACCGGCAGACGATCGTCACCGCCGCCGACCATTGGCCCCTCTGGGTCAGCCGGTCCGACCCGTCCGATCCCATGCCGTTACTGGCGGCCTTCGCCGATGTGCCCTTGCATCCGGCGCAGTTCGTCTGGATCGCAGCCGAGGCCGGGGTGGCGCGGGCCCTGCGCGATGCGGCGCTGGCGCGTGGGGTGCCGGCAGACTGGCTGCGCGCGGCGGGGTATTGGGTTGCGGGAACGGCCGATGCCTCGGTCAAGGACCTGTAAGCTTGAACGCGCTGAATGACATGAAGGATAGATCGACATGGGAAACCTGAAGCTTGGAACAGTTGCGCCACGGCTTTCGCTTGCGGCGCTCCTTACGATCTGCGGCAGCAACCTGGCCCTCGCCGAGGGCGCATTCGACGCCGCGCTGACGCTTGACCCTGCGGCCTATACGACCACCACCGTCACGCTGGACGGCGCGCCCCTGACCCTGCGCCGGTATGAGGCGACCTATGTCGGCCAGCCCGTCGCCATGGCCGCCGAACAGCCCGCGCGCAGCATGGGCCCGGGCGGCAGCCCCGCCGCGGCCGAAACCCAGACGCTGGAAAACCCGGCGGCCTATCAGTCGCTTGTCGTCTTCGTCCCCGAAGGCGCCACCGATGATGCCGCCATCATTCTGAACGTCAACAACGCGGGCTGATTCACCGCATCACGCTTGAACTCATCGCTGTAGTTGCTCGTCCCCATGTCGGCCTCCTTGCCTCAAAGTTAGGGGGCAAAGCGTCTACAAATCTAGGGGCACCTCACCCAGCACCGGCAAACGTGTCTCCCGTCAGAACGATCCATCGGACTGGATCACGACGGAGGTTCCCGAACTGCGCATCATCGACGACGTACTTTGGTCCAAGGTGAAGGCGCGGCAAGAAGCCCTCGACGCCACCCCTGCCGTGCAAGGCATCAAAGCCTCGCGCTTCTGGGAACGTCGCCGCCCGGATCACCTCCTCACGGGCCTCGTCTTCTGCGGCTGCTGCGGTGGCCCCATGGCCGCTGTGGGCCGCGATTACCTCGCCTGCTCCGCCGCCCGTAAACTCGACACCTGCAGCGCCAAGAAGAGCATCCGCCGCTCACTCCTTGAGAGTGTCGTCCTCGACTTCTCAAGACCCGGCTGATGCAGCCCGAAGCGGTGGCAAGTTTCGTGAGGGAGGTGGCAGAGGCGAGCAATGCGCAAGGCGCGGAACGCGCCCAAGAGCATCAGCGGCTCGAGACGGAGAAGAAGGCGATCAAGCGCAAGCTGGAAGGCCTCTACGACGCCATCGCTGAAGGCCTGCGCTCGCCAGGCCTCAAGGAGAAGCTTCTGGATCTCGAGGGACGGATAGCCGCCATCGATGCGGAACTTGGGCGCCCTGCCCCGGCACCAGTCCGTCTTAACCCGAACCTTTCGGAACTTTATCGGCGTCGGGTAACGGAACTGGCGATCACACTAGCCGATCCGGCGATTTCCCAACCGGCACGGGAAGTCGTTCGTGGTTTGATCGAGCGTGTCTCTGTGAGCTGGGAGGATGGCCAGGCGGTTGTGGCTTTGGACGGCGCTTTGACGGCGCTGATTGGGTTGGCCGTGAATGCCAAAGGCCCAGCGTTAGCTGGGCCTTTTGGTTCGGTGAAGGTAAGGTGGTTGCGGGGGCAGGATGCACTGAAGCCCCTACCCTGCAAGTCGCAGCATAGGAGCGTTGACCAGCGAACCACCAAAACACCCATGGGCCAGCCGACAAGAAACAAACCCCAAACCAAATTACCAAGTACCCAGCTCCCTTAGCAGACGTTCATATTCGGTGCCTGTCGTCACGGTTTTCGTGCGCGCAGCTTGGCAAGATCGGCCCAGAGCGGACAGTCGCACCGTCGAGATGATCGTGACTAGTGCACCAAAGCCGCCGTTCATTTGCCAGGCAGGAGATCCTCGCAGAGATGGCAGCGGATGGGACGAAGCAGAATTTAGCTGAGCGGCGTGGCTGGATCTCTCCTCCAGAGGAGCGGCGTTGCAATCGGGGGATTGGTCCTTGGTGTACTCCAAGAGGATGCGCATTACCGTGGCCGAATTCTGCGCTGGTGGCTGCCGATTATGTCTGATCGGGCGTTGAAGTTGCAGCGGCTAAGGCTCACGGTGGCGAGGTTTCGCTGCTGGGGCGGCCAAGTTCTGCCAATAGGATGATGAGTGTCAGTCCAAGTACAATCGCCTTCGCAGGCAGATCGCCTAGACTGCCTGCCGAACGGTCGAAGCCAAGCGCGGCGATCTGGACAAGTAGCAGAACAAACGCCGAGACGGCGACGACCACAGGTGGCAGGCGCATCAGACTTGGCAAGATGAGGCCAAGGGCTGCCAGCCCTTCGATCCCGGCTACCAGACGTACCAGCCATAGCGGTGCGTCTGGTAGCCAGACCAAATCCAGGGCAGCAAGAGTTTGAGGGGATGACATCCCTTCCAACCACGCCGCCATTAAGAACGGAATCCCCACGAGAGCTCGGATGACAAGATAGGGAATGGTCCATGTCCGGGACAGACCGCCAGCGCCGGACATTGCGCCTTACCTCCGCAAAGCAGGGATCATCCGCGCGAGCGTTCCATCCTTGCGGGCGAACTGGTTGAAGATGGCGGCAAGGCCGTGAGCGATCGCTGCGAAAAAGAGCGCGGCGGATAGCGCGAAGTGCAAGCCGCCCAAGGGGGCGATTTCGTTCCAGGTCAGCATGCCGGTGATGACCATGGCCAGCAGGAGGGCATAAAGCGCGGTGTGCATGACGGTTGCAATCTTCGCCTGTGCCGCCGAGGTGCCAGGGGCATGGCCGGGAACGCCATGCCGGAAACGGAGGTACAGCCGGGCGATGACGGCCAAGAGGATGATGAAACCGATGCTGACATGGAACATGGCCCAGGTCATGTCGGGATCGGCCGCGGCCTGACCTGCTTCACGCGCATCGACGACGGCGACGATGGCACTGTTGAAGCCGATCTGCAGGATGACACCGACCACGACGATCCAGTGCAGCCAGATCTGGGCGGGGCGATAGGTGGCGTAGGTGGCGGACATGACGTGGTCTCCTGTTGAAACGCTGGGATCAGACTGCGGTGCGGCGCGGGCGCAGGTACCAGTACCAGACGCGATAGGTCTCAAGCGCGATGAGGGGGCCGAAGTGGACGAGCGCGGGGGCAATGCCGCCCCAATCATTTAACGCGGCCCAGTGGGCGAGCGTCAGGACGGCGGCGGCATAGGTCCAGCGCTGCAGCCATTTCCACCAAGTGCCCATGCGGCGCACGAACCAGTCATGCGAGGTGATGGCGAGCGGTACGAAGATCAGGAAGGCGACCCAGCCGGTCCAGATGTAGAATTTCGGCAAGTCGGTCAGCACCGGGTCCAGCGCGGCCTTGTCAATCAGGTAAAGGATCGTATGCAACAGCGCATAGCCGAAGGCCGCGACCCCCAGATAGCGACGGTTCTTCTTCATCCACTGCGGGCCGCGCCAGCCGCGCAGGAGCATGGCCAGCGGAGTGGCCATCATGGCGACGATCAGGAAGCGAGCCGAGAACTCGCCTGACGGGTGGATCATCTCGTGTATCATTGCCGCAGGCTGGTCCGCGGTGAAGATCGCAACGGTCATCGCCACAGCCGGAGCGGAAAACAGCGCCCAGAGACCATAGGGATGAAGTAGGCTCCGCAGCCGCGAGGGGACGGGCGCGGGGTCAGTGTGATGGAGGTTCTGAAGGGTCATGCGGCGTTCTCCTCTTTCCGGTCGGCACTGTGGAGGGCCAGCGTCAGGGTGATGCCGGCAGGGTCTGTTCCGGCTAGAACGCCCGCGCCGGGGATTTCCGTCAGGTGCGACCGCGCGGCCGCAAAGGTCTCGCGATCGGACGTCTCCAGCCTGTAGGACAGCAGCCGGGCTGAGGCCGCAGGCGCGGGCCGCACCCCCGGACCAGCCCAGAGGTTCATCGCCAGACGGTGCGTGTAGGACGCGCCCGCCCCCATGTCGGCCATGCCGAAATCGGGCAGCGTCAGGTTGCGGGCGAAGCCGATCCCTTCGAACCATGAAAGGGACGACTCAAGCGCGGGGACGTGCAAATGCAGGTGCGCCACGTTCGCATCGCGCTGTAGGGGTAGCGCGGGATCGGTGCCGTCGGCCTGTGCCAGTTCGGCCCGGATATCGAGCGGTTCGCGCCCGCTATGGGGACGGCCTTCGGCATCGCGCATCGCGAAACGGCCCTCTTCGGTGGCGAAGCAGCCAAAGCGTTCCGGGGTTTCGAAGGCGATTTCGATCCCGTGGCCGTCGGGATCATCCAGATAGAGCGCCTTAGACATCAGGTGGTCGACCGGGGCTACGGAAAGCCGAAGCTGGTAGAACCGCCACATGCGGCGCGAGAACTCTGCCTGTGACGGCATTCGGAAGGCCACGTGGTACATGCCGGCATGTCCCCGGGCGACCGGGCTGGTGGCACCGGGTACAAGCACGACCAATGTCCGGTCTGCCGTTCCGAGCACGAGGCCGGACCCATCGCCAGGCCTGCGCACGAAACCCATGGCTTCGGTCCAAAAGGCCTCGGCGCGGTCAAGGTTGGTGACCGACAAGGTCACGGGCCCCCAGGTCAGCCGTTCGGGAAGATTGTCGGCTGCGCATTGCCGGGCAAGGGCGAGGGCGTCAGTGTCCATGTCGGTCTCCTGCTGCGGGAAGGGTCAGGCGCGCGGCGCGATCGGGGCCTTGTGGGCACGACCCCAAAGAACGAACACCGCAAGCGCGACGTAGATCAGGTTGAAGGGCAACGGCTCGAACTCGCCGCGGAAGGCATGGAACGGAATGGCCAGCGCCTGAATCGCCAGCAGGCCTGCAGCGGCCCAGACCGTCAGATGCGGCATGATGCGGGTTGCGGCCGGCAGGATCAGACCCAGCACACCCAGCAGTTCCATGACGCCGATGAACCGGGGCAGCGCGATCGGCACCTCGGTCATCCAGACCGCGCCCATTGCTGCGGCCTCTTGCGGCGGCAGAAAGTGAAACCATGCCCCCATGAGGTACAGAAGCGCGAGGGCGATCTGGCCTGCCCAGAGGGCGATGTGCCAGCTGCGGCTGGCCGGTGCGGTGGCGGTGGAACTGAAGGTCATTGCGGTGTCCTTGTGGCTTGGGGTTTGGGCCCGGTGAGGCGTGGCCCCAGACATACCTTGCACGGGGCGGGGGATCATTGCGGCGAGGGTGAAGGCTGTCTTTCCTGACAGTTGATGATCTTTGCGATTTTCGCAGGTACGGTGGCACAATCGGCAAGTCTGGCCCTGTGGCGCCTGACTGCAGAGACATCGCTGCCCGTCTGCGGACAGGTGTGGTTCATCAGGAGGAAACTATGGACAGCCTACTCAGCCTGCGGGTCTTTGCCGCCGTGGCCGAGGCCCGAAGCTTTGCCGCCGTGGCGGACCGTCTGGGCCTGTCGGCCGCAATGACGAGCAAGCATGTGCAGCACATTGAGGCAGAGGTCGGCGCGCGACTTCTGAACCGCACGAGCCGCAGCGTCAGTCTGACCGAGGCGGGAGCACTTTACCTTGCGGCAGTGCGCCCGTTGCTGGAAGGGCTGGACGAGGCGGGGGCGCGGCTGGCGCAATCCACGCTTGAACCGCGCGGGACGCTGAAGGTCTCGCTTCCGGTCTGGTTGGCCGAGCCGGGCTTTATCCGCGTGCTGGCTACCTATCGTGCGCGCTACCCGGAGGTGACCTTCGATCTGGACCTCAGCGGTCGGCAGGTAAACCTTGTCGAGGACGGCTATGATCTGGCCCTGCGGGTGAGCCCGTCACTGGACGAGGGGCTGATCGCACGACGGCTGACCGATGTGGCCTTCCAAATTGTCGCCGCGCCCGCGCTGCTGGACCGGATCGGTCGCCCGCAGGACGTGGCGGACCTGAACGGGGCGCCCTTTCTGGCTTACAGCCCGGTGAGCGCGGGAGGGCGCGTCCGTCTGGGGTTTGGCCCGAACGCTCCCGAGGTCCGGATGACGCCCGTCCTACAAAGCGCGAACGAAACCGCACTGTTCCAGGCAGCGCTAGAGGGCATGGGTATCGCAATCATGCCGCATCTCGTCGCGCGCGTGCATCTGGCCGCAGGGCGGCTGGAACGGTTGCTGCCCGATCTGCCCGCGCCGACCGTAGCCCTTTCGGCGATCTACGCGGACCGAAGCTATCTGCCCGCCAAGACCCGCGGCTTTCTGGATTACCTTGCCGGACCTGACGGGTTTGGCGGACTGATGGCGGCGGATTAGGTCCTCTGCCCGGCGGGTTGGCCGATCATCTCTTGTTGCGAAATCGACCATCAATGGATCGCCGGATGATCTCTTCAGGGTGAACGCCTAAGTTCTTCTCATCGGGCCGCAAGATGCCGGAAGGCAGCAAAGGCACCCGGAACTGACTGAAACCGAAAACTGGTCCCCCGGTCCGCAATGGTGCGGCACCGACCGGGATCGATCACGCAGAAACCGCCGCCCCGAGGGGCCGCATCGAAAGGAAGACATCATGTACACGAAATCCATCTTCGCCCTGACCCTGATCGCCCTGACCACTCCGATCGCCGGCACGGCCTTTGCCGGCCAAGGGGCCGACCAGTTGGCCAAGCTGGCCGGCGTCCCGGTCGGGGTCTATACCGTCGCCCAGTTGATCCAGTTGCAGGACGCCCGGCGCGAGGGCGACAAGGTCGCCGAAGCCTTCATCCTTGGCCAAGGCAACGACGGCGTGTCGCGTTCCACCATGTCGGTCGACAATGTGGGCGGAGCGGGAGCCGAGCAACTGGCCCGTCTGGTCGACGTGGCGCCCGGCGCATATTCGGTAAACGAGATGATCCGTCTGCGGGACGCGATCAACGAGAATGACCGTGCCGGCGTGGACTACATCCTGAACGGCAGCGACAGCGGCAACACCGGGAACGATATCGGCGTCGTGACGCCCGGCAAAGCGCAGCTGGCCGCTTCGCTGGGGCTTGATCCTGCGGCGCATACGACCGCCGAACTGGTGGCGCTGTATCTGGACAGCCTCAGCTGATCCCTACGAAATGCACTAAGCGCACGGGGCGCGACGGGAAACCGTCGCGCCATTTGTCCTTTCGCCAGCACGGCCACGGCTCGCGTCGATCATGTCGTGCGGCGAAAGGCTAGATCAACAATCCGCCAGATGATCGCCTTAGCGTGAAGGTCTAGCTTCTCTCCATCGGGCTGCAGGATAGCGCAGGCCATGAAGCACCGATCCGAAAACGAACCCCGAAAGCCCGCCGGGCCGTGCAGGAAGCACGGCACCGATCGGGAGATACAAACCCAAGGAAGGAGACCACAATGTCCATCACCCGCCGCACCGCACTGGCCCTTGCCACTGCCGCCTCAACCGTGTCGCTGTTCGCAGGAACGGCGATGGCGCAAGAGGATTACAAGGAAAAGATCCGCATCTTCTACGAGACGTTCAACACGAACGACGCCAATCTGCTGGACCAGATCATCGCCGAAGACTGGGTCCACATTCCCGCCGCCCCGGGTGAGGAGCCAGGCCGCGAAGGGTTCAAGAAGCAGATCCCCGGCTTTGCCGCTACCTTCGCAGACGGCAAGCTCGTGATCGAGGACATCGTTCAAGAGGGCAACAAGGTCGCGGTCCGTTCGACCTACACCGCCAAGCAGATCGGCCCTTTCGCAGGCTTTCCGGCCAAGGGCCGCAAGTTCACCATCATGACCATCGACATCCACGAGTTCAACGACGAGGGGATGGTCCAGACCACGTGGCACCTTGAAGACTGGCTCGGCGGCCTGTTCCAGATGGGTGCGTTCGAACAGTAATCACACGCTCCACGAACCGACCCACGGCCCGGAGCAACGCCCCGGGCCGTGCCTTTTTTCGGGGCCGGAGGCCGTTCTGCGCGTGGACAACTGCTTTGTAATCCATGACTTCACGTATTCTTTGCAACGAGGAGTCCCAAGCGCAGCTTTCCACCCCCGTCGACCGTCGCCGTATTCGTGAAATGTAGGGATTGTTGGATGGGTTGAACGTCCGCTGTAACCACTCGGAAAAATCAGGTCCGTCATTTGTGGTATGCTCCACGGGCCGGATAGGCCGGAGCATGGGAGGGACGGTGGACAGGAGGATACTTCATGTCCAACGAACAACTTCCCGCAGTTCGCCCAACCCGACCTGCCTGGAACAAGGGTCGCATCGTCGGCCAGAAGAGGCCACTTGCACCCAAACACGTCTGGTCGATACGCGTCCGCCTCGAAATGTCAGGCAACCGTCGCGACCTCGCGCTCTTCAACACAGCCATAGACAGCAAACTGCGCGGCTGTGATCTGGTGCGAATGAAGGTGCGTGACGTTTACGCCGCAGGCTCCGTCAAAGAACGGACGTCTGTCGTTCAGAGCAAGACCGGCAAACCCGTCCGCTTCGAGATAACCGAGACCACGCGACATTCGCTGCAACGCTGGATCGCGGACGCGGAGATGACGGGTGCTGAGTTCCTATGGCCAAGTCGCGTCCATGGAAGCCCGCACCTTTCGACCAGACAATACGCACGGATCATGCGCGCTTGGGTGATCTCCATAGGGCTCGAACCGAGTGGCTATGGCACGCATTCGATGCGCCGGACTAAGGTCGCCCAGATCTACAAGAAGACGGGCAACCTTCGTGCGGTGCAACTTCTTCTAGGCCACACGAAGATGGACAGCACGGTCAGATACCTGGGCGTCGACCTTGATGATGCCTTGTCACTGTCCGAAACGATCGACCTATAGACTGAACCGCCCGGCATCGCTCAAGCCGGGCGGTCTCCATTATGTTGAGGGCCGTCACGGAGCCAAACGTCGGCTTTTCGGCTGATCACTGCCAACGGGGCACGAGGTTGCCTTTGGACATTCGGAAGCGCGCACAGTGTCCTAACGGCCCTGAGCGGACCTTTGTGTCCCTAGTTGCCGGCCACGACCGCGAGCCCATAGCTGTCAGTTGATCACATGACGTGTTGTAGGGTGGCGCTCGCCAGAGCGGCCATTGGTCGAAGTCGCAGCGTTATCGCGCGTTATGCGACTACTGAGCAGATAGTATCCTGAGCGCAACTTGCTTTTTTGCCTCACCTGCGATAGCAGCAGCATCATGATCAACCAGCGTATCCAGCTTGCTCAAGGCATGTATTATCCCCGCTCCTAAGGCGGTGGATGACGTTGTTGATCCAAACCGCCGCGATTGGGCGGTTTGCTTCCTCGAACAACCTGATCGTGGCTCATTCAACGGAGTTTGAAATGACCACCAGACAGCTTTGCATCGACTATCTGAAAGCCCTCGACGAGGGAAACCTGGAGGGAGTCCGCGCACTCTTCACCGAGAGCGCGGAAGTTGTGTCCCCGCTTTATGGAGTGCTAACGGCTTTTGATTTTTACGCCGGACTGTTCAAAGACACGAACAGGTCTGAAACCTTCCTGCTAAATGTGTTTGATACGTCCGAAACTGGGAAATCGGTCGCCCTGCACTTCCGCTATCTGTGGACCTTGGCTGACGGAAAGCAGGTGGAGTTCGAATGTGTTGATGTTTTCGAACTGAACGAACCAGGAGATCGGTTCGAAAAGCTCACGATTATCTACGATACCGCACCGCTGCGGCAATCCTTTGAGAGCCTTCGAGCCAAGTAGGCGATCCGTTCGGCCCGAAGGTCCATCAAAGGCCTCGGGCCGCAATGACTGCAATTTGCCCTTCCAAGGCAACCGGCGGAGCCATTTCTTTAGCCTGCTCGAACGACGGGTCTTGCACATGAGTTGCGGCTGCAGTGCCGCAACACAAACAGACCACTTTCCGCCCGTTTCGATGTCGGGGTCGCTCGCGGCCCAGAGCAGACCTTGGCCCCTGTATTCTGGCATCACCACTGACCTAGTTTCGTTTAGGCCGACCCATCAGAGAGGGCCTTGGGCTTCGCCGTGCAGAGCATTGATCTTGGCTGCAGAAAATCTGACGACACTGCAACTGAGTTCGTCCCGGCCTTCTGCTAGGGAGAGTTGAATGTAAGGCCATCCGCGACCACGTGGTCTCTTCTGACTGACTTCACGCTTTGGTGACTTGGTGCGGGAGATTTGAGGCGCTTGTGTAACGAAATGAAATCGGTCGCGAATAGGCAGTTAGGGAATGCGCAGTTAAATGGATGATTGGAGCAACCTGCTGGCCGCCGCGAACGCGGGTGATAACAAGTCCTATGCTACCTTTTTGCAGAAGATAACGCCGGTCCTGCGAGGTGTAGTCCGGGCAAGGGGCGGCGGCCTGAGTGATGCGGCGTGCGAGGACGTGCTACAAGAGGTGTTACTTGCGGTGCACCTGAAGCGGCACACTTGGCAGACCAATGCGCCGGTGCGGCCGTGGCTTTATGCCATCGCACGCTACAAGGTCGTCGATGCCTTCCGTGCGCGGGGTGGCAAGATAGAAGTGCCGATTGAGGATTTCGACGAGATTCTCGAAGCCGAGGCCGGACCCGACCCGACCGAAGCTGCGGACATGGCCAAGATGATCGGGCTTTTGGATGATCGGTCGGGCCGGTTGGTCCGGATGATCGGGATCGAAGGGGCAAGCACGGCCGAGGCTGGGCGGGTCTTGAACATGACAGAAGGAGCGGTTCGGGTTGCTCTGCATCGCGCCTTCAAGACACTGGCCGCCCTACGGGAAAGGCATCTGAAATGAAGACCGAAGAACTTATCGCGGCAATGGCCGCCGACAGCCGGACAGAACCGCCCCCAAAGCTAGTTCTTTGGCCTGCTCTGGCCCTTGCGCTCGTCGCGGCAATAGTCTCACTCAAGTTGAGCCTCGGATTTCGAGACGATCTCCTCGAGTCTTTGGTCGAGCCGATGGCAGCCATGAGCTACCTGCTGACGGCGGCGTTGGGTTTGCTGGGCATGCGCCTCGCGCTGGTGCTAGCCCGACCGGAAGGTCGACGCCTCGCGCGCATCTGGCCGGTCATGGTGCCGGTGGTCGCAACGCTTGGGCTTTTGGGCTGGGCCTATGCCTTCACCCCGGCCGATGGCCGACAGATGGCGCTTGTAGGCAAGACCATGGTCACCTGCTTGGTGACAATCCCCCTTCTGTCGGTGTTGCCGGTGGCGGCAATCCTTCTGGCGCTGCGCCGAGGCGCGACCACAGCACCGGCCTTCGCAGGCTTTGCTGCGGGTATCGGCGGCAGCGGCTTGGCCGCGATGATCTATGCCATGCATTGCACCGAGGACAGCCCGCTGTTTTTTGTCACCTGGTACGGTATTGCGATTGCGGGGGTCGCTTTGGCCTCGACACTGATCGGGTCGCGGGTCCTGCGCTGGTAACGCTTTGTCCTGAGGCGCGGGCGCCAGAGCAAGGCAGCGGACCAGTCCATCGTCATTTGTGCCCAGCCCTTCGGGACGCCGTGCCTGGCTTCGTGTCGGGCAAAGCTGAGGCTGGCCCCCGGCGCACAGCGGGTCCAGTGCTTGATGGAGCAGGTGCCAAGGCTACGCGTTTCAGCTGGGCGTGTCCGATGGGTAGCCGTTGACCCCAAGCTAGGTGCAGATAGCGTCAAAGACGTTGCCCTCAATGAAGCCTCGCATGATCTTGCGTCCCGGATGGGGGAGTGGGGTCGACCTTGCCGTGGGCATGGAACACATGAAACGAAGTCTGCAACGGCGCTCGCAGTTCCTTTCGGGAAATAGATGGCCCCACACGAGACTTCAGCGGCTTCTGTCGTGGGGTTCCCTACTTGCTGTCGCGTCGCGCTGATTTACGGTTTTGCCCGGTCCTGCTTGTAACGGTGCTGTTTCGGCAAGCGAAGTGCCGCAGGTCGGAGCTGCCGATGCAGCGCCTAGCCGAAAGGACCTGCCATGAAAAACAGGGCTGCCGCCTTGGCCATCGCCGCTATGGGACTGTTCCTTCACGGCACAGCAATGGCCCAGACGCAGACATCGCCAGACATACTCGTTCTAGGCGACTCTCAGCTATCTTTTGGAGCGGGTGAGGCCTTTGTCACGATCCTTGAGGAGTTGAGGGGCGCTTGCGGGCTTTCTCGCGACACGACTGTCGGCGTCATCGGTGTACGCTCCAGCAGTCTGCAGTCATGGACGTCATCGGGACACTCGGCCAAAGGGGCAATCTGCGACATCGACCCGAAGTGGAAGGTCAATGCCGGTGCCTACGGAGTGCTCTCCCAAGGTGCAAACCCCTATGTCCAGATCGGACAAGGCGAACGGTTCCAGTTCTGTCATGACGGCCTTTCTCCCCTTCAGGCCGTGTTCAACGAGGGGTATTACCAGCCAAAGCTCTTGATCATGTTCCTGATGGGCAATGCCACGCGACGCTGGGCTGCCAGCGCAGAGGATGCTTTGCAGGATGCACGTGCTTTCATTGCCGATTTGCCTGCGGATCAGCCTTGCATCTTCATGACGTCGGCCCCGACCTATGGCGAGAAGTCCGTCCGCCTGCGGCAAGTGGCACAGGCCAATATCGAGGCAGCTTTCGCAACGGCTGGTGGGCAGTGCAGCTTTGTCGCCGGGCTGACGCCGGAGACCATCCGTGAGAACCTTGGTAATGCAGCAAACTTCCGGCGGTCAGCCTCTGGCAGGGTGAAAGACCCCCTGCACCCGACCGAAAGTGCAGCGCATCGGTTCATGACCCTGCAGCGCGACGCACTCTGTGCGGCGCTTTCTGCCCAGTTGGGGCACGAGAAATGACACCCTCCCATCGGTATCACGTCTCCGCGACCGGACTGACCCCTCGGTAACGCCGCTCTTTCATCCTGCGAATGGACAGGCAGACAAAACAGGAGTTTTCGATGTTCAAAGCCACCGCCCTCGCCTTTGCCTTTGCCGCCGGAATGTTCGGAACCGCCTTTGCGGGTGATCAGTATGTCGACAAGACCGGGTTTGCGGTTTCAGGTTATGATGTGGTGTCATACTTCGACCTGCCGCAATCCGAGGTGGGCCAACCGCAAGCATCCCCCTTGCCCGGCAACGCGGCCATTACGGCAGAGTTCAACGGCGCGACCTTCGCCTTTGCCACGGCGGCGAACCGCGACACCTTCCTTGCCAATCCGCAGGCCTTTGTCCCGCAATACGACGGGCATTGCGCCTATGGCGTCTCGAAGGGCGGCAAAGTGCCCGGCAACCCTACACTGTGGCGGATCGTTGACGGCAAGCTCTACCTCAACATCACCAAGAACGTGGTCGGCTTCTGGGAATCCGACATTCCCGGCAATCTCCGGAAATCCGAGGTAAACTGGCCCGGCATCGAAGCCGATGAGGCTTCGACTGCCAAGATCCCGGATTTCGTTTCTGCGGCCCCGGTTGCCAATTGATCGGGAACGGAGTTTGACCATCACTGATCCGGACCAAAAGACCGCGCAAGCCCTTCGGGGCCTGCGCGTGCTTGATCTGTCGCGCATCCTCGCGGGCCCATCGGCAACCCAGCTACTTGCCGATCTCGGGGCCGAGGTGATCAAGATCGAACGTCCCGGCGCAGGCGACGACACGCGTGGATGGGGACCGCCCTTTCTGTCAGATGAAAACACGCGCGAAACGGGCGTAAGCGCCTATTTCCTGTCCGCCAATCGGGGCAAGCATTCGGTGGCGATCAACATTTCCGATCCACGCGGGCAGGCGCTGGTTCAGGCCCTTGCCGCGCAGTCGGATGTCTTGGTCGAAAACTTCAAACCCGGCGACCTGGCGCGCTACAGTCTGGATGCACCAAGCTTGCGCGCAGCCAATCCACGCCTCATTTACTGCTCGATCACCGGTTTCGGCCAGACTGGGCCGAATGCGCAGCGCGCTGGATACGATTTCCTTGTGCAAGGCGAAGCCGGGTTGATGAGCCTGACAGGCATGCTCGATGGCCCCCCTCTAAAGGCGGGCGTCGGCGTCGCCGATCTGATCTGCGGCATGTATGCCGCAGTGGGCATCCTTGCTGCCGTCGCTTCGCGGCACAAAAACGGACAGGGTCAGCATATCGACCTCGCGCTGATGGACGCGCAGGTAGCGATGCTCGTCAATCAGGGGGTGGGATATCTGACCGATGGGCGGATCCCGCCCCGGCGCGGCAACGATCACCCCACCATCGTGCCCTACGGCACTTTTCCAGCCAGCGATAGCACCTTCATCCTCGCCATAGGCAATGACGCGCAATTCACCCGTTTCGCCGCCCTCGCCGGTGCACCCGGTCTTTCGACCGATCCACGCTTTGCCACCAATGCGGCTCGTGTGCGCCACCGCGAGGTGTTGATCCCGCTCATCGCCGCCCTGACGGCAGGGCGGACGGCGCAAGACTGGCTGTCGGCCTGCGCGGTGCAAGGCATCCCGGCAGGCCCGGTCAACGACCTTGCACAGGTCTTTGCCAGCCCGCAAGTCGCAGCGCGAGAGATGACGGTGCGCATGACCCTTCCCACGGGCACTTCGGCGACCTTGATCGGCAACCCTCTGAAGCTGTCGGAAACTCCTGTGACCTATGCAAAGCCGCCCCCCGCGCTGGGGGGCGATACAGGTGCGGTTCTGACCCGCTACCTTGGCCTGACACGGGCAGAGCTTTCGAACCTTGCCGCCGCAGGCGTGATTGACGGAGATCTTGACCCATGACGACAACCGGCGCGGACATCATCGGCAATGCCCTGGCCCTGGCCGGGGCCACTCATGCCTTCGGCATTCCGGGGGGCGAGGTGCTTGCCCTGATACAGGGGCTGGACGCCGCAGGCCTGCGCTTCGTTCTGGTCAAGCATGAAAATGGCGGCGGCTTCATGGCCGAGGGGCATTGGCACATGACCGGGGCGCTGCCCGTTCTTGTCGCGACGCTGGGCCCCGGCGTGTCCAATGCGGTCAATGTCGTGGCCAATGCGATGCAGGATCGTGTGCCGCTGATCTTCCTGACCGGCTGCGTCGATGCGGCCGAGGCGGAGACCTATACCCATCAGGTCTTCGACCATCAGGCGATGCTGCGTCCGATCGTCAAGGGCAGCTTCCGTCTCGCCTCGGGTGCCATCGGTGCTGGCATGGCCAAGGCGATTGCTCTTGCCACCTCTGGCCAGCCCGGACCGGTGCATGTCGACGTGCCGATCACTGTTGCCGAAAGTGCGGCTGATGAGACATTCACCCTTGGCCTTTGGACCGCTGCCACCGGGCTGCCGCCTCTGGATGATCTGAAACGGGCCTTTGCTGCGCTTCTGGCTGCCCGGCGCCCCATCGCCATCGCAGGCGTCGATGCGGTGAACGAGGTCGCGGGTCCGACCGTCGCTGCCTTCTGCCGCAGCCATGACATCCCGCTTATCACTACCTACAAGGGCAAGGGCTTGCTCGACGAGGATGAGCCGCTTTGTCTTGGCGGCGTGGGCCTGTCCCCAAAGGCCGACCGTATCCTGATGCCGCTAATTGCGCAGGCCGATACCGTCCTGCTCATCGGTTATGATCCGATCGAAATGCGGATCGGCTGGCGCAACCCCTTCGGCCCCTCACAGACCGTTATAGACATCGCCCCCATCCTGCGCGACCACGGCATGCACCGCGCCGATATACCGCTGATCGGCGGCATCGCCCTAACGTTAGATGCCCTGCGCCACGACGCCCCCCAACGCTGGACCGAGGGCCAGCCAAACGCGGCGCGCAACGAGCTCAAGGCCGCCTTCACCGGCACTGATGAATGGGGTCCACATGCCGTTTTCTCTACCTTGCGGAAGGTCATGCCGCCGCAGACCGTCATCACCGCCGATTCCGGCGCCCATCGCATCCTTCTGTCCCAGATGTGGACCTGCCCTGCACCTCGGATGATCCTGCAATCATCGGGGCTTTGCACCATGGCCTGCGCAGTGCCCCTTGCAGGTGGTGCAAAGATGGGACGGCCCGATGTGCCAGTCCTTGCCTTCGTCGGCGATGCCGGGCTTGAAATGGGGGCCGGCGAACTCGCCACCCTCGCGGCACAGAACCTGCCCATCCTGATCTGTGTTCTCGTCGATCATAGCTTGACCCTGATCGAGATGAAGCAGCGCGCAAACCAACGCCCGAACCTTGCCGTCGATTTTGGCGGGCCGGGAGCGGGCACCGATTTCGCGGCCCTCGCCCGCGCCTTCGGTGGGCATGGCGTCGACGTATCAGACAGCGCCACGCTGGCCACCGAGGCACGCGCCGCGCTTGGCCGCGACCGCTTCACCCTGATCGCGGCGCATATCCCGCGCCGGGCCTATGACGGGGCCTTCTAGGGCAAGAGATGTAACGACCGCGTGAGGCAGAAGTCATAATCCTTTCCGGCTGTAACGAAGCCGGCCCGGACAGCGAAGCGCACTATGTCCGCGCCTGCAAATGCCGGTCTCCGCCCCTGCAGGCCTTCACCCCGCCGTGAAAGGTTTGCCTATGCCGCTGTCAGATGACCTGAGTGGAATGCCCACCTCGCTTTCACCGGACTGCATCGGCGACTGGAACAGGGTGATCAGGGGCATCCTCTCGCATGCGGCAAGCACCGGCCCCGATCTGAACCGCGTGCTTGCAGCCCATCCCGATTTCGCGCTCGGTCAGGCGATCCGTGGCATATCCTGTCTTCTGCTCGGCCGCGCCGAGATGGTGGAGATCGCACGTCAGGCCTATGCCGCCGCGCTGACCGGGGCACCGGCAACGATGCGGGAAATCGCTTTCGTCCACGCTCTTGGCGACTGGCTGGCGGGCCGCCCGTCCCGCGCTGCCGCGCGCATGGAGGTGATCCTGCGCATGAACCCGCGGGATGCCTTGGCGATGAAGATGGTGCAGGCCATCCATTTCGTCATGGGCAGGCCCGAAGCGATGCGCGCCTCGGTCGAAGCCATCCTTCCGGCATGGAACGATCACCCCGCGCGCGGCTTCATCCTCGGCTGTCATGCCTTCACGCTCGAGGAAACCGGGGAATTCGCACAGGCCGAACGGATCGGTCGTGAAGGCGTCGCACTTGCCCCGGATGATGCCTGGGGTCTGCATGCAGTGGCCCATGTTTATGAAAGCACCGCCCGTGCCCGCGACGGGCTCGACTGGCTAAGCGGCCGCGAAGCCGCATGGGCGCATTGCAACAACTTCCGGTTCCACGTCTGGTGGCATCGCGCGCTGATGCATCTCGACCTCGGTGAATACGAAACCGCATTGGCGCTCTACGACGCCGATATCCGTGCCGAAAAGACCGACGACTACCGCGACATCTCGAACGCGGCCTCCCTACTTGCGCGGTTGGAACTGGAAGGCGTGGAAGTCGGCGATCGGTGGGAGGAACTGGCCGACCTTTCCGAAACACGTGCCACCGACGGCTGCCTCGCCTTCGCGGACCTGCACTACATGCTGGCCCTCTGCGGGGGAGAAAGGGATCAGGCTGCCGCCCGCCTTGTCGCCCGCATGCAGGCCACACGCCCTGCGGCGCATGAAGCGCAGCGCGTCATCGCCCATCCCGGCCTGCACATCGCGCAGGGACTGCAAGCCTTTGCCGGTGGGGAATATGCCTCGGCATGGATGCACCTGCGCGCCGGACGCGCCGACCTGCAGCAGATCGGCGGCAGCCACGCGCAGCGTGATGTCTTTGACCGGATCGCCATCGAGGCCGCCCTCCGAAGCGGCTACGCGGATGCAGCCGAATCCTTGCTTCGTGATCGGATGTCACGGCGCGCAGGCACCATCGACGGCTATACCGCCGCGCGCCTGTCCCTGATCGAAGCAGTCCGCGTGAAAGCCGTTTAAGATGAATCCGGCCCAAAAGCAGCGCGACCTTCGCCTCGATTTCTTTCGCGGGCTCGGCATGTTCATCATCCTCATCGCCCATATCACCGGCAACCCTTGGGCGCTCTGGATACCCGCCCGCTTCGGCTTTTCCGACGCGACAGAGATGTTCGTCTTCTGCTCGGGAATGGCCTCCGCGCTGGCGTTCGGGGCGGTCTTTGCAAGGGCTGGCTGGCTTCTCGGGACCGTCCGCATCCTGCACAGGATCTGGCAGGTCTACTGGGTGCATCTGGGCGTTTTCTTCGTCACTCTAACCCTGATGCTGGCGCTGAACGTGACCGGCCTTTTCCCGCGGGACGAGGTCGGGGCGCTGAACCTCAAGCCCTTTCTCAGCAATACCGGGCCGAACCTGATCGGCTTGCTGACCCTGACTTACGTGCCGAACTATTTCGACATCTTGCCGATGTATCTGGTGATCCTCGCGCTTATCCCCGTGATGATGGCACTTGCCCGGCAGGATGCGCGGCTTGCGCTGGCGGCAAGCGTGGCGCTCTGGATCGCTGCCACCGCCGGGTTGAACCTTCCGGCCGAACTCTGGTTCACCAAACCCTCAGACCGCCAATGGTTCTTCAACCCCTTCGCGTGGCAGTTTGTGTTCTTCACAGGCTTCGCGCTGATGGCGGGCTGGCTTCCCGCACCGCCCGTCAACCGCGCGCTGATCTGGATTGCGGTCGGGATCGTGGTCATCTCGGTGCCATTCGCATGGGGCAAGGTCTTCACCCAAGTCGAATTGCTGCGAGACATCCGGAAATCCGCCTCTCCTCTCTTCAACAAGACCGATTTCGGCATCCTTCGCTACATCCACTTCCTTTCCGTCGCCTATCTCGCCTGGGTCGCTGTCGGGCCGGATGGTGCGCGACTGCGCCTTGGCGGCTGGGCCGGAGGCATCATCGCCATCATCTGCCGCG
>Ga0164290_1001567_pt1 | contig 30282 bp, 29 predicted proteins | sample Micstemetagenome_FD_108782 | JGI IMG/M metagenome (GOLD analysis project Ga0164290, IMG submission 108782) | Contaminated culture microbial community from soil near Moab, Utah, USA - Microcoleus steenstrupii SON62 (Illumina Assembly) | ecosystem: Environmental > Terrestrial > Soil > Soil crust...
GTGTAGAGAAGACCTACAACTCCCATCGCCGGAACGGCATAAAACAAGATTTTGTCCATAATCAGTGTGTGTCTGGTAAAGTTTATATTAAAAGTCTGCAAAAATAGGGGTAAAAGGCTAAAAACAGCCTCCCACTTCTTACACAATCAAAACTATTCAGGGAGCTTATTCCTCTAATTCTGTACTATCTGTTCGACCAGTAAAGGCAGAAGATAGTTTTTTGGCCTTATATATATTACGGTTATAGCGATTGCCCAATACAATAATGGTGGCTGTATCTTTCATATATCGGGTAAAAACCGTGTTATTGCCATGCCACCAGCCATTGTGGTACACAATTTCTTCAGTGGGTGAATTCAGCAGGCGCCAGCCTAATCCATAATTATGGAAGGATTTTGTTTCAAAACTATATGGCTGATAAGCAAGTGTTTGTGAGGCTTGATTTACATAAGTGCCCTCATGCAGGGCTCTGTCCCATAAAAAAAGATCCCTCACAGTTGCATACACATTCTTATCACCATAAATGCAATCCAGTTTTTCTATACGGTAAGGAACATTATTGTATTTGTAGGACGGAACGTAATTGGCCGTATCGTTTATACTGAAGACATAACTGTCGGTCATACCAAGTGGGGTAAATAAACTGTCTTTCATGTAAACCGGATATGATTGGCCCGTTACTTTTTCAATAATCAGGGCCAGCAGTGCATAATTGGTATTGCTGTACCTGAATGCCCTATCGGGTGCAAAAAGGGGAGCGGGTTTATGCTGTATCATATAATCGAGCATATCCTGGTTGGTGAGCAAACCGGGTTTCAGCGGCGGCATTTTAATGGTACGTTTTCTTCTTACCCAACGACCTTTTTTGGTTTTTACCCGGTAAGTTTCCACTTTACGGTCAACCAGAAAATAAACATAGTTATTCAAACCACTTCTGTGGTTCAGTAATAGTTGAACGGTGATGCCGGGGTAGGGAAATCGGGGAAAGAAATCGGTCACCATATCATCCAGATCCAGTTTTCCCTGCTCCCTTAATTTCATGATGGCCATACCGGTAAAGGTTTTCGACACCGATGCCAGGTGAAAAGGTGTATTGGGGGTGATACGTTCTTTTGTTTTGAAATTGCTGTACCCCTGGTAGTCTTCAAATAAAATCTCACCGTTTTTGGCTACCAGTATACTGCCATTAAAGCCCTTATTCGCTAACAATTGTTTGTATTGTTTTTCTATTTCAGCAGCGTAGATAGCTTTATTTGGGGAAGGTATGGGTACATAACTGTCAGCCGAATCTTTTTCAACAGGAGGTTGTGCAGAACAGGCCTGTAAAAAAACCGTCAAAATAGCGATACTAAAGGCTCTTGCGATCATCTGTTAGTTTTTCTTCGCGGCGAAAATAGAAAACAATGTGTTATGGAAATGGTTAAAAAGCGAAAGGTTATGCAGAAAATAAAAACATTATTTTCGCTTCATGAGCAAGCAGGCAACCACAAGTTATCCAAAAGAACGGATTAAAATTTTATTCCTCGAGAATATCAGCGATAAAGCTGTTCAGTATTTCAAACAACAGGGTTATGCCAATGTGCGTAAACTCAGTGGCGCCCTCAGTGAAGAAGAGCTGATGAAAGAAGTAAAAGATGTACACCTCATCGGTATACGATCCAAAACACAGATTACAGCCAAAGTATTAGACGCCGCACAGAAATTACAGGCCATCGGTTGTTTTTGTATTGGTATCAACCAGGTCGACCTGAAACAGGCTACTAAAAAAGGAGTGGTGGTATTCAATGCGCCTTATAGTAATACCAGGAGCGTAGCAGAACTGGTCATCGGTATTTCTGTGATGCTTATCAGAAGAATCTCAGATAAAAATATAGCCGCACACCAAGGTGTCTGGATGAAAGATGCCAAGGGCAGTTATGAACTTCGTGGCAAAACACTCGGACTCATTGGCTATGGAAATATTGGCTCTCAGGTAAGTGTATTGGCAGAAGCACTGGGTATGAAAGTATTGTTCTACGATACTGAAACCAAACTACCACTGGGTAATGCCATCGCCGCTAAATCGATGAAAGAAGTATTGAGCAACAGCGATATTGTTTCACTGCATGTACCTGAAACAGCTCAAACCAAAAACCTGATCAATAAAAGCAATATCAAATACTTTAAAAAAGGATCGATCCTGCTCAATTATGCACGTGGTGAAGTGGTTGACTTGAAAGCTTTGAGCGAGGCACTAAAAGAAGGAGCTATTGCCGGTGCAGGTATTGATGTATACCCATGGGAGCCTGAAAAAAACGGCGATCATTTTGAAACACCTTTACAGGGATTGCCCAATGTAATTCTCACCCCACATATCGGTGGCTCAACAGAAGAAGCACAGCAGAACATCGGTGAAGATGTGAGCGTTAAATTATTCCAATACCTTGAAAGGGGTATCACCAATGGCTCTCATACTGTTCCTGCCATCGGATTGCCTCCGGTAGATGGTGCCCACAGAATATTACATATTCACAAAAATGTACCCGGGGTATTGAGCGCCATCAATACTGCTTTATCCAAAAACAATATCAACATCGTTGGACAATACCTTAAGACCAATGACGAGATAGGATATGTGGTTCTTGATGTAGACAAAAAACTGTCTAAAAAAGCTGTTGAACTATTGAAAGATGTGAAGGAGACGATTAAGGTGCGCATGCTTTACTAAGGCAAACATGAATGGAACACGGATTACCATGATTATTATGATCTATCATGATAAATCATAATAATCATGATAATCTGTGTTCTATTAAACTTCATATTTTAACGGTGCTCATTTTATGAACTGAGTATCTCTTTTAATTTTTTAATCTCATCAGCATCTGTAAAATCCTGGCTGAAATCTTCGGGAATCAATGGGTTCATAAATTCCGTGAGAGAGGGTCGCATGATCCTAGCAGAAGTGTGAAATTCTTTGGCTCCTGTAAATGCCATCATGGCGGCAAGATTGCTACTGTTGATACCACTTCCGGGCATGATGATCATCCTGTCATCGGCCAGTTCCACCAACTGCTTAATCAATTCTTTACCATCAGGGGCTTTGGGATGTTGGCCACTTGTAAGTATCCGGGTACAACCACATTGTATAATCGTTTCCAAAGCTTCCAGCGGATTTTTACAACGGTCAAAAGCACGGTGAAAAGTAACATCAAGCGGATAAGCCAGTTCAACTAACCTTGCCGTATTTTCTTTATCAACAGAACCATCCCGGTTCAGTAACCCAAATACCACCCCTTCAAAACCCAGTTCCTTACAGAGTGTAATGTCTTTTGCGATGATATCTATTTCTTCCGGTCTGTGAAAATAATCGCCGCCGCGTGGACGAATCATGGGAAAGATGGGAATACTAACTTTTTCCCTGGTTGTTTTTAAATAGCCATAGGATGGGGTAGTGCCTCCATTGGCATAGTTCTCACACAATTCAATCCTGTCGGCACCAGCTTCAGCGGCTGCAATAGCGGTAGCAGTATTGAATACACATATTTCAAGTGGCAATGCCATATTGGTTCAATGGTTTTATAACTACTCAAAAAATATTATTCATCCAAAAAAAAAGGATAACCAAATCCCTGCACCGGACTTCAGTCCGGTAATATTAAATCAAAGGTTTTGCATCTACCATAAAATTCTTGTCATCAGCATAACAAACAGCATAGTTAAATCCCTTTTGCAAAGCATACCCACCATATTCACCATTTTTACCGATGGCTATGAAACCCGCCTGTATGGCTTTGGCTTTTTCAGGACCTTTTGTTTTGAATAATCTTTCCATGGCTTTTTTACATGCCGCTTCTGGTGATAATCCCTGTCGCATCATTTCAACAATGGTATGTGCGCCACAAATACGGATAATATCTTCACCCTGACCTGTTGCTACGGCTGCACCTACTTCATTGTCTACATAAAGTCCTGCACCAATAATGGGAGAGTCGCCAATACGTCCACGCATTTTAAAACCCATACCACTGGTGGTACAACTGCCACTGAGGTTTCCTTTTGCATCCAATGCAATCATGCCAATGGTATCATGGTTCCAGTCGCCATTCTCTAATTTAGCCGGCACAAATGCTTCCTGCGTTTTAGTGTTTTCTATATTGATAACAGGTTTATATTCACTTTTTTTCAGCCAGTTCTGGTAAGCTTTTTTGGCATCATCAGACAGTTCTGCTTTTTCTAATGGAAATCCTTCAGCAATAGCAAACTGCTGTGCACCTTCACCCACCAGCATTACATGTGGTGTTTTTTCCATTACTCTGCGTGCAACTGATATTGGGTGTTTAATTCTTTCCAAAAAAGCCACACTGCCACAATTGGCATATTCATCCATGATACAGGCATCCAACGTAACAAATCCATCACGATCTGGATTGGCACCCAGCCCTACGCAGCAATTCAAAGAAGACTCAGTAACCCTTACGCCCTGTTCCACGGCATCCAATGCACGTCCACCGGAACGTAAAACCTGCCAGGCTGCTTTATTGGCGGCAATACCTGCATCCCAGGTAGAGAGCACGAGTGGCTTTTGTGCCGCAATACTTCCCCCGAAAGATGAAAAAGTGAAAGCAGATAAACCCAGTGACCCCAATTGCAGGAAATGTCGACGGTGAAGCATGGTGAAAAGTTTAGTGGATCGAATGTATGAAAGAGAAGTCAAAAGCCATAAGTCAAAATTCAAAAATAAAAAGTCAAAAGCACTACTGTTTCTCATAGGTATTCCATTTTTGAATTTTGACTTATGGCTTTTGACTTTTGAATTCCATAAAGCTCCCCAACTGTAAAATATGTAAGATTATTCCCCATATGTATAAAAGAACCAGGATTGAATATGACAACTTTGCAACATGATGATGACCTGGTTTTATGCCCGGTTAATTCATGTTAGTTATTATGTTATATCAAAATAAAGTCAAGCACACTGTTACCATTAAAACTGCTGTTTACCTGTTGATTGTTATGACAGGTCTTCTGAGTTTAAATGCCTGTTCTACCGGTAAAAATGAGGAGCAAAAGCTCAAAGATTCGCTCACAGTTGATTCATTGGAGAAAGCGGAAGCCGCTTCAAAAACGGTTACCACTACCCAAACTACTACCACTATTACAACTGGTAAAGCCGTTGCCAACCCTGCCAAAAAGAATGGTCGTTGGGAAATCATCGTGGAAAGAAACCGGGCATGGGATGAGGAATATGCCAATATGATGCTGGAAAAAGATCGTTTAGGTATTTACTATCGTACCGAAGTAAAACCATCTTATCCGGGAGGAGAGAAGGCACTGGCTAAGTTTATACAGGAAAATATTGTATATCCTGAAGTAGCGCTGGAAAATGGGGTAGAAGGAGAAGTAGTAGTTGGTTTTGCCGTAGATGAAAGAGGGGTAATTTATACTCCTGTTGTTAAAGGCGACCTGGCAGGATATGGATTGGATGAAGCAGCCACCAATGTTGTTGCTAAAATGCCGGTATGGAATGCAGGTCAGATTCAGGGACGTAACGTAAAAAGTTATTTCAGTTTGCCGATTAAATTCCGCATTTATTAATTGCGTTCATTGGTTTGGTTTTGAATAGGTTCTCTTGCGATCCTTCATGTTATGGAGGATCGCTTTTTTATATAACCCTTTTAGTGTTCCTGAACACTCAGTTTACCAATCATTTCATCACTCAACGCATCACTGTACATACCATATGCACTGATGAGTATCCCTTTTATGGAATGATCATGCGATTCAATCACATACAAAACACTTGAATTGGAAGGATCTGTATCTCCTTCAAACCGATGATGTGCAACTATATCGAACTGGGAGGGTAATAAACAAATGCCTGTTTGGGCACAGGTAATCTGATCAAAAGCCAGGTTGAAATCTGTGGTATAGCCGGCATTTTTTAAGTCGTTAATCGCATCTACCAGGTTGTCGTAAGTTTTCATGTGTACAAGGTACAAAAATTGATGGCAGATGTCTGATGTCGGATCGCAGATGTCAGATTGTACCTGTTCACAGACTGTTAAATCGGGTTATAGGCTTTACATTACACCAACTGTTACTTATATTTAAAAGCCTATTTACTTAACTGAAAGCCATGAAGACATTCCATCTTATGTTTCGGAACCTGTTACTTGTTTGCGGGATGTTCTGTTCTGGTAACAGCCTGGCAAATACTTATAAAGAACCATCCATAATGCTTACAGGAAGCACTCCCGGAGATATATCTGTAAAAAAGATGTTTAACATACCCGTGCAGACACCAATAGATTTTATCCGTTGGCAGTTACTGTTGGATGAGTCATTTCAATTTACACTACAGATTGCTTTCGGAGAAATACAACCGAATACCATGGACTTTAAAGCTGGTGGTGAAAAACGCCTGTTTAAGGGACGTTGTACTATTTCAGCTAATAAAAATTTTCCCGAAATATATCAGCTCACAGCCACAGAAATGCCGGAACCCGTATCACTGGTAAAAGTAACGGCCAATATATTTCACCTGATGACAGCAGAAGGAAAACTAATGAATGGCAATGGCGGCTGGAGCTATTCCTTGTTCCGTAAAAATCCGGTGGAACAACAGATGGTTCGTATAAAGCCGGCGGTAAGTGATGAACAGTCAGCTCAGGTTATCTATGACGGCCGTACGCCATGCAGGGAAATTGCAGCCGAGCATCCGGAGATGAAAGTAAGTGCGGCCTGTTTTAAACTCAAATGGCGGCTGATATTAAACAGGGATCCCGTAACATTTTTACCCACCACATTTGTTATCAGAAAAGTCATCGACGGTAAAGCACAAAATGTTACCGGAAAATGGGAAATCCGAAAAGGCACCGGATCGAGCCAGGGACAAACTTTTTATGTAATAGAACCTGATAAGTCCGGCCAATCCATTTCATTCCTGGTGGCTGATAAGCAGGTTTTATTCTTCCTCAATAAAATGAATCAGCCCTATATCGGCAATGACAATTTCGGTTTCGCTTTGAACAGAAATTAATGTAAGCTGCGCTTGATATATTATTATATGTATATCATTTTCAATTAGTTAAATGAATAAAGATGTTGTGATGGCGTCAGTATTTGATTATACTGTTTATCCTATAATTAACATTATGTTAAATCGCACACAGCGAAATACGAGTAAAAAAGAAAACGGCCAACGCTTCTGTTTTGTTTGTGTGGTGAATTAATTTGGATATATCCAAAATGATTAAGTAATTTGTGTTGTTCTTTTGAACGAACATAAAAAAGCCCCAATGCGCTAACATTGAGGCCCCAAAAAGGAATAGTTTGACCGTCGTGAGATTTACGCTTTTGGACAGCTACTCCTTAGTAACATTTATCCTTTTTGTACTGGTGTAACAAATTTAAGCCTTTCAGTAATATGAAGGGCTTTTTTGTGCCATAATTCACAGGGTGTGGATTATTCGAGTATTAGGCTCGTTTCTCTCGCTTTGCTATTGGTTTTCTTTTTTACTCGTATTTCTGCCCGCATCAGGGCTTTCGTAACGCTCCGCTAAACTTACAAAAGCCCCTACACAGAGGCTAACGAAGTAACATAATGCTGAGTTATAATTGTTTTCGATGGTCTGTCAGTGTGTGCGCACGAACGCACGTTTGGCGGTCGGTTATTGCGATTTTTTCAGAGAATTGATAATTAGGAAAAAAGAATGAAAAAATCGCAATAACCGACCGCAAGAAAATCGAAAACACTTATAACTAATCTTTATGTTAAATCGCACACAGCGAAATACGAGTAAAAAAGAAAACGGCCAACACTGAAAATAACATCAGTAAGCATTATACTCTATACCAACCAACATTTATGCGGGAAATACGGTAATCTTAATCCGTATTTGTACCTGATTTATATCTATCTGTTTATTCCAGGTAACTACATGGCCTTATTCTATAAAATAAAAAAGCCACAATAAAGTGGCTCTTAAAAAAATAAGGCTGTTCAGTTAAAACGCCTGCCATGAATATGGCTGTCCAGCTTTTTCCCCTGCCTTATCAATATTTTACACAAAACTAAAAACATTTTCCGAACGTCAATTTTTTTTTAAATACAAATCATCTCTCGCGGCTTTTTGTTTTCCATTTTTAATATACTACAACCGGAGTCGTTTATGCGAAGTGCGAACTGGCCATCTGAAAGCCTGAACGACTCAGTTACCATGGCTGTTTTAACCGTTACTTCATATTGTAATAAAGATATCCAATGAAATTCTGTAACAATGTTCAATAAACCTTCCCTGGTTTGTTTTTGTAAAACGATACGATGAAAATGATCTCCCTCTTTTACATGATTCAAAAACCTGAAAAATTTATACAAACCCGAACAGGTTATTAACCAGGAGATAGATTGAATAACAGTTTCTTTAATCATCATTGGTTCAATACCTTCTCTTTTACCCCACTCATCTCCATGTTGAAATCTGTTACAGTAATGTTTATCATACCAAAGATGTACGAAAATTTTTTCCTCATACGTGTCAATTTTTCTTGCTTGCGCTGAAGAACGATTGGCTATATAAGCCAACGGATCAATCATAAAAGCCCCTGCTGGTCTTTTTGTAACGGGTATTCTTTTCCTGATTCGTTTAGGTTCCTGCATTCGACCACTGAATTCGATACTTACTCGAAAATGAAACATCTTTTTTGAGTTTGTATCAGCCTTTCAAAAATCTGCGTGAAATACGGTAGCATTTCCTGATAGATATACCTGATTTAAACTGTCCACATTATCGGTTATGCTTATTTTTGAATCCATGCATATCCTCATCGTCAACAATACCATTATTCCTGCCCTCAAATATGGAGGCACCGAAAGAGTGATCTGGTGGTTGGGTAAGGCTTTGATAAAAGCAGGTCATCAAGTCTCCTACCTGGTACCTGCAGGCTCTACTTGTTCTTTTGCCGATGTGTATCCCTTCAATCCCTCCCTGCCGTTTAATGAACAGGTACCAAAAGATAAAGGCATCGATCTTATTCACCTTAATCATACCGTGAATGAAGAACCTTTGTTACCCCATATCATGACTTTACATGGTAACCTGAATGTGCAGGTACCCTTACCGTTGAATACTGTTTTTGTGTCAAAAAATCATGCAGCCCGTTTCTGTTCTGATTCATTTGTACACAATGGAATTGATCCGGATGATTATGGCGATCCTGCCCTCTCCCGACCCCGCTCCTATGTTCATTTTCTCGGCGATGCGGCCTGGCGGGTTAAAAATGTACAGGGCGCCATTGATGTGTCAAAAAAAGCAGGACTACCCTTGCATGTTATCGGAGGTCATCGTTTTAATTTTAACCAGGGCATACGGCTCACTTTTGATCGGCATGTACATTTTCATGGCATGAAAGGCGGTGAAGAAAAGAACGAAATATTACGGGGCTCCAAAGCATTTTTATTTCCTGTTCGCTGGCATGAACCTTTTGGACTGGCACTGGTGGAGAGTCTTTATTTTGGCTGTCCGGTTGTTGGCACACCCTATGGATCGCTTCCGGAAATCATTATACCAGAAGTAGGTTTTTTATCTGCAACATCAACAGAACTGGTCAACGCATTATCAAATATTGGTTCTTATAATCTACAGCACTGTCATGACTATGCACTCTCACATTTTTCTGCTGATGCCATGATGCGCTCCTATCTTTCGAAATATGAAAAAGTATTGAACGGACATACTTTGAATACCCATCCACCCGTTTTGAAAGAAATACAGTATGAAAAATTTCTTCCGTTTGAGTGAGGGCAGATGGCCTATAGGTAATGGCGTATGGCTTTTGCTTATGGCTCTTTTGTTTGCAGGCTGTTCCAGGAAAATAACAGAAACAGGCATGGCTTCTTTTTATGGAGCCGGCGACGGTTTCAACGGTAAGAAAACCGCTAACGGAGAAAAATTCAATAAAAATAAATTAACCGCAGCCCATAAAACATTACCTTTTGGTACGGTGGTGAAAGTAAAAAACCTGGGTAACGGACAAACCGTTAAAGTGCGCATCAACGACCGTGGCCCCTTTATAAAAGGGCGAATCATTGACCTCAGTGAAAAAGCCGCAAAGAAAATAAATATGCGCCAGCAGGGTGTAGCGGAAGTGCAGTTGAGGTATAGGAAGAAAAGATAAGTTTGAATTGTTGATCTTTGATTTTTTGATTTGAAAAAAGAATAAATCAAAAAATCAAAGATCAAAAAATCAAAAATTACTCTGCTGTTACTTTAATAATTCTGCCCGGGCCTTCAACTGATACATAGATATTTCCATCTGGTCCCTGCTTTACATTTCGTACGCGGCCGATGCCTTCTAATATTTTCTCTTCTTTTACAATGCTTGTACCCTGTACCTCTGCCCTGCTCACATGGCTGAATTTCAGGGAACCGGTTAGCAGACTTCCTTTCCAGCTTTTAAAATTATTGCTGGTGATCACTGCAAGACCACTAGGTGCAATAGATGGGTCCCAGTATTTGGCCGGGTTGGTGATACCGGGTGCGGTTGGACTGGCAGAAACGGCTACTCCATCATAATTCTTTCCGTAACATACCAGTGGCCACCCATAGTTTTTTCCTTTCTCTACCAGGTTTATTTCATCACCTCCCATTGGGCCATGTTCGTTTTCCCAGATGCGGTTATTCAAGGGGTCGAAAATCATTCCCTGTGGGTTACGGTGTCCGTAAGAATAGATGGTGCTGGCAGCGGTATTACCGGGTAATACGGGGTTATCTGCTGGTACTTTTCCGTCATCTGTCATACGATGTACTTTACCCCAGTCGCTTTTGGTATTCTGTGCATTCTGGTTGCTGCTGCCTGCCCCACCATAACTTGTTGAACCTCCTTCGCCAATGCTCAGGTATAATAGGCCGGCATTGTCGAATACAATACGGCTTCCATAATGTCCGTACCAGGTATTGGCGGTTGTGGTAGTGAAAATATGTTCTGCATCGGTAATGGCATTACCATTGAGTTTAAACCTGGTTAAGCGAAGCAGACTTCCTCCACCGGTATTATTCAGGGCATAGGAAATATAAATCCATCCATTACTGGCATAAGAAGGATGTACTTTAATATCGAGTAACCCACCCTGTCCACTGGTATTGATACCGGCTGGTACACCCGTAAGTTCCTGCGTAACACCAGTGCTTGTATAGCGGTAAATTCGTCCGCGTTTTTCGGTAAATAAAAGGTCGCCATTGGGCAGGAAATCCATGCCCCATATGATTTCATGGTTATTCACCAGAACGGTTGTTTTCAGTTTTGGCGTGCCGGCTTCCGGTGGTGTATCGGTATTGGAATCTGCGGTTCCTTTACAGGAAGAAAGCAGCACAAAGCAAGCGACCAAACCTATAAATGATTGAAATTTTTGTAACATACAATAAAGTGTAATAGACGTGGCAAAATAGCTTCTTAAATGTACTGATAGTTTATGGCAATAAAAAAGCTCCGTCAGTTGTAACGGAGCTTTTATCAATAATTTATCATTCATTAGAACTTGCTGTGTAAGGCATCAAATTCCTTAAACTTGGCTTCAAATTTATCGAAAGCGGCATTGTCTTTACCTCTTACTTTATCGCGTTTGTAGCTGTAAAGATTAGCCAGCCAGTCAACAGATTTATTGATCACACTTCTCTCATTATTGGTTCTGGTGGTTTTGTCCTTTAATAAAATAAACGCTTTTTCTAACCATTCTACTGCCTGGTCTACTTCTTTGGCAATAGGTGCTTCCAGTGCGGCATTTGCCTTGAGGAAGGGTTCAGTTTCAGCTTTTACTTTGGCTTCTGCTGCCGCTTTTTTCTTAGGATCTTTTTCAATAGGCTTTTCTGCATTGATACGCTGTACGGTTCTGATATTGTCGCGTACTTTATCGTCGAGTTCGCCAAAATTGTTGTAATGAATTACACCCGTGTTAAAGGCTGCAATAGCATTTTTTTCATTTTTTGCGAATGCTTTCTTGAATGCGTCTAATGCCTTGTTATTGTACATGGCAGCAGTTGTGCTGTCGAGGTCACCTTTCATTTTTGCATTGGCGAAAGCACTTCCGTACTGGATGTATTTATTTTCAGTGAGTGTACCTGCCGCTTCTTCTTTTGCGTAGAGGTCGGTTTTGGCTTTCAGGTCGTAGGTATCAATGAAATCCATTTCATAGCTTTCCCATTCTTCGTTGAGTGATGGGAATACTTCCTTGGATAATGCCAGGTATTTGTAAAACTGGGTCTCATCTTTTTTACCACGAGTGTAATAGTCTACCAGGAAACGGTATACATCTACATAGTTGGTATCGTTTACTTTATTGTCGGCGATTCTTTTGTAGTAAACAGATGCATTTTCAAGCTGTTTGGCATTCTGGAAACAGATGGCTGCATAGAGAATGGACGTAGTATCCATGGCAATGGTATTGCTGGTCCATTTATTCGCTATAATCTGATCAATGTATTTAATACCATTCACAAATGACTGAGCGGCATTAGCCCAATCTTTGGCCTCGAAACGTTTACTGCCCTGACTGATAAATGAGCCATACATATCGAAATAGGCGGTAATACCGTCTTTTTCTTTTGCTACCGCATAGGTGGGGTCCATTTCTTCATACTTCTTCAATGCGGCTTCTGCTTCAGTTTCAGCATTGGGATATTTTGCATTCAATTGCTGATTCTTGAATATGGCTGCATAGATTTTTGCTTTCAGCATATACGTTTCAGCTTTGGCCTGTGCCTTAGGGTCGGCCATCATTTTATCTATCTCTGTTTTCGCATCTTCTACTCTGCCCAATATCAAAGCATTGGTTACTTTTTTATAGTCCTGCGCTGTGGCAAGCTGTAGGGTAAAGGCAAAAATGGAAAGCAATAAAAGCTTCTTCATAACGGGAGGTTTTATTCTTGGTTTTCGTTTGAAAGGGTTTGGTTATCATCAGGTGTTTGTTCACCTGCAGTATCATTGGTTTCGGTATTCGTGTTGTCTGTTGACTCAGTAGCTGAAATCACTTCATCATCTTCTTCAATCTGAGAAATGGCTGCAATTTCATCACCGTCATCAATCCGGATCAGTTTTACGCCCTGCGTGGCTCTTCCTGCTTCGCGGATATCACTGATGCCTGTACGGATAGTAATACCCGATTTGCATGTAATGATAAGATCTTCTTTCTCTGTAACATAGAGAATACCGACTAAACTTCCGGTTTTATCGGTCACGTTAATGGTTTTAACACCCTTACCGCCCCTGTTGGTGATTCGGTATTCATCAATAGCTGTTCGCTTACCAAAGCCTTTTTCACTTACCACCAGAATGGTTCTGCTGGTATCTTCCTTATTTACACAGATCATGCCAATTACTTCATCCTTATCATCTTCTACTTCAATACCTGCCACTCCAATGGCTCCACGGCCGGTGGCTCTTACTTTTTCTTCTTCAAAACGAATAGCTCTTCCACTTTTTACGGCGAGCATAATCTCAGAGTTACCATCGGTCATTCGTGCTTCCAGCAATTCATCACCTTCCACAATGGTAATTGCGTTTACTCCATTGGCGCGGGGGCGACTGAAATCTTCGAGTGAGGTTTTCTTGATGATGCCTTTCTTGGTACAAAGTACGATATAATGTTGCTGAACAAATTCTTTATCAGCGAGGTTCTTTACATCAATGATGGCTTTTACCTTGTCGTCGCCTGGTAATTGTATCAGGTTCTGGATGGCTCTTCCCTTACTTTGTTTTTCACCTTCGGGAATTTCGTATACACGCATCCAGTAACAACGCCCTTTTTCGGTGAAGAACATCATAGTATCGTGTGTGGATGCTACAAAGAGGTGTTCCACATAATCTTCTTCTCTGGTTTTAGAGCCTACTGCACCCCTTCCGCCTCTGCGCTGCTGTCGGTATTCTGTTGCAGAAGTACGTTTGATATAACCCAGGTGTGATATGGTGATCACCACATCTTCCTCTTCAATCAGGTCTTCAATACGCATTTCGTCAGCCAGGTACTGAATCTCGCTTTTACGTGCATCACCAAACTGCTCTTTTATTTCGAGTAATTCTTTACGTATGAGTGCATAACGGAGTTCTTCACTTCCGAGTAAGGCTTTCAGGTCTTTGATGGTGTTGATGAGGCCATTGAATTCTTCAATGATCTTCTCACGCTCCATTCCTGTTAAGCGCTGTAAACGCAGTTCCAGGATGGCTTTGGCCTGTGCTTCCGATAAGCCCTGCTCCTGTGTATACAATTCATTGGTAAGATCAGTGAATAGTTCCTGTTTGAGTAACCACTGACCTTCCTTACTTTTCTGTATCAGGCTTTCTTTCGCTTCGTCTGGTGTTCTGCTGGCACGGATTAATGTAATTACTTCATCGAGGTGATCCAGTGCTTTCAGGTAGCCTTCCAGAATATGGGCACGCTCTTCTGCTTTTCTCAGTTCAAATTTTGCCCTGCGTATCACCACATCCATTCTGAAATCAATAAACTCCACGATCAGATCGCGCAGGTTCATGATTTTAGGTTTACCCTTGCTCAGTGCCACATTATTGATACCATAGCTGGTTTGCAGTTCAGTGAACTTATACAACTGGTTAATCACCACCTGTGCCACTGCGTCGCGTTTCAGATCGAGTACAATACGGGTGCCTTCGCGTTTATTACTTTCATTGTTTACATGGGCAATACCTTCAATGGTTTTATCAACCACTAACTGACCAATACGGTCTGTCAGCTGATCCCTGTTTACCTGGTAGGGCACTTCGGTGATCACAATCTGCTCACGTCCGCTGGCTTTGGTATCAACATGACACTTACCACGAACCACTACCCTTCCTCTTCCGGTTAACAAAGCCTGTTTCACCCCTTCCATGCCATAAATCACCCCTCCGGTAGGAAAATCGGGTGCTTTTACATAGCTAATGAGTTCTTCACCGGTTATTTCTTTATTGTCGATATAGGCTACACATCCATCCACCACTTCACTCAGGTTATGCGGCATCATATTGGTGGCCATACCAACGGCAATACCTGAAGAACCATTGATGAGTAATTGAGGAATGCGTGAAGGAAGAACCGTGGGCTCCTTCAGTGAATCATCGAAATTGAGTTGAAAGTCTACTGTTTCCTTTTCAATATCATCCAGCATGGCTTCTGCCACTTTCTGCAAACGGGCTTCTGTATAACGCATGGCAGCCGGTGGATCACCATCCTGGTTACCAAAGTTACCCTGGCCATCTACCAATGTGTAACGCATGGTCCAGTCCTGCGCCATACGAACAAGGGTATCATAAATGGAGGAGTCACCATGTGGGTGATACTTACCCATTACTTCCCCCACAATACGGGCCGATTTTTTATAGGGTTTATTGCTGTTATTGCCCAGTTCATTCATGGCATACAGCACACGGCGGTGTACAGGTTTAAAACCATCACGTGCATCGGGTAAAGCCCGCCCAACGATTACCGACATTGAATAATCGATATAGGCAGTCTTCATTTGTTCCTCGATATTGACCTGTATAATACGATCGTTATCGCTCGTTTGTTCCGGTAACAGATTTTCTTCCATGTTCGCTGATCTCGTACTGATTTTTTGAGTTCTTTCCGGTGGGTATTAGTACCCAAATTTGCCGGTTGGCGAAGATAGTTTTTTTGTGGCTGAAAAGGGGTTTAGAATGGCTGTTTTTTAAGTGGTTTTATCCACAAAACTGCATAAAAAAAGAACCCCGAAATCCGCTGCTGATTCAGCATGGGATCCGGGGCCGCTTCTATACCTAAAACTGTCTGTTTATAACACCCTTTTTATGTCGGAACTACCGCTTTTATTGGTCTTGGTTTCCGTAGGTTTACCCTTATAATGAATATCACTTCCCCCACTGGCATGTGCATCAATCGCTTTACTCACATTAACATTTACATCACTGCCACCTGATGAATGAACCTGACAGGTTTCACTGCTCAATTCATAAGCATTTATATCACTCCCGCCCGATGCATCTATTTTTAAACGTGTTGTATTACCCTTTACATCCGCATCGCTGCCACCACTGGCAGAAATTGACAAATCGGTACATGAAAATTGTCCACGCAGGTCAGATCCACCCGAAATCTGTACTTTCAAAGTACCCGCTTTAATCATATCCTCACAAAACACATCAGAACCTCCAGAAGCCTGCAGTTTTTCAAGTGTTTTAACCGATACATAGGCTTTTAATTTCCTGTTTCCCCAGTTACCGCCCCAGCTCCAGTTACCATTTTCCTTTTCATAATAAATTTTCAATACCCCATCCTCTACTTCTGTAATGATTTTATCCCTGTATTCATCCTTCTCAGCACTAACAGCAACAGCTTCTTCAGACGACTGGGTAAGATATAGGTCAATCCCATGGGAAACACTGATAGCGGTGAAATTTTTGAGGTTTCTTTTCTGGACATTGGCATCCCGAACCGTTTTCTGTGCCCATCCCGGTCCGGCAATTAAGCAAGACACCATTAAAAAAGTGATCAGTTTTTTCATACAGTTTTTTTTATTAAAACGAAGATGCCGGGCAGAAGTTACAGTAGTGTGGATTCTTTTTGGGCTGAAAGACCGGAAGTCCGAAAGACCGGAAGTATGTGTTGGGACACACTATGCCTTATTTTAAACCCATTTCTAATACTTCTCATCTTTCGGACTTCCGGTCTTCCTGTCTTTCGGACTTTTCTTAGCTTGCACCCATGTCTCAAAAAAAGCACTTATTAGTTTTTGGCGCAGGTAAGTCGGCCACGGTATTGATTGATTACCTGAAAAAAGCAGTTTCAGAAAGAGGATGGACATTAACCGTAGCAGATGGCGACCTGTTAACGGTACAACAAAAACTGGGTAATGCACCAGGAACACATGCTGTACTACTCAATATCCTTGATGCTGAAAAAAGAAGCACTCTGATACAGCAAGCTGATGTGGTGATTTCTTTGATGCCTCCCTCCCTTCATTTACCTATTGCAGAAGACTGTCTGGCACAGGGCAAACACCTGCTCACCGCCTCTTATGTAGACCCCCATATCAAAGCTATGGCAACAGCCATTAAAGAGAAAGCCGTTTTGTTTTTATGTGAAATGGGACTCGACCCAGGAATCGACCATATGAGTGCCATGCAACTGATTCATCGTATTAAAGCTGCAGGCGGACAAATTGAATCTTTCTTTTCGCATTGTGGTGGGTTGGTGGCACCTGAAAGTGATGATAATCCCTGGCATTATAAAATAAGCTGGAACCCCCGCAATGTGGTATTGGCAGGTAAGGCCGGTGCTGTTTACAGGGAGAATGGCTTGGAAAAGAAAATCAGTTATGACTATTTGTTTGAACAGGGAACAACAGTTTATGTAACCACAGTAGGTACACTCGCCTATTATGCCAACCGCGATTCATTAAGTTATATTGACTTATACGATTTACCCGAGACTAAAAATTTTCTAAGAACCACTTTACGTTATCCAGATTTTTGCAAGGGATGGGCTGCCATCGTAAGACTTCAATTGACAGACGAAACAAGGTTGTATGATACTACCGGATTGTCTGTAAAAGATTTTCTCAAACAGCATCTTCAGCAAGCCCGTCTACAGGAGACATTTGATAAACTGATGACAGACCAGCTCATCAATGACCAGTTTGCATTTTTAGGTCTTTTTACCGACACGGTTATTGACAGGGGAAATTGTACAGCCGCCGATATCCTTCAATGGCGGATGGAGCAAAGCTGGGTCTTAGAACCCGAGGATAAGGATATGATTGTGATGCTGCATGAAATCGTGTATTCACTGAATGGTGCATTACATGAAATAAAAAGCAGCCTTGTTGTAAAAGGAGAAGATCATCTGCGTACAGCGATGGCTAAAACAGTTGGGCTGCCATTGGCCATTGCTGCGGTATTGATGGCAGAAGGAAAATTAACAGAAACAGGTTTACATATTCCCATCATCCCTTCCATTTATGAACCCGTATTGTCGATGTTACAGGAAGAAGGAATTGTATTTAATGAAAGCTGAGCCGCCGATTTTTGATTTCCTGAATCCTTGATTTTTTGATTTTTTATTTCTTCTCTTTTTGACTTTTGCCCTTTGCCTTTTGACTTTTCTCTTCCTTCTCTCCGCTATTCATGACCCACTCATAATCGAGTTGTCTTTTATCAAGATTGGCAGCTATTACCCTGATCATTACTTTATCTCCCATCCTGAATCTTCTGCCGCTCCTGCTGCCTACAAGGCTGTAATCGCCTTCAATCAATCTGAAATCATCATAATCCGATAAACTGAGGAGGCTTACCAAACCTTCGCATTTATGGGCTACTGTTTCTACCCAGAAACCAAAACTGGAAACACCACTCACTACGCCTTCAAACATTTCACCTAAGTAATCGCGCATGTACTCTACCTGTTTGTATTTATTACCGGCTCTTTCGCATTCCATGGCCGCCCTTTCGCGGTCACTGCTGTGCTTACATTTCTCCTCCATTTTTTTATCGATGATCGGTTTACCCTGAATCACCGATTCAAGAACACGGTGTACCAAAACATCCGGATAGCGCCTGATGGGTGAAGTAAAATGACAATAGTGTTCAAAAGCCAGTCCATAGTGACCAATATTTTCTGTGGTATATACCGCTTTGGCCATCGTGCGGATTCCCAATTGTTCCAGTACATGCTGCTCCGGTTTTCCTTTGGCCGCTTCGAGCATACTATTGAAACTACGAGCAATCGATTCTGGTGAGCTCAAATCGAATGTATGCCCATGTTTTTTGGCGAAATCCATAAAAGGGGCCAGCTTTTCTGCATCTGGCTGGTCATGCACCCGGTATGGGAATGGGAGAGGCTTTTTATTGATCTGGATCTTCGAAATATTTTCCGCTACCGTGCGATTGGCCAGTAACATAAATTCTTCAATCAGTTGATGCGCTTCCTTGCTTTCTTTTACCACAATGCCTACTGGTTTTCCTTTCTCATCCAGTTTAAAACGCACTTCCTGTGAGGAGAAATTAATTGCGCCCTTACTAAAACGTTTTTTACGCATGCGCTGTGCCAGGTCATTCAACAGGAGAATTTCGTCTACATATTTACCTTCTTTCTTTTCAATAATTTCCTGCACATCTTCGTAAGTATAACGATGATCGGAATGAATAGCGGTTCGTCCAAGCCAGTATTGTTTAATCTCACCCTTTGTATTCATCTGGAAAATAGCAGAAAAAGTAAACTTGTCTTCATGCGGACGCAATGAGCAAAGTTCATTCGATATCCGTTCCGGTAACATCGGGTTTACCCGGTCCGGCAAATAAACAGAAGTGGCTCTTTTATAGGCTTCTTCATCCAGTTCTGTTTCAGGTTCCACATAATAACTCACATCAGCAATATGCACCCCTATTTCATACACACCATTAGAGAGTAAGCGGATAGACAATGCATCATCAAAATCTTTGGCATCAACAGGGTCAATGGTAAAAGTGAGTATATCTCTGCAGTCTTTTCTCTTTTTTAATTCTTCCTGATCAAGTATGTCCGGCAGGCGACCGGCTTCTTCTAACACATCTTCAGAAAAGAAAAGCGGAAAACCAGCTTGTGCCAGCAGTTCTTTCATGGCTGCATCATTCTCATCTTCTGGTTGCATGATGTTGACAATTTCACCAACCGGTTTTTTATCTTCCTTATCCCACTTCACTAACCTGGCCACTACCCTGTCTTTGTGTTTGGCCCCGTTCAATGACGATAGTGGAATGAAGAGATCGGGCATGGGTTTATCGGTATCAGGCACAAAAAAAGCGAAATTGGTAGACAGCTGCACATGACCTATAAATTCTGTCTGACGGCGTGTAACCACTTCCGTTATTTTGCCTTCTTTTTTTCCGGTGCGGCCATTTTCTTTTACCACTTTTACCCTTACCACATCTCCATTCAGTGCATTGATGAAATCGCCGGGGCGAACCAGTACATCTCCGGTTCCGTTATCAATCACCACATACCCCATACCTGAGCGGGTAACTTCCAGTTTACCTTTCAGTACCTGTACCTGTGAGGATTTATTCTTCTGTTTTTGTTTTTGCTTTTGTTTGGATGGTTTTCTGCTCATGTCATTGACTTGAAGCTAAAGTTCCTGATAAAATCGGTAACCATACTATTAAATTGTTCACCTTCTCCGAACAAAAACTCATGCCGGATAGGCAATACATACATGGGTACATTGGACAGTTCTTCACGAAATTTCATGAGCCGTACGGCATCTTTCTCTGTGGTGAGGATGATTTTATCTTTAGCGTGTATCTGTTTAAATTTTTCCTTTATTTCATTCAGATCATCAATCGAGAAAATATGATGATCAGAATAATCCTGCTGGTAATAAGTGTGTGTGGTTTCGTGCAGGTAATCTTTTAGCGGTTTAGGATTGGCAATGCCGCATACAAGCAATACTTCATCACGCGGCGTGAGCAGCCATTCGTCATCATAATTAAAAATATGATAAGGCACTCCATATGCAATCCGGGTAAAAAACACCTGCTGATCTGCCCTTGGTTTCAGACTGCGTATGATCTGTTGCTTTTTTTCATTATTTAAATCCTGCGGACATTTGGTCACCACAATTACTGATGCTCTTTTTGCTGATGCTTTTTCGTCTCTCAGGTCACCCGTGGGCAGGTAGAAATCCTGTACATAAATATTACTGTATTCTGTTAGGAGGATATTGAACCCTGCTCTGATAGAACGGTGTTGGAATGCATCATCTAATATTATGGCCTGTAAATCGGGAATATCCTGTAATAGTTGCGGAATGGCCACCAGTCTTTCCTCACCCACAGCTACCGGAACGTTTGGAAACTTCATGTGAAACAACATGGGTTCATCGCCAATTTCAAGTGCAGTAGTATTAACATTTGCCAGCGCATAACCTTTGGTTTTTCTTTTATAGCCCCTGCTCAGTGTACCTACTTTAAACTGCGGATTGAGCAAATGCAATAAATATTCTACCATGGGCGATTTTCCTGTACCCCCTACTGCCAGGTTACCCACACAGATCAGCGGGAAATTAAAGCTGGCTGATTTTAAATATTGCTGATCAAACATCCAGTTCCTGATGCGGATAATAAGCGCATAGATTAATGCAACAGGCAGTAGCAATACACGAAATGATTTGAGAAAAAGGGTATTAAAATTCATAGATATCCTTCGGCGTAATACAGAAATTCAAAGGTACATCAAATTCATGGGTGTCTGTGATGGCTGTAACCGGTTCGAAATAACTAAATCCTATTTTAACAGTATCGGGCCGGCATAGTGGAAGAAAGCGGTCATAAAATCCCTTTCCATAACCTACCCGATAACCTTTCTGATCACAGACAAGCATCGGAACAAAAACAAGGTCAATGGCTAAAGGATCCAGCACCGGCTCATTGAGCGGCTCTTCAATACCCCATTCATTTTTCTGAAATAAAGTGTCTTCCGTTACAATATGTGCCGTAATCGTATTAGCGCTTAAATCACTTACCGGATAAGCAAATTGTATATGGGGAATAAAATGTTCAAGGTAGGCTTCAAACAATGAAACATTGGGTTCTCCTTTTTGTTCCATCGGTACATAACTCATTACCGTTTTCCAATCCTCAAAGGCTAACCGCTGAAACTGAATGAGCATCAGGTCATCCATCACCAACCGCTCCCTGGCAGAAAACTGCTGTCTTGCTGTTTTAAATTGTTTTCGGAGTTCCTGCTTGGTCATTTTAGTCGGCGATCAATTTTTTTAATGATTCCCTTAATTGACTCGCATAGAAACGAATAACGGAGGGATGTTTCTGTTCAAGATACGCAATTGTTCCAAGGGAAGGATAACCCGTCCATTCCACAATCTCTCTTTCATAGTCGAGGTACTGGTCATTAAATATCCATCCGGCTACAGCAAGTCCCGCCTGTCTGCAATAAGCTGCGGTGAGTCTTGAATGATTAATGCTGCCGAGATAATTCCTGCTTACTAAAATAATACGCGCATCAATGGCTTTGGCCAGATCGGCTATCGTTTCATTTTTATTCAATGGAACCAATAAACCTCCGGCTCCTTCTACTACCAATGGTTTATTTCCGATGCTACCTAAAATGGTTTCACAATCCTTTTGTAAAACAGGTAATGCTATCGATATACCTTCTCTGTCTGCAGCAATATGGGGCGATGCAGGCATGGCTAAACAATATGATTCCTTATGAATTACAGTTTCTGTATTACTGATAAGTGCTGCCACTGTCTGCGCATCAGTACCTGTTTCGTAACCGGCCTGTACCGGCTTCCAGTAATCGGCACCTAATGCTTCTGTAACAATAGCCGCCACCAGTGTTTTACCGATATCGGTACCTATTCCGGTGATGAGGATGGGGTGTGACATGGTGTGAATGGTCAATTGTGAATGGTCAATTGTCAATGGAGAATTGTAAAAGCCCTTATTCACAATTCACCATTGACAATTCACATTTCACGATTCAGTTGTTATAAAAAAAGAAAACAATGTCGTTCCATAATTTCTTTGAAAACTAAAGCCTTCGAATTTTTCATAGTTATTCCTGGGTGTATGTTCCAGTACAAAAAAACCATTTTTACGGATCATGTTACGGGCAACAATGATTTTGGGAATTTCATCAATGGCCCCCAAAGCATAGGGCGGACCAGCAAAGATGAAATCAAAATCTTCTGAACAACTGTTCAGGTAAGCAAACACATCCATCTTTAATATCTTATGGTTTTCCATACCCAGCATGTCGGCATTCTTTTTAATAAAAGCGTGCATCACCGTGTCTTTCTCCACAATAGTAAGGTCTTCGGCCCCCCTTGATGCCAGTTCATAACTGATACAACCTGTGCCGCCAAATAAATCAAGGGTTTTACTTCCTTCAAAATCCATCCTGTTCTGAAGTATATTGAACAGACCCTCTTTGGCAATATCGGTGGTGGGACGTGTATGCGGCATATTAGCCGGGGGACTGATTCTTCTACCCCCCCATTTTCCTGAAATTATTCTCATACAACCGTATTGAAAAAAGGAGTAAATGTGTGTGGATGATATTCTTCCAGCATATCGGGTAAAATAGCAGCTTCTGGTAAATTGTGAAAATGCCTGTTTGAAAATAAGTGCTGCAATCTTCTGTGCAGTTCTCCGTGTGGTTCAATAAACCCGCTCATTTCCAACTGTACATCTTGTGACTGCAACTCATATTCTTTTAGTATTGACAGCAAATAATAACAAATATCTTCCGCTGTGGCATAGGTAAATGTCTGTATGAACTGTAGTTTCTGTGCAGACCATAAAACAACAATTATGGATGAAGGATATACCTGCATTCTAAGTACAGTATTGTCTCCTGTTTTGCGCTGGTCAAGCTCTGCAATAATACCTGAATAAACATGGGTAAGCTGGTATAAACGGAAATGTCGCAGTGCCTGATCGGTAATGGATTTTTTGATACGGAACACATTTACCATTGCCGGATCAGTACTTATTTTATCATGCTTAATATCATCTTTAGCCGATTCACCATGAATCAGTGAAAGATAATCTTCAGTTGCAACGGAAGATGATTTCTCGGCTGGTATGAGCAAAGCTTCTTTGAAATTACAGACGATATTTACGGTACCGAAATGCTTGTCTAATAACAAAGAATTGTTTTTGATCTCGAAAAAAACATCACTCCAGTCATTGATATCATCACTGAGCTCAAAATATTCAAATGCAAATGGTTTGCCCTCATGGGTAAGGGCACAGGCAACATGCAATGGGCCTATTTCCATATGCATGACTTTACCATTCCCGGGTTCAATAGCTGCTGAAGGATAAAAAGCGATCGTTTTTTGAGCCATACTGATTGCAATGATATAAAAAAAGCACCTGAGTTGAACAATAGTTTATATAGTAGATTTGCGCCCGTCCATGGCTACAAACAGTTCAAATATCAATTTACAGGTCTCTATCAGTAACAAGCAGATATTAAGCATAGCCCTGCCTATCACTGCTTCCATTATTGTTCCACAGGTGAATTTTATTACCAATAATATTTTTCTGGGCGGACTTGGTCAGAAAGAACTGGGAGTAGCGGGTATTACGGGTGTGTATTACCTCATTTTTGCAGTGATTGGTCATGGACTCAACAATGGCTTACAGGCCCTTATTTCGCGCCGCGCGGGTGAAAACCGGGGAGATCAGATCGGGAATCTTTTTTCACAGGGTATCAGGATATCGCTGGTGTTTGCCATTGCCGGCATTTTACTTACCTGGTTCCTGGCTCCGGTGTTATTTCGTTTTGCACTGCATGATACAGAGCGGGTTAATATGGCGGTCGATTTTCTCAACATACGTATTTTAGGTCTACCGTTTCTGTATGTGTACCAGATGAGAAATGCTTTATTGGTAGGAACCAACCAGAGCCGCTATCTCATCATTGGCACTGCTGTGGAAGCCATCGCCAATATTTATTTTGACTATGGAATGATTTATGGGAAATTAGGTTTACCCGAATTGGGTTTTAACGGCGCCGCTTATGCTTCCATCATTGCTGAATTTTCAGGACTCATTGTAATTTTTGCCGTGATTCATATTCAGGGTATTGGCAGAAAACTGGAATTATTCCGCAATATCGGGTACGACTGGACCAATATTAAACTCATACTCCGCATTTCCTTTCCCGTTATTCTGCAGATGGCTATTAGTATTATCAGCTGGGAGTTTTTTTATATCCTGATTGAACATCATGGCGAACAGGACCTGGCAGTATCTAATACCATGCGAAATATTTTTGGCTTCTTTGGCTGTTTCACCTGGGCTTTTGGTGCCACTGCCAACAGCATGGTGAGCAATATTATTGGTCAGGGTTTGCAACACCGTGTGATGGAACTGGTTTCCAAAATCATGCAATGGAGTGTTGGATTTGCCATTATGGTTTGTCTGTTGCTGAATCTTTTTCCGCATGCTTTTTTGTCGGTCTACGGACAGGGCGAAGATTTTATTGAAGCGGCCATTCCGGTGATGCGTATTGTTTCCTTTGCCCTGGTATTGATGTCTGTTTCAGTTATCTGGCTCAATGCAGTTACCGGTACCGGCAATACAAAAGTGAACCTGTATAGTGAGATAGCCGCCATCCTGCTCTATTGTGTATACGTTTATACGGTGCTTGAAAAATTACAGTTATCTATCGAATGGGGATGGGCCAGTGAAGGTATTTACTGGATCACTTTATTATTACCTTCTCTATGGTATATGCGAAGCGGGCGTTGGAAAATGCATAAAATGTAACTGAAGACTATTCTTTTTTGGCTCTTTTGATTTTAACAGCTTATTTTATACTCATTGTTAAAGTGGCTATCCTTACGCAGCCAATTTCTTTTTTCGAACATCTATGCAAAAAACTATACGATGAAAATTACACTTTTGATTGGCAGTTTACTTGTTTCAACCTTTTCTTTCGCCCAGTTTAACAAAGGCGATCATTTAATCAGTGGCAGTGTAGGTTTGAGTGCAGGCTCCTATAAAGCAACCGGAACTTCACCTTACGACATTACAAAAAGTTCAGGTGTATCACTTAATTTATCAGGTACTACTTTCGTATCAAATCTGGTGAGTAATACTGTGGGATTTTATGTTTCTAACAGCAGCATAAAAAACAACCTTAATACACCCAATTCGGCCACACTGAGTTCCAATCTGGCTTATGGCATTTCATATAGCCGCACCAGGTTAGTTCCGCTGGTGAAATCACTCTACCTCAATTTTCCGTTTACAGTGAATGCAGGGTTTGTGCATGCAACATCAGAACAAGGTGGCGGAACGGCTGAAACCCGTGCAAAAGGTTTCACGGTATCTACCGGCATGAGTGCAGGTTTACTTTATCAGTTAAATAAACGCTGGGTATTAACCCTTTCTTTACCAGAACTATTGAGCGCAGGATTTAATACTAGTAAAAGTGAATCTTATACAAATGGTGTACTGCAGAATCCTGCATACCGGTCTAACTTTTTTTCTGTTAGTTCAGGAATCAGGGCAAGGGCATTGGGCGATTTAGCTGTTGGCTTCGGATATATCATCCCTCGAAAAAAATAATTGATCTCTGCGGTCGGATCCCTTACACCACAATGAAGAAAGAAGATACCCCAGAGAACATGGCAAACGGAGTTAACGCTGAGCAATTCTATGCTCCTTTCAGCTTAGTAACGAGATCAACATATTGCTGCATAGCGTCTTCTTTACTCAATCCTTTCAACTTCTCCCATGCTTCATGTTTGAACTTGGCAACAAAGTCGAACATATTTTCAGGTGCTGCACCTGTATTGTCACCTTCAGTTGCCTGTTTATAGAGTGAGTATAATTTCAGTAATGTTTCATTATCTGGTTTCTCTGTCAATGTTTTACTGTTGGCAACGGCTGTGGTAAATAATTCCTGTAATGACATAGTAATAATTTTATCGTTGTGCTATAACATGGCTTCTAATAATTTGGCACCTTCTGCTTTCAGTGCCATATCATCTCCGGTTCTGGTGGGTAATTTCACCAGCTTATTCAGCACTTCAATGGCTTTGGCAGGCTGGCGGCTTTCTTTATATGCTTTTGCCAGATCAAGGTAATTGGCCACAAAATAAGGATCAATCGTTTTACATTTCTCCATGTATTGAATGGCTTTGTCTAAGTCGCCTGGTGGCAAACCTCCGTATAATAATTTTACTGCCGCTTTTTTCAAACCGGATAAAGTGACCATTTCATAGTGCCACTTACCCAAAGTGTAATTGGCACGGGCATGATCAGCATTTAACGACAGGGCCTTATCAGCATACTGTTTAATATCTTTCACATACGCCACAATCTGTTTGTTCTCTGTTTCTACATCAGTCATTTTCCCCGATGCCATGGCCATGGCATATGAAGCATCTGCCTGATTACTGTCGGCCTGCCAGGCTCTTTTGGCATAAGACAGTGCGGTTTCATAATAGAGGCGTTTGCTGTTTTTATCATTTTGTTTACCACCGATGGAGGCACTTAATTCAGCGGATCTAACCAATGCCTTCAGGTGCGATGGCTCAATGGATAAAACCTGTTTGTATTTCTCCAGTGCTTCATTGTCTTTCTGCACCCTTTCCAGGTTACTGGCTTCTTTCAGCAGAATATTAATATCCTGAGCGAAGGACAGGTTAGAAAAAAACAAAAAACAAATAAGCAGGCACTGTTGCAAACTTCTTTTCATGATGATAGGTCTTTTCGGTTCAGGGAAATGGATACACCTGTTGCCCCTGTAAACTGTGCAATGGGCGGATGCATTTTCCGGATAGCTATATGTACCTCTTCACACAGAGAAAATTGTGCCAGAATATCCAGCGCCATATTTGATATCACCGTTTCCAGTAAGGGTGTGGCAACCTGCATATGCTTTTTTACCAGTTCATACAAAGACACATAGTTAATGGTTTCTTCTATCTGCTGTATAGGTAACGATGCAGGATGGTACTTTACATCAAGGTCAATAATAAAATCATTACCCAATACCCTCTCCTCCTCATACAATCCATGGTATGCGTGTATTTGTAATCGATGGAGATGGATGGAAAGCATAGGAAAATGTTGAATATGGAATAAGAAATGAGAAAATAGGGAGAAGTACCAGGATGATAAATATTGCATCATCACACTTCCTGCTTCCTTATTACTGATTCTTTATTTCTCTGTTTATCATGCCAGTCCTTTGGTGGTGAGGTAGCGTTCGGCGTCGAGGGCGGCCATACAACCACTGCCGGCTGCTGTTACAGCCTGACGATAGTTTTTATCCTGTACATCCCCAGCTGCAAATACGCCTTCTACATTAGTTTTGGTGGTACCTGGAATAGTTTTTATATAACCTGTTTCATCCATCTCAATCCAGCCTTTGAAAATATCGCTGTTAGGCTGGTGACCAATGGCCACAAAAAATCCACTGATGGGTATTTCCTGTGTTTCATTAGTCTTGTTATTTTTAATACGAACGGCTTCTACTTTTTTCTCCCCCAGTATTTCATCGGTGTCTGTGTTCCAGTAAACTTTAATATTCGGCGCATTTAACACACGATCCTGCATTACTTTACTTGCCCGCATCTGATCGCGGCGGATAAACATATGAACCGTAGTGCAGAGTTTTGATAAATAAAGTGCCTCTTCAGCTGCTGTATCTCCAGCCCCAACAATGGCCACTTCTTTCCCTTTAAAGAAGAAACCATCACATACCGCGCAGGCACTCACACCAAAACCATTGAGCCTTTGTTCACTTTCCAATCCCAGCCATTTGGCCGATGCTCCTGTACTGATGATCACTGAATCCGCTTCAATCCACTTCTCTTCATCTATCTCAACCCGATAAGGCTGTTTACTGAAATCTACTTTCGTAGCCAGTCCATACCTGATATCCGCACCCATTCGTGCCGCCTGTTTTTCAAAATGAACCATCATTTCCGGCCCCTGTATTCCATCCGGATAACCGGGATAGTTTTCTACTTCGGTCGTAATGGTGAGCTGACCTCCGGGCTGTATGCCCTGGTATAAAACAGGTTTCATGTTTGCACGGGCTGCATATATAGCGGCGGTATAACCGGCCGGACCAGAACCTATAATCAATACATGTACTTTTTCTGTTGCTTCACTTGCCATACTTGTTGTTTTACTATTTAGACGAACAAATTTATACAACCCTTGCAGTTAATCCTTTTCCGTTTTACACAATCAGGGTTTATTTGGGGATAATCAGGCTTCGGTACTGCGCTGCATATCCGCAAAAAGCACCTAATGCCCCATTGCTGATATTGCCAATTACTTTACCGGGTGATGAAAATGGATTGCCTACAGACTGAAAATTAAATTCCCAGGTACGCCAGAAATCATAAGTGGATTTGGTGATATTACAAAGCTTTACCGTAGCGGTATCTCCGCGTTTAAAAAAACCATATTCTTCAAAATCTATTTCTTCATTCCTGTTCACCCCTTTATCGATCTGAATTTCATAGGTTTTTCCGTCAATGATATTATCATCAAACACACTGTTACCTCCCGGCAGAAAAGGCCCTCTGTTTACACTGGTAAAATACCGGATATAATTACCCAGTCCGGGCGGATCAGCTACACGCCCCATCAACACCACTTTGCTGCTGTCTTCATTATTGGGTGCTTTTTTCCACCAGAGTGAGTCGACTGTTTTGGTGAGTAACGGTATGGTTGTTTCACTGGTATACGTCTTACCATCAACAGTAATCGTCAGGTTGTATTGCTTGCCTTGCTGACCAATCAATGGTTGTGTCTGGAGGGGGTCGTTGCTGTAATAGAAAACACGGTTTCCATTGGTACCCCTTACCTCAAACTCTTTCATGGCATATACGGTGTTGCCTTCACGGATGGTAACTGTGGCATTGTGTACAAAAGAATTCGCGAGTTCTGTGGAGTCGATACTGGAGAAAAAATTAAGCGAACGGCTCAATAAAATAAAGGGAGGTCTGTTGTTTTCAATTTCTGCGTCTACCACTAATTTGGGTGTAGCATTAGCGGGAACGATAGCGATGTCTCTTTCGCAACCGGCCAATACCATCAACATTAGCATAAATCCTGTCCAGCGTTTCATGGCGCAAATTTATTCCAAATGAATGGATCAGAAATGTTATAAAAAAGCCTCCCGATAAAATCGGGAGGCCTTGTTCACTTTTTGGGTTGAATTAACCGAGGTACGCTTTCAGTGCGTTGCTGTAACGCGCTTTCTGTAAACGTTTGATGGCCCTTTCCTTGATCTGGCGGATACGTTCTTTGGTAAGATCGTATTTCATACCAATCTGTTCAATGGTTACTCCATTTTCTCCGTCGAGACCAAAATACGCATTTACGATTTCGGCTTCACGTGGGCTGAGTGATTTGAGTACACGGCGAATTTCTTCACGCAGTGAATCTTTCATCACATCATCATCGGTATCATCGCTACCTTCCAGTAAATCGCCCATGGCCACGTCTTCTGCTTCGTGCACTGGTGCATCGAGTGAAGTGTGACGGGTGTTACTCTGGAAGATGTTGTTGATCTCGGTTTCGCTCATTTCCAGGATTTCGGCCAGCTCTTCTGTTGAAGGCTCACGTTCATGTTCCTGTTCAAAAGCCATATAGGCTTTATTAGCTTTGTTGTAGGTGCCAATTTTGTTTTGAGGCAGGCGGACTAATCTGCCCTGCTCTGCCAACGCTTGTAAGATAGACTGGCGAATCCACCATACGGCGTATGAGATGAACTTAAAACCCTTGGTTTCATCGAAA
>Ga0164290_1001568_pt1 | contig 30279 bp, 34 predicted proteins | sample Micstemetagenome_FD_108782 | JGI IMG/M metagenome (GOLD analysis project Ga0164290, IMG submission 108782) | Contaminated culture microbial community from soil near Moab, Utah, USA - Microcoleus steenstrupii SON62 (Illumina Assembly) | ecosystem: Environmental > Terrestrial > Soil > Soil crust...
AACACCGGGCCTCCCACGCATGTGACCCGAGCAGGCCGCTCCTGCCCGGCGACTCACGACCGTTGCGCGAGCGAGGCCCCGGCCGCAACCAGCCTCACGAGCCGGTCACGCCATACCGTCTAAAGGCGTTCGACCGAAAGAGCTGCGATGTCCTCCAACCCACCCTGGGACGTCATGGTCGCGACCTGTCCCTCACGGACCTCCCTGGCGAAGATCGCGAACAAGTGGACGGCGATGATCGTGATCGCACTCAAGGACGGGCCGTTGCGGTTCGGCGCGGTCCGCGAAGCGGTGGACGGGATCAGCGGCAAGGTCCTCACCGAGACGCTGCGCGACCTCGAGCGCGACGGGATCGTCTCCCGCACCATGTACAACGAGATGCCCCCGCGCGTGGAGTACGAGCTCACCGCCCTCGGCCAGACCCTGCGCCAACCCCTCACGGCCCTCGGCGTTTGGGCCGAGGCGCACATCGAGGACGTCCTGGACGCCCGCGAGGCCTACGACCGGCGCAGCGGGTCGCCCAGCGCCTCTGGCGCGAACACGGGTCGGACGCCCAGGTCGTCGAGCCACGCTCGACGCCCGGCCTTCTGACCCGCTAGTTGCAACTTCTCTGGTGGAGCTGAGGGGAGTCGAACCCCTGACCTTCTCGAGCCGTAGGCCCCTCCGGTTTGTTCGAGTCTTCTCGGCCCGCTGGGTTCAAAATCGCCGAATCTTCAAGCCCTGCTAGGGATCCGCGTCACCTGACGCCCACAACGGTTACCTCGCTGCTCGGACACCCTCGAGCCTGCTCGTGCGGACTTTCTGCTGACCTTCTGGTGAGCTGACGCACACGACACGACCCCTGCCCTGCCGGCCTCCAGAGTCACTCACCTGCGCGGGGTGGCCGCGCCTGAGCGGGTAATCCATTTCGCCGCCACAGCCCGCTACCTGGCGCTTGCCCGCCAGAGTCGACCGCCCGTCAGAGCGATCGGCTGCGAAGGGATCCGTTAGGCCTCGCGTCGGCGGCGACCGTAGCGTCCGCGACGGACGCCACATGGCTGTCGGGCAACACCAAACACCGCGCGTCGGTCGGATAGCAGCTATTCCAGCGGGTTGTAACCCCGTGGCCCTCGGGCATCGCAGGTTCGAGTCCTGCCCGACGCACCTTCACAGTCGAGTACAGCATTCCGCCGAAAGCGGCTGTCCCATGCCGCCGCCACCGGCGCACCTGACGTGCCCGCTATTGCCGAATAGCGGACGCGCCAGACCACGGCCCCATGTAACACTCGCGCCGTGACCAGCGAGGTCGAACAGGAACTTGATGACCGGTGGTGGCTCGGCCTACGCGCCAGGACCATGGAGTCGCTGGCCGTTGACGAGTTCAGGGTCGTACTGAACTTCGGAGAAGGGTCTTCCCTCACCATTGAGTCCGCCGCGAGCGTGCGGCTCACGGCGACAGCGTCCCCAACGCCGGCGGTGACTCTCAGCGAGGACGGCGCGGTCTCGGCGGCCGATGTCCTGCCGTCGCTAGTTGATCAGAAGGTGCTGTCTAGCGTGGCGTTCAAGACCGGTGCGCTGCGTCTCCTGTTCGAGTCAGGAGCGATACTGACCGTCCCCCATGGCGAGCAATACGAAGCCTGGCAACTGACCGGTCCAACAGGACGGATATGGGTTTCGCTTCCCGGTGGCGGACTCGCCACTTTCCCGGGCGACCCATCTTGATTGCTACTGCCGCACGGCGTGCTCGCGGAGCAGCCTCATGACCGAGCGGCAAGTTCCAGGGCCCGAAGCACGCCGATCAGGTGCGACAACTCATGCCAGTTCTCCTGAGGCACCGGGTCACGCTCGTAGAGCAGGGCCTCCACGTCGTCGCTGAGCTGACCGACTGTCAGTTCTCTCGGCTCTGTAGTCATGTCGAAGGCGGCGTCGACCGGCAGATGCCAGTAGTAGTCGGCCGGCAAAGCGACCTCTTCGCCGAGCAGATCCTCGGCGGCGCACAACGCTCGGTCCAGGCTGGATCGAAGGTCGGCAATCTTGACTCGGAGCGGCTCGGCCATGCTCCCGAGCATCCCAGATCAAACCTCCGCTACTGCCGCCCTGCGTGCTCGCGGCAGCTGCACGCTACTGCCGCACGACGTGTGCTCATGCCGAGGAGCGCGCGGGAGCAGGTTCGCTACCAGCCGCTGTCGAGGGTGATCGGCTCTGGGCGGTCGTCTCGCACGATCATCCATACCAACCACCATGCAGCCGTGACCGCGGCCAGCGCGAGTGCAACCGCTCCGACTCCAAGCGGCAACTTCCAGGCCACAGCTGGGAGGCCCCCAATACCGTCCTCGTCGGGCTCATGAAAGAGCCACAGAAGACATCCCCAGGCGAGCGACGAAACTCCGACCACAACGTCCAGACCGAGCACAGCAAAGTGCCACTCCCGGAGCCTCATGAAGGAAGCGTAGACGCGTCGGCGGGCTTTGTCCTGCGGGGGGCGAGGCGTCGTATAGCCCGCACGCTACTGCCGCCTGCGGACCTGGCCGCATGGCGGGCCTAAGCCGACGCTCAGGCCCGCCTCGTCTTCAATTGCTGGGGGTCGATGACGCGTGAGTCCACCCTCGACGTGCACGGTGGGCATGTCGCCGTACTCGCTGCCCAGGGTCGCGCGGATGGTGAACGAGAGCCTCGGTGACGGATCGCACGTGGCCTCGAGGACGGTCAGGCTGCCGGTGGAGACCTCTGTAGATCAGTCCCCATCCTTAACGTCAGGACACCTGCGGGAGCGCGACTTGCTGTGGCCTGGCGGATGCACGGAGTGACTTATCGGCCCTGGCATTGCTGACGCGTTCGCTTCTGATCGCAAACAACCATCGTCCAAGGCACTCTGAGTGAATGGCTGTCGCCCTCAACGTCGTAGTGGATAGTGAATCCATCGACGATAGCGCCCTCGGCCGAGGCCGGGACGACGACCATCAGCTCCAAGTAACCGGCGATAGGCACCTCACGATCGTTGACTGCGACGACAGCAGATTCCGCCTCCTGACAGGACTGCTGAACTTCGACGTCAGGCAACCCCCCGCGGTAGTCCCCGGGCGCGGGTAGCCCCGCGTAGGGCTCATGATAATGTGGCGGGCTACCCAGGGTGAAAGCCAGTGGTGCGTAGGCGGTCCGTTCTGCACGCGGAGACCCCCGGACGAGCGCGGGAGTAACTGACCTCACGACCGCCTTTGTTGCAACTGGCGCGTTCGACTCGAACACGACCTCGCTGAGGTGTGGCACATCCGATGTCTGACTGCAGAGAACGAAACCACCAAACGTCGCGACGTAGTTCGGGTATGACGCCGGTGGCGGATCTACCGCAACTCCGCCCTTGCCGCCACCAACAGACAAGGGGCCTGGACTCTGCCTTCCAGAGCCCTCAGGGTCGTCCGACTTTGACGGGCGCGGCGGCGCCTCGTTCTGGCAGCCCGCGAACGATAGGAAGGCCAGCGCCAACACCGGTACGGCTGACGCGGGGCCGGATAGCCGACCCCGCGCCACACGCGATGAACTCTTCAGGACTTCTCCATAACCTTTCCAGCAATTGCCGGGTCGTTGTTATTGCCGCACATTCGACGACCCACCCGCAGGAGGCGGTACGCGAGCTTAGCCTCACTGTTGTACGAACGCTTGGACGAAAGATCGATCCCGATAGTGCCCGCGAACTTTACACCTGCGCTATAGCTGTACGCCGAACCATCCGAGCGAGACCGCCACCAAGTACCGGTTGAACCGATCCTCTCGCAGTTGCCCCAGTCGGGCCGTGTAACGCCGTCGGTGTTCTCTCCATAGCCACCGGTGTAGTGGTGTGGTTCCCACTTGACCCAGTACGGGTCGTCGCCTGGGCACCTGCCGTAGTACCCCTCCACCTTCCGGTAGGCGATCCGCACTCGGAATGACCGCGAGTAGCCCTTCGGGTCCCAATCAAAGCCGGAACTTTGTTCTCTTGACTTCGTCCCACTTTCCGAGTACGAGCCCGAAGTAAACGGAAACAAGTCGCTAAAGCCGATGCCGAATGTTCCGGTAAATTCGGAGCTCGAGCCATTCGTATGGGTCATCCAAGCACTGTCGTCGCCGATGGGATAAGCGGTTCCGATCGTAGTACTCACGCTTCGATATGTGTTCGTGTAGACGGTGCCAATCCCGCCGTGAGGACAATCCCCGCCCAACGCTTCGCCCTCCGTGTACTCAGGAGCGTCGATAGCCACGCTAGTGTCTCCGCCGTCATCGACTGACGAAATCTGATACTTCGCAACAGATCCGGCGCGACGTGTGGGCGCGCAGCCCTCGCTGTTACAAACACGTCCCTTGTGGGCCGGCGTCGGCATGACCACCCGCACGGGACGCAGGGCACTGGCGTACTTGGTGATGCTCAGCTCAGTCTTGGAGTCTGCCCCGGCATACGCTCGCTTGGCGCTAGTAGGAACCGCGCCCTCACTCTCGCCGTCACTGTCATCTTCGACGTCGACGGTGCCGCCGAGCGGATCAGTCCAGGCATACTGCCCGGAACTGGTCAATACTGCACGAACCGACGCCGTTGTCACACTGTATCTAGGAACGTCGGGGTTCTGAACGAAGACATCGAACGTGACGATACCCGTGTCTGATACAACTTCCGCCGGCAGGACCGCGGGATCGATACGCACGGTGTAAGCATCGCCCGACGTCTCAACCATCGCAGCCGGCACGTCCGATTGCGCGACACTGACCCATCTGGCATGCGCCTCAAGTTGCTGCTGATCAGGCTGGATCTGAACTTTCACCGATTCGGGAGCGAGGCTCTCGACGCCTTGCACAACCCCCACGAGCGCTACAGGAGCTTGCGCCTCGAGGTCTTCCTCAGCCGACGATTGGGATGTCGTGCCGCCAGTCAGAGCCGCTGTCGCCATTACCATCGCGAACGGAGCCGCAAGGGCTCGCCGACGCCGTGACGTCGAATGTGGTGATCCCATCTACAGTCCTCTGTCTCTCGTTGCTTGGTCGAACCAGGGCGACATCATCGGAGAACCAATTGGGGTAGTTCTGCGTTGGGACCCCGCAAGCAGGCGACCGGACGTCGCGTGCAGCAGGCCGACCGTATATGACAGAACTTGCCAACGCTGGCAAATCGCGGCAACTCGATTGAATCGCCCTCTCGGTCGGGAATCGCGACCACCTGGCGAGCGGGCTGCAATGCACCCGGGGAGGAGATGTCGTCAACCGCCAACACGCGAAAGAGAGAGTGCAGTTCGTGGGCGGTCAACGCGGTCCGAGCCGCCTATGGCAGCGATCCTTCGAGCACAGCCCAGAGCTGACGCACACCGTATTGCCGACTTGAGGACGTTGTCGCGGCAAGGTGGCATCCGGAATTTCTCGACGTTGCGGGGCTTGGGTTAGCCGTGCTCGGAGACCCGCCCCTCAGAACTCGCTGCGCACTCGGCTGCGCTCGTCGCTAACGCGGCGCTCCTCGTAGATGTCGCCGGCGCGCGCCGACGCCCGCCAGGGTTTAGCAAGGTCGAGCGCGAAGTGGAGCGCGGGATCTTCTCGGTCCAGCGTTCCGACCACCAGCCCGGCCTTTCCGCCGACGTCGGCTAGCACCTCGCCGTGCGGCCCAATGAGTCCGGAGTGGAACAGATGCGTGCTCTGCGCCGGCACCGACAGGCTCAGCCAGTAGTTGTGGATAGCGGCGTAGGCGCGGGCCTTGGTCGCGAAGATCGAGTCGACCGGGTACGCCGACAGCAGCAGGCAGTCGACTCCCAATCGGCCGTACTCCGCGAAGAGGTCCGAAAAGTTGATCTCGATGCAGATCGCCATGCCGTATCGGAAGCCGTCGACGTCGAAGACCACCGACTCAAAGCCCGGCGTGTAGAACCGGGTGACCTCGGTGTGCGAGCACTTCCGTTTGTCGTAGCGGTCGACGAGCTTCCCCTCATCGGAGATCACGTAGAGGCTGTTGTGCGGCCAGTGCGGCGGGGTCAGCGGGTGAGCAGACCCAAGCACCACCCAGATCCCGAGCTCGCCAGCGAGAGAGGCCACGCCCTCGAGCTCGTCGCGCACCACGGCCCAGTCGACGTCCTCCCACGCGGCCACGTTCTCCACCGCGTAGCCCGACAGGAACCCCTCCGGGAAGTGGGCCAGCCGCGCTCCCGCCGCCGCTGAAACTCGCAACATCCGCCGCACCTCAGCACCATTGGCGCGGGGATCGGAGGAGGCGGTGGGCTGGCAAGTAGCCATCGCAAGGCTCATCCGCGCATCTTGGCAGGTCCCGGCAACAATGGACGGCCGCCTCACACGTCAGTCACTCGTATGACCACCGTGGGTACGCAGAGCGGGACCTCCTCGCCAAGCAACCGTCCGAAATTGCCGCCCTGCGTGCTCGCGGAGCTGCACGCTACTACTGCCGCCCGGCGTGCGCGCGCAGCGGCACACTATTGCCGCCCGGCGTGCTCGCGGAGGTTCGCGAGTAGCGTTTCTGGAATGGCGATGAAGTCGGAGCGGCAGGCCGCCAGAGAGGTGGTCGCTGGTTATCACGAGGCGTGTCTGGCGAATCTCGTTGAACGGGTGTGTGAAGCGGTCGACCGATTTCGTGCCGGTGAGCTCGATGCCTTCGCGGTAGAGAACGTCGTGTTTCAGTACAGCCGGGCGGCGAAGGAACTGTGGAAGTTCTGCAACGAGCCAGACGTGTTGTTCACCGCCGGCGTGATCCGTGAGAGCCCTGTTGCGGACTGGTGGGAGCGCGGCGCACGTAAACGCACGTGACCGGGCGACCTCCTCGGATGGGCCGGTACTGATCGTCGCTGCCTGCCCGCGTCGGGGCTATGTTCCGGAGGCCATGTAGGCCGCGAGGATGTAGTTGGGGTGGCGGTCGAGGTTCTTGCGGGCTCGGTCGTAGCGCATGGTGGTACGCGGATCGGCGTGCCTGGCTGCGATCTGAACGTCGCGGAGATCAACACCGGCGTCGAGCATGGTCGTGACGTAGGTGTGGCGCAGCATGTGCGGATGCATCCGCGCCGTGGACACCCTTGCGACCGTAGCGAGAGCCCGTAGCCGCCGGGTGGCGCAGTGACGATCCATCCGGCTGCCCGTGCTGCTGCGCAGGATCGCGCCCTTCTCCCGACCGGCGATCGCTTGCTCCAGTGCTCGCGCGACGGCCGGTGGCAGCGGTATCAGGGCGGGCTTGTCGCCCTAGCCTCGTACGGTCAGGACGCGGTGCCCGTGGACCTCGCTGAGGTTCTCGATGTTCGCGCCGGTGGCCTCAAAGATCCGCAAACCGAGGAGACCGAGCATGCAGACCAGCGCGAAGTCGTTGGGGTTCGCCGACTCCCGTGCTGCTGCGAGCATCCCTTCGAACTGCAGGTGACTGAGCCCGAGAGTCGGTGACTCTGTCGGAACCCGCGGTCTGGTGACGTAGTCGGCCGGCGAGTGCTCCAAGGTCCCGTCGACCACACAGATCCGATAGAAGCCGGCCACGGCAGAGAGCCGTTGCGACACGGTGGCTGGCTTATAGCCGCGGACCTCCTGCATCCAACGCAGATACAGTTCCACGTGAGGACGCCTCACCTCGAACGGGTGCAGATGTTTATCGATGCACCACTCGACGAAGAACCGAAGATTCGCCTCGTGCTGTTGACGAGTCCCGCCCCTGTAACGGGCCAAGAACGCGGCGACGGCAAGCCGGAACTTCCCGTCGTCGACCGGTGCGGTCACCAAGACGGCTGTTGACGTGTTCATTCCACTACTGCGCCACCCCGACCTGTCGCAGTCAACGCAACATCCTCGAGCGCTCCGGCGGCGCCGGTTGGGCCTGCAGGGTGCGGGTGCGTGCCGGCGCGGAGGGCGCACGCCGTGTCCTCGGATATTTGGCTAGCGTCAGACCTAGGCTCAGGATGTGGCTGATCTGACAGAGCCCTGCCCCAACTGCGACACGATGATGCGCTGGGAGACATCGCACGAGCGATGCGACGGGTGTGGGTACATCCGTCCGTGCTGTGAAGGCGCCCCCTGCGTGTGACGGACGCGGGCGCCGCCGGCGTGCGGCAGCTGAGTACGTACACTCAGGCGGTCGGCCGCGCCGCGCCGGACACTGGTGGCATGACCATGACCGAGCGGTCGCCCCATCCCTCACCGCGCTCTCGCCGGGCGGGACTGGCAGGGCTCGCGCTCATGGCAGCGGGAGTTGCATTATTCGTGCTGTTCCAGTTCGCGCTCGCTCAGCCCGAGGCCGTGTGCGGAGGCGACTACGGCGAGGACTGCACGACGTACCCGCTAGGCAAGGTCGCGGCGTATGGCGCGGCGGTACTAGCAGCCGCACTCGGTTGCGTCGGAACGCTAGCCCTTGTCGCCGCAGCCGTCCTCGGGCCTGCCCCCGTGGTGGTGGCGACGCCCGGACGGGAGTTCGGTGCCGGGCGGCGGCCTGCTCCCGGTGATCGCGGTTGTCACGATGACCGGCTACTCGTGGTGGGCGCTCCCGTGGCTCCAGGACTACTCCGAGCCATTGCCCCTACTCGTCGGCGCGGCCCTCTTTGTCGCGGGGATGCGCGCAGCGTCTCCTCTCGTAGCGTGCACCCTCGGCGCGACGGCCGCGGGCCTCGTCCTCCTTGGCGGCGGGGAGGCGTCCATCTTGCTGCTGCACGGCCTCTCGGCGATCGCGCTTGCCGCCGTCGCTCTTATCGCCGTTGGACGCCGAGGCTGGGCTCGCGGCGCCGCGATCGCGTTACTAGCCATAGGAATGCCGGCATGGCTCTACGGCGGGCTGATCATCCTGTTGTTTTTCGGCTGCGGTCAGACCGGAGGCTGCGTCAACTAGGAGCGTGCGAGTCTGCGAGCACGCAGGGCGGCAATAGCGCGCCGCTGCCGCGAGCACTAGAGGTCACGACATCCGAGCAACGCCTGATACTCACTGCCGTCGCCTTCGAGGGCCTTGATCGGCTTGCCGACGAACCCGTAGATGCCGCCCGACGCCTGCGGCGACGTGGCATCGCCAACCATCACAAGGACTCGCCGATCTGAGCACTTCAGCACAATGGCCTCGACGTAATTGCCCCCCACATCGCAGCCGTCCAGGTCGCGAGTCATCGTGTGGCCAACCAGGTCAGTACAGGATCCGTCGGCCGATTCATCGTCCGGAGGTTCATCTGTGCCGCAGGCACCAAGTAGTAGAAGGGCGACGAGAAGGAAGCGGTGCACAGCCGAACCCTAGAGGCGGTCAGGCAATGACGAGGTCCGAACCGTCAAGCCATGCCCGCTTCTCGGCACGTCCGAGCGCCACTGCCGAACTGCGGGCGCGGTTTCGGTTCAGGCGCGATGCCAGGGTCGGTCCGTCAGAAGTCGCTGCTGACCCCATGCAAAGCCGGACTCCGAGATGAAGTCCTCGAGTCCGTCCGTGAAGGTGTCGAATGCTTCCTCGACCGGATACTCCGCACCTTCCTGATAGAGGTAGCCCATGTAGGGCTCGCCCGCCGCCATCACGTCAACGACCAACGAGCGGTTGTCAGAGTCGTCGTCTTGCTTCCAACGGATAGACCAACTGTCGAGTTCATCTGGCCGCAGTAGGTGCCGGACGGTGTGCTCGACGTGCGCACGCACGAACGGCGGGACGTCAGGGTCATCGGCCGGATGATTCACACCGTCACGATTGCGGCTGACTCATCCCAGGGCAAAACGTTTCGCGTCGGCAGCGGCACGCTATTGCCGCAGAACGCGTGCACGGGGTGGCTTACGTGGTCACACGTAACCACACGGCGGAGCGTCCTGTGCCCTGCGGTTTGAGGAGCCCTTCGTCTTTCAGTTCGTTGAGGACGAGTCGGATGGTCGGGTCGCTGATTCCGGGTAGTGCGGCTCTGACATCGGAGATCGCAAAGACAGGCGCGCCGTGCCTCAAGACGTGCTCGCGGACGCGTTCGGCTTTCGTTCCTCCGGACCTGTCGGCGGCGACGCCCTCTGCGAACCGGGCGTAGCCGCGAGCGAGGAGGTGGCTGAAGTACCGCAGCCAGGGCCACGGGTCGTTGGCGTGGTCGTTCCAGTCGTGAGTTGAGTCGAGCAACGCCTGGTAGTAGTCGTCGGCAGATTCAGCAATGAGCTGTTCGAGCGAGATGTAGCGGCCGACCCCATAGCCGAGTTCGGCGAGGAGGGCGTTCGTCAGCGCGCGTGCCACGCGACCATTGCCGTCTTCGAAGGGGTGGATGATGAGCAGATCGAGGACGAACAGGCCGACGAGGAGCACTGGGTGGTGTTGGTTTGCCTTGACGGCATCTGCATAGCGGTCGACGAGGTCGGCGGCGTAGTACTCGGTGCGGGCCGCAGGGACGGGCTTGAATCGGACGGTCTGAACTCCGTCGGGAGACCGGTCAACGACGAGGTTGTCGCTCTCCTTGAAGGTCCCCCCGGTGGTGGCCTTGGTCTCGGCGAACAGCAGCCGGTGTAGGTGGAGAAGCAGGCCGACGTTCAGGGGGCGCCAGTCCTCGGTGAACAGGTAGTCGAGGGCAGCACGATAACCGGCGAGCTCTTGTTCGCTGCGGGTGCGCAGCTCAATGGGCTTGTTGGCGATGATGGCGGCTGCACGACTGTGGTTCTTCACCACGACGCCCTCGAGGGCGGAGGACGCTGTGATGCTCGCGACCCGGGCCCGGTTGGCCAGCTCGGTGAGCAGGTCGGGCACCTGGTTGAGGTACAGGCCCTCGCTGCCTTGGCCGCGGTCGATGTCGCGCAAGGTCATCACTACGGGCGCTGGCACAGCGCCGAGGACTCGATCAAGGTCGACGAAGGAGTGCACCAGGAAGCCCTCACATACGGTCTAAACTAGATAATGCAGTGGTCGATTATGTAGTTTAGACCGTCTATGAGGGCAACATGGTGGGTCCCACGCCGGCGCGCGATCCCCCTGACTGCCTCGGCATGCCTGTTTTTGCTGACCGCGTTGGTCCGGGATCCCGTCAGGGGGCATCGATGCTAGGCCGCCGCCAGCACCGGATCGACAGGCGGTGAGCGGCGACGACGCTCGCCTCCCGGTCCTCTTCTTTGCTGGACCTCATCTTTGTCCGTCTTCATCTTCGTGTTGATGGTCATCATCGCCTGATCCTGGACGTCAACTCGGCATGGCCTGGGTTCGGCTGCTCGCGGCAACTGAAGGCAACAGCCGAGGCCGGCAATCACTAAGAACTCCCGGAAGGTCCGGCGCACGTTCTACGGGCTCAACGGCCCGCCGCCGCGGGTCGCGAAGATCGTCCGGTACGGGTGTCATGCACCACAGGTGTCCGAGCCCTGCCGACAGGCCTCGAGACGGACCCAGGCACGCCGATGACCGCGCCCGGTGAGAGGGGTATGTGGTGAGTTTCTGCTGAGTGTTCACTGCCTGCTCCTGAGCTCAGGATCCGGCAGGGCCTCTGACCAGCGGCTTCACAAAAACTTGGTGGAGCTGAGGGGATTCGAACCCCTGACCTTCTCATTGCGAATGGCTTCCCTGACCATCGCACGCGGGATTCACGCCTAGAATTGGGGCAAAGCAACGCATGGAACGGCACCGATTGCGAGGTGGGGGTACGCCGGGGGTAAGCGTTTCCGTCCCGCCGGTGCTTCTCGCCGGCAACCAGAACGGACGAAGGTCGCCGACCCAGTGACGCCGTATCAGTCGAGGCAGTTCTCGCCGATGACTGAGGTGCCCGTGTGGGGAATGGTCCTCACACCGTTCGCTCCCGATAACCTCGCCGTTGATCATGCATCTCTAGCGCTTCACGTGAGGGCCCTGCTCGACCAAGGAGCGCACGGCGTCGTCGCATTGGCGGTGATCGCCGAACCTGGCGCGCTCGCACCTGCGGAGCGCGCCGCCGTACTCGACACCGTGCTGGACGCCGCGGCGACCATCCGGTCGTGGCCACCGTCATGGCACTCGACGAGGAGGCCCACCTCGACGACCTGCGGACTCTGATCCGCCCTCGAGCCGACCGGCTCACCGGACTCATGCTTCCCGTCCACTCGCCTGACCCCCAGCTCGTGGCGGGGCGGCGCACGGTGAGTGCGGACTCCCCATCTGGGTGCAGGACTATCCCGGACCGACCGGGGTCTCGATCGCCTTCGACGACCTGATCGCTGCACTCAGGTCGACCCCCACCGTTGTCGCGGTCAAGTGCGAGGCCCCACCGACATTTCTCCGCATCCACGGCCTCGCCGCGGCGCTCCCACGCCTGCAACTGCTCAGCGGACTGGGCGGCGCCAATCTCGTCGAGGACCTCGTCGCCGGCGCAGCGGCAGTTGCATGTGGCATCTCCCAGCCGTCTGACCTTGTGGCCGCCACCCGCGCATGGACATCCAGCGGCATGTTCGAGGCCCGGGCCGAGGTCGCTCGCTTCTCGGCTCGCGTGGGCGTGGAAACCCAGCCCGGTACGAGCATCGCCATCCGCAAGGAGCACTGGCACCGGGCCGGGATCATCGCCTGCGCGGACGTACGCCCTCCCCAGCTTCCCTATCCCGACTTTCTCTCAGGGCTGAGCGACGCCTTAGTGAGCACCTAGCGAATGGCCAGGAACCTCGGCATTAGCCATGGGTCGCGCGACGGCATCGACCGATGACCGTGGGCATTGGGGAGCGTGCCTTGCCCGGACGCTCCTTAATAACCAGCACAGGATGCAGCCGATGACGGCGGAAATCCCGCCGATCAGCCGACTGTGACCAACGTGTTGGCCGGGTATACCTAGGCGGATAGGAGACCTGTATGCCGCCGGGAGTTCCTCGCCCGCCAAAACTGCGAACGGAGCGTGCATAGGAACCGTCGCAAATTGACGTCGTCACTTCACAAAATCATGCTGTTACCTGTGCGTGTAACAGACCCGGCACGTGACAGCGCACCGGTGACGCCTGCCACGAGGACTACCCGTGCCCTTGTGCGGATTCCGTAGATCCTGAAGACCATTGGGTTGTGGGCAGCCGGAGAGCTCTGAACCGGTCGACAACCAGCTGTGTTCGCCCGGCCGTGAAAACTGTGCGGTCGGGTCGCACCAGCGCGGCCTCGGAACGCCCAAGCCAGCGTCCGAGTTCTGGAGCCTGGGTGGCGTCGACCGGCCGCACGTCGAGGTAAGCCAGTTCCTGGAGTACGGCGCTGGTTAGAGGTATCCGGTGTACGAGCGCGAACTTGTTGGCGGTGACATCGTCGAGACGACCCTCGGCACTCAGTACAGGGTTCGGGCAGAGTGTTCCGGCGAGACCTCGTTTGAGTCGACGGCGGTCATTGATCACTGATTGCGTCAGCGGCGGTGTTGAGCTGTCGAGAATTCTCCTGCGCAGACCGGGAAGCCGAACGAGGAGCGGGAGAAGCACGGTACGAACCCGGTCGCCTGCCGGCCCGCCTCCCGTCATGGAGCGTCCCACGGTTATGGCCAACTGAATTAGCGATCGGGCGTGCGGTCGACGTTCGGTCTCATAGCTTTCAAGAACGTCTTCCGGCAGGACGTTGTTGATGACCGCCGCCAGCTTCCAGGCAAGGTTTGCGGCATCGCGGATGCCGGCGCCCATCCCCTGTCCGATGAAAGGCGGGGTGAGATGGGCGGCATCGCCCAGGATGAACACTCCTTGGTGCCGCCATTTGTCGGCGAGTTGAGCCCGAAAGGTGTATTCCGCGAGACGGACGATCTGAAAGTCGCTGAGGTCCGTCTCCCAGGGGGCGAGGAGCGGGGCAAGCGCGTCGAGTGTGTCGTAGTCTGCGGTGCTCTCGTCGTCGAGCAGCTCGAACTCCCAGCGGTGGCGGTTCTCCCCGATGCACATGTACGTCGCGGCCCGCTTGCTGTCGCAGACCTGGTGGACGCCGCCCCAGTGCCCGAGCTGTCGGGAGGTGGCGATGTCGACGACGAGCCATCGTTGTTCGTCAAACCCTAGGTCTTCCATCGTCGAGCCGATTGCTTGGCGGGTCAGACTGTTGGCTCCATCGCAGCCGAGGACGAACCGCGGGTGCATGAGGTGCGTCTTTTGCGTGCGCAGGTCGACGTACTCGACGGCGAGGTGGGATCCCGCTCCTGACCTGACCGCAGTCACCTCTACATTCGCCAGCAGCGTGATGAGATCGAGTTCGACCATGCGGTTGCGCAGGATTGCTTCGAGATCTGGTTGGTCGAACATGTTCGCTTGGGGGTAGCCGTTGACGGTGACCGGCGTTGTCCGGTCGAATTGGGCCAACGGCTTATGCTCCGGGGTCAACAGTCGCAGACCTGCCCCAGGGATGGTGACGACTTCGAACTCCTTCGCGACACCGAGGGCGGCAAGGATGCGGTAGACCTCGTCGTCCAGATGGACGGCACGCGGCTGCGGAAAGACGTCGGGCCAGCGCTCAAGGACCAAGGTGCGCACTCCGGCCTGGGCGAGCAGGATCGCGGCGGTGACACCGGTGGGGCCGGCACCGATGACCACGACATCGGCCGGTGGTGTGGTGCTCTCGGTACTCATCGCGCCACGCCCAGGGCCACGAGGTAGGCGCCGACGCCAGCCGCAAAGACAATGGCGGGAGCTAGCTGCGCCGGGCCGTCGCCGGCACGGACGTGGGCGCCCGCAGCGCCCGCCATCAGGGCGAGCAGGCCCAGGCCCGCGGCGTATCCGACCGGGGAGTACGCAAGGCCGGCGAGGACGCCCGCAGCGCCTGCGAGCTCAGCGACGCCGATCAGTTGGTAGCTCTCGGCGCTGAATCCGACGTGTGCAGCGCGCGTGAGGAAGGACGGCGCTTTGGCGACCTTCGCCGCTCCGAGCGCGACGAAACCGGTGGCCACGACGGAGCCGATGAAGAGCTCGGTAGACATGTGCATCAGTACCTTTCAGCCGATGACCGGCACACGGGTGCGGACCAGTTCGTCCATCCGCGTTTGCATCTGGTCGAGGATTGCCCGCGCGAGCACGTCGGGGTCGTCCTCGACGGTGGGGTGCACAGCACCGAGGACGGCGGTGGCGAGCTTGGTGGGCAGGGGAATGTAGGGCACGAGACCGGTCAGTCCGAAGCTGATTCCCCAGGGGATGGCCAAGCTCACCGGCAATGCCTTGACGCGCAGCGTCTTGCTGATGCCGAGGCGATGGGCGAGCTTCGTGCCGTCGCTGAGGACGTAGAGGGACTCCCCGGCGCCGGCCGTGACCACGGGAACGATAGGCACGCCGAGATCGCGGGCCAGCCGAGCGAACCCGGTGCGTCCGGCGAACGTGATGTTGTTGCGGTCCTTGAACGCCTTGCCTGCGTCGATGTCACCACCCGGAAAAACGACCAGGTGGTGGCCGTTGGCGATCGCCTCTTCGGCAGCTGCTCTGCAGGCCTTGCGCCCGCCGCCGAGCTCGACCAACCTCCCAGCGCCGAGGGTCCAGGCGACTTGATGGACCAGGAAGGTGAGAGGTCGGTCGTTGCCGATGGAGCGCATCGCCACGGCGACGGCCATCACGTTCAGGTCGACGATGCCGCCGAACCCGTGGTTGCACACCACCATGCATGGTTCGTCGGGCAGAGGCGCATCGCGCGTCACCTCGAGTCGGTGATACCGCTTCAGGTACTCGGTGAGCGAAACACGGAAGAGCTCCTTGGCGGTCTTGCGCAGCTCGGCAGGCGTGATCACGGTCCGAGCAGCTCGCTGGCGACTGTGTACTGGTCCAGGCAGCTACGGATCGCCGCCCGGTCTGCCGTCTCGTCTGCACGCACGATCACGCGCACGGAGCCCTCGGTCACGACCCCTTCAACTCCGGTGACGCCTTCCTGGCCCGCGAGCGTCTCCTGCACGGCGCTCTTGGCAGCGTCGGCGCGAAGGGCAAGCTTGTAGGGCTTGCCGACATCTGTGATCGGGATCGCATCGATGATGCTGATGCGCTTGGGCCTCGCTGCCGGTTCCAGGTCGGAGGCTGCGACGAACTCCGCCAGCTCGGCTTCGGTTGCGCCGCCGTCAGGCGTCGTCGTCACGTACGCGACGGGGACCTCGCCGGCGCGGGGGTCGGGGTACCCGACAGCGGCGGCTTCGGCGACAGCTGGGTGCTGAAGCAGCGCGTCCTCGATGGCGGCGGGGTCGATGTTGTGACCGCCGCGGATGATCAGGTCCTTTGCGCGGCCCGTCAGGTAGACGAAGCCGTCCTCGATCCTGGCCAGGTCTCCGGTGTCCAGCCACCCATTGCGGACCTTGTCGAAGTAGTCGAGCACGAAGCCGTCATTGTCGTGGCCAGTCACATAGCCTGCGAAGACGGTGGGGCCTGAGACGAGGAGGGTGCCCACACCACCGGGAGGCACATCAGTCCACGCGCCGTCGGCGGAGACGTGGACGACGCGCAGCTGCTGGTAGGGCAAGCGCTTGCCGACAGAGCCTGGGCAGCGGTGCGAGACGAAGGATCGGGCGCTGGCGCAGGTGCCTTCGGTCAGCCCGTAACCCTCCAATAGTGGGACACCGGTGTGTTCTTCGAACGCTGCGCGGGTCGCCGCTGGAAGCGCGGAGGCCCCCACGACGGCGAATTTCAGCGAGGAGATGTCGGCGTCGACCGGGCAGCCGGCCAACACCGCGTACACGGTGGGAACGCCGCTCATGGTGGCGACCGAGAAGTGCTCGATGATCCTCCAGATCTCGCTGTACAGGTGCGGGTCACGGAAGCCGAGCGGTCCGGCCCAGACGCTGCGCTGCCCTTTCAGCATCGGGGCGAGCAGCGTGACGTGCAGCGCGTTCACGTGGAAGAGAGGCAGCGCCGCGAAGATGGTCGACTGCTCATCACCGTCAGCGGTGTCCACGTCAGCGGTGGAGTCGGCGGCGATGAGCCAGGCGTCGGCGACCTGGTTGGCGTGGGTATGAGCGGCGAGCTTCGGGACGCCGGTCGTGCCGCCGGTGTGGAAGACCGCGGCGATGTCCTCGGTGTCGTGCGGGTCCTCGAACCCAGGGTCTTCGGCGTGAGCGGCGTCGAAGAGGTAGTCGACGGCGACGCCATCGAGGCTGACGTCCGCGGCACGGCCTCCCTGGGTCGGGTCGAGGAGGTACACATTCTTGAGGAGCCCTTCGACCGCCAGCCCCTTCACCTTCGCCCAGATCCCCGAGTCGAGCTCCGGTGAGGCCACGATCAGGTGCTGGGACCCGCTGCGTGCCAACAATGTCGCCAGGTGCTCGCTGCTGAGACCTCCGTTGAGCGGCACCGCGACGCCCGCGGCCTGCGCCCCCAGCATCGCGGGGATGATCTGCAGGCAGTTGGGAGCGATGATGGCGACCGGCGTCGTCTTGGTGACGCCTCGGCGCCGGAGTGCCTTGGCGACCTGGTCGGTGGTGTCCCGCAGTTCGCGGTAGGTGAGGCTGACGGCCTCCGACCACCGGGGCGCGTCGGGCATGACGCTGATGGCAGTTCGCGAAGGCCACTGCTCGGCGGCTCGGGCGAGCACTTGGTAGGTGGTGGCAGGAAGATCGCGTTCGGCCAACGGGATCGCCTCGATCCGCTCGACATCGTCGGGGGCGATGAACCTCGGCCAAGCGGCGGCGTGGATCGTGCTCACTGGGGTGCGTTTGTCGCGTAGCGGACGGTGGTGCGCTGACACCCGAGATCCAGCTTGCCGTCGCGGGTTCGGATACTCACCTCGACGAGATCGCCGTCAGCGAGGTACTTGGTGTTCTTGGCCTGTGCCTTGAAGAACGCCTTCCACTTGGTTGCGGTCGGCAGCAGTGCGCCGATGATCTCGATCGGCTTCGCCGGAGCCTTGAGTGCGGTGCCTCCGGGAGTGCCGGTGAGGACGAGGTCACCGGCGGCGAGAGGCTGGAACTGCGAGAGACCTCGGAGCGCCTCCAGTGGCTTGTAGACCATGTCGTCGCCGACGAGCGCCCGCTGGCGCACTTCGCCGTTGACCTTCAGCTCGAGTTGCAGCTCCTCGAACCGCGCCCAGTCGCCGGTCTCAAGGACTACCAGTCGTGGACCGGTCGGCGTGAAGGTGGGGTAGGACTTGGCTTCGTAGAACTGGGTCTTGGGCAGTTGCACGTCGCGGGCGGAGACGTCGTTGGTGACGACGAGTGCGGCGATGTGGCTCTCGATGTTCTCCTCGTGGATGGAGGTTCCGACGGGGACGTCGTTGCCGATGACCAAGCCGATCTCGACCTCGTAGTCGAGGAAGCGGACGTGGGCGGGTTTGATGATGTCCTGGGTCGGTCCACTGATCGAGTGAGAGCTCTTCCGGAAGAAGGTCATCGGAACGGTCTCGGGGTTGAAGCCGGAGTCCTTGATGTGGCTCACGTAGTTCGTCATCTGCGCCACGACCCGGCACGGCGAGGTGACGGGTGACTGAAGGGTGCTGCTGGGAAGCGCGCTCTCTGGGCCCTCTACCGCGGCGAGTATCGCGCTTCGGTCTGCCAGCAGGTCGCCGGTGGCGGTGGCGCTGGTGTCGATGGCTGTGCCGGTGGTGGCGGACTTCTGGACGTACCAGCGGTCTTGGGTGCGTACGATGTTGATGCTCATGAGCTGGCTACTTTCAGGAGTCCGCGAAAGCGGGTGAGGTCGAATTCGTTGTCTGACTTCCGCAGCGCGGCGAGAATGGAGCGGGCCTCGACGAGGGCTTCCTTGCTTGGCCGGACGCCCATGAAGTCCGCGGTCGCCGGTGGCCCCCACTGAGCGAGGCCGGAGGCTGTCATCAGCGCCCAGCCGGGCTCGAGAGTGTTGTCGAACATGTCGCCGTCGGTGAAGTGCTCTACCAGGAACCCTCTGTCGTCGCGCCAGTAGTCGAAGATCTGACTGCCTTGGATGTGCCGGCCGATGCCCCAGGAGTGGCGGTAGCCGGCGTCCTTGAGGAACTCGCCTCCAGCCGCGAGGGCATCGAGGTCGGCGACCTGGTAGGCGGAGTGCACGTACCGGGTACGTGGCCCCAAGGTGATGGCGAGGGTGTGGTGGTCCGCCTGTTCGCTGCCTCGGTCGCATCGGATGAAGCTCATCGTCGGCCCCTTGTCCCGCTGTCCCTCGTAGTAGAGGAAGTCGCTGACGATGAGGCCGAGATTCTGCAGGTACCAGTCGAGGGTTTGTCGGTACCGGGTGGACTGGAGGACGACGTGTCCGAGGCGCTCGACTTTGGCCGGTTCTCGCGGTAACCGGTGGGCGGAGTTCTCGCGGGCGATGTCGCCGCCGACGTTGTGCCGAAGCGGGATCTGCCCAGGCATGGCTTGCAGCTCGTGGCACCCGCTGACGACGCGGACGCGCGCGCCGCTGGGATCCAGCGCGTCGATGGTGACGCCCCCCAAGCTCTCAGGCAGCGGCGTCACCTTCGCGTCGAGGTGGTCAGCGAGGCGTAGGAGGTCGGAGTCAGCCGCGGCACGAAAGGCAGGGCCGGTGAAGCGGGATGCATCTCCACGACGAATGATGACGGCGGGGCTGCCGGCCAACGTGCCGCGGAGATGCAACTCGTTGGCGTCCTTGAAGCTGGTGGCGAAGCCGAACGCGTGGCCGAAGATCTCAGCGCTGTCGAGGTCGGGCTTCTCGAACTCCAGCCACGCGATGTCACGCGCCTTGATGACTGGATTCCTTGCGCGACCTGGATGCTCCCCGGGCAACGCACCGCTCTCACTATGAAGGTCGGTGTGCGTGTGGTGCGTGCTCATCCTCTTCCTCTACACTCGTGATTGACGAAATCCTCATTCACAATAGGGGTAGCCGTCAAGTCTTCTGACGAGTTCCTCAGAAATGGCGGCGTTGCTATCGTCAGCGCAACGAGGGAGGGCCCCATGTCTGATGCAGTCGCGGCCGCAGCCCGCAAGCGGGGCGAGCGCCGCAAGGCGCAGACTCGAGCGTCGTTGATCCGTGCAGCTCAGGAGCTCCTGGCCGCAGATCGAACGAACGTGCCGATCCTGGAGATCACCGAGCTCGCCGACGTCGGCATGGGTTCGTTTTACAACCACTTCGAGACCAAGGAAGAGCTCTTCCAGGCTGCAGTGGAGTCGGCGCTGGAGCTTCAGGGGGCAGTCCTGGATGCCTGGACCAAGGACATCGAAGATCCTGCCGAGGTTTTTGCCCGCAGCTTTCGTTTGACGGGGCGCATCCATCGGGTGGAGCCTCAGCTCAGCCGTGTCATTCTGTCGCGGGGGATGTCGATGATCTCCTCTGAGCACGGCCTGGGTCCGCGGGCCCTCCGCGATATCAGCCGTGGCTGCGAGACTGGTCGCTTCACGATCAACGACCCTTATCCGGCGCTCCTCATCGCGGGTGGAGCCGCGCTAGCGCTCGGTCATGCGATTCACGACCAGCCCGAGCGAGACGACGCCGATCTGGTGGATCAGGTCACGGAAGACATCCTTCGGATGTTCGGGGTGCCCCCTGAAGACGCCGCCGCCATATGCCGTGCGCCGCTACCGAGTGTGCATGACGTGCTCGCCGAGGCCCTGCCGGACCTGTCGCACAACGATCAACTCGACTCGGCCTAGCTGCCGGTGTAGCCGAGCGCCCGCTTGGCATCTCGCACGGCCGATCCGACGGAGTTCGTCCTGTATGCGAGGGGCGCCGGGCCGGCCTCGCCTCCCATCATGGCGTACCTGGCAGCGGCGGCAGGTTGAAGATGTAGCCGTCGAGCCAGGGCCCGTTGCCGGTGACGGCGGCAAAGTTCCGGGCGAACGGAGCCAGCGTCCTCACCGCGGCCTCGAGATTGTCTTCGTTCTTCTTGAGTACCTGCAGCACCGAGTCCAGGTGACGAAGTGCTGGCTTCAGGTCGGCGCGGGATTGCCGTATCAGCGCAGAAAGAGACTTGCTCATGGCCGTCGTCGCCTCGAGCACCCGGTGGATCGAGGCGCGCCTGATCACCAACGCGGCGACGAGTTGATCGGTGTCCTTCATCAGTTCGACGACCTCCTGGTCTCGGTCGTCGAGCACTCGACTGACGCGTCCGAGGTTCGACAAGAGGCTGTTCAACTCCTCGTCGCGAGAAGCGACGGTATCGGCAAGCCGCGACACCCCATCGAGTGCAGCGCGGAACTCCTCGGGGGTGTTCCTCGTCAGCTCGGCGAGCACCGTGAGTGACTCTGCAAGCTGCGTGGTGTCGATCGACTCGCTTTGCTCAGCCAGTTGGCTGACCGCCTCGACGAGCTCGAAAGGGGCCGACGTTCGGCTCAGCGGTATCACTGATCCGGCCTCCAGCTCCCCAGTCCCTGCGGGCTCGATGGCGAGCAGCATTGCGCCAAGGAGGGTTCGGACCCGGATCTCGGCGCGCGACTTGGAACCGAGCGGGATCGCGTCCATCTCGAACTCGACGCGCACCTTGTTGCCGTCGAGACCTATGTCGGTCACTTGGCCCACTCGGACACCCGCGACCAGTACGGGGTCGTGGACCTTGAGCCCCCCGACTCGGCGAACTCCGCATAGTAGGCATCTCCCCCACCGACCAGGGGCAGATCGCCAGCACGCCAACCTCCCACCACCAAGATCCCCAGCGCGACAAGCCCGACGGTTCCGATCACCACCGGATTCCTGTCTTGGAACCGCTTGGTCTCACGAGCCATCTCCGACCTCCGATCGACCCGATTTGGCCAGTAGCTGGTTCCGAAGATGGACAGATCCGTGGCCGTCCCGGGTTGCAGCCACCGACTACCGCTACACCCTGGGCACGCTCGCCCGTCGACTCCCCGGTATTGATTGAGGAAATCGTCAGTCATGGCTTGTATTAAGTCAAGGCAAACTGACGATCTCGTCAACGTGGGTGCGATGCGAGCGAGCACACCGTGCGTCTGCCGGGCCGGGGCCAGCCGCATACGGTGCTTCCCATCGCAAACGGCCCGAGTCTTCGGTCGACCATGGCGGGACGCCGATGCATCACGGCGGGGCTTGAGCGCCGCCTCGACACTTCTGTGCGTGACCGACCCGGCCGTCCGTTCGGCACCGGCCCGCGCGTGCAGTCGCCCCGTCGAGATCGTTGCCGCGACCTCACATCAGGCGCTTGGCCTTAACCGACGGCGAGGGAGGTCCGAACCAGGCCCAGGCCTGCAGTGCCATCGCGACATCCACTGAATTTTCCCGGAGGGGCCGGGGCAGCAGCTCGTCAGCGCGGGCGAGCCGTCGCACGACCGTGTTGCGGTGGGCGAACAGGACTTCGGCGGTACGGACATGGTTTCCGAGCTGCTCGACGAAGGTACGGACGGTGTCGCGTACCTCCGGAGTTGCCGTAACCAGGTCACCAAGTACCTCTCGCGCGAAGGCCAAGGCGTCATCCTCGTCACGGGCAAGGAGTGCGGCCAATCGCACGTCACCAGAGGCTGCCACCTGACGCTGCCCAGTAGCCCGGGTGATCAGCCGCTGCACCGCCACGGCGCCACGGTGACTGTCGCGAAATCCCACGACCCCTGTCGCGGTGGGACCTATAGCCGCCGCAATGCTGGGCCAATCTCTCAAGGAGCGCTCCAGCTTTCGCGGATCAGGCCCGTCGCCGGCAAACCAAAGCCACGCCACCCCCGTGCTCGGCAAGACAACGACGTGCCGTTCCGCGTCGCAGCTGCGCACCACCAGGTCAACGGCATTCGTGAAGTCATCTGCACCTTCGGTCTGCTCTCGCGCCCAGACCACGACAGCGGTGTGCGGCTTGTGCAGGGACAGGCCCAGCTGCATTGAGGCGCGATCGGACGCCACCGGCGCTCCCTGCAGCAGCAAGGCCACGGTCTCGCGTTTGGCAGGATGACTGCCACGCAGAAGCTCGCGGCGCTCGTCGGCCATCACCTGACTGACATATTGGAGGGTGCGCTCGATGTAGTCGCGCATCGAGGCCGAGGTCTGATCGAGCACCAGAAAGACCAGTCGGACGTCTTGGGTGCGCTCGCACACAATCCGCGTCCAGATCTGAAAGGCAGCCGACTGCCCGATGCGGTAGGCAACCAGAACAGAATCATCGAGCCCCCTGCGGACCAGATCGCGCGCCATACGAACTGTCTCACGATCGCGCCCGGCCTCGACCGGAGCAAAGGGCTCGGCGCGAACGCTTGCGACCCAATGCGCCACCGTGCTCCGAATCGCCCTCACCGATGCATCCGCCAGCACGGGATCAGCGGCCACCTCCTCCATTCCTACTGCTTGGAGGTGCGTGCCGCCGACCTCGTCGGCGAGCGTGTCGAGGTGCTCGATGATGTCGTCGGTGGCGGCCCTGATGAGCGCCGCAACCTCGTCGCGATCCTGATCCAGGATGTTCATGTGGTGATTGTGAACCACCAGCCGGGATCTTTGATCGAAATGCAACCTTCCGGCACCGAAGGTCCGGCGTCAGGATCGGAGATGTCCCGACGGTCACACACAAAGGAGCGGCGCAATGTCATCGCCTCCCCCGCCCCGCGCTACGGGATGTCCCGTGGCCAGCCCTTCTCGGGACAACCTGCGCCGTCCGCGACGTGGACCAGTGGCAGGCGTTCCTGTCTACAAGCCGGACATCTACGCGCCCGCGGCAGTGCTCGACCCCTACCCTCACTACTCCGCTCTGCGCCGCCTTGGCCCGGTCGTGTGGCTGGAGGCGCAGCGAATGTATGCCCTCCCGCGGCACGCTGAGGTTCGAGCAGCCCTCCTCGACGACGTGTCCTTCCGCTCCGGGGATGGCGTGCCCCTCAATCCGGTGGCCCGCCGCATCGGACGCGGCAGCACGTTGCTCAGCGACGGTGAAGTCCACGACCGCAAGCGCGCCATGTTGGCGCAGCGCCTGACACCCAGAGCGTTGCGGCCGATGCGGCCTGACATCGACCGCCTTGCGGATAAGACGGTTCGAGCAGCCGTGGCCCGCGTGGAGGTGGACGCAGTCAGCGACCTCGCGCTGGCGCTGCCTCTGCAGATCGTGCCCGACTTCATCGGCTGGCCGCGGCGCGGCCGCGATCGGCTGGTCGAGTGGGCCGGGGCGACATTCGACAGCCTTGGTCCGCTGAACCGACAAACGATGCGCACCAGTCCCGCGGCGATCGCGATGCTCGCCTTCGTGCAGTCTCTCGCTCTGCGCCGAGACGTGCTCCCCGGCAGCCTCGGTGCGGACATCGTCCAGCGCATCGAGGCCGGAGAGCTGCGCACCGCCGACTGTCGACAGATGTTCATCGACTACCTGGCACCGTCGATCGACACCACGGCCGGGGCCATCGCCTCCGCGGTGTGGCTCCTCGCCTGCCACCCCGACCAGTGGACCTTGCTCAAGGAGCGCCCAGAACTGGTGCCCTCTGCGATCAACGAAGTGGTGCGCCTCGAATCCCCTTTGCGGGCGTTCGGCCGCCTACTCTCCGCCGACACCGCAGTCGGCGACATCACCCTGCCCGCTGGCTCTCGGGTGTTGATGATGTACGCATCCGCCAACCGCGATGAGCGGGTGTTCGAGAACCCCGACACGTTCGACATCACTAGGGACACTCACCAGCAGCTCGGCTTTGGTCTCGGTGCACATGGATGCGCGGGCCAGGGACTCGCCCGCATGGAGACTGGTGCGATCTTGCAGAGTCTCATCGCTCATGTTGATCGGATTGAGCTGACGGGAACGCCGGAGTTCGCCGCGAACAACGTCATCCATCGTCTCGAGAAGCTCCCGATTCGGTTGGCGCCCACGACCGTCGCGCACACCCAGGAGGACATCAAATGAGGATCGTCGCTGACACGGCGCGCTGCGAAGGCCACGGGGTTTGCGTGAACCAAGCGCCAGGTCTGCTGGATCTTGACGACGACGACATGGTCGTCGTTCTTGAGACGGGCACGGACTTCGACACCGCAGCGCTCAGCGACGCTCAGCGTGCGGTGGAATCGTGCCCGGTCGCGGCACTGCGGATCGGGAGCGAATGAGCACTCGTCGCGTTGTCGTCGTGGGAGCGGTCTGGCCGGATGGCGAGTGGCCGACGGCATCGCCCGTCAGGCACCCGGGACCCGCGTTGTCGTACTCGGCGACGAAGAACTGCCCCGTACGACCGCCCACCTCTGTCGAAAAAGGTGCTGCTCGGAGAGAGGTCCTTGGACGACCTCTCCCTCGGCTCCCAGGCACTGCCGCCGGGCGTCGAACTCAAGCTCGGTCCCCAATTCCGGGTCACCGGGGCCGACGACTCAACCGTTGTGCTCGCGTCAGGCGACCGACTCGACGCAGACCATGTGGTCTGGGCCACCGGCGTGCGTGCGGTCCTGCCGGTCTGGGGTTCCGGCGTCGGCGCGCACGTGTTGCGCACTGCGACCGATGCTCGTCAGCTCAAGGCGCAGCTCAAGCCGGGGGCGGTCATCGCTGTGATCGGGGGCGGCTTCATCGGATGCGAGATCGCTGCCAGTGCCGCAAGGCTCGGACTCCACGTCGAGATCATCGAGGCCGCCGAGCGACTGATCGCCCGCGCAGTCCCCGAGCCAGTATCCGAAGCAGTTCGCCGCCTGCACACGAGTCATGGCGTGATGGTGCGCACGCGAGCGATGGTCCAGTCCATCGAACGAGAGTCCGCACAAGCTCGTAGTCGAATTCAGTTCGCGGACGGCAGCGAACTCATCGCGGATGTCGTCGTCGGCGTCGGCGCTGTGGTCGACAAAGGCCCGCTCGATGGGCTCGAGATCGACCTTGGCGGCATCGCGTGCGACGCCCGCGGCCGCATCGTTGGCACCGAGCGAGCGTGGGCCGTTGGCGATGTCGCGTCCTGGTTCGATCCGGTTCTCGGGCACAGGCGGCGTCGCGAGCATTGGGCGACGGCGGGCCATCAAGCCATGGTCGTCGCCACTCAGATCGCTGGACTTGACCTCGCGCCGACAAAGCTTGTCGAGGCACCATATGCGTGGTCCGATCAATACGACCTGAAGGTTCAGACTTTGGGATGGCCCGAGCTGGGCGACCGCTGGGAGGCCCTTGAAGGCGACCTGCTGGCTGGGGGGCAACGAGGTGCCATCGGGCGATTCGCAGGTGACGACTTGTGTGCTGTCGCCACCCTCGGCGCACCACGTCTCAGAGTTTGCCGATGATCGGGTCACAGCTCTGCTCGCAGCACACCGGTGGTGATATCACCCGAGGAGATCCTCAGTGCTGCCCGCGAGATGCTGCGTGAAAACGAGTTCGGCGTCAGGGCGGTCGCACGACGACTGGGTGTAACACCACCAGCCCTGTACCGGCACACAAACGGTCTCCAGGGACTCTACGACATGGTCGTCGAGGACATTGCGCGCGAGGTCGAGGAGATTCTGACCAGGGACTGCACTCGGACCAGTACCGAAGTCCCGCTGGGTCGACTGCGCGGCTCGTCGCCTGCGCGATCCGCTTCCGCGAATGGGCCCTCACCCACACGGCTGAGTTCGACTTGTTGTTGCGCCACGGAAGTTTGTCGACCTCCCAGACGAGTAAGTGGGCAGAAGCGATCGCAAGCCCGCCGGCTGTTTGGTCGACAGTTCTCGGGCTGGTGGTCGTCGAGGTCCTCGGTCATTCCTCGGCGCACGACGGGGCTGCGCAGTTGCGAGACGTCATCGAAACATTGCTCAGACCAGCGTCGAAGGGCATTGAATAGTTGGTCCGAGGCGTCAGACGGGAACGGGCCCACCAGCACCAGCCGGCACAGCCCACGTGAACTCGGACTCTTATGCTGCCACCGCGATCGACCTCGTCGCGCCGCGGCACTGCGCTGCAGTTCAAGGCGATAGCTCGAGCTCGGCACTCGGGCGGATAGGGGCGGGGCATGGTGTTCCGGTGAAGGCAGTCACTTAGCCACCAACACTGGACCCTTTCTGGTGGGGCAGGTGACAGGTCCGGTCAGGCTGCTGTGCTTTGGCGATCTAATGTGCGTGGGCACCATCACAACTCGGTGGTGCGAGCTGCGACGAGGGGACGAAGAACTCCCCATGCGATCTCGAGACCGTGCTTGACCTTGTCGGGCGTCCCACCCCAAACGGGGTCTTCGTGTTCCACCGACAGGACGCCGTCGAACCCGCCTTCATAGAGGGCGTCTGTTATGCGCGTCCAATCGATTTGACCTCGCCCGGGCACCCTGTATCGCCACCAGCCGACATCCCAGGGATCTGTTCTACCAATCGCCCGTCCGGGGTAGCCGAAGCGATTGCGTCGTTCGGGAAACAGTTCGATGTCTTTGGCTTGGGCGTGCGCAATGTGGTCGACATAGGGCCGCATCGCGGCAACTGGGTCGATGCCCATCCACATCAAATGCGAGGGATCGAAGTTCAAGTAGAGACCCAGCCCGAACATCCATTCCCACAGTTCTGGCGAGTACGCGAGGTTGCCAGGATATCCGTCGGGATGCCATCCCTCCATGACGCAGTTCTCGATGACGAGCCTTACACCCCGTTCCCCGGCATGATCAACGAGTCGAGGGAACAGTCCCTCGGCCATGTGCAGGTTCTCGGTGACCGACTTCCCCGGATCACGACCTACAAAGGTCCCGACTGTCGGGCAACCCAGGAGCGCAGCAGCGTCGATGCAGGCAATCACGTGGTCGTTGATCGCCGCGCGGCGGTCAGCATCGGGGTGCAAGTTGTTGTCGTAGAAGGCCAACGACGAGATCGAGAGTTGGTGCCTTTCAAAGAGGGCGAGCACGTCTTCAGCTTCCGCCACAGTGAAGGTCTCGGCCTTGACGTGGGTGGCGGTGAATGGGCGATTGCCCACGTCGGGCCACGCCGCAATCTCCAGTGCCTCGTAGTGGTGTTCGCGCGCCCAGGTCACGATCTCCTCAAGCGAGAGGTTGGGCAGGCAGGCCGTCAGGAATCCGAGCTTCATCCCGCCACCTCCACCCAGTTGTGCGTTCTCGCTGAGGTGATCACGGCTTCGGTGATCGCGGCCGCCCGGAGACCGTCGTCGAAGGTTGGCATCGCCTCGGGTTTGTCGCCCCGTGTCGCTGCGTAGACATCGGAGACGAAGGCGTTGAAGCAATCTTGGAATCCCTGCGGGTGACCGGCCGGCAGTAGCGCGTTCGCGTGGGCCGGGGAGGACGACACCATCTCTGGCGACCGGCTGACAATGCGGGTTTCCTGTTGCGTGCCAACCCACAGAGAGTCGGGTAGTTCTTGGTCGAAAACGTACGAGGTGTTGAGGCCGTCGAAAGAGAACCAGAGTCGGTTCTTTCGTCCAGGCGACACTTGGCTCACAACGACAGAGCCCGTGGCACCGCGGTCGGTTTCGAACATGACGATCGCACCATCCTCGGTGCCGACCGACGCCATGGATGGCCCGCTTGGTCGGTCGGCGTACGCGGTAGACATCCGAGCAATGAGGCGGGTGATTCGGTGGTTGGTGGTGAACTCCATGAGGTCGCACCAGTGAACTCCGATGTCGGCAAATGCCCGTGACGCGCCTCCAACCTCAGGGTCCACACGCCAGTTGGTTTGCGCGTTGGCGGCCAGCCAGTCCTGAAGATAAGAGCCGTGCAGCAACCACAACTGATCTTGCGAGGCGCCGGCAATACGGGATCGCGCTTCGCGGATGGTCGGATAGTACCGATAGACGAATGGAACGGCCGCCACCGCGTCGGCGGCCTTTGCCACTGCGACCAGTTGCGCTGCGTCCTCCTTCGAGGTAGCAAGAGGCTTCTCGCAGATCACTGCCTTGCCAGCTGTGAGCGCTTGGCTAGCCCTTAGCCTCGATCCACCGATGAGATCGGTGGGGTGAGCGCGTCGTGAACAGAGAATGCCCTTACGTGCTGGGAAAATCGGACTTGTCTAAGGTCCCGTTTCCGCCATCACGAAGGGCATCTCGTAGATGCAACCTTGCCACACGCCGCGCTCGATCTCGGCGGTGTTCGATGATCCGAACCTCGTGTCGTCAGCCGGGCTGGTCCCGGTCATCGCGCTGGCCAGCTCGGCGGGCCTGCGCGACCTTTCGGACCAGCACCTGAGCGTGCCGACCGACAAGGGCGCGAACGCCGGTCTGAAGGTCTCCTCGCTGGTCGCGGGAATGGTCGCCGGCGCGGACAGCATCGATGACATGGCGCTGCTACGCCACGGTGGGATGGGGCGGATCTTCGCCAACGCCTATGCGCCCTCGACGCTGGGATCGTTCCTCCGGTCCTTCACCTTTGGTCATGTCCGACAGCTCGACGCCGTCGCCGCTCGGTTCCTGACCCGGCTGGCGGCGAGTGCACCGCTGATCATCGAGCCGCCCGAACCCGGTGGGACGGTGATGGTCGACATCGACGACACCATCATCGAGGTCCACGGCTACACCAAGCAGGGCTCGAGCTACGGCTACTCCGGGGTCCGTGGCCTCAACGCGCTGTTGGCGTGCGTCTCCACCGCCCAGTCCGCGCCGGTGATCGTGGCCCAACGGCTCCGGAAGGGATCGTGCGGTTCACCTCGCGGAGCGAAGCGGCTGATCGCCGACGCCTTGAAGAGCGCCGCCGCGCTGTCCACCGCCAAGGCGTTGGTGCGTGCCGACTCGGCGTTCTACGCCCAGCCGATGGTCGCCGCTGCACTGCGTGCCGGTGCCGACGTCTCGGTCACCGTCCGCCTCGACCCCAAGGTCAAGACCGCGATCGCCACCATCAACGACGATGCCTGGATTCCGATCGAGTACACCGACGCGGTCTACGACGAGCAGGCCGGCCGGTGGGTTTCGCGCGCCGAGGTCGCCGAGATTCCGTTCACTGCGTTCTCCTCCAAGAAGAAGTCCGAGCAAGTCCCCGGACGGCTTATCGTCCGCCGGATCCCCGACCTCAACCCCAGCAAGAACCACGGACAGGACACGCTGTTCGACACCTGGCGCTTCCACGCCTTCTTCACCACCACCGACCCCGCCGCAGCCGGCACCGTGGCCGCGGACAAGACCCACCGCGGCCACGCGATCATCGAGCAGGTCCACGCCGACCTGAAGAACTCCGCCCTGGCGCATCTGCCCTCAGCCAAGTTCACCGCCAACGCAGCCTGGCTGGTCCTGGCCGCGATCGCGTTCAACCTGACTCGCGCCGCAGCGACCCTCACCGGACCGACGTTGGCCAAGTCGACCACCGCGACCATCCGCCGCAAGCTCATCACAGTGCCCGCCCGGATAGCCTCCTCCGCCCGACGAGTCACCGTGCACCTGCCGGCCGCCTGGCCATGGGAGACCGCCTGGACCGACCTGTTCCTCCGGGCATGCGGACCACCGCCCGCACCGATGACCTGACCACCCCGCCGCAACCGGCACAACGACCAACCCGGAACAACCTGGCAGCGAGGCCAGCCCGACAGCCACGCCCACGCACCCGACGACCCGTCGCTACCGACCCCGACGGCTCAGCCCCTGCTCATCGGTGGATCGAGGCTTAGGGATCACGGGTTGGGGTGACACCCGGTGTGCCTGCGCGTAGGTGTGGGCCACGGAAGACAGTCTCTGGATTGCTGAAGATCTAGAGAACAGGAAGTCATTCCGTGACCCACGAGGACATTGTCTACGACAGGCGTCTGCGCGTGATCGAGCACGCCGCC